>Ga0233385_1000539_pt1 | contig 18856 bp, 16 predicted proteins | sample ElkDunMinimDraft_16_FD_191543 | JGI IMG/M metagenome (GOLD analysis project Ga0233385, IMG submission 191543) | Fecal eukaryotic communites from dung pellets of Tule Elk in California, USA - Elk Dung G36 | ecosystem: Host-associated > Mammals > Digestive system > Large intestine > Fecal | place...
CAGCAGGTCCCGGTGGCGGCGCTGGGCCCGTACGGCCAGCAGGAGGCTGCGCAGGGTCGAGGCGCAGAGCGCGCCGGTGATGACGACGCCGAGGGCGACCGCCAGCAGCTGCGCGCCGCCGATTCCGGCCGGCAGCGTGCGGGTGGCGAGATCACGGCCGAGCGCCACCAGGGACGCGGCGACCGGCCGGGCGTACGGGGCAACACCCAGGGCCAGGGGCAGTCCGATGGCGCAGAGTCCCATCGCCAGACCGACCGCCTGCCAGCAGAGGATCGCCACCCGGGGGCTGTGCCAGGTCCAGTCGGACCGGATCAGCACCTGCGCGGCGAGGTAGCACGCGAGCATCGTCGCGCCGAAGTGCACCGCGTAGGCCATCGGCTCAGTCCTGCCGGTCCGCCATGGAGTTGGCCGGCGCCGTGCGGTCGGCGGGCGCCGCGGAGTCGGCCAGCGCCGCGCGGAGCACCTCGGCCTCGGTGCCGGTCACCGAGCGGGCGAAGCGCACCAGCGCGGCGTCACGGCTGCCGCCGAGGTCCAGCGCTTCGAGCATCAGCTGGGCGATGTGGGCCTCCCGGCTGGCCGCGGGGCGGTAGCTCCAGGCCCGGCCGGAGCGCTCCCGCTGCACCATCCCCTTGCCGGCGAGCCGGTCCAGCACCGTCATCACGGTGGTGTAGGCCAGCTCCCGGCCGTCGAGGGCGTCGGCGACCTCCCGGACGGTTCTGCCGCCGCCCGGGCCCGGATCGGCGTCCCAGAGGACGTCCATCACCGCACGTTCAAGATCACCCAGTCGCGTCACGCCGGTAGCCTACCGGTTGTAGTAGCAGCCGTCGCGCCACGTCGATGATCACCGGCGCGGGGCTCACATGCCCTTGGGGTGCCAGACCGTCTTCGTCTCCAGCAGCGCCGTCATCGGCTCCAACCCCGGGTCGGCGAACCAGTCCGGGGCGGTCAGCGGCGGGCGCAGCACCCGCTTGAGGTTCTCCGCGGCGGCCACCTCCAGCGCCGTCGCCAGCTCCGGGTCGGTGACGCCGGTCAGGTCGATCGCGTTGACGTCGGCGTGCGCGGCCAGCGTCGGTGCCGTCTCGGTGATCCGGCCGGTGAGCAGGTTCACCACCCCGCCGGGCAGATCCGAGGTGGCGAGCACCTCGGTCAGCGTCACCGCGGGCAGCGGCTGCGCCGGCGAGGCGAGCACCACCACGGTGTTGCCGGTGACGATCGCCGGGGCGATCACGCTGACCAGGCCGAGCAGGGCCGGCTCGGACGGGGCCACCACGCCCACCACGCCCGTCGGTTCCGGAGCGGAGAGGTTGAAGTACGGCCCGGCGACCGGGTTGGCGCCGCCGTACACCTGGGCGATCTTGTCGGACCAGCCCGCGTACCAGACCCAGCGGTCGATCGCGGCGTCCACCTCGTCGGCCGGCACGCCGAGGGCGGTGAACTGCTCACGTCGCCCCTCCAGCATCTCCGCCACCCGGTAGAGGATCTGCCCGCGGTTGTACGCGGTCGCCCCCGACCAGCCCTTGACCGCCGCGCGGGCCGTCACCACGGCGTCGCGGACGTCCTTGCGGGACGCCAGCGCCACGTTCACCGTCTCGCCACTGCCGGACTCCACCGGATACGACCGCCCTGACTCGCTGCGCGGGAACTTCCCGCCAATGAAGAGCTTGTACGTCTTGCGTACCGCCACCCGCTCAGACATCGAGGTACGCCTCCAGTCCGTGCCGGCCGCCCTCGCGACCGTAGCCCGACTCCTTGTAGCCGCCGAAGGGCGAGGTGGGGTCGAACTTGTTGAACGTGTTCGCCCAGACCACCCCGGCGCGCAGCCGGTCGGCGGTCCAGAGGATCCGGGAGCCCTTCTCGCTCCAGACCCCGGCCGAGAGCCCGTACGGCGTGTTGTTCGCCTTCTCGATCGCCTCGGCGGGGGTGCGGAAGGTCAGCACCGACAGCACCGGCCCGAAGATCTCCTCCCGCGCGATGCGGTGCGCCTGGGTGACCCCGGTGAAGATCGTCGGGGCGAACCAGAAGCCGCGTTCGGGCAGTTCGCACTCGGGCGACCAGCGCTGCGCGCCCTCGGCGTCGCCGGCGTCGCTCAGCTCGCGGATGCGCTCCAGCTGCGCCGCCGAGTTGATCGCACCGACGTCGGTGTTCTTGTCCAGCGGGTCGCCGACGCGCAGCTGCGCCATCCGGCGCTTGAGCGCCGCCAGCACCGGCTCGGCGACCGACTCCTGCACCAGCAGCCGGGAGCCCGCGCAGCAGACGTGCCCCTGGTTGAAGAAGATGCCGTTGACGATCCCCTCGACGGCCTGGTCGATCGGGGCGTCGTCGTAGACGATGTTCGCGGCCTTGCCGCCCAGCTCCAGGGTGAGCTTCTTGCGGGTGCCGGCCACCGACCGGGCGATGGCCCGGCCGACCTCGGTCGAGCCGGTGAAGGCGACCTTGTCGACCCCCGGGTGCTCCACCAGAGCGCGGCCGGTCTCGCCGGCGCCGGTGACGATGTTCACCACGCCGGCGGGCAGGTCCGCCTGGGCGCAGATCTCGGCGAAGAGCAGCGCGGTCAGCGGGGTGGTCTCGGCGGGCTTGAGCACGACCGTGTTGCCGGCGGCCAGCGCCGGGGCGATCTTCCACGCCAGCATCAGCAGCGGGAAGTTCCAGGGGATGACCTGGGCGGCCACGCCGAGCGGCCGGGGGTCGGCGCCGAAGCCGGCGTGGGTGAGCTTGTCGGCCCAGCCCGCGTAGTAGAAGAAGTGCGCGGCGGCCAGCGGGATGTCGGTGTCGCGTGCCTCGCGGATCGGCTTGCCGTTGTCCAGCGTCTCCAGCACCGCCAGTTCCCGGCCGCGCTCCTGGATCAGCCGCGCGATGCGGAACAGGTACTTGGCCCGGTCCCGGCCCGGCATCGGACCCCAGACCCGCTCGTACGCCGTACGGGCGGCGGCGACCGCGGCATCGACGTCGGCGGCGCCGGCCTCGGCGACGGAGGCGAGCACCTCCTCGGTGGCCGGGTTGACCGACTTGAAGGCGGCGCCGTCAGCGGCGTCGACGAACCGTCCGTCGATGAAGAGGCCGTACGAGGCTCTGATCTCCACCACCGAGCGGGACTCGGGAGCGGGTGCGTACTCGAACATCAGCTCAGTCCAGGGTGAAGTAGTCGGGGCCGGGGTAGCTGCCGGTGCGCAGCTTGGTGCGCTGCATCAGCAGGTCGTTCAGGAGGCTGGAGGCGCCGAAGCGGAACCAGTCCGGGTCCAGCCAGTCGGCGCCGGCGGTCTCGTTGACCATGACCAGGTACTTGATGGCTTCCTTGGTGTTGCGGATGCCACCGGCGGGCTTGACGCCGATCTGGCGCCCGGTCAGCGCGCGGAAGTCGCGGACCGCCTCGAGCATCACCAGCGTCACCGGCGGGGTCGCCGCGACCGGCACCTTGCCGGTGGAGGTCTTGATGAAGTCGCCGCCGGCGATCATGGCCAGCCAGGAGGCGCGGCGGACGTTGTCGTACGTGCCGAGCTCGCCGGTCTCCAGGATCACCTTGAGATGCGCGTCACCGCAGGCGGCCTTCACGGCCACGATCTCGTCGTGGACCTCGCCGTAGCGGCCGGCCAGGAAGGCGCCCCGGTTGATCACCATGTCGATCTCGTCGGCGCCGGCGGCGACGGCCGCCTCGGTGTCGGCGAGCCGCACGGCCAGCGGCGCCTGCCCCGAGGGGAAGGCGGTGGCCACGCTCGCCAGGTGCACGTCGGAGCCGCGCAGCACCTCGGCCACGTGCTCGACCATCGCCGGATAGACGCAGACGGCCGCCACGCTCGGGCAGCCCGGGTCGGCGGGGTCGGGGCGCAGCGCCTTGGCGGCGAGTGCCCGGACCTTGCCGGGGGTGTCCGCGCCCTCCAGCGTGGTGAGGTCGACCATGCGGATCGCGAGGTCGATCGCCCACGCCTTGGCGGTGGTCTTGATGGAGCGGGTGCCGAGCATCGCGGCGCGTTGCTCGGCGCCAACCTGGTCCACGCCGGGCAGGCCGTGGAGGAAGGCCCGCAAGCTCGCCTCAGATCGTCCCAGTTCGGACAGGTCCGACCGGTCCGACGTCGTTGTCGCCGTCATGATTTGTAGTCTACGCACCCCCGACGCTACGTGATCTTGCTCACGGACGTAGGTTCACAATCGTGGACGTACTCGTTGTTGATCACCCGCTTGCCCAATCCCGACTCACCGTCATGCGGGACGAAGGGACCGATTCCGCGAACTTCCGGGCGGCGCTGCACGAACTCACCACGATGCTGGTGTACGAGGCTGCACGTCCCTTCCCGGTGGAGCACTTCCCCATGCGGACGCCTGTCACCGAGACCGAGGGCACCCGGCTGGCCAACCCGCCGCTGCTGGTGCCGGTGCTGCGCGCCGGGCTCGGCATGGCCGACTCCGCGCTCGGGCTGCTCCCCGAGTCCTCGATGGGCTTCGTCGGCCTCGCCCGCGACGAGGACTCCTACGAGCCGCGGGCGTACATGGAGTCGCTGCCCCGCGACCTGACCGGCCTGCCGGTGCTGGTGCTCGACCCGATGCTCGCCACCGGCGGCTCGCTGGAGCACTGCTGCCGGACCATCGCCGACCGGGGCGCCACCGAGATCACTGTGGTCTGCGTGCTCGCCGCGCCGGTCGGCATCGAACGGCTGGAGCGCAGCGGGCTGCCGCTGCGGCTGGTCACCGCCTCGATCGACGAGCGCCTCAACGACGACATGTTCATCGTTCCCGGCCTCGGCGACGCCGGGGACCGCCAGTTCGGCGGCATGCCCCGCTTCTGAGCGTCCGCGGCCGAACGCCTCTCGCCAGGCGTTCGGCGCGGTCGCGTTCGCCGCGGTCACGCACCCGCCCTTCGGCGCGGTCGCGCAACTTCGCCCGCCGCGGCGGGCGTAACTCGCGGTGCAGCGGCTAAGCGCCGGCTATGACTGGTGCCGCGCTCGCCGAGGAGCTGCTCCTGCTGGCCCACGACGACTCGGGACGGCCGACCGTCTCCCGCGACGGGCTCGACCTCGGTCTCGCCGCCGCGGTCCTCGCCGAGCTGGCCCTGGCCGACCGGATCGCGTACGCCGACGGCGCGCTACAGGTCGTCGACCCGTCAGCGACCGGTGCGCCCGTGCCCGACGCGGTGCTGGACCGGCTCCGGGCCGATACCGCGCACAGCCCCGAGTCGTGGCTGCAGCGGCTGCGGACCCGGCTGCGCGACCGGTTCCTGGCCGAGCTGATCGTGCGCGGGGTGATCCGGGAGGAACCCGGCCCCGTCGGAGACGAGCAGTCGGCGGGTCTCGGCTTCGTCCCCGTCCGGGTGGAGAACGCGCACCCGGACGTGCGCAACCGGCTCGCCGCCGCGCTGGCCGGCGCCGAACTGCCCGACGAGCAGACCGCCGTGCTGGCGACGCTGGTCGCCGCCGTCGGCATGGCACCGCCACTGCCGTTGAGCGGTGCGTCCGCCGCCGCAGCCGGTGAACGGCTCACCGCGATCGCCGAGTCGCCCGGCCTGCTGGGCGGGCTCCCCGGCGACGTGGTGCGGCCACAGCCGGCCCGCACGGTCGCGGCGCTCGGCCTGGCGATCCTGCCGAACGTCGTCCCGGCGACCGGGTAGCCCGGCCACCGGGACGAGGGCGCAGTCACCTTCCGGGGTGCTGCCCCGACGCCGGGGAGGAACGTGCCCCCGGCGTCGGGGGCGCTCACATTCCCAGCGCTGCGGCGATCTCCGTCCGCAGGGCGGCAACCGCCTCGCCGGCCCGCAGCCGGGCCGCGGCGACGTCGCCGTCGGTCACCGGCTCCACCACCTCCAGGTACGCCTTGAGCTTCGGCTCGGTGCCGGAGGGGCGGATGACGACCCGGGCCGCCCCGCTGTGCAGGATCACCACGTCGGCGGTGGGGAGCAGGTCACGTACCTCGGTCACCGGCGCGCCGACGAGGGTGACCGGGACGGCGGCGCGGATCCGGGCCATCGCCGCGGTGATCTCGGACAGGTCGTCGACACGCACCGAGTACTGGTCGGTGACGTGCAGCCCGAACTCGGTCGCCAGCTCGTCGAGCCGGTCGCGCAGCGTACGGCCCTGGGCCTTCAGTTCGGCCGCCAGTTCGGCGACGGTCAGCGCGGCGGTGATGCCGTCCTTGTCCCGGACGTGCTCCGGGGCGACGCAGTAGCCGAGCGCCTCCTCGTAGCCGAAGACCAGCGGCTCGCGTCCGCCGCCGCCGCGCACGATCCACTTGAAGCCGGTGAGGGTCTCGTCGTACGGCACTCCCCGGGCCTCACACATGGCGCGCAGCATCGACGACGAGACGATGGTGGTGGCGTAGAGCCCGGCCACCCCGCGGCGCATCAGGTGGTCGGCCAGGAGCGTGCCCACCTCGTCGCCGCGGAGCATGCGCCAGGTCCCGTCCGGCTCGGGCACCGCGACGGCGCAGCGGTCGGCGTCCGGGTCGTTGGCGATCGCGATGTCGGCCCCGGTGCGGGCGGCGAGACCGGCGAGCAGATCGATCGCGCCGGGTTCCTCCGGGTTGGGGAAGGCGACGGTGGGGAAGTCCGGGTCCGGCTGGGCCTGCTCCGGCACCACACCCGGCATCTCGAAGCCGGCCGCCGCGAAGGCCGCACCGAGCACCGCCGCGCCGACGCCGTGCATCGGCGTGTACGCCACCGAGAGGTCCCGTGGGCCGCCGGCGGGCAGGACCGCAGCGGCGTCGGCGACGTACGCGCTGACCAGGTCGGTGCCGAGCACCTCGCCGGGCGGGCCGAGCGGCACGTCACGCAGCGGGCCGACGGCGGCGATCGCCGCCGAGATCCCGGCGTCGGCCGGCGGCACGATCTGCGCACCGGCGCCGAGTTCGCCACCGAGTTCGGCGCCCAGATAGACCTTGTAGCCGTTGTCCTGGGGCGGGTTGTGGCTGGCGGTGACCATCACGCCGGCCGCCGCGTCCAGCCGCCGCACCGCGTACGCGAGCACCGGGGTGGGCAGCGGGCCGGGCAGCAGCAGCGCGGGTCGGCCCGCGCCGGTCGCGACCCGGGCGGTCTGCTCGGCGAAGGCGTGCGAGCCGTGCCGCGCGTCGTAGCCGATCACCAGCGGGCCGGTGGCGCCGCCGTCGGCCAGCCAGCGGACCAGGCCGGCCGCGGCCTGGGTGACCACCGCGAGGTTCATGCCGTTGGGGCCGGCGCGCAGCGGACCGCGCAGCCCGGCGGTACCGAAGGTCAGTGGACCGGCGAACCGGTCCGCCAGGTCGTCGGCGCCGGCCGGAAGCCGGTCGAGTACGGCCTGCAGTTCGGCCCGGCTGACCGGATCGGGGTCGTCGGCGATCCACCTTTCGGCGAGTTCGCGCAGGGTGTCAGTTTCGAGAGATTTCGCCGCCATGCCCCTTTGATAGCACGGGTCCTGAACCCGCAACGCGAGCGCCCTCGGCGACTGTGGCCGCCGAGGGCGTCGGAGCGGTTCGTGCAGTGGCCCGCGGGGCCGAAGGTCAGCTCGCGGCGTTCAGCTTGAAGGTCGTCGTCATCTCGTCGAAGATCGGACGGCTCTCCTCGAAGCGGGCGTCGGTGGAGGTGAGGTAGAACGAGTACGCCTTGCCGTCGAAGATCACCGCACGCCAGATGCCGTGGCGCATGGTGTCGCCGGAGCCGCAGGTGTACTCGAACTGCGCGCCCGGCCGGCCCGCCAGCTCCACCTCGTCGGTCATCTCCACCCGCTTGTACGGCGCCGGGCAGGTCTTGTTCTTCTTGAGGTAGCTCTCGGCGATCTCCGCCCAGCGCAGCGCGCTGGTGCCGGCGAAGGGCTCGCTGATGATGCGGACCTTGCGGCCGTCGTCGTCGGGGTCGAAGAAGTCGACGAAGTAGCCCCCGCCGCTGCTGCGCTCCCAGCCCTCGGGCACCAGCACGGTGACGCCCTTGGCGCGGTGCTCCTGCATCGGGATGGCCGGCTGCGGCGGCGCGGTGGTCTCGGTGCCCGCCTGCGGCGTCGGGACCTGGTCGTCACCGCCGGGGATCACGAGCACGCCGACGATCAGCAGCAGGACCACCAGTCCGCCGGCGAGCGCGTAGCGGGTCTTGGCCGGCAACTGCTTGACCGCCGCCACCACGCCGGCCAGGCCGCCGGCCCGGTCGGCGTCGGGCCGGCCGGGGGGAGTCACCCACTGCTGCCCGGGCGCACCCCACTGCTGCTCCGGCGTGCCGTACGACTGGGCGGGAGCGCCGTACTGCTGGCCGGCGGAGTTGCCGTACTGCTGACCTGCCGGGCTGCCGTACTGCCCGCCGGCGGGGCTGCCGTAGGTCTGGCCGGGCTGGGCGGGGGTGCCGTACTGCCCGCCGGCGGGCGTGCCGTACTGCTGGCCCGGCCGCTGGCCCGCGGCGGGCTGGTAGCCACCGATGACCTGGGTCTGCTCATGCCCGCCCGCCGGTGGGCTCATCGCGCCCGTCGGGGTGTCCAGTCCGCCGAGGGCGTTCGGGCTGGTCTGGTCCAGCGGCGCCGAGGACGTGGTCGGCGCGGGGCGTTCACCCGCCCGCAGCTTGGCGAGCCGGTCGGTCAGGGACTCGCCGGGGGCGAGCATGGCCCGCCCGCCGATCTGCCCGGGCGCCGCGGCCGGAGCCGGCGGCGGGGGCGGGGGCGCCGGCGGCTGCGCGACCCGGACCACCGCGTACGGGTCGGTCATGTTGTTGATCGTGGCGTTGTTGGCCAGCGGCCCGGCGAGCAGCTCGCGGAGCAGGCCGCGGGCGGTCGGCACGTCCATCCGGCGGGCGGGGTCCTTCTCCAGCAGCCCCATCAGCACCGTCAGCAGCGGGCCGCTGCGCACCGGTGTGGCCGGCGGGTCCTCGACGACCGAGTGCATCGTCTCGATCGGGTCGCCCTTGTCGAAGGGCGGCCGCCCCTCGATGGCGGTGTAGAGCGTCACCCCGAGGGAGAAGAGGTCGCTGGGCGGCCCGAAGTTCTGCCCCATCGCCCGCTCGGGGGAGATGAAGTGCGGTGAGCCGAGGACCATGCCGGGCGTGGTGAGCTGCACGTCGGTCGGCATCCGGGCCACACCGAAGTCGGTGAGCACGCAGCGGCCGTCGGTGCAGATCAGCACGTTGGCCGGCTTGACGTCGCGATGCAGCACGCCGTTGGCGTGGGCGACCTCGAGCGCGCCGAGCAACGCGATGCCGATCTTGGCGACCGCGCGCGGCGCGAGCGGACCGTCCTCGATCACCATCTCCGCGAGGCTGCGGGCCTCGAGCAGCTCCATGACGATCCACGGGCGGCCGCCCTCGGTCACCACGTCGTAGACCTGCACCACCGCGGGATGCTGCAGGGCCGCGGCGGCCCGGGCCTCGCGCAGGGTGCGTTCGTACATCGCATCGCGGTCGCTGGGGGCCAGTCCTGGGGGGAGGACGACCTCTTTGACCGCCACGTCACGTCGGAGCAGGGTGTCGGCCGCACGCCACACGGTGCCCATGCCGCCGTTGCCCACCGCCGAGCGCAGGGAATACCGGCCACCGATGACGGTGCCGGCCACGGCGCGGCCGCTCGGGGGAGTGACGGGACCAGTGCTCCAGGTCGGGATCTGAGTCACAGAAAAGCCACCGGGGGAGTTCGAGGGGGCTGGGACACAACACCCCTATCTTGCTTGTTGCGACAGCGGATGCGAAACCCGACGCGGCCCGGTGGGTAAAACTCCACTCACCGTGCGCGGATTACTACTTCACGTGAGCTGCAATCCACCGAGTGTGCGGAATCCCTCACCCGCCGATGGAAGGGCGCAACTTACGATCCGGTAATGAGCGAACGGCGGACAAGCGAATCCGGTTTCCCGATCAAGAGCGTCTACACCTCGGCGGACCTCCCCGCCGATCTGGACGCCCGCCTCGGCGGCCCCGGTGAATACCCGTACACCCGTGGCGTCTATCCCACGATGTACACCTCACGCCCCTGGACGATGCGCCAGTACGCCGGTTTCGGCACCGCCACGGAATCCAACGCCCGCTACCACCAGCTGCTGGCCGCCGGCACCATGGGCCTCTCCGTGGCCTTCGACCTGCCCACCCAGATGGGGTACGACTCCGACGAACCGATCGCTCACGGCGAGGTCGGCAAGGTCGGTGTCGCCATCGACTCGATCGACGACATGCGGGTGCTCTTCAACGACATCCCGCTGGACAAGGTCTCCACGTCGATGACGATCAACGCCCCCGGCTCGGTGCTGCTGCTGCTCTACCAGCTCGTCGCCGAGGAGAACGGCGTACCGGGCTCGGCGCTGTCGGGCACCATCCAGAACGACATCCTCAAGGAGTACATCGCCCGCGGGACGTACATCTTCCCGCCGAAGCCGTCGCTGCGGCTGGTCGCCGACACCTTCGCGTACTGCCGTAGCGAGGTGCCGAAGTGGAACACGATCTCCATCTCCGGCTATCACATGGCCGAGGCGGGCGCCTCGCCCACACAGGAGATCGCCTTCACCCTCGCCAACGGCATCGCCTACGTCCGTGCCGCCATCGCCGCCGGGCTCGAGGTCGACGACTTCGCGCCGCGGCTGTCGTTCTTCTTCGTCGCCCGCACCACGCTGCTGGAGGAGGTCGCCAAGTTCCGCGCGGCCCGGCGGATCTGGGCCCGGGTGATGCGCGACGAGTTCGGGGCGAAGAATCCGAAGTCGATGATGCTGCGCTTCCACACCCAGACCGCGGGCGTGCAGCTCACCGCCCAGCAGCCGGAGGTCAACCTGATCCGCGTCGCGGTGCAGGGGCTCGGCGCGGTGCTCGGCGGAACCCAGTCGCTGCACACCAACAGCTTCGACGAGGCGATCGCGCTGCCGACGGAGAAGGCCGCCCGCCTGGCGCTGCGCACCCAGCAGGTGCTGGCGTACGAGACGGACCTGACGGCCACCGTGGACCCGTTCGCGGGCTCCTACGTGGTGGAGGCGATGACCGACGAGATCGAGGCGGAGGCGACCGCGCTGATGGAGCGGGTCGCCGAGCACGGTTCGGCGGTCGAGGCGATCGAGGCCGGTTTCCAGAAGCGCGAGATCGAGTCCTCGGCGTACCGGATCGCCCAGGAGATCGACTCGGGCGAGCGGGTGGTGGTCGGGCTCAACCGCTTCACCGTCGACACCGAGGAGCCGTACGAGCCGCTGCGGGTGGACCCGACGATCGAGGCGGCCCAGGCGGAGCGCCTGGCCGAGCTGCGGCGCAGCCGGGACAACGACGCGGTCACCCGGGCCCTCGGGCAGCTGCGGGCGGCGGCGGAGGGCGACGAGAACGTGCTCTACCCGATGAAGGAGGCGCTGCGCGCCCGCGCGACGATCGGTGAGGTCTGCGGGACGCTGCGCGAGGTGTGGGGCGTCTACCGGCCCAGCGACCGCTTCTAAGGTTCCGGGTGCGGCCACCGGCTGACCCGGTCCGCCGCTGATCGCCTGCGCCGACGCCGCGCACCCCGCCGCCGGGGGTGTGCGGCGTCGGCGTTCGGGTAAGAACTGATCTAGGAAACGGGCCGGGACGGGCCGGTGCCCGTCATTGATCGCACCGCGATGGTCATGACGGACATGGTGTGCGGTCGGGCCTCGGTCCGACATGCCACTGTGAGAAATCGTCTCGTTGCCCGAACGGATGAGTTCGCGACACAGCGGCGGACCGCCCGGCGGCAAATGCGACAATCCGGATTGCTGTACGGGGTGGGGGCAGGCGCGGCGGACGGGTCGGCCGCTGATTACTCACGGTGGGGGGTGGCGTACAAGTGTCCGTTTCTGATGGCGATGCCTGTGCGAATCCGCCCGCTGCGGAGCGCGCCCACCTCGGAATCCGTGACGCTGCGCGGTCCGATTACTACCGCAATGATGTTGCGCAGCGTCACCGCCGTCGGTCTAGGCTGTCTGCTGTTGTGCCAGAAGGATCATCAACCTCTACTGATCGAGATGTCGACGTGACGAGTGCGCTCACCGCGCCCCCCGACGGGCAGCCGGCGTCCCGGCGGGACGCGCCCCTGGTGACCCCGGATCTTCCGCACGGGCTGGAAGAGCTGCTCCAGGTGCGACTGCCGGCCCTCATTGCGACCCGTCGGCACCTGCACGCCAACCCGGAGCTCTCCGGGCACGAGTTCGCCACCGCGGCCCTGATCGCCGCCGAGCTCACCCGCGCCGGGCTCCAGCCCCGGCTGCTGCCGAAGGGCAACGGCGTGATCTGCGACGTCAACGGCCGCGCTGAGGGCCCCGTCGTGGCGCTGCGGGCCGACATCGACGCGCTGCCGCTGGCCGACGTCAAGGACGTCCCGTACCGGTCCACCGTGGAAGGCGTCTGCCACGCCTGCGGGCACGACGTGCACACCACCGTCCTGCTCGGCGTCGGGCAGCTGCTGGCCCGCCTCGCCGAGCAGGACGAACTGCCCGGCCGGGTACGGCTGATCTTCCAGCCCGCCGAGGAGATCCTGCCCTGCGGCGCGCTCGAGGTCATCGAGGCCGGCGGGCTCGACGACGTCACCCAGATCTTCGCGCTGCACTGCGATCCGAACCTGCCGGTCGGCAAGGTCGGTCTGCGCGTCGGCCCGATCACCGCCGCCGCCGACAACGTCACGGTGCGCCTGACCGGACCGGGCGGCCACACCGCCCGCCCGCACCTCACCGTCGACCTGGTCGACGCGCTCGGCCGGGTCGTCACCGAGGTGCCGGCGCTGGTCAACCGGCGAGTGCCCGCCAACAGCGGCCTGCTGCTCGTCTTCGGCCACGCCTCCGCCGGCACCCGCTACAACGTCATCCCCAGCGAGGCGGTCGCCTCCGGCACTCTGCGGGTGATGGACCGCGACACCTGGGACATCGCGCCCAAGATCGTCTCGCAGGTGGTCCGGGACGTCGTCGCGCCCACCGGCGCCACCGTGGACCTGGACTACCAGCGCGGCCGGCCGCCGGTGAGCAACGACTCCCGCGCCATCCAGGTGCTGACCACCGCCACCACCGCGGCGCTCGGCCAGGACGGCATCGCCGAGACCCCGCAGAGCATGGGCGGCGAGGACTTCTCCTGGTATCTGGAGCACGTCCCCGGTGCGCTCGCCCGACTCGGCGTGGGCCGGGTCGGCCCCAACGTCGACCTGCACCGGGCCTCGTTCGATGTGGACGAGCGCACCATCGAGGTGGGCGTCCGCCTGCTGGTGCAGACGGCGCTGCGCTCGCTCACGGCTGCGTAGCGCCTCCGGCCCGCACCGGCGCCGGCGCGGGCGGCGGCGTGGGGGCGGACCCGCCCGCAGCCGGGCCCGAACCGCCACCACCGGGGCGACGGCGACGCCGCCGCCGGATCAGCAGCAGCGCGGCCACCGGCAGAGCGATGACGAACAGCCAGGGCAGCAGAGCCCCGACGACGAGCAGCAGGATGCGGCCGCTCTGAGCGAGAACGTCCAAGCTTCCGGTCAGCGCATCGGTGAAGCCCGGGTCCGTCTCCTGTGCCGTCGGCGGCGCGGCCCGGAAGAAGGTGACGGTGATGGTGGAGAGCGCCACCAGGTCGGCGAGCCGCCGCTGCTTCGCCTCCAGCGCCGCCAGGTCGGACTCACGCTGGGCGACCTCCCGTTCCATGGCGAGCCACTCCGTGCGATCGGTGACGCCGGCCAGGAGTTTGCGGCCGCTGGCCACCCGGACCCGCTGGGTCTCGATGCGGGCCGCCAGGTCGACGGTCTCCTCCGTGACGTCCTCGGTCTTCACGTCCCGATGAAGTTGGTCGCCGAGGGCCGCGAGCTGGTCGATCAGCGCGGTGAAGCGCGCCGCCGGCACCCGCAGCTCCAGCACCGCCTCATCGGTCACCGCGCCGCTGCTGCGCCGGTCCGCACCGACGAAGCCACCCGCCGTGGTGACCAGCGTGACCGCCTGCGCCGCCGCGCCGTCCACATCGTCGACGCGGACCCCCATCGTGCCGGTGTAGACGATCGACCGGGCGGCCACGCCGGTGTCGGTCGCCCCGAGGTCGGGATCGGGAGCCTTCTGGCCTTCCGCCGCGCTGTCGGGGCGGGCGGCGGTGGAGTCGTCGGAGCTGCGCGGCCCGGCGCCGCACCCGGCCAGCAGCGCCAGCAACGTCGTCAAGGCCAGTGCCGGCAGGAGCGCCTGCCGGCCGAATCTCGTCCCGTGGCTCATCGGTTTCCCCGTCCTCGTAATCTGCGTGCGCAATGATCGGTCAGACGCGCGGTGGACCGGGTCTGGTTCCGGCAGACTGCGCGGAGAACGTCACGGTTCGGGATACGAGGAGTAACGATGCGGCTGACGAAGTACGCCCACGCCTGCGTACGGGTGGAGGACGACGGTGTCCTCGTCGTCGACCCGGGGATCTTCACCGACCCCGAGGCGCTGGCGGGCGCCGACGCCGTGCTGGTCACGCACGAGCACCCCGACCACATCGACGTCAAGGCGCTGACCGCCGCGATCGGCGGCCGCCCGGTGCCGGTCTACGGCCCGGAGTCGCTGCGCCCCATGCTGAGCGGCACCGACATCGAGTTCACCGCGGTCGCGCCCGGCGACGAGTGGCGCGCCGCCGGATTCGACATCAAGGGATTCGGCGGTGAGCACGCCGTCATCCACCCGGACATCCCGCAGATCACCAACGTGGGCTACCTGATCGGCGGCGAGCTGTACCACCCCGGTGACGCGCTCTTCGTCCCCGAGGGCGTGTCGGTCGGCACGCTGCTGGCACCGGTGCACGCGCCCTGGCTGAAGGTCTGGGAGGGGATCGACTTCGTCCGCGCGGTCGCGCCCGAACGCGCCATCGGCATCCACGATGGACTGCTCACCGCCGCCGGTCTCCAGTTCACCAACGCCCACCTGGACCGGCTCGGCGGCACCGACTACAGCTGGGTCGAGCCGGGCACCCGGATCGGCTGAGACGCGATGGCGGTCTCCCGGGATGTCGTCCGGCGGCTCTACGCCACCCCGCCGGCCGGTTTTGTCGCCGCCCGCGACGAGGCGGTCGCCGCCGCCCGGTCCGCCGGGGACGCCGCCGCCGCCCGGGAGATCGCCAAACTGCGCAAGCCGACCGTGGCGGCGTGGCTGGTGAACCTGCTCGCGATCCGCCGTCCGGAGCTGGTGGCCGATCTGGTGGCGCTCTCCGACGAGCTGCGGGCGGCCCAGCGGCAGCTGCGCGGGCCCCGGTTGCGGGAACTCTCCGCGCAGCGGCGGGCGCTGGTCGGCGCGCTGGTGGCCGCCATCGCCGAGCTGGCCGCGGAGGCGGACCCGTCGACCGCCGGGAAGCCGCCGCCGGCCGAGGTCGAGGCGACCCTGCAGGCCGCGCTCTCCGACACCACCATCGCCGAGCAGGTACGTCTCGGCCGGCTGACCAAGACCGTGACGTACGCGGGCTTCGGTGAGGTGCCCCGGCCCCGGCTGCGCCTGGTCACCGACGCCGACACCGAACCGGCCGCGGAACAGACCGGCCAGTCCGCCGAGCCGGAGCGCTCAGATGGCCGGGACGGCTCGGAAACGGGCCAGGGTGCCGGGCGGGGTGGCAGGGCCGGTTCGGGGGCGGACCGGGGCCCTGGAACGGGCGGCCGGGGTGGTTCCGGGGCGGACCGGGGCCGGCGGGAGCGGGCTCAACGGACGGCGCAGGCGGACCGGGCCGCGGCGGCCGAGCAGGAGAAGCGCCGAAGTGCCCTGCGCCGGGAGCTGGACCGCGCCCGTACCGAACAGGAGCGGGCCGAACGCGACGCCGCCGAGGCGGTCGCGGCCGAGGAACAGGCGGTCGACGCGCTGACGCGGATCGAGCAGGAGCTGGCCGACCTGGAACGGCGGCGGGTCGGCGCCGAGCACGAGGTGAGCCGGCACAAACTTGCCCGCAAGGGCGCCGAGCGGACGGTGATCGCCGCGCGGCGCCGGGTCGGCGAAGTCGAGGGCGCCCTGGAGGAGCTGACCGACCGGGGGTGACGGCACTGCCTCGGCCGGGGGAGACTCGGCGGCAGCGGACGCGCATGTCCGTCGATGCCTCACAGGGAAGGGCGACCGGATGACCCCGGAGCAGGCGGCCGCGGCGAACAGGGCACTGGTGCTGCGGGTGGGCGGCGCCTTCGCCGAGTGTCCGCAGACGCTGCGCCGGGCCCGGCTGCTCGGACTGACCGGCTGGCAGTTCCAGATCACCGGCCGGGCGGGCGCGCTCGGCGAGGTGGGGGTGGAGGCCGTCACCGCGGTACTCGGCTTCCTCGCCCCCGAGGCGGTCGCCGACGGCTGGCAGCCGGCGCACCGCGAACCGCGCCCCGAGGAGGTCGCGATGGCGAGCTACCTGGAGTGTTGCCGCTGGGGGAACGCGCACCTGGCCGGCCTGCCGCAGGTCGAGCGGCTCGCGGAGCTGACCGGACGGCTGGTGTCGGCGGCCGACGCGACCGGGATGCCGCTCTTCGCCGCCTGGCGGGCCCGCCCGATCCCCGACGACACGCCTGCGGCGCTGCTCGCGGCCCACCTGCACCTGCTGCGCGAGTACTTCATCGAGGCGAACCTGCTGGCGGTGCGGGCCAGTGGGATCAGCCCGCTCGGGGCGCTGCTGGCCAGGCCCGACGGCGAGGCCGAGGCGGTCGCGGCGGGCTGGGCGCCGCCGTACCCGCCGGCCGGTCCGCTGGTGCGCCAGCGGCTCTGGGCCGAGGCGGTGACCGACCGCCTGGCCGGCAGCGCCTTCGGGGTGCTCGACGTCGCCGAGCGGCGCGAGGTGACCGAGCTGCTCGCCGAGGCCCACGAGGGCCTGCGGACAGCGCTGCGGCCCTGACACCACACGCCCGGTTGTGGGGCGTGCGACCCCCGGCGGGACCCGCTGGGCGCCGTCGCGGACAGCAGAGCAGACTGGAGCTGTGCTGGACGACTCAGGCCGAAGCGGTGCCGGTCGGCCGGGCCCGCAGCTGGTTGACGTAGTCGTCCGGCGCCCCGGCCTGCTCGGCGGCGTTGGCGATCTCCGAGAGGTACCAGGCGGTCGGCAGGCCGCCCTCGTAGCCGTCGAAGACGTACACCCAGGCGGTGATCTCGCCGTCGAGGGTCGAGACCCGGACGTGCAGTTTCCGGTACGTCCCGGCGGTCACCCCCTCGATCTCGTCGAGCTGCTCCGCGTCGCCGTCGTGGATGTCGTAGAGCGCTACGAAGACCCGGTCTCCCGGGGACTCCACGACGGTGCTGACCGAGCCTTCCCAGCCGATGATGTCCTCACCGGCGAAGGTCAGGCGCCAGCCTTCGAGCCAGCCGGTACCCACCATCGGCGAGTGCGGGCAGTAGGCGCGCATCCGGGCGGGGTCGAGGTTTGAGCCATAGGCGGCGTAGTGACGCACGGCGATGACGATAGCCCGGCGACGGGGTGGGGGAGAATACAACTGTGCGTGTCGAATCTCGTGGGGAGAAGAAAGTCACTGTGAGCATCAGGGAGAGGCGGGCGCTGTGAGCCGGATCGTGATCATCGGCGGCGGTCCTGCCGGCTACGAAGCGGCGCTGGTCGCCGCGCAGCTGGACGCAGACGTCACCATCGTGGAGGCCGAGGGGGCCGGCGGCGCCTGCGTGCTGTCCGACTGTGTGCCGTCCAAGACCTTCATCGCCAGCTCACAGGTGGTGACCGGGTACCGCGACAGTGAGGAGTTCGGAGTCGACTCCGAGGGCATGGAAGGCGTCACGGTCGACGCCCGCGCCGTGCACGAGCGGGTCAAGCGCCTCGCCCTGGCCCAGTCGGCGGACATCCACAACAAGCTGATCAAGGCCGGCGTCACGATGGTCGCCGGCACCGCACGTCTCGGCGAGAACACGCTCGGTCACACCCACCGGGTCCTGGTCGCCCCCGCGGACGGCGGCGAGGAGTACTCCATCGCCGCCGACACGGTGCTGATCGCCACCGGCGCCACCCCCCGGGTGCTGCCCACCGCGGTCCCCGACGGCGAGCGGATCCTGACCTGGCGCCAGGTCTACGACCTGCCGATGCTGCCCAAGCACCTGATCGTGATCGGGTCCGGCGTCACCGGCGCCGAGTTCGCCAGCTCGTACCTGGCGATGGGCATCGAGGTGACCCTCGTCTCCAGCCGCGAACGGGTCATGCCGCACGAGGACGCCGACGCGGCGATGGCGATCGAGCGGGTCTTCCGCTCGCGGGGCATGCGGATCCTGAACAACTCCCGGGCCAGCGCGGTGCGCCGTACCGAGAAGGGCGTGGAGGTCGAGCTCGCCGACGGCAGCACCGTCGCCGGTTCGCACGCGCTGATGGCGGTCGGCTCCGTGCCGAACACCACCGGGCTGGGCCTGGCCGAGTACGGCGTCGAGGTCAAGCCCGGCGGGTACGTCGCCGTCGACCGGGTCTCCCGTACCAACGTCCCCGGCATCTACGCCGCCGGCGACTGCACCGGGGTGCTGCCGCTGGCCAGCGTCGCCGCCATGCAGGGGCGGATCGCCATGTGGCACACGCTCGGCGAGGCGGTGGCGCCGCTGCGGCTGCGTACGGTCGCCGCGAACGTCTTCACCGACCCGGAGCTGGCGACGGTCGGCGTCTCCCAGGACGAGGTCAACTCCGGCCGCGCCCAGGCGCGGGTGGTGATGCTGCCGCTGGACGGCAACGCCCGCGCGAAGATGGACGGCCTCGCCGACGGCTTCATCAAGCTCTTCTGCCGGCCGCTGAGCGGTCAGGTCATCGGCGGGGTGGTGGTGGCCCCCAAGGCCAGCGAGCTGATCCTGCCGATCACCCTGGCGGTGGAGAACCACATGACCGTCGACCAGCTGGCCCACACCATCACGATCTACCCGTCCCTGTCGGGCTCCATCACCGAGGCCGCCCGCCAGCTGATGCTCCACGAACTGGAGTAACCCCCCGCCCGGCCCCGCCCTCGTTGCCCCGCCGGCCTGCCCCGGCGGGGCACTGTGCGGGGGACTGAGGGCTCCTGCGGCGGGACCTGTGGACCCGGCGGTCAGTCGAGGGTTGCTTCGGCGATGG
>Ga0233385_1000545_pt1 | contig 18661 bp, 15 predicted proteins | sample ElkDunMinimDraft_16_FD_191543 | JGI IMG/M metagenome (GOLD analysis project Ga0233385, IMG submission 191543) | Fecal eukaryotic communites from dung pellets of Tule Elk in California, USA - Elk Dung G36 | ecosystem: Host-associated > Mammals > Digestive system > Large intestine > Fecal | place...
GGTGGCCAGGGCGGAAGTCGATCTCTATCCTGTTGGTTTCCGCGAATTCGAGCAGATGCGTCTTCGCTTCCTCGGCGACGTCGAACAGCGCCTTGGCGCGCGCGAAGCCGAGTTCCTTCTCCATCTCCTCCGCACCCGCCCGCTGGCCGGTGCCGAGCTGGCCGCCGTTGCGCCCCGAGGCGCCGTCGCCGATGCGATGCGCCTCGATCAGCACGACGCTGGTGCCTGCCTTGGCGAGATGCGCCGCGGCGGACAATCCCGTGAAGCCGCCGCCGACGATCACGACGTCGGCCGAGACATCGCCGTCGAGCGCCGGGTAGTCGGGGCGGGGGCCGGCCGTGTCCTCGTACCAGGAGTAGCCGGGGGAGATGGGTGACTGATATTTCATGATCACACGTTCAAAAGCAGAAATTCCCTCTCCCACGGCGAGATCACTTCCATGAAGGTCTCGAACTCGGCCCGCTTGATCGCCGCGTAGGTGGAAACGAAGGATTCGCCCAGCACCGCGCGCAAATCCTTGTCGTTCTCGAACAGGTCGACCGCCTCGAGCAGGCCGCGCGGCAGGTCGATCTCGTCTTCATTGGCGGTGCTGGTGATTGCCGCGTCGGGTTTCAGCTTCCTGGTCAGGCCGACCAGGCCGCAGGCGAGCGAGGCGGCGAGCGCGAGATAAGGGTTCGCGTCGGAGGAGGGGATGCGGTTCTCGACGCGCCGCCCGGCCGGCTCGGAGCGCGGCACGCGGAAGGCCGTCGTGCGGTTGTCGTAGCCCCATTTGTTGTTGACCGGGGCGGAAGCCGCCTGGGTCAGCCGGCGGTAGGAGTTCACATAGGGCGCGAACATGACGAGCGCGTTCGGCACGTGTTTCTGCATGCCGCCGATGAAGTGGAAGAAGGCGGCGGATTCGCTGCCGTCCTCGTTGGTGAAAAGGTTGCGGCCGGTCTTGGTGTCGATCACCGACTGGTGGATGTGCATGGCCGAGCCCGGCTGTCCCTGCATGGGCTTCGCCATGAAGGTCGCGTAGGTCTCGTGCTTCAGCGCCGCCTCGCGGATGGTGCGCTTGAACAGGAAGACCTGGTCGGCGAGCTCGACCGCATTGCCGTGGCGCAAATTGATCTCGAGCTGGCCCGCGCCCTCCTCGTGGATCAGCGTATCGATCTCCAGACCCTGCGCTTCCGAGAAATGATAGATATCGTCGATCAGCTCGTCGAATTCGTTGACGCCGGCGATCGAATAGCCGGCGCCGCCACCGATCGGCCGGCCCGAGCGCCCGACGGGCGGCGTCAGCGGATAGTCCGGGTCGGGGTTCTTGCGCACCAGATAGAATTCGATCTCGGGCGCCACCACCGGCCGCAACCCGCGCGCCTCATAGGCGGCGAGCACCCGCTTCAGCACGTTCCTCGGCGTGAATTCCACCGAGCGCCCGTCCTGGTGGACGAGATCGCAGATCACCTGCGCCGTCGGATCCGACTCCCACGGCACTTCCGACAGCGTCCCGAGGTCCGGCATCAGCTTCAGGTCGCCGTCGTCCTCCGGGTAGGAGAAGCCGTTGCCGTCCTCCGGATAGCCGCCCGAGATCGTCGTCATGAAGACGGCGGAAGGCAGCGCCAGCGAGGTGTTGGAGGTGAACTTCTTCGACGGCATCATCTTGCCGCGCGCGATGCCCGCCTGGTCGGGCGTGATGCACTCTATGTCCTCGATGCCGCGCCAATCCAGCCAGGCGCTGACCTCCTTCCAGTTCTTTACGCCGCGACGGTTCTTCACGAATGCAGGCGTGCGGACACGCCCCGCGCGGCTCGACGGACGGGCTTCCTTCTTAGCGGGGGGCATCAATCACCGATTGGATGTTGCGGATTTTCGACTATAGCCGCGCGCGGCTTATGAAGGGAAGGGGCTGCCTCGCCGCATATGCCGAACCTCGGGCGATTTGCGGGCGATCAGGCGCGTCGCCTTGATGTTGGCCGCGCCTTGAAGTCCAGGCCATGGCCCCGCGCCTTTCTTGTTCCGACGGGCGCCTTGCCCGTGGTCGCGGCCTACGCTCTCGCCTTCTGCAGCAACCGGTCCACGACCGGCTGCAACTGGTCCGTGGTGAAGGGCTTGGTCACCACCGCGTCGATGACGCCGCCGGGCGGGACCGGGCGGCCGCTGTGGTTGGATAGCAGGATCACCGCGGGCAGATTCCCGCCCGACGCGCGGCGCAGCGCCACCACGCCGGCGATCACGCTGTCGCAATCCTTGTTGTCAGGACCGCCGTCCAGGATGACGAGGCCGGGAAGCAGGAGCGGCAGCGCGCGCACGGCTCCGACCGGGTTTTCGCTGACGGGCTTCAGGCCCGACCGCTCGACGATTTTCGCAACCACGATGCGGTTGATCTGCGAGTTGCCGACCACGAGCACCCTCGACAGGTCGGGCGCCATTTCGCCCGCGGCGTCGCGGTTGCTGAAGGTCCTGTCCTGGTCGAAGCCTGGCCCGACCCCTGATGCCGTCATGATGCTGCGACTTCCGAACTCTGTACCAAGTGCCCCACAATACATGACGGCCGGCGCACCGGGAAGAGATGCCTTGACAGCGGAGGGAGCGTTTTGTAGTAATTTACCGAACGATCGGTAACAAATGCATGGCGCGACCTGAATCAATATCGAAAAGCGACCTGCTTCAGCGGCTTACCGCGGTTTTTCGCTCGGTGGGCTACGAGGGAGCCTCTCTTGCGGCGCTGTCACGCGAGACGGGCCTCGCCAAGGCTGCCCTCTATCACCGCTTCCCGGGGGGCAAGGAGGATATGGCGCGCTGCGTCCTCGCTGAGGTCGGTCGCGACATGAGGGGCTTGGTGTTCAGCGGCCTCGACGGCGAAGGTTCGCCGCGTCGGAAGCTGGCGGTGATGCGCGACGGCCTCGCGCTCTTCTATGCGGACGGCGAACGCTCATGCCTTGCCGACCTGTTCTCGGTCGAGGGAACGCCGGCAACGATCCGCACGCCGCTCGCCGGCGGGCTGAAAGCCTGGATCGCCGCGGTCGCGCGCGTCGTCGAGGAGGCCGGCATCGATCCCGCCGAGGCCGCCAGGCGCAGCGAGGACATGGTCGTTCGCGTCCAGGGCGCGCTTGTCGTTTCGCGCGCGCTTGGCGACACCCGGCCCTTCCGCAACGTCCTGGCCCGGCTCGTCGACGATCTTCTGGCGCTCCCCTGACCGAACCCCCTCAATCGCAATCGATGGAGCCTGAGATGCAATTTCCGAAGACGTTTCGCGCCATTTTCAGCGCGCCAAATCATCCGTCGCCGCTCGACAGGTCGGCCCTCGTTCTGATCGACATCCAGCGTGAATATGTCGACGGTGCAGCCCCGCTGGAGAATGTCCATGCTGCAGCGGCGGAGGCCGGCAAGCTGCTTTCGCTGGCGCGCGAAAATGGCGTCCCGGTATTTCACATCGCGCATGGCGCCGGGCCGGGCGCGCCGGCCTTCGCCACCGACGGTCCCTATGTCGAGCACCTCGACCCCGTTAAGCCGGGGCCGGGCGAGGAAATCATCTGGAAGACGAAGGCCGATGCCTTCCTCGGAACCGGCCTGGCCGACAGGATACGCGCGGCCGGACGCGACGAGGTGATCATCGCCGGCGACATGACGCATGTCTGCGTGTCGACGTCGGCGCGTGCGGCCGCCGAGCAGCATGGTTTCAGGGTGACCGTCGTCGCCGACGCCACCGCCGCACGGGACCTGCCCGATCCGCTGGGCGGAGTGATCCGCGCCGAGACGGTCCGCCGTACCGCGCTCGCCGAGCTCAACGACGCCTTCGCCGTCGTGGTCAAGGATCACACCGCCTGGCGATGACGACAGTGCGCGGCTGATACCGGTAACGTACCGTAAAATACTTGCCCTTCGCCGGATTTTTCCGGGTGATGCATGGGCGTGGTGTTGCGTTGCATCCAGGAACAGAGCGCTTCAGTCACGTTGAGTGCTGTCTAAGGTCCGGAGGAGGCATCGATGATGCGTACGGGAATCTTGAGCGCTTTGTTTGGGCTTGCGCTGTCCGGTTTGTCGCCAGTGCCGGCAGACGCGCAAGCGGAGATCACGAAGGAAGAGGCGCAGGCAATCGGGGTCGACGCCTACCTCTATTTTTACCCGCTCGTCACGATGGACGTCACGAGGCGGCAGTTCACGAACATGGAGCCGGGCGCTGTGCCCGGCCGCGGACCGATGAATGCCTTCTGGAGCATGGGGGCCTATCCCGCTGCCGACGACAGGGGCGTGGTCCGCTACAATTTCGACACGCTCTATTCGGCCGCCTGGCTGGACATGCGGGAAGAGCCGATGATCGTCTCGGCGCCGGACACGGGCGGCCGCTATTACCTCCTGCCGATGCTCGACATGTGGAGCGACGTCTTCGCCTCGCCGGGATGGCGGACGACCGGCACCCAAGCCGCCGATTTCCTGGTGACGCCGCCGGGCTGGGCCGGCGAGATCCCTGCCGGGCTGACGCGGATCGACGCGCCGACGCCTGTCATCTGGATTATCGGCCGCACCAAGACCGATGGCCCCGCCGACTACGATGCGGTCCACAAGATTCAGGCGGGATACAAGGTCACGCCTCTCTCCCAGTGGGGCAAGGCGCCGGTGGTGCAGGCGGCCGTTAAGATCGATCCCAACGTGGATATGAAGACACCGCCCAAGGTCCAGGTTGAGTCGATGCCGGCCGGCGAATTCTTCGCCTATGCGGCCGATCTGCTGAAGACCATTCCGCCGCATGTGACCGACCAGCCGATCCTTGCGCGACTGCGCCAGATTGGCTTCGAGGTCGGCAAGGACTTCGACCTGCAATCGGCCAGCCCGACCGTGCGCGACGCCCTGGCAGGTGCTCCCCAGGAGGCCCTCAGGTTGATGGCATGGAAGACGCCGACGCTCGCTCGCGTGGCCAACGGCTGGGTGATGAACACCGACACGATGGGCGTCTATGGCACCTACTATCTGAAGCGCGCCATAGTCGCGCAGGCTGGCCTGGGGGCCAACCTGCCGGAAGATGCGATTTACCCGATGAACGTCGTCGACGAGAGCGGCAAGCCGCTCGACGGAGCCAACGCGTACACGCTGCACCTCGGCAAGGGGGATTTGCCGCCGGCGAATGCATTCTGGTCGGTGACCCTCTACGACAAGGAAGGCTTCCAGGTGCCAAACAGCCTCGATCGCTTCAATCTCAGCAGCTGGATGCCTCTGCAATACAATGCCGACGGTTCGCTCGACCTCTATTTCCAGAACGAGAGCCCGGGCGCCGACAAGGAGGCCAACTGGCTGCCTGCTCCGAAAGGGCCCTTCAACCTCCTGCTTCGGCTCTACGCGCCGCAGCCGTCTGCCCTGACGGGGCGGTGGAACCCGCCCGCCGTTTCGCAGGTCGAGACCGTTTCCGGCCTGGTCGCCGAGTAGGAAACCGGGGAAGGCGGCGACGCCCACGCCGCCGCCTTCCGGCGGACCTACGCCTGCTGCGTGACCACCACCGGGATCAGCAGGTCGCCCCAGTTGCCGTTGCCGCCGTGATGGCGCGCCGAGCGGACCAACTCGACCGACACGCCGGCCTCGACCGCCTGCATCACGGCCTGGTTCAGCCGGTGCAGGTCGTTGGCCAGCACGCGGATCGCCGCCTGCTGGTCGGTGCTCATCGCCGAGGCCTGTTCCTCGGCGCGCTGCTTGACTTGCGGTCTGACGTTCATGGTTCTTCTCCCTGAAATTACTCCGCCGCCGGGCGGAACTGCTCATGCTCGGTCGATTCATGCATGGCCGTGGTCGACGACTTGCCGCCGGTGATCGCCATCGACACGGCGTCGAAATAGCCGGTGCCGACCTCGCGCTGGTGTTTCGTCGCCGTATAGCCGTTTGCCTCGGCTGCGAATTCGGCCTCCTGCAGCTCGGAATAGGCCGCCATCTGGCGATCCTTGTAGCCGCGCGCCAGCTCGAACATGCCGTAGTTGAGCTGGTGAAAGCCGGCCAGCGTGATGAACTGGAACTTGTAGCCCATGGCGCCAAGCTCCCGCTGGAACTTCGCGATCGTCGCGTCGTCGAGGTTCTTCTTCCAGTTGAAGGACGGCGAGCAATTGTAGGCGAGCAGCTTGCCGGGGAAGCGCCGCCGCACGGCTTCCGCGAAGGTCCTCGCCTGCGCGAGATCGGGCTTGCCCGTCTCCATCCAGATCATGTCGCAGTGCGGCGCATAGGCAATCGCCCGCGCGATGCACGGCTCCATGCCGTTCCTGACCTGGTAAAAACCTTCCGCGGTGCGGCCGGCGTCATAGTCGACGAACGGCTTGTCGTTCTCGTCGATGTCCGACGTCAGCAGCTTGGCGGCCTCGGCGTCGGTGCGCGCCACGGTCAGCGTCGGCACGCCCATCACGTCGGCTGCGAGCCGCGCGGCGTTGAGGTTGCGGATATGCGCGGCCGTCGGGATCAGCACCTTGCCGCCGAGATGGCCGCACTTCTTCTCCGACGCCAGCTGATCCTCGAAATGCACGCCGGCCGCACCTGCCTCGATGAAGGCCTTCATGATCTCGAAGGCGTTGAGCGGCCCGCCGAAACCGGCCTCGGCGTCGGCAAGGATCGGCGCGAACCAGGTCTCGACCGACAGGCCGTTGCCCTCCGCCGTCTCGATCTGGTCTGCGCGCTGCAGCGTCCGGTTGATGCGGCGGACGAGCTCGGGCGCGGCGTTGGCCGGATAGAGCGACTGGTCGGGATACATCGCGCCGGCCGTGTTGGCGTCGGCCGCGACCTGCCAGCCCGACAGGTAGATCGCCTTCAGCCCCGCGCGCACCTGCTGCATCGCCTGGTTGCCCGTCACGGCGCCGAGCGAATTCACGAAATCCTCTTCGTGGATGAGCTTCCACAGCCGGTTCGCGCCATTCTCGGCGAGCGTCTGCCTGATCTGCACGGAGCCGCGCAGCCGTTCCACGTCCTCCGGCAGATAAGGCCGCTCGATGCCGTCGAAACGACCCTTGGGCGCCGAGGGGACGAGCTTGTAAAAGTCTGTCATAGCTGGGCTCCTGCACTGCATTATGGGGAGGCATGAAAGAAGCCGGATGGCCTCCTTGTCCTGGACACGATTTACAAATGCGACGCTAGAAAGCCAGTTGAGACTTGCCAAAGTGCTGGAAATAAAGGAAAAACTGTCCGGGAATTGACAATGCCCTTTTGTCAATTTGTAAATGTTGTCAAGGCGAACGCCAATGCTCTACAGCGCCCCCCTCTGGCCTGCCGGCCATCTCCCCCACGAGGGGGGAGATTGGCTGTCGCCAAGACTTTCGCCAATCGCCAAGGTTGCACAGGCAACTACTGGGGCTCCAAGAAGGGCGGTCTCGCCGAAGCTGCCAATCTCCCCCCTCGTGGGGGAGATGGCCGGCAGGCCAGAGGGGGGCGCTGTCCCGCCGAACCTGCGGCTCCTGTGCCCATCACGGCAGGCACCCCATGGCTGACCAGAAAATCTTCGCCGGTCCGCGCATCCGCCGCCTGCGCATGGAGCGTTCGCTGACCCAGACCGCGATGGCCGAGGGGCTGGGCATCTCGCCCTCCTACCTCAACCTCATCGAGCGCAATCAGCGGCCGATCACCGTCCAGCTCATCCTGAAGCTCGCCTCCGTCTATCGTATCGATCCGCACGAACTGCAGGCCGAAACGCGGGGCTCGGTCGCGGCGCTCAAGGAGGTGTTTTCCGATCCCCTGCTGTCAGGCGAATTGCCTGGCGATCAGGAACTGATCGATCTCGCCGAGACCGCGCCCAACGCGGCGGCCGCTATGCAAAAACTCTTCCGCGCCTATCGCGAGCAGGCCGGGCGCCTCTCCGACCTCAACGCGCTGCTTGCCGGCGAGGGCAGGGCGACGACGCTGTCGGCCGCCCGCCTGCCGGTCGATGAAGTCAGGGAAACCTTGGAGCATCGCGCAAGCCACTTCCCCGCGCTCGAGGATGCCGCCGAGGCCTTCGCCGCCGAGCTCGACCCCGGCGACGATCTGTTCTCGGCGCTCAAGGCGTCGCTGCGAAGCGGGCACGGCATCGCGGTCAAGCTGCTGCCGGCGGCGACCATGCCCAACTGGCGTCGCCGTTACGACCGCCACACCCAGCGCCTCTTTCTCTCCGAGCGGCTCTCCCGCGCCGACCAGTTGCGCGAGATCGCGATGGAAGCCTGCCTGATCCGCATGCGCGACGCCGTGGCGGCCGAGATCGAGGCGCTGAAACTGTCATCCGACGAGGCGCGGCGGCTGGCCCGTTTCGAGCTCGGCCGCTACGCCGCCCATGCGCTGATGATGCCCTACGGCGCCTTCCATCAGGCCGCGTCCCGCGCGCGCTGCGACATCGCAATGCTCGCCGCCCGTTTCGGCGTCTCCTTCGAGCAGGCGGCGACGAGGCTGACCACGCTGCAGCGGACGGGCGCTTCAGGCGTGCCCTTCTTCCTGATGGAGATCGACGCCGCGGGGAACAGGCTTCGCCGCGCCGGCGCGCACGGCTTTCCGCATGCGGCGTTCGGCGGCGGCTGCCCGAAACTGCTGGTCCACGCCGCCTTCGCCGAGCCGGGCCGGGTGCTGGTCGAGGCGGTCGAGATGCCCGACGGCGCCGCTTTCCTCACCATCTCCCGCACGCTGGACGGGCCGCAGGGCGCCTTCGGCGAGCGCCCGCGGCGAACCGCGCTGCTCCTTGCCTGCGACATCGGCTTCCGCGACCAGACCGTCTACGGCGCGGCGCTGCCGCCTACGCCGCCGACCCCGATCGGCCCGGCCTGCCGGCTCTGCGAGCGCGCCGGCTGCCTCGCCCGCGCCGAGCCGCCGGTCACCCGCCCGCTCGGCCTCGACGAGATGGCGGCGGGTTTGAGCGCGTTTGATTTTCAGTAGGCTCCGGATCGTACCAAGCCCCGCGACACAGAGTTTTCTTTCGGCCTTGCGAAGCCTATAATCCCTTTGGGGGTCAGGTCGCCCATGGACCGTAAGCTGTCCGCCATACTAGCGGCCGATGTGGTCGGCTACTCGACCATGATGGAGCGCGACGAGGCCGGGACGTTCGAGCGCATTCGCTCCGGACGGAAGGAACTGTTCGAACCCGAGATCGAGCGTCACCACGGCCACATATTCAAGCTGATGGGTGACGGCATGCTGGCCGAGTTCGGCAGCGTCGTCGACGCCGTCGAATGCGCCGTGTCGCTGCAACGGGGCCTGGCCGAGCGCAACGCTTCGGCTCCGCAAGCTCAGCAGATCCTGGTGCGGATAGGGATCAACCTCGGCGAGGTGATCGTCGACGGCGACGACCGCTACGGCGACGGCGTCAACATCGCAGCCAGGCTTCAGCAGTTGGCCGAGCCCGGCGGCATCTGCGTCTCCGCCAAGGTTGCCCGGGAGGTCGAGAGAAAGCTGGCGTTCGCCTTCGAGCCCATGGGCGAACAACGGGTCAAGAATATCGCCGAGCCGGTCCAGGCTTTTCGTGTGGTGCTCGATTCCCGGTCTGCGACGCTCGCGTCGCCGGCAGGGCGCGGCGCACGGCGCGCCAACTGGGTGACAGGCATCGCGGCTGTCGTGGCGCTCGCGGCCCTCGGCTTTGCCGCGGCCTGGTGGCAGCCCTGGGATCGGCCGGCGCAGTCCGTAACCACTGTGGCCGCCGACGCCGGCGCCGCCCGGCCGTCGCTGGTCGTCCTGCCTTTCGACAATCTCAGCGACGACAAGGAGCAGGAATATCTCGCCAACGGCTTCACGGAGGACCTGACGACAGAGCTGGCGCGCGTGCCCGGCCTTTTCGTCGTCTCCCGCAACGCCGCCTTCGCCTATAAGGACAAGGACACGAAGCCTGACGAGATCGCCTCGGCGCTGGGCGTCCGCTACCTGCTGGAAGGCTCGATCCGCCGCGTCGGCGATGACATGCGCATCAATGCGCAACTGATCGACGGCGCGAATTCCGGCCATCTCTGGGCCGAGCGCTTCGACGGCAACTGGGCCGACGTGTTTGCGCTTCAGGACAAGGTCGTCGCCAGCATCGCCGGAGCGCTGAAGCTCCGCCTCATCAGCAGCATCGTGCCGGCGCGCGCGGGAGGCACGGACAATGTCGAAGCCTACGACGCCTACCTCAAGGCGCTGGACATCTACAATCGCGATAACACGCCGCAGGAATTCGCCGAGGCCTTCGAACTGCTCAAGCGATCGGTGCAGATCGATCCGAATTTCGGCGCGGCCTACGCACAACTCGCCTGGGCCTATTGGGATGCGGACACGACACGTGCCGCGTTCATGGGGCTTTCGGTGGAAGAGGCCTACGACAAGGTCCATGAAACGCTCAAGCTGGCAGCCAGACATCCTTCCACGGGCTATTACCAGCTGATGGCCGACTTGATGGTCCGGGAGAACAGGTCGGATGAAGCGGTCTCCGTTCTCCTGGAATCGGTCGCGCTCGATCCCAGCGATCCCTGGAACTACCTTTCGCTGGCCAATGCCCTGAATTTCAACGGCAGGCCCAAGGAGGCGCTGACATATCTCGGCGCGGCGGCCCGCGTCGATCCGAATTCCTGGATGAGCTACCGGCTCTACCAGGCCGGCCTGGCAGAGTTCGGCCAGGGCAGGTTCGAGGACGCGGTTCGCACTCTCGACAAGATCGACCTCGACTCGCAGGAGCCTTGGGCGAAGTTCTACGGGCTGCAGGTCCTTATCTCGGCCAACGCACATCTGGGCCGGATGGACGCCGCGGCCGCCGCCCTGGCCAAATTCAGGAAAATTCTGACGGAGAGACAGGAACAGGCGCCAAACCTGCTGATGACGCAGGATTATATGGTGTTCAAGAATATCGGCGATACCGAACGCCTGCTGACCGGATTGACCAAGGCCGGCGTTCCCGACTTGCCGCCCATAGCCAATGCAGGCATGAGCCCGGCCGACCGGCTGACCGGAGACGAGATAAGAACGCTGCTGTTTGGCCAGGAAGTCCGGGGCAAACAGGTACTGCACAAGTTCCTTCCTATGCAGCGCGCGACCTCGGCGGACGGCGTCCTGCGCGAAACCATCGGCGGCGAAACCTCGGTCGGGACGGCCTGGGTGCAGGGCAATTTCGTATGCAGGTCCTTTCCCGGAAAACTGACCTGCTGCGGCGCCGTTTTCCGCAATCCGTTCGGGTCGCCAGGACGTAACGACGAGTACAAGGCGGTTGAAAGCTGGGACCAGTATGAATTTTCGGTGGTCAGGTAGCCAGCTTTGCCACAACCATAGCTTTCAGCTGGATCACGCCGCAATCGATGCGATGTCCTAGCGATTTCCGAACTGCCGCGTCGCAGGGCGCGCTGCGTCCTGCCGGAAAATCGCAGACACTGAAGCCATGACTGACGCCACCGCCACCTCCGGCCGCGCGCCGCATGTCTCGCCGCGCGAGGAGCGCATCGGCATCCTGCTCGTCTTCCTCTCCGCGCTCTTCTGGAGCTTCGGCGGAACGATCGCGCGTTTCATCGAGACGCCGGACAGCTGGACGATCATTTTCTGGCGCTCCGCCTGGGCGGCCGTCTTCCTGCTCGGCTTCATGCTTGCCCGCGACGGCGTCCGCGGCACGCTGAAGCTCTTCCGCGACATGGGCCTGCCCGGCATTGCCGTGGCGCTCTGCTTCGCCGCCGCGTCGTCCTCCTTCGTCGTGGCGCTCGCCTACACCACCGTCGCCAACATCCTCCTCATGCAGGCCGGCGTGCCGCTGTTCGCGGCGCTCCTCGCCTTCCTGCTCTTCGGCGAGAAGGTCGCGCCGGCCACCTGGGTCGCCATCGCCGCGGTCATCTGCGGCGTCGCCATCATGGTGTCGGAATCCTTCGACGGCAGCGTCTCGCCGGTCGGCGACGGCCTTGCGCTGCTGATCGCCGTCGCCTTCTCGACCGCCACGGTGATCACCCGCCGCTTCGCGCATGTGCGCATGACGCCGGCCACCTGCCTGGGCACCATGATCGCCGCTGGCTTCGCCGCCACCCAGGCCGGCGGCTTCGCTGTCTCCGGCAGCGACATGGCCTGGCTGTTCGCCTTCGGCGCCCTGACCCTCGGCCTCGGCCTCGCCTGCTTCGCCACGGGCGCGCGCCTGATCCCCGCGGCCTTCGCGGCACTGCTCGGAACCTTCGAGACGCTGCTCGGCCCCGTCTGGGTCTGGCTGGTCCACGGCGAGGTGCCATCCGCCCGCACCATCCTCGGCGGCGCGGTCATCTTCGCGGCGCTCCTCGTCCATCTCGGGCTGGAATTCCAGCGCATGTCGCGGCCCCGAAGGGCGGGTGTCACCGGCCTGCCGTCGCCCAATTGACGCCTGGTCACCCGGCGGCGTTCAAATGAAATCAAATGAAACTTGTACGCGTCTCAAAACGTTAATAGGCTTCGCCTTCGGAAGCTGCCGGGGCGAGCGGAGCAGGCGCGCGGCCGGTTAGCACAACGCAAGGGGAATGGAATGAAAGGTAAACTGTCCCGGCTGTCGGCGGCCACCGCTGTCGCGGTCATGATGAGCTGTGCCGCCTGGGCGCAGGAGCGCGTCGTCAACGTCTACAACTGGTCCGACTATATCGACGAGTCGATCATCGCCGACTTCACCAAGGAGACCGGCATCAAGGTCGTCTACGACGTCTTCGATTCCAACGAAATACTCGAGACGAAGCTTCTCGCCGGCGGCAGCGGCTACGATGTCGTGGTTCCCACCGGGAACTTCCTCGCCCGCCAGATCCAGGCCGGCGTGTTCCAGAAGCTCGACAAGTCGAAGCTGCCCAACCTTTCCCACGCGTGGGACGTGGTCAGCGAGCGCACCGCCAAATACGACCCCGGCAACGAATATTCGATCAACTACATGTGGGGCACGGTCGGCATCGGCTACAACCAGAAGAAGGTGCAGGAAGCTCTCGGCATCGACAAGATCGACAGCTGGGATGTCGTCTTCAACCCCGACAAGCTGTCGAAGCTCGCGGACTGCGGCGTCTACTTCCTGGATTCGCCGACCGACATCCTGCCGACGACGCTGAAATATCTCGGCATCGACACCGAATCGACCTCGCCGGAGGACTTCGCCAAGGCTGAAGAGGCTCTGATGAAGATCAGGCCCTACATCCGCAAGTTCCACTCGTCGGAATACATCAATGCGCTGGCGAACGGCGACATCTGCCTGGCCGTCGGCTGGTCGGGCGATGTGTTCCAGGCGCGCGACCGCGCCGCCGAGGCGGACCAGGGCGTCGTCATCGACTACGTCGTGCCGAAGGAAGGCGCCGAGATGTGGTTCGATCAGCTCGCGATCCCGGCCGACGCGCAGCACGTCGAGGAGGCGCACGAATTCCTCAACTACATGATGAAGCCGGAGGTCATCGCCAAGGCGTCGAACTACATCTACTACGCCAACGGCAACAAGGATTCGCAGGAGTTCATCGACAAGGAGATCCTCGACGACCCGGCCATCTATCCGGACGCGGAAGCGCTCTCCAAGCTCTTCACGGTGTCTCCGTACGATCCGAAGACGCAGCGCCTCGTAACGCGCACCTGGACGAAGATCGTCACGGGCCAGTAACCCGCCCATCGCCCCGGCGCGCAAGCGCCGGGGTTCCTTCTCGCGGCAGGGGGCGATATCCTTCGATAACATCGCTCGGGGGCAGACAGGATGAAATCGCTCGGCAGCATCAGGAGGGACTTCACGCCGTGGAGCGATCCGTCGGCGAAGCCCTACATAGCCTTCGAGAACGTCACCAAGACCTTCGGCGACTTCACCGCCGTCGACGACCTGTCGCTTTCGATCTACGAGCGCGAGTTCTTCGCGCTGCTCGGCGGCTCCGGCTCCGGCAAGTCGACGCTGCTGAGGATGCTCGCCGGCTTCGACGAGCCGACCAAGGGCCGCATCCTGCTCGACGGACAGGATCTGCGCGGCATCCCGCCCTACCGGCGCCCCCTAAACATGATGTTCCAGTCCTACGCGCTGTTTCCGCACATGACGGTCGAGACCAACGTCGCCTTCGGCCTCAAGCAGGAGCGCATGCCCAAGGCCGACATCGACGCGCGGGTCAGGGAGATGCTGAAGCTGGTCAAGCTGGAGCAGTTCGCCAAGCGCAAGCCGCACCAGCTTTCCGGCGGCCAGCGCCAGCGCGTGGCGCTCGCCCGCTCCGTCGCCAAGCGGCCGAAGGTGCTCTTGCTCGACGAGCCGCTCGGCGCGCTCGACAAGAAGCTGCGCGAGGAGACGCAGTTCGAGCTGATGGACCTGCAGCAGTCGCTGGGGCTCACCTTCGTCATCGTCACCCACGACCAGGAGGAGGCGATGACCATGGCCGACCGCATCGCCATCCTTGAGAAGGGGCAGGTCATGCAGGTCGCCACGCCCGCCGAGATCTACGAGGCGCCGGCCTCCCGCTTCGTCGCCAACTTCGTCGGCAACGTGAACATGTTCGAGGGCAAGGTGGTGGCGCGCGAGGCCAACGCCGCCCGCATCGCCGGCGCCGGCGGGGCGGAGATATTTGTCGAGAATGCCGGCGATGCGGCTGCCGGCAATGCGGTGGCCTTCGCCGTGCGCCCCGAGAAGATCAAGGTCTCGTCGCGCCGTCCGGAAGGCGCGGCAAACGCGATGGAGGGCGAGGTCTGGGACCTCGCCTATCTCGGCGACATGACCGTCTACCACGTGAAGCTCCCGGACGGTCAGGTGGTAAAGGCGAGCGCGCTGAACAGTTCGCGCCTCACGGACGACCCGCTGACCTGGAACGATCGCGCCTGGATCTCCTTCCGGCCGGACGCCGGCGTCGTGCTGACGCGCTAGGGGAAGGCGATGGCCGACGCAGCCGTATCCATCGCCGCCGCCGAGAGTCCCGTTGCCGAGGCTCCTTCCGCCTTGTCGCGCGCCTTCCAGGCGGTGACGAGCCGCCTCGTCGTCATCGTGCCCTATCTCTGGCTGCTCTTCTTCTTCCTCGTCCCCTTCGTCATCGTCTTCAAGATTTCGCTGTCGACGACGGCGATCGCCATGCCGCCCTATACGCCGGCGCTGAATTTCGACGAGGGGCTGGGCGGGCTGTGGTCGCAGTTGCAGGAGCTCAGCTTCGACAACTATCTCTGGTTGCTCGACGATCCGCTCTATTTCAACGCCTACATATCGAGCCTCTGGATCGCCGGCGTGTCGACGGTGCTTGCGCTGGTCGTCGGCTACCCGATCGCCTACGGCATGGCGCGCGCGCCGGCGTCGCTGCGGCCGACGCTGCTGATGCTGGTCATCCTGCCGTTCTGGACGTCGTTCCTGATCCGCGTCTATGCCTGGATCGGCATCTTGAAGCCGGAGGGCCTGCTCAACCAGCTGCTGATGGCCCTCAACATCATCGACAGCCCGCTGGTCATCCTCAACACCCACACGGCCATCTTCATCGGCATCGTCTATTCCTATCTGCCCTTCATGATCCTGCCGCTCTACTCTTCGCTGGAGAAGATGGACTATTCGCTGATCGAGGCCGCGCAGGATCTCGGCTGCCGGCCGACCTCGGCCTTCTGGAAGATCACCTTCCCGCTGTCGCTGCCGGGCGTGATCGCCGGCTGCATGCTGGTCTTCATCCCGGCCGTCGGCGAGTTCGTCATCCCCGACCTCCTCGGCGGCTCGCAGACGCTGATGATCGGCAAGACGCTGTGGAACGAGTTCTTCGCCAACCGCGACTGGCCGGTCTCCTCGGCGGTCGCCGTCATCCTGCTGCTCATTCTCATCGTGCCGATCATGATCTTCCAGTCCGCGCAGGCGCGCGCCCAGGAGCAGGGCCGATGAACGCCGCCTGGAGCCGCTTCAACATCACGTCGGTCGTGCTCGGCTTTGCCTTCCTGTACCTGCCCATCGTGCTTCTGGTGATCTTCTCCTTCAACGAATCGAAGCTCGTCACGGTCTGGGGCGGCTTTTCCACAAAGTGGTATGCCTCTCTCTTCCGCAACCAGGGGCTGATGGATGCGGCCTGGGTGACGCTGCGCGTCGGCTTCATCTCGGCCAGCGTCGCCACCGTCCTCGGCACGCTCGCCGCGCTTGCTCTGACCCGCTACACGCGCTTCCGGGGCAGGGTGCTCTTTTCCGGCATGGTCTTCGCGCCGCTGGTCATGCCGGAGGTGATCACCGGCCTGTCGCTTCTCCTTCTCTTCGTCGCCGTCGGGCTCGACCGCGGCTTCCTGACCGTGACGCTCGCGCACATCACCTTCTCCATGTGCTTCGTCGCCGTCGTCGTGCAGTCGCGCCTCATGACCTTCGACCGTTCGCTGGAGGAGGCGGCGATGGATCTCGGCGCGCCGCCGGTGAAGACCTTCTTCCAGGTGACGCTGCCCGTCATCGCGCCGGCGATCGTCTCGGGCTGGATGCTCGCCTTCACCCTCTCGCTCGACGACCTCGTGATCGCGAGCTTCGCATCGGGCCCCGGCGCCACCACGCTGCCGATGAAGATCTACAGCCAGGTGCGCCTCGGCGTGACGCCCGAGATCAATGCAGCCTGCACGCTGATGATCGGCATCGTCGCCCTCGGCGTCATCGTCGCCTCGGTCCTCAACAAGCGCCGCGAGGTCCAGCGCCGCCGCGACGAGCAGGCTGCGTTGCGGGGTTAGCCCGATGGCGGTCGGGGGAGTCATGCAGGACGATCTCGTCGACCGAATCTACGAAGCAGCCTTCGTTCCCGAACTCTGGTCGGACGTGCTGGAGCGCCTTGCCGCGCTCTCGGGCAGTCCCGCCGGCACCGTGATGGCCTATGACCATATCCGTCCCGTCGGCTTCAGGTCGGTAGGCCCCGCGCGGGATGTCATCGAGCAGGTCTGCTCCGGAGACGTCTGGGAGACAAGCCAGAGGATACGCTACTTCTACGACAATCCGATCAGCGGGTTCGTCATCGCCGAGGACTACTATCCTGCCGACATCATGGGACCCCGTGATCCGCTGCAGGGCCTTCGCAAGCGCGGCCTCGAGAGCCAGGCCGGAACGATCATCCCCATGCCATCGGGAGAGCTTGTCGTCTTCGTCTTCGAAAAGTGGGCGCGCGACGGCCGCTTCGGCGCCGAGGACATCGCAAGGCTGAACCGTGCCTACCCGCATCTCGCGCGTGCCGGTCTGCTGGCTGCAAGGCTCGGCCTGGAACAGGCACGGACGGCCGTGACGACCTTGCAGGCGCTCGGCTTGCCCGCAGCGGTGCTGGGGGGCAGCCGTGTGTCGGTTTCCAACAGCCTGTTCGACAGCATGCCCGGCCTTTTCGTGCACAGGGCGGGCGGCGGCCTGGCGCTGAGCGATGTCGCTGCGGATGCGCTGTTTCAGGAGGCGATCGCGTCGGGCCGCGACAATGACATTGTGAGGTCGATCCCCATGCCTGCGCAGGAAGGCATGCTGCCGCTGATCGTCCATGTCCTGCCGCTTCGCCGCGCCGCGCGCGACATATTCTCCGGCGCGGACATCCTCGTCGCGGCCACCACCGTCAGCCCGAGCGCGATGGTGCCGTCGCCAAGCATCCTCACGGGTCTGTTCGATCTCACGCCCGCCGAAGCCAGACTCGCCATCTCGCTTGCGGCGGGCATCTCGCTGCAGGCCGCCGCCGCTGAAAGCGGCGTGACGTTCTCGACGGCGCGGACCTATCTCGACCGGATCTACCGCAAGACCGGCACCAACCGTCAGGGCCAGCTCGTCGCCTTGCTGAAGAGCGCCCAGCCTTTCCGCCCATAGATAATCTGGCTGTGCCGCAAGACAGTCAGCATATGCGGACTGGTCACTGTCGTGGCGCGCAAAGCATATTTGCCCGCACGCAAAGGTCACGGTCAGCACTTCACCTCGTAAGAGTTGTAAAATGATCGTGCCGACTGGGCTGGCCCCGCAGCGTCCGGGCGATGGGCGGGGAGGAAGGGGCAAGCATGAATCGGGAAACAGCGAAAGATGGGCTGGAGAGGGTAGCAGAGGTGGGCCGGCGCCCTTCGCTGCTTGCCCTCCTGTTCGCAGCAGGCGCGATCGTCTTCCAGGGAGGTGTGGTCGACATCGATGCATGGGCGGTCGACGGAAGCCTGAATGGCTGCGAGGGAGAAACCGGCACCCTGAGCTTCGCCTGTGGCGAGTTTTCCCACGCCTACAGCGACGATAGTGGAGTCCAGGCCGCTACGGCGGTAGGCGTTAGTTCGGACGCGTACGGATTGAGCAGTTCTGCGTTTGGAACCTTGGCAGAAGCCTTCGACAACAGCACCGCGGCTGGTGCGCATGCAAAGGCGGCAGGGTCCGACAGCGTTGCGGTTGGCCATGCCGCTCAAGCAGGAGGCGGCGACCGTGAAGGTCCGATCCACAATTCCGGAGCTACGGCCATCGGCAGCGGCGCGCAGGCCGGTGCCACGGCCATCGGACAGGTCAATGCTACCGCCGTCGGACATTCCGCCACTGCAAATGCCGCTCAGGCGACCGCTCTCGGCCAAGGCGCCCAGGCGACGGCCGCGAACTCCGTTGCGCTCGGCGCGGGCTCAGTCGCGAACCAGGACAACACGGTGTCCGTCGGCAGCGCCGGCGCGGGGCGCCGGATCGTCAACGTCGCGGCCGGCAACGTGGCTTCCGGCAGCACAGACGCGGTCAATGGCAGCCAGCTCTTCGCTACCAACCAGACGGTGGCGACGCACACCGACCAGATTTCCTCGCTCAACACGACCGTGGGCAACCACACGAGCCAGCTTGCCACCCACACCAGCCAGCTTGCCACCCATACGACCCAGATAACCGCCCTAGACGGCCGAACCA
>Ga0233385_1000548_pt1 | contig 18536 bp, 19 predicted proteins | sample ElkDunMinimDraft_16_FD_191543 | JGI IMG/M metagenome (GOLD analysis project Ga0233385, IMG submission 191543) | Fecal eukaryotic communites from dung pellets of Tule Elk in California, USA - Elk Dung G36 | ecosystem: Host-associated > Mammals > Digestive system > Large intestine > Fecal | place...
CGTACTACGCCGGATCGCGCATCGTGTTCTACAGCGACCAGGTGCTCGGCGGGACCCCCGTGCCCACCACGCTCGACGAGTACGTCGCGACCGCCAAGTCGCTGCGGACCGCCGACCGCTCGGGGCTGTGGTTCCCCGGCCAGGACTGGTACAACGCGCTGCCCTTCGTCTGGGAGAACGGCGGCTTCATCGCCGAGGCCGGCGACGACGGCGAGTGGGAGGCCGGGTTCTCCACCGACGGCGGCATCACGGGCCTCGAGCAGGTGCAGGACCTCATGACCAACGCCTCGAACGCGCCCAAGGACGGTGACGAGGCCGAGCTGCAGGTGCCGTTCTGCGCCGGGCAGACGACCTTCCTGTCGGCGCCGAACTGGATCCGCTGGTCCATCCAGGCGCCGGCCGACGCCGAGACGCCCGGCTGCGCCGACACGTTCGGGGCGGACCTGCACGCGTTCCCCCTGCCCGGTGCGACGGCGGGGGAGACGGCCAAGGTCTTCGCCGGCGGCTCGAACGTGGCCGTCGCGACGAAGTCGCAGGACGTCGACCTGGCCAAGAAGGCCCTGACGATCATGCTGTCCGAGGAGTACCAGACGATCCTGGCCGAGAACTCGATGATCCCGGCCCGCATCTCGCTCGCCTCGGCGCTGCCGGACGACGAGTTCACGCAGGCGTCCGCCGCGGCGGCCGCCAACGCCGAGCTGACGCCCGCGACGCCGCGGTGGGGCGACGTGGAGGCGCAGAAGGTGATCCAGGACGCGCTGGTCCGGATCGCCCAGGGCGGTGACGTCACCACGATCGCGCAGGAGCTCGACGCGTCGATCGAGCAGATCCTCAACGGCTGACCCGTCGCTCGGTCGGGCCCGCGCCACGCGCGGGCCCGACCCCCGGCCACCCTCGGGAGGGGACAGATGGCCTCCACCACGCTCACACCCCCGGGGGCCGCACCGGCACCGCGGGCGACCCGCGCGATCACCGCGGCCCGCCTGCTGCCGTGGCTCCTGCTGGCGCCGAGCGCCGCGGTGCTCCTCGTCGTCACCGGGTACCCCCTGGTGCGGATGCTGTGGCTGTCGGTTCACGAGTACGAGCGCGCGCAGCTGCTGGGCGTGCCCGCGCCGTTCGTCGGCCTCGACAACTACACGGCGACGCTGACGGACCCGCGGTTCTGGACCGTGACGGCGCGCAGCTTCGCGTTCATGGTCGTGTGCGTCGTCCTCACGATCGTCGTCGGGACGCTCGTCGCGCTGCTGCTCATGAAGCTGGGCCGTGGGATGCGGCTGGTCCTGTCGGTGGGCCTGCTGCTGGCCTGGGCGATGCCGCCGCTGGCCGCCATGCTCGTGTGGGGGTGGATCTTCGACACCCAGTACGGCGTCGTGAACCACCTGCTCACGTCGCTGACGAGCACCGACTGGATGGGGCACTCGTGGCTCGTCTCGCCGCTGTCGTTCTTCGCCGTCGCCACGCTCGTCGTGGTGTGGGGCGCGATCCCCTTCGTCGCGTTCACGCTCTACGCGGGATTCACGCAGGTGCCCGGCGAGGTGCTCGAGGCCGCGCACCTGGACGGGGCCAACGCCCGGCAGCGGTTCGTCGACGTGCAGGTGCCGTACGTCCGCACCATCTACGTCGTGCTCATCGTGCTGTCGATGATCTGGGACCTCAAGGTGTTCACGCAGATCTTCGTGCTCCAGGGCATCGGCGGCGTGAAGTCGCAGACCAGCACGCTCGGGGTCTACATCTACGAGATGGGCATGGCCCAGGGGCACTACGGGGCCGCCAGCGCCATCGCCGTGGTGTTCACGCTCGTCATGCTCACCATCTCCGCCTACTACGTGCGCGTGACGATCAGGGAGGAGACGCCGTGAGCCTGGCACCCGCCGGCGCCGTGCCGGTGACGGCCGCGACCACCGCAGGCACCACCGCCGGGCGCGGCGCACCGCCGGCCCGCCGCCGCCCGGCCCGCCGGACGGTCGCGTCGGTCGGGTGGGGCGTGCTCGCGCTGCTCGTGTCGGCCGCGTTCGCGTTCCCGGTCTACTGGATGGTCAGCACGTCCTTCCTGCCGACCGACCTCATCTCCGGGCCCGAGCTGCACCTGTGGCCGGACGAGCCCACGCTGCGCAACTACGACACCGCGATCTTCCGGCAGGAGCGCTCGCCGTTCCTGCCCGCGCTCGGCAACTCGTTGCAGGTGACCTTCCTCGTGCTCGTCGCGTCGATGGTGCTCGCGTTCCTCGGGTCGCTGGCGCTCACGCGGTTCCGCTTCCGCGGACGCCGCGCGTTCGTGCTGTCGATCCTCGTCGTCCAGATGATCCCGGGCGAGGCGATGATGATCACCGTCTTCCAGCTGGTCGACACCTGGCAGCTGCTCAACACCGTCGTCGCCCTGGGCGTCGTGTACCTCGCCGGGGTGCTGCCCTTCACGATCTGGACGCTGCGCGGCTTCGTCAACGGGGTGCCCGTCGAGCTCGAGGAGGCCGCGATGATCGACGGCTGCTCGCGCCCGCGCGCGTTCTGGAAGGTGACGTTCCCGCTGCTCGCCCCCGGTCTGGTGGCCACCGGCGTGTTCGCGTTCCTGCAGGCGTGGAACGAGTTCATGATGGCCCTGATCATCATGACCCGGCCCGAGTCCATGACGCTGCCCGTGTGGCTGCGCACGTTCCAGCAGGCCACCAAGGCGACGGACTGGGGAGCGCTCATGGCCGGCTCGGTGCTCGTCGCGATCCCCGTCGTCGTCTTCTTCCTCCTCGTGCAGGGGCGCATGACCGGAGGACTGGTGTCCGGAGCGGTCAAGGGCTGAGCCATGGACGCCACGACCCCGGGGGGGAACCCTGTCGTGCCCACGCACGCCCGCACCGCGCCCGTCGACCCGACGCCCACGGGCGTCGCGTCCGCCGACGTCCGGCCCGTCGACCCCACGCCGGCCGACCCCACGCCGGCCGACCCCACGCCGGCCGACCCGACGCCGGCCGACCCCGGCCGGGTGGGGTGGGCCGTCGGCGTCGACGTCGGCGGCACCAAGGTGCTCGCCGCGCTGCTCGCCGCCGACGGCACGGTCGTCGCCACGCACCGGGTGCCGACCGTGCCCGGACCCGACGGGCTGGTCGCCGCCGTGCGGACCTGCGTCGAGGTGCTCACCGCGGAGCAGGGCCTGGCGGTCGCCGCGCTGAGCGGGGTCGGTGTCGGGGTGCCGGGTGTGGTCGACCCCGTCACGGGCACGGTCGAGCACGCCGTCAACGTCGGCGTCGAGCGCCCCTTCGCGCTGGCGGCGGCCGTGGCGGCGGCGCTGGGCGGCCGGGTGCCGGTCCGGGTCGAGAACGACCTCAACGCCGCGGTCGTCGGCGCCGCCCACACGGTCGACGCGCACCCGGCGCCCCGCGACCTCGCGTTCCTGGCGCTGGGCACCGGGGTCGCCGCCGGGCTGCTGCTCGACGGCACGCTGCGGCGCGGCGCCCGGCGGGCGGCCGGCGAGGTCGGGCACCTCACGCTCGTGCCCGACGGCCTGGCGTGCGGGTGCGGCCAGCGGGGGTGCGTCGAGCAGTACGCGTCGGGCAGCGCCGTGCAGGCGGCGTGGCCCGCGACGGACGGGCGCCCCGCGCCGGTCGCGCTGTTCGCGGCAGCCGCCGCGGGGGACCCGCACGCCGTCGCGGTGCGGGACCGGTTCGCCTGGGCCGTCGCCGGTGCCGTGCGCATCCTGGTGCTGACGTGCGACGTCGACCACGTGGTCCTCGGCGGTGGGGTGAGCGGCGTGGGGGAGCCGCTGCTCGACGCGGTGCGCGTCGAGCTGGCGAGGGAGACCGCGGTGTCGCCGTTCCTGGCGTCGCTGCGCCTGGCCGAGCGCGTGCACCTGGCACCACGGGACGTGCCCGTGGGGGCCGTGGGCGCCGCGCTCGTGGGACGAGGGGAGGTCGTCTGATGGAGGTGGTCGTCGCACCCGCGCCCGACCTGGCGCGGCTGGCCGCGGACGCCGTGGAGGGGCTGCTCGGGGCACGGCCCGACGCCGTGCTGGGACTGGCCACCGGGTCGAGCCCGCTGGCCGTGTACGACGAGCTGGCGCGGCGGCACACGGAGCAGGGTCTGTCGTTCGCGCGGGCGCAGGCGTTCCTGCTCGACGAGTACGTAGGGCTGCCGGCGGACCACCCGCAGCGGTACCGCCACGTCATCGACGCCGAGCTGGTCTCCCGCGTCGACCTGCCGCCCGACGCGGTCCACGGCCCCGACGGCCTGGCCGAGGACCTGCCCGCCGCGTGCGCCGCGTACGAGGCCGCGATCACCGCCGCGGGTGGCGTCGACCTGCAGCTGCTGGGCATCGGCACCGACGGGCACGTGGCGTTCAACGAACCGGGGTCGTCGCTCGGCTCGCGCACGCGGATCAAGACGCTGACGCGCCGGACGCGGGAGGACAACGCCCGGTTCTTCGACGGTGACGTCGACGCGGTGCCCACGCACTGCCTCACGCAGGGGCTCGCCACGATCATGGCGGCGCGGCACCTGGTGCTCCTGGCGCAGGGGGAGGGCAAGGCCGAGGCGGTGCACCAGCTGGTCGAGGGCCCGGTGAGCGCCCTGTGGCCCGCCACCGTGCTGCAGCTGCACCCGCACGTGAGCGTCCTGGTCGACGAGGCGGCCGCGAGCCGGCTGCGGCTGGTGGACCACTACCGCGAGACGTGGGCGAGCAAGCCGGCGTGGCAGGGGCTGTAGCCCGACCCTCCCCGACCCGCGTGCTCCGGTCCGCGTACGCCGGCGTCCGCGGTCCCACGCGTCGTGCCCGTCGTGCCCCTCATCCGTCGCCCGGCGGCCTCAGGTCAGCAGGGCGCCGCGCACGAGGTCCACGGCCTCGTCCGGGGTGAGGCCTGCGGCGCGCGCGGCCCGCACGTACGCCGCGGCGGCCTCGCGCGCGTCGACGGTCGCCGGGGCCGCGTCGGGCGCCACGACGGTCCCCGTGCGGCGCCGGGTCACCACGACGCCGGCGAGCTCCAGCTCCCGGAACGCGCGGGCGACCGTCCCGGGTGCGACGCCCAGGTCGGTGGCCAGCGCGCGGATCGTCGGCAGCCGGTCGCCCGGCCGCAGGCGGCCGGCGGCGACGTGCGCGACGACCTGGGTGCGCAGCTGCTCGTAGACCGGGACGCCGGAGGCGAGGTCCACCTCGATGCGCGGGGCGCTCACCCGCGGGTCCGGTACTCGAGCCGGACGGCGACGTGAGGCTGCGCCGCACGGGAGGAGCGCACCAGTGCGGTCAGCGCGAGCAGGAGCGTGGTGAGCGCCACGGCCGGCGCGACGACGAGTGCCGCGGCCCCGAGCGCGTCGGCGACGGGCTGCACGACCTCGGTCTGCACGCCGTCGACCCCGTACGTGGCGTGCGCGGCGGACCGCAGCGCCCTGCCCGTGGCCAGCAGGACGGCGGCGAGCGTCCCACCGACGACCAGCTGCACGCCCGCGACGACCCGCGCCCCGGACACGCGGCGCAGCAGGGCGTCGTCGTCCGTCGACACCCCGGCGACCGCCGGCCGCGCCGCCACCAGGTGCAGCACGCCCCGGGTGGCGAGCGCCAGCAGCACGGTGGCGGCGGCGAGGGGCACCGCGTAGGGAGCCCCGGGGTACGGCCCGGCGGCGGTCGACACCAGGGGGTCCGGCTGCAGCGCGACGGTCCGGCCGTCCGGGCCGGCGGTCACGCCCGTGGCGAGCAGGGTCCCCAGCAGCAGACCGCTCCACGTGAGCAGCGCCACCACCGTCCAGCGCGGAGCGACGTCGCGCGCGGTACGGCGGCTCAGCGCCGCGCCGCGGACGGTGCCGCGGGGGGCGGGCCACGTGCGCTCCCCGACCGCCGCGACGAGCAGGAACGCCAGGCCCGCGACCGCGGGGACGCAGCCCAGGGCGACGCCGGCCCCGGGTCCGTCGGGGACGGCGCCGGGCAGCAGCAGGGCCGCGGCCGGCAGGACGGCCCACGCGACGGCCGCCACGGTCGCGGCGTGCCGCCGGGCCCGGTCGTGCGCGGCGGGGCTGACGGCCACCTCGCCGACCGCCGAGGTGGTGGCACGCGCGGCGACGACCGCGACCAGGCACGCCACCAGGGCGGCCACGGCCAGGGCGAGGAGCAGCACGGTCAGGTTCACGACGGCCTCCGCGGTGGTATCAATGTGTTCATAGATTGACACACCGGTGTGGGGGTGTCCAGGTCCGACGGCCCGGGCGAGGGCTCGTCCCGGGGCGGCTGGGCCCGTCATGCCGCCGCCGGGCTGTCCGACCCCCGACGTACCATGGGCGACATGAGTGAGCCGACCCCGCCGACCGGACCCGACGACCCGTTCGGACCGCAGGGCGGCACCTCGGTGCTCGAGCGTGCCGAGACCACCGAGCAGGTCGAGCCCGGCGACCACGAGCGCTTCGCGCACTACGTGCGCAAGGAGAAGATCATGGAGTCCGCGATGACCGGCAAGCCGGTCATCGCGCTCTGCGGCAAGGTCTGGGTGCCCGGTCGCGACCCGAACAAGTTCCCCGTGTGCCCCATCTGCAAGGAGGTCTACGACGGCCTCCGCGAGCCGCAGGACGGCGACGGCGGGTCGGGCGGGGGAGGCGGCGGGGGCCGCGGCTTCTTCGGCTTCGGCCGCGGCAAGGGCTCCGGCTCCGGCGCGGGCGGCGCGTGAGCGCGGCCCGTCGGTCCGTCGCCCCTGTCTCCACCCCCCAGCACCCCTCGACGGCGGCAGCGCAGCAGCTGCCACCGGCGTTCCCCGCGCGTGCGCCGTGGGGGGCCGCGGGGAGCCTGCGGGCCTGGCAGGCGCAGGCGATCGACCTGTACCGCGAGCGTGCGCCGCGCGACTTCCTCGCCGTCGCGACCCCCGGTGCCGGCAAGACGACGTTCGCGCTGCGGATCGCCACGGAGCTGCTCGCGTCGGGCGCCGTGCGGCGCGTGACGGTGGTCGCACCGACCGAGCACCTGAAGAAGCAGTGGGCGGACGCGGCCGCACGCGTCGGCATCCGCCTGGACCCGCGGTTCTCCAACGCCCAGGGCCGGCACGGTGCCGGCTACGACGGCGTCGCGGTGACGTACGCCCAGGTGGCCAGCAAGCCCGCGCTGCACGCGGCGCGCACGACGGCCGAGCGCACGCTCGTCATCCTCGACGAGGTGCACCACGGCGGTGACGCGCTGTCCTGGGGCGACGCGGTGCGCGAGGCGTTCGAGGGTGCGACGCGCCGGCTCGCGCTGACGGGCACGCCGTTCCGCTCGGACACCGCCGCGATCCCCTTCGTCACGTACGCGCCCGACGCGCAGGGCATCCGCCGCTCGGTCGCCGACTACACGTACGCGTACGGCGACGCGCTGCGCGACCACGTCGTGCGTCCCGTGATCTTCCTGTCGTACTCCGGCTCGATGCGCTGGCGCACCAAGGCCGGCGACGAGATCGCGGCGCGCCTGGGCGAGCCGCTGACCAAGGACATGACGTCGCAGGCGTGGCGCACCGCACTGGACCCCGACGGCGAGTGGATCCCGTCGGTCCTGGCGGCCGCCGACCGCCGGCTGACGGAGGTGCGGCGCACCGTCCCGGACGCCGGGGCCATGGTCATCGCCACGGACCAGACCGACGCCCGCGCCTATGCCGGGCACCTCGCGCGGCTCACGGGGCAGTCGCCGACCGTCGTGCTGTCCGACGACGCCGGCGCGAGCGACCGCATCGAGGAGTTCTCCGCGAGCGACTCCCGCTGGCTCGTGGCCGTCCGCATGGTCTCCGAGGGCGTCGACGTCCCCCGTCTGGCCGTGGGCGTCTACGCGACGAGCACAGCGACCCCGCTGTTCTTCGCCCAGGCGGTCGGACGGTTCGTGCGTGCGCGCAAGCGCGGCGAGACCGCGTCGGTGTTCCTGCCGAGCGTGCCGCAGCTGCTGGAGCTCGCCGCCACCCTCGAGGTCGAGCGGGACCACGCGCTCGACAAGCCGACCAACGGCTCCGAGGACCCCGAGGGGGACCTGCTCGCCCTCGCGGAGCGCGCCGAGAAGGCCTCCGACACGGTCGGTGCGGACGGCGTCGCCGGCTCGTTCCAGGCGCTCGAGGCCCAGGCGTCGTTCGACCGGGTGCTGTTCGACGGTGGCGAGTTCGGCACGGGCGCCGAGGTGGGCTCCGACGAGGAGCTCGACTTCCTCGGCCTGCCCGGTCTGCTGGACGCCGACCAGGTCACGACGCTGCTGCGGCAGCGCCAGGCCGACCAGCAGGGGGCGCGTCGCGCGCGCTCCCAGCCGGAGCCGGAGGTCATGGACCACCGCAAGCAGGCCGAGCTGCGCAAGGAGCTCGCGCAGCTCGTCGGCGCGTGGGCGCGGCGCAGCGGGCAGCCGCACGCGACCGTCCACGCCGAGCTGCGTCGCCGGTGCGGCGGTCCGGAGGTCGCGCTGGCGGCGCCGGACCAGCTCGAGGCCCGCATCGCGATGCTCCGCGGGTGGTTCGTCGGCAAGCGCTGACGGTGCGGCGGGCGCCCGGGCGGTTGTTCCGGGCGCGCGTCCATCTCACGATGTGGACCATGAGAATCCGATGAAACAGCAGGTCAGGCCGCTGGACACGTGACCACATACCAGCGTCGCCCGACGCCGCAAGTCGACCGTTCGACGTGCCGAGCGGCTCTGTGACTGCCACGCTCTACCCGTGACAAAGACGGCCCCGGGTACCCCCGGGGCCGAACTCGGAGCCTGCGGCGACGTGCCGCCGGGCGTTCGCACGAAAGGGTGCTCACATGCCGTCCTGGCTCATCCTCATTCTCGTCGGTGTCGTCCTCGTCGTCCTCGGCGTCGCGACCAACATCGGCCAGTTCCTCATCTGGATCGGCGTCATCGTGCTGGTCGTGAGCCTGATCCTCGGCCTGGTCGGCCGTGGTCGGTCGCGCTCGAGGATCTGACGCAGCATCGCGCGGTCGGCACACGCCGGCCTGACGCGCCGGGCCGGGACGCGACACGCGTCCCGGCCCGTGCCGTGTCCGTGGGGCCTCGCCCCTCGTCCGCGCCCCTCGCCCCGGGCCTGATCCGGCCGGACGGTGTCACCCCAGCCGCAGCTCCACCGTGGGCACGGCCGCCTCGTCCGCCGACAGCCGGCGGGCACCGCGGGGCAGCTCGTCGCGGGACGCGGCGTGCCGCGCGGCCGCCGCTCGCACGCCCTCGGCGGCCGTCAGCCCGGGCAGGACCTCGCCGTCCACCACGAGCGGCAGGTGCAGGGGCCGCAGGGTGGGGTCGGGGTCGCCGCGTCGCTCGTCCGTCCAGGCGGCCACCCGCTCGTCGTCACCGACGACCAGGACCTCCTCGACCGCGCGGCCGTCCCGGTCCAGGCGCCGGGCCGCGGACTTGCGGCCACCGAGGCTGGTCTTGGACCGCGACGCCTTGGCGACCGGCTCCATGGCGCCGGACGCGCCCTCGCGGGCCACGAGCTTGTAGACCATCCCGCACGTCGGTGCGCCCGAGCCGGTCACCAGGGACGTGCCGACGCCGTACGAGTCGACGGGTGCGACGGCCAGCGCGGCGATCGCGTACTCGTCGAGGTCGCTCGTCACCACGATCCGGGTGTCGTGGGCGCCGGCCGCGTCCAGCTGGGCGCGGACCTCCTGCGCCAGCACGGCCAGGTCGCCGGAGTCGAGCCGCACGGCACCCAGCCCCGTGCCTGCCGCCGCCAGGGCACGCTCCACGCCGCGGCGCACGTCGTACGTGTCGACCAGCAGGGTGGTGCCGGGTCCCGACGAGCGGACCTGCGAGGCGAACGCGGCCTCCTCGTCGTCGTGCAGCAGCGTGAAGGCGTGCGCGGCGGTGCCGATGGTCCGCAGCCCGTACCGGCGCCCCGCCTCGAGGTTGGACGTGCCGGCGAACCCCGCGACCGCAGCGGCCCGGGCGGCCGCGACCGCGGCGTCCTCGTGCGCGCGCCGCGCGCCCATCTCCAGGCACGGGCGGCCCACCGCCGCGCTGGTCATGCGGGACGCCGCCGAGGCCACCGCCGAGTCGTAGTTGAGGACGGACAGCACCAGCGTCTCGAGCAGCACGGCCTCGGCGAACGTGCCCTCGACGACCAGCACGGGCGACTGCGGGAAGAACATCTCGCCCTCCGCGTAGCCCACGGCCGAGCCGCGGAAGCGGTACCCCGCCAGGAACTCCAGGGTGGCGTCGTCGACGATGCGCTCGTCGGCCAGCCAGTCCAGCTCGGGGGTGCCGAACCGGAAGGCCGCGAGCTGCTCGAGCACCCGGCCCGTGCCCGCCAGCACGCCGTACCGGCGCCCGGCCGGCAGCCGCCGCGTGAAGACCTCGAAGACGCAGCGCCGGTGCGCCGTGCCGTCGGCGAGGGCCGCCTGCAGCATGGTCAGCTCGTAGCGGTCGGTGAGCAGGGCGGTGCTGCCCGAGCCGACGGCGGCGACGGCCGGGGTGGTCGCGGTCGGTGCCGGTGCGTGCGTGTCCGTCATGCCGTCAACGTAGACGTCCGTGACGACGGGGTCATCCGCCGCGCCCGGCCGTCCCACCTACAGTGGGCGTCGTGCCCGCGCTGACCGCTCCCGACACCCGCCCGGACGTGGCCGGGTCGACGTCCACGGCCGACGCCTGGGTGACGATCGTGTGGAACGACCCGGTGAACCTCATGACGTACGTGACGTACGTCTTCCGCACCTACTTCGGGTACCCGACCGAGAAGGCCGAGCACCTCATGCGGCAGGTCCACGAGGAGGGGCGCGCGGTGGTGTCGACCGGCAACCGCGAGGCCATGGAGATCGACGTGCAGGCCATGCACTCCTACGGCCTGTGGGCCACGATGCAGCGCGGGGGGCAGTGATGCGCGCGTTCCGCCGTCAGAAGGGCCACTACGTCGCGCAGCTCGACCCGGGTGAGCGCGACGTCGTCGCCTCGGTCGTCGCCGACGTCGCCGAGCTGCTGGGCGCCGGCCGCCTCGAGGACGGCAACCCGCCCGCGACGGGGGAGCCCGTCCCCGGCGCGCCCGGCGGGTGGTCGGTGCGCACCGGACCCGTGCCGCCGCCGCAGGACCCCGCTGTGCGCCGGCTGCTGCCCGACGCGTCGCGGGACGACCCCGAGGTCGCCGACGAGTTCCGCAGGCTCACCGAGGACGACCTGCGCGGACGCAAGGTCGCGCGGCTGCGGGCCCTGTGGACCGCGCTGGTGCGCGGCGAGCCGGGGTGGCCGGAGCACGCGCTCGTGGTGTCGCCCGACCAGGCGGACGACGTCGCGGCGACGCTGACCGACCTGCGCCTGGTGCTCGGCGAACGGCTCGGCATCCGCACGGACGCGGACTCGGAGGCCCTGTACGACGGTCTGGGCGACGGGGACGAGGACGACGTCCGTGCCTACCTGGCCTCGGTGTACGGCGCGCTGTCGTGGCTGCAGGAGTCGCTGCTGGCTGTGATGCTCGCCGCACCGGAGCGTCCCGGCACCGGGCGCCGCCGGTCCGACGGCTAGTCTCGGTCGCGTGAGCGACGCCCCCATCGGCATCTTCGACTCCGGCGTCGGGGGCCTGACCGTGGCGCGGTCCATCCTCGACCAGCTGCCGCACGAGTCCACGCTGTACATCGGTGACACCCTCAACGGCCCGTACGGTCCCAAGCCGCTCGCCGCGGTGCGCGCCCACGCGCTGGAGATCATGGACGACCTGGTCGACGCGGGCGTCAAGATGCTGGTCATCGCCTGCAACTCCGCGTCCGCGGCCGTGCTGCGCGACGCCCGCGAGCGGTACACGCTGCGCCGCGGGCTGCCGGTCGTCGAGGTGGTGCTGCCGGCCGCGCGGCGCGCGGTCGCGGCGACGCGCAACGGGCGGATCGGCGTCATCGGCACGCGGGCCACGATCGACTCGCGCGCCTACGACGACGCCTTCGCCGTCGCCGGGGTGGAGCTGACGTCGCGTGCGTGCCCCCGGTTCGTCGAGCTCGTGGAGGCGGGGGTGACGTCCGGACCCGACGCCCTGGCCACCGCCCACGAGTACCTCGACCCGGTCCGCGCGGCCGGTGTGGACACCCTCGTGCTGGGCTGCACCCACTACCCGCTGCTCACGGGCGTCATCTCCTACGTCATGGGCGAGGAGGTCACGCTCGTGTCGAGCGCGGAGGAGACGGCCAAGGACGTCTACCGCACGCTGGTCGCGCACGACCTGGAGCGCGACCCGGCGTCGGGCCCGGCGACGCACCGGTTCCTCGCGACGGGGGACCCGGCGTCGTTCGCGTCGCTGGCCCGCCGGTTCCTCGGTCCCGAGGTCGAGGCGGTCGAGCCCCGGGGTGCGCTGCGATGAGGCTCGTCGTGCTGGGGTGCGCCGGGTCGTTCCCGGGGCCGGACTCGGCGGCGTCGGCGTACCTCGTCCAGGCGGACGACGCGGACGGGCGCACCTGGTCCGTGCTGCTCGACCTGGGCAACGGCGCGCTGGGCGCGCTGCAGCGCTGGGGCGACCCGGCCGCGCTCGACCTCGTGGCGCTCTCGCACCTGCACGCCGACCACGTGGCCGACCTCGCCGTGCTCGGCGTGTACCGGCGCTACCGGCCCAGCGGGCCGCTGCCCCGGCTCGTGGTGCAGGGGCCCGCGGGCACGCGGGAGCGGCTCCTGCAGATGTCCGGGCACGACCCCGCGACCGACACGGCGGAGCAGTTCGACGTGCGCACCTGGGTGCCGGGCCAGCCCGTCGTCGTCGGGCCGATGACCCTCGAGGCCGTGCCGGTGGAGCACCCCGTGGCGGCCGTCGGCGTGCGCGTCACCGGCCCGTCGGAGGGCGACCCGGCCCGTCGCGTCGTCCTGGCGTACAGCGGGGACACGGACGCGTGCCCGGGCCTGGACGACCTGGCGACGGGGGCCGACCTGCTGCTGGCCGAGGCGGCGTTCGTCGAGGGCCGCGACGACCACGTCCGCGGCGTGCACCTCACCGGCCGTCGCGCCGGCCAGGCCGCCGCGCGCGGGGGCTCGCGGGCGCTGGTGCTCACGCACGTGCCGGCCTGGAACGACCCGCAGGTCGCCGTGGCCGAGGCCCGCGCCGTCTACGACGGCCCCGTCCTGCTGGCCGCGCCGGGGGCGACCTACCCCCTGTGACCCCGGCCGCGCCCGGGGGCCCGGGCGCACCGCCGGCGGGTGCCGGTTCGGAGTCGGGCACCGTGCGCACGTAGGGTCGTGGGCATGGTGAGCGGTGGCGGGACGACGACGGGTGCGGTGGCGGACGGTACGGCGGGGGTGCTGCGGGCGGACGGGCGGCGGCCCGACGAGCTGCGGCCGGTGACGATCACCCGGCGGTTCCTCGACGCGGGCGAGGGGTCCGTGCTGGTGGAGTTCGGCGGCACCAAGGTGCTGTGCGTCGCGTCGTTCACCGAGGGCGTGCCGCGCTGGCGCAAGGGCTCGGGCGAGGGCTGGGTGACCGCCGAGTACGCGATGCTGCCGCGGGCCACCGGCAGCCGGTCCGACCGGGAGTCGGTGCGCGGCAAGGTGGGCGGGCGCACGCACGAGATCTCGCGGCTGATCGGCCGGTCGCTGCGCGCCGTGGTCGACGTCGCCGCCCTCGGCGAGAACACGATCGTGCTGGACTGCGACGTCCTGCAGGCCGACGGCGGCACGCGGACCGCCGCCATCACGGGCGCGTACGTCGCCCTCGCCGACGCCGTCGCGTGGGCGACGTCCGAGCGGCTCGTGAAGCCCGGCCGCACGGTGCTCAAGGACTCCGTCGCGGCGGTCAGCGTCGGCATCGTCGACGGCGTACCGGTCCTGGACCTGCCGTACGTCGAGGACGTGCGGGCCGAGACGGACATGAACGTCGTCACGACCGGCTCCGGGGCCTTCGTCGAGGTGCAGGGCACCGCGGAGCACGCGCCGTTCGACCGTGCCGAGCTCGACGCGCTGCTGGACCTCGCCGTGGCCGGCACCGCACGGCTGACCGCCCTGCAGGCCGCGGCCCTCGCCGCGCCCGCGGGTGACGGGAGCGCGACCCGCGCGGTCGCGCCGTGACGCCGGTCGACGGCGTCATCGTCCCGGCCGGCACCCGGCTGGTGCTCGCGACGCACAACGCGCACAAGGTCGGCGAGCTGCGCGCGATCCTGGCGCCGGCGCTGCCCGACCTGGACCCGGCCGCGGTGCTGGGCGCGCGTGACGTCCACGCGCCCGAGCCGGTCGAGGACGGGCTGACGTTCCAGGAGAACGCCCTGATCAAGGCCCGTGCGCTGGCGGCCGCCACCGGGGTGGCCGCGGTGGCGGACGACTCCGGACTGAGCGTCGACGTGCTCGGCGGTGCGCCGGGGATCTTCTCCGCGCGCTGGGCCGGTCGGCACGGCGACGACGCGGCCAACCTCGCGCTGCTGCTCGCCCAGCTCGCCGACATCGCGCCCGCCCACCGCGGCGCGCGCTTCGTCTGCGCGGCGGCGCTGGTGACGCCCGACGGCACCGAGCACGTCGAGGTCGGCACGCTCGAGGGCACGCTCGCGACGGCGCCGCGCGGCACGCACGGATTCGGGTACGACCCGGTCCTCGTCCCGCACGGCGACACCCGCACCTGCGCGGAGCTCACGCCGCAGGAGAAGAACGCGATCAGCCACCGCGGGCAGGCCTTCCGCGCCCTCGTGCCGCACCTGGTGGCGGCGCTGCGCGCATGACCGCGCCGGCGGCACCGCGGCCCGGCGACGTCCAGCTCGTCGCCGAGGCCGTGACGTTCGGCTACCCGGGACGGCCCGTCCTCGACCGCCTCGACCTCACGGTCGCGCCGGGCGACCGCATCGGGCTGGTGGGGGAGAACGGCGCGGGCAAGTCCACGCTGCTCGGCGTCCTCGCCGGCCGCCTGCACCCGCAGGGCGGCACGGTCCGCCGGCACGGCACGCTGGCGGTCGTCGAGCAGGACCTCGCCGTGGCCGAGGGGGACACGATCGGCACGCTCGTCCGGGCCACGGGCGCGGCGACGCGCGCCGCGGCGGCCGACCTGCAGACCGTGATCGACGCCTTCGACCACGAGGGCGGGGACGTGGCCGCGCTGTCCGCGGCGATCGCGCGGTACGAGCACCTCGCGGCCTGGGACGTCGACCGGCGCGTCGACGAGGGCCTGTCGCGGCTGCACGCACCCCGGGACCACGCCCGCCCGCTGGCCGAGCTCAGCGTGGGCGAGCGGTACCGCGTGCGCCTGGCCTGCCGGCTGGCCGAGCGCGCCGACCTGCTGCTGCTCGACGAGCCCACGAACCACCTCGACGCCGGCGGCGTCGAGCACCTCACGGCGCAGCTGCGGGCGTGGACGGGCGGCCTCGTCATCGTCACGCACGACCGCCGCCTGCTCGACGACGTCATGACCGCGATCCTCGACATGGACCCGTCGATGGACGGGCGGCCCGTGCTCTACGGCGCCGCCCGCTACGCGGACTACCGCTTCGCGCGCGACCAGATGCTGCGCCGGTGGCGGGCCCGCTACCGCGCCGAGCGCAAGCGCGCCCGCGTCCTGGCGCAGCGCCTCGACGCGTCGTACGAGGGGCTGTCCGACGAGTGGCGCCCGCCCAAGGGGTCGCACGCCCACCGCCGCGCCACCCGGGCACGGCAGCACGTGAAGGCGGCGGACCGCCTCGTCCAGCGCCTCGAGGCGCAGGCCGTCGAGGTGCCGGTGCCGCCCCCCGCCCTGCAGTTCCCGGACCTGCCCTCCGTCCCCGCGGACTACGCGGGTGGTCCGCTCGTGGACCTGCGGGGCGCCCGCGTCGCGGGGCGGCTCGACCTGCCGGGCCGCCGGGTGGACGTCATGCCGGCGAGCCGGCTGCTGGTCACGGGCCCGAACGGCGCCGGCAAGTCGACCCTGCTGGCGGCGCTCGTGGGGTCGCTCGCGCTGGACCGGGGCACGCGGACCGTGGCGCCGGGTGTCCGGCTGGGCGTCCTGGCGCAGGAGGGACCGGGGGAGCGCGCGGCCGCACCGGGCGGCACCTCGCCCACCGCGTTCGACGCCTACGCGCGCCACGCCCTGGACCTGCTGGAGGCCGGCGCGCTCGACCCGGACGCCCTGGTGCCCGTCGCGGCGCTCGGCCTGCTCACCGAGGAGGACCTCGAGCGTCCCCTGCGGGAGCTGTCCGTCGGTCAGCGCCGCCGGTTCGACCTGGCGTGCGCGCTGCTGGCGGCGCCGCACGTGCTGGTGCTCGACGAGCCGACCAACCACCTGTCCGTCGGGCTCGTCGACGACCTCACGGTCGCGCTGCGGGCCACGTCGGCCGCCGTGGTCGTCGCGACCCACGACCGGCAGCTGCGCGCAGACCTGGCCGACTGGCCGCAGCTCGAGCTCGGCGCCTGACGCGGCCCGGGGCGCCGGCGCGGGTCAGGGCAGCCGGCCCGCCCACGCCATCGCCTGGCGCAGCAGCAGACCCTGCCCGCCGTTCATCTCGACCTGCACCGCCTCGGCGCACGCCTCCTCCGGCGTCAGCCAGGCCAGGTCCAGCGCGTCCTGCTGCGGGCGGCAGTCCCCGGCCACGGGGACCACGTACGCCAGCGACACCGCGTGCTGGCGGGGGTCGTGGTACGGCGTCACCCCGGGGGTGGGGAAGTACTCGGCGACCGTGAACGGCTGCGGCGACGCCGGCACCTGCGGCAGGGCGACGGGGCCCAGGTCCTTCTCGATGTGCCGCAGCAGGGCGTCGCGCACCCGCTCGTGGTACATCACGCGCCCCGACACCAGCGCGCGGGACATCACGCCCTCGTTGGTCACGCGCAGCAGCAGCCCGACGGCGACGACGTCGCCCGACTCGTCGACGCGCACCGGCACCGCGTCGACGTAGAGGATGGGCAGCTGCCGGCGCGCGGCGCCGATCTGCTCGGCGGACAACCAGCCGGCGGGGCGCTCGGGGCCAGGGGGGAACTCGGCGGACGCGGTCACCGTGCAGTTCTACCCCGTCCCCGGCGTGCGGGCCGCATCGCCTCGCGGGGTGCGGGCCGGGGTGACGGAATAGGGCCGGACGGGTGGGTGCTGTACGGGGGGAACCCCAGCAGGACGGAGACACACCCATGAGCACCATCACGCTGACTGCCGACACCATCGGCGGCACGGTCAAGGACAACGAGATCGTCCTGATCGACTTCTGGGCGGCATGGTGCGGCCCGTGCCGCATGTTCGCGCCCGTCTTCGAGGCGTCCAGCGAGGCGCACCCGGACGTCGTGCACGCGAAGGTCGACACCGAGGCCGAGCAGCAGCTGGCCGTGGAGCTCCAGATCACGTCCATCCCGACGCTCATGGCGTTCCGGGACGGGATCCTCGTCTTCAGGCAGGCCGGCGCGCTCCCGGCGCCGGCGCTCGAGCAGGTCCTCGCGGGCGTCAAGGAGCTCGACATGGACGAGGTGCGCGCCAAGATCGCCGAGCGGTCCGCGGTCGCCTGAGACCCCGTAGCGAGCGGCGGGACGAACCGTTTCGGGGCGTCCCGCCGTTCGCGGTTGCGGGACCTGGACGCGGTGTTAGCGTGATGTGAGATCGCTCTCACCACAGCGTGACCAACGGGGGTCGCGCGGGGACCGGTCGCGGTGCGGCGCAACGGAGCGGCGCACCGGTCGCAGGGGCGACCGCCGCGTGCGCGAGTGCGCGACGGGGTCGCCTTGGGGGCTTCACACCATGCAACCAACAGCACGGACCCCACGGGGGTCCTCATCCCAGCATGCCCTGGACACGGTCACGGTGCCGTGGTGGCGACGCGGTCTCGCCATGACGGCGGCGCTCGCGCTGGCCGGCGCCGCGGCCCTCGTCGTCGTCCCGCGGGACGCCGCCGTCGCCGCCGAGGGGATCGTCGACGTGGGCGCGGGCGGGTACGCCGCCGCACCGGTCGGGCCCACGCCCGAGGGGTGCGACTCGGTCGAGGCGGACCCGCGCTCCGCCCTGACCGACGACGCACCGTCCGGTGCGCTGCCCACCAACGACTGGTGGTCCTCGCTGCTGTACAAGCGGCTCGACTGCCGGCTGAGCGAGCCGCTGCACGCCCACCCGGTGTCGTACCAGCCGACCCCCGGGGGTCTCGGTCTGTCGACCCCGCGGGAGGCGACGCTGTCCGGGACGCCCGGCGGCATCGGTGAGTTCCACTTCCAGTTCGTGCAGGACGTCGTGGTCGGCGTCGCCGGGCTCGAGGCCCCGACGGTGCAGGTCGCGGGCTGGACGGACTGGACGGTCACGCCCTCCTGGTCGGACGGCACACGCAGCCTGCGCGCGACGATCGGGCACGGGCTGCCCACCTCCTGGTACCACGTCGAGGGCGGCGACGCCGTGCTGTCGTCCACCCACGACGTCCGTGTGTGGGCGCAGGACGGCGCGACGCTCGGCTTCACGGCCAACGGTCACGACTACGCGGTGCACGCCCCGACCGGCGCGACGTGGGACGTCGCCGGCACCACGCTCCGCTCGTCGCTGGGCGGCAAGGGGTACCTGGCGGTGACCGCGCTGGCCACGACCGCCGACGCGACCGACGCCGACCGTGCCGCCGCGCTCGCCGCGGTGGACGCGTCCGCCCTGGCCGAGGTCACCGGCACCACGGCCTCGTACACCTACGACGCCGCCGCCGGCGTGGTCCGGACCACCTACCGGCTGGAGACCACACCCCTGGAGGCCGGCGCGACGGGCGCGCTCGTGGCGCTGTAC
>Ga0233385_1000549_pt1 | contig 18514 bp, 17 predicted proteins | sample ElkDunMinimDraft_16_FD_191543 | JGI IMG/M metagenome (GOLD analysis project Ga0233385, IMG submission 191543) | Fecal eukaryotic communites from dung pellets of Tule Elk in California, USA - Elk Dung G36 | ecosystem: Host-associated > Mammals > Digestive system > Large intestine > Fecal | place...
AGCGACGAACCGGTCAAGTACTACCGCGTCCAGCAGAGCTTCAACGGTGAGCAGGAGTACCTCTTCGCCATCGCCCAGCGGTTCCTCGGCGACGGGAACCGCAACCCGGAGATCTTCGAGCTAAACAAGGGCCGGGTCCAGCCGGACGGACAGCGGTTGACCAACCCGGCGGCGATCCTGCCCGGTTGGATCCTGCAGCTGCCGCCGGACGCCAAGGGCGAGGGAATCGAGTTCGGCGTACTGCCGACCGCGCCCGCGGTGGCGCCGACGACCGCCGCGCCACCGGCGGAGGTCGCCCCGGAAGCCGCCGCGCCTGCTCCCGCCGAGCGCGGCGGCGCGGGCGTGCCGGTGCTGCCGATCGCGCTGGCCGCCACGGTGGTGCTGCTGCTCACGGTCGGCGGCCTCTGGTGGCGGCGGCGTACGCCCGCACCGGCCACTGCCGGCGCGCCCAGCCGGCCGGCGACGGCGCGGGATGCCGGCCGGGCCGGTGGCACGGCCAGCACGGGCCGGGCCGGCAGCACGGGCCGAGCCGGCAGCACGGGAACGGCCGGCGGTGGCGACGCCGCCAAGGGTGGCGTCCTGACGCGGCTGCGGCAGCGCCGCGGGGCCGCCGCGCCCACTCCTGCCCGCCACCTCGACACCGAGACGGCCTGGACGGTCGACCGTGCACTGCGGGTGCTGGCCACGAGTTGCGCCCGGGCCGGCCGGTCGGTGCCCGGAATCCACGGAGTCAGCCTCGACGACGAACAGATCATGCTCCGACTGGCGACCGCCGATCCGCGCCCAGTCGAACCGTGGGTGGCCGAGGAGAACGGCCGGGCCTGGCGCGCGCCGCTGCGGATGACGCAGCAGCTCCCGGTGGAACCCGGCACCGACGCGCCGTTCCCGCGGCTGGTCACGCTCGGCACCCACGACGGGCGGCGCGAGCTTGTCGACCTCGGCGAGGCGAACGGGTTGATCACGGTCACCGGCGATACGGCAGCCGCCCGGCTCCTGGTCCTGGGCTGGGCGGCCGAGCTTGCCGGCAGCCCCTGGTCCGACGGGGTCACTGTCGTGACGGGCGGCTTCCGCGCAACACCTGCCGACACTGACTCGCGGATCGTTTCGGTCAACGGCACCAGCGAAGCGCTGACCGAGGCTGACGGTCCGGACCAGCCGGCGAGCGGACCCGGCGTGCTGATCCTCGCCTCCGCCCCCACCGCCGCGGAGGCGGACCAGGTGCAGGGTCTGATCTCGCGGCCGCGGCCGGCCTGGGCCGCCGTCGCCCTCGGCGCCAGCCGGCAGGAGCGTTGGCGTTTCACGGTGGACCGCAGTGGCCGTCTGGACACCGGCGTACTGGGATTGACGGTCCAGACCGCTGCGGCACCAGGCGTGCGGCACTAGCCGCACCGTCCGGGGTCCGGCCCGCCGGTCACCGCTGACCGGCGGGCCGTCGCACGTCGGTGACCGGCGCGGCCGTCAGTTCATCGGCAGGCCCTTGGCGCCGGCGCCCTTGAGGGATCGGGTGAGCTTGCGGTCCAGCCACAGATGGCAGACCACCCCGCGGTCGCCTTCTTCCCACTGCGACCGGTCGGGAAGCGCGTAGCTGGTCCCGCTCCGGTAAGGCATCGTGCTGTCGTCGCGGAGACCGGCGAACTTCGCCACCAGCGAGAGACAGCGCTTGTGGATCATCTTTTCCCGGGCGGCGAACTCGGCCCAGTCCCCGTTCGGGGCCAACCAGGTGCCGACGTACTCGTACTGGTGCGCTTTGTCGCAGGCGACCGGCACCTTGTCGAACTCCACGTCGGTGCGGTAGCAGCCGCGCGCGAGCGGCGCCGCGCCGGTCAGCGCGTCCCGCAGGCTCTCCTTGCGATCGACCGGATAGATCGTGTCGACCTGGGCGAGTTCGCAGCGGAACCAGCGCGCGCCGTGGGACCAGGCCTGCGCGGTGGGATAGAGAACCCGCAGCCCCAGCCGGCCGTCGCGCCAGCTTCCGCCGACAAACTTGTCGGCCTCCGCCGAACACTCGTCGAAAGTGGCCCGGCGGTCCACCCCACCCACCGGCGGCGGGCTCTTCCGCTCCGCCTGCTCGCCGGTGAAGGCAGCGACCCGGAAGGTCTCCCATTGGTGGGCGTCGGTGCAGCTCACCGGCTTGTAGCCACCCAGATCATGGCGGATGACGTAGCCGCTGGGACCGTGGCAGTCACCTTCCACCGGTGACCACACCTGCGGCTGCGCCATGGCCGGCCAGTCGTCGACCAGGTCGCCGTCGGTCCCCGGCGGCGCACAGCCGGCGGTCAGGAGCACCGCCAGGGCTCCGACCGCTGTCAACCTCAGACCTCGACGTGCCACGTCACACTCCCCACCTAGATCAATGCCCCGGGGAGGGTAGCGGGTCGCTCCGCTGTGGTGCGGGGCCGGGATGTCCGACGACCCGGGACCGCCGACCACAGCCGACGGCGGGCCCGGGTCGTTGCCGGCTCAGCGGTAGTTGATCGGGAGCCCCTTGGTGCCGGCGTCCTTCATCGAGCGGTGCAGTGTACGGCTCAGGAAGAGCATGCAGCCCACTCCCCGGTCGCCTTCGTCCCATTCCTGCCTGCCCGGCAGGAGAAGCTGAGTGCCGGTGCGGGCATTGATTGCGGCGTCATCGGGGACCTTCGCGAACTTCGCCACCAGCGAACGGCACTCCCGGTGGATCCGGCTGGCGCGGCGCAGCAGGTCCGCGTACTCCATCGACGGCTCGGCGAACCACGTGCCGACGTACTCGTAATTATGCGGTTTGTCGCAGGCGATCGGCTCGAAGTTGTCGCCCTCGCGGGTGTAACAGCCGCGGGCCAGCGCCGGTGCCGACCCGGCCAGCGAGTCCCGCAGGCTCTCCCGCCGGTTCACCGGAAACTCGATGTCGATGTTGGCGAGTTCGCAGCGGAACCAGCGGGCCCCACCCGACCAGGCCTCCTTGGTCGGATAGAGAACCTGCAGCGACAGCCGGGCGTCGCGCCAGTCGCCACCGAGGAACTTGTCCGCCTCGGCCGAGCACTCCTTGAAGACGGCCGCCCGGTCCACGCCGCCCGCCGGCGGCAGGGTCACCCGCTCGGCGGGCAGGGTGCCCACGTGGAAGGTCTCCCAGCTGTGCGACTCGTCGCAGCTGACCGGCGTGTACTTGGCCAGGCTGTTCTCGCCCCAGTAGGCGGCGGGGTGACATTCCCCTGCCACCGGTGACCAGCTCTGCGGCTCCGCGACGACGGGCCAGTCGTCGACCAGGTCCCCGTCGACGCCCGGCGGCGCGCACCCGGCCGTCAGGAGCGCCGCCAGGGCCCCGGCCGCCATCAACTTCAGACCTCGACGCGCCACGACACACTCCCCACTAGATCAATCCCCCGGGAGAGTAACGGGTCTGTCCGTTGTGGTGGGGTGACGGGAGACGAAGCGGGACGATCAGCCCGTTCGGCGCAGCAGGTCGGCGGCCTCGACGGCCCAGTAGGTGAGGATCATCTGGGCGCCGGCCCGCCGGATCGAAGTCAGGGTCTCCAACATCACCCGCTCGCGGTCGATCCAGCCGTTGGCCGCGGCGGCCTCGACCATCGCGTACTCGCCGGAGACCTGGTAGGCCGCGACCGGGACGTCCACGGCCGCGCGGACCGCGGCGAGCACGTCCAGGTACGGCAGCGCCGGCTTGACCATCACCATGTCCGCGCCCTCGGCGACGTCCAGGGCGACCTCGCGCAGCGACTCCCGCAGGTTCGCCGGGTCCTGCTGGTAGGTGCGCCGGTCGCCGTCCAGCGCCGACTCCACCGCTTCCCGGAACGGCCCGTAGAAGGCGGAGGCGTACTTCGCGGCGTAGGCGAGGATCGACACGTCGGTGAAGCCGGCGACGTCCAGCGCCTCGCGTACGGCGGCGACCTGGCCGTCCATCATCCCGGACGGCCCGACCACGTGGACCCCGGCGGTGGCCTGGGCGAGCGCCATCTCGGCGTAGGCGCGCAGGGTGGCGTCGTTCTCCACGTCACCGGCGGGAGTGAGCAGCCCGCAGTGGCCGTGCGAGGTGAACTCGTCCAGGCAGAGGTCACTCATCACCACCGTCGCGTCACCGACCTCGGCGACGACGTCCCGGATGGCGGTGTTGAGGATGCCGGCCGGGTCGATGCCGCCGGAGCCGGTGGCATCCCGCTCGGCCGGCACCCCGAAGAGCATGAGGCCACCCACGCCCGCCTGGACCGCCTCGGCGGCGGCCTTGCGCAACGAGTCCCGGGAGTGCTGGACGACGCCCGGAAGGGAGCTGATCGGCCGTGGCTCGGTCAGCCCCTCCCGGACGAACATCGGCAGGATCAGCTCCGCCGGGTCGAGCCGGGTCTCGGCGACCAGCCGCCGCAGCGCCGGGGTACGGCGCAGGCGGCGGGGACGGATCCGCGGGTACGACATGGCGACCTCCTGGGGGACTACCGGAACCGTAGCGCGGTCGGCCCCTGCACCTTGGAACCGCGACGCTGCTTGGCCGGCATGGCCGCCAGCTTCTCGCGGAGTTCGACGGCGTACGCGGCGAGCGCCTCGACGAGGTCCGGCACGGCGGCGTGCGGAGGCTGCACGTCGACCCGCAGCCCGAACTCGGTCGCCGTCTCGGCGGTCTTGGGGCCGATCACCGCCACCACGGTACGGGCGTGCGGCTTGCCGGCGATGCCGACGAGGTTGCGCACGGTCGAGGAGGAGGTGAAGAGCACCGCGTCGAAGCCGCCCGACTTGATCGCGTCGCGGATCTCGGCCGGCGGCGGCGCCGCCCGCACGGTCCGGTACGCGGTCACGTCGTCGACCTCCCAGCCGCGCTCGGTCAGGCCGGCGGCGAGGGTCTCGGTGGCGATGTCGGCACGGGGCAGCAGCACCCGGCCGACCGGGTCGAGGATCTCGTCGTGCGGCGAGAACTCGGCCAGCAGCCCGTCGGAGGACTGCTCACCGCTGGGGACCAGCTCCGGCTGGATGCCGAAGGCGCGCACCGCGTCGGCGGTGGCGTCCCCGATGCAGGCGATCTTGACGCCGCCGAAGTGGCGCGCGTCGAGGCCGTGCTCGGCGAACTTCTCCCAGACCGCCCGCACCGCGTTGACCGAGGTGAAGACGACCCAGGCGTAGCGCCCGTCGACCAGGCCCTTGACCGCCCGCTCCATCTGCGCCGGGGTACGCGGCGGCTCGACCGCGATCGTCGGCACCTCACAGGGGATGGCGCCGTAGGCGCGCAGCCGGGCGCTCATCACACCGGCCTGCTCCTTGGTGCGGGGCACCAGGACCTTCCAGCCGTAGAGCGGCCGGTTCTCCCACCAGCTCAGGGTGTCCCGGTCGGCGACCGCCGCGCCGAGGCTGAGCACGACCCGGCCGGTGAAGCCGAGCGCCGCCGCGACGAAGCTGTCGACGGTGGAGGTGGTGGTGTACTGCGTCTCGCCGGTGCCGTCGCCGGTGACGGCCACGGTGGTGGCGCCGTCGACGCCGGCGGCGAGCAGCCCGTCGCGGATGGCGGCGAGGTCGCCGGCGTCCACGGCCAGCGACAGCGCGCCGCGGCCGACGGCGGCGGCGAGCGCGTCGAAGTCGAGCGTGTTGACGTCCTCGACGTCGGCGACCGTGCGTACGCCCGGCAGCGGCACACCCGCGTAGGTGGCCACGCCCTCGGCCTGGCTCACGCCCGGCACGACCTCGAACTGGGCGGCGGTACGGGCGACGGCCTGCACCTCCTTGACGACCGACTCGTGACCGAACGGGTCACCGGCGACCAGGTGCACGGCGGCCAGCCCGGAGCGGGCCGCGGAGATCAACACCTTGGCCACGTCTCCCGGCGCGCCCTCGGCCGGGGTGAACTCGGCCTCCGGCTTGGCCTGGGCGCGTACCACGTCGAGCAGCGCGGCCGGGACACTGCGGTCGTAGACCACGTGGTCGGCGTCGGTGAGGGCATCGTGCGCCCGGCGGGTCAGCAGACCGGGGTCGCCGGGGCCCGCCCCGACGAACGCGATGCGGCCTACGGGCTTACGGGTGCGGGTCATTCTGTGCTCCCAATTTCCTGGGTCCCCGGATCTGAGTGTCGTGCAGGCTGACCGAGGATCGAGTCGGCGCCGAGGTCGAGGAGTTCGGCGGCGAGTGCCTTGCCGATCTCCGCCGCTCCGGCGGGCGTACCGGTGCGCGACCGCCGGAGGTCGCTGGAACCGTCCGGGCTGATCACCGCCCCGCGCAGGTAGATCTCTTCTGTGCTGTCGCCGGATTCGGTCGGTTCGCCCTCGGCGAGGACCGCGAACGCCGCGACGGGAGCGCTGCAGCCGGCTTCCAGCGTGGCCATCAGCGCCCGTTCCGCGGTGACCGCGGCTCGGGTCGGCGGGTGGTCGAGCAGCGCGAGCAGCTCGGCCGTCTCGGAGTCGTCGGCCCGGCACTCGATGGCCAGCGCGCCCTGGGCGGGGGCCGGCAGCATCAGCATCGGGTCGAGCGTCTCGGTGATCTCGTCGAGGCGTCCGAGGCGGCTCAGCCCGGCGCGGGCCAGGATGATCGCGTCGAGGTCGGCCTCGGGTCCGCGGACCCGTGCCAGCCGGGTGTCGACGTTGCCCCGGATCGGGGCCACCTCCAGCTGGAGTCCGAGGGCGTGCAGCTGGGCGATGCGGCGCAGCGCCCCGGTGCCGATCCTGGAACCGGGCGGCAGCTCCGCCAGGGTGCGGCCGTCGCGGGAGATCAGCGCGTCACGCGGGTCCTCCCGCACCGGCACGGCGGCGATGTGCAGCCGGGCGTCACCGGCGGTGGGCAGGTCCTTGTAGGAGTGCACGGCGAAGTCGATCTGCCCGTCGATCAGCGCGTCGCGCAGGGCGGAGACGAAGACGCCCACGCCCAGACGGGCCACGGGTTCGCTCGAGCGGTCACCGGCGGTGACGATCGGCACCAGTTCGACGGCGCGGCCGGTTGCGGCCGTGAGCGAGTCGGCGAACTGCTGGGACTGCGCCATCGCCAGGGCGCTGCCCCGGGTGCCGAGGCGTAGTGCGGCGGTCATCGGGCGGCTCCGGTGGCAGGTGGGACGGCGGAGAGATCGGGTACGCCGTCGACCGGCGCGCTCTGCTGGACGTCGAGGTCGAAGAGCTCGCGCAGCAGTGCGGCGTACTGGTCGCCGCCGGGTTCGGCGGCGAGTTGGCGTACCCGCACGGTGGGCTGGTGCAGCAGGCGCTGCACGATGCGGTGCACGGTACGCGCGATGTCGGCGCGCTGGTCGTCGGTGAACTCGGACCGGCGCTGGGCGAGGCGCCGCAGTTCGGTGGTGACGACGTCGTCGGCGCGTGAGCGCAGGGCGGCGACTGTCGGCCCGACGTCCGCGCCGCGCATCCAGGCGAGGAAGGAGTCGACCTCGCCGTCGACGATGCCGGCGACCGCGGCGGCGTCGGCGGTGACGGAGCTGTCGGCGATCGCCTCGCCGAGGCGTTCGATGTCGATGACCTCGACGCCGGGCAGCTGCGCCACCTCCGGCTCGATGTCGCGGGGCACGGCGAGGTCGAGCAGGACCAACCGGCCGCGGGCGGGGCCGCGAACGGCGAGCGCGGCCGAGACCACCTCGCGGGTGAGGACCGCTTCCGTGGAGGCGGTGGCGGCCACTACGATGTCCACAGTGGACAGCACCTCGGTGAGTCGCTCGACGGCGACCGCCTCCGCGCCGTACGACTCGGCCAGCCGCACCGCGCGTTGCGGGCTGCGGTTGGTCACCGCGAGCGGGCCCGCGCCACGCCGGGCGAGGGTGGCGACCGAGAGCGCGCCCATCGCGCCGGCACCGATGACCAGGGCGGGACGCCCGGCCAGGTCGTCACCGAGCTGTGCGGCGGCCAGGTCGAGGGCGGCGGTGACGACACTGCGCCCGGCACTGTCGATGCCGGTCTCGGCGTGCGCCCGCTTGCCGACCCGCAGCGCCTGCTGCATCAGCTCGTGCAGCAGCCGTCCGGCCGTGTCGGCCTCACCGGCACCGTGGTAGGCGTCACGGAGCTGGCCGAGGATCTGCGCCTCGCCCACCACCATCGAATCCAGCCCGGCGGCGACCCGGAAGACGTGCTCGACCGCCGCGCGCTCGTAGTGCACGTAGAGGTTGCCGGCCAGGGAGTTGGGGGCGATCCCGGCGTGTTGGGCCAGGATCGCGCAGACGTCGCCGAGGCCGCCGTGGAAGCCGGAGACCGCGGCGTAGACCTCCACCCGGTTGCAGGTGGAGACGACGACCGCCTCGTTGACGTAGGGCTGGGCCACGAGCCGGGCCAGGACATCAGGAAGGTCGGTGGCGGCAACCGCCAGCCGCTCCAGAGTGGAGACCGGAGCGGTGCGGTAGGACGCACCGACGACGAGCAGGTTCACGTGCCGACCGCCTCCTGGGCACCGCCGCCACCCAGGGGGCCGGGGAACGCGGTGAGGGCGTTGCGACCTGCACCGGGGATACCGGTCAGGGTGGACTTGCGGTGTTCGTGGAAGGAGAGGATCTGCAGCTCGATGGCGAGATCCACCTTGCGTACGTCGACCCCCTCGGGCACCACGAGCACGCACGGGGCGAAGTTCAGGATGCTGGTCACTCCGGCGGAGACCAGCAGATCCGCCACCTGCTGCGCGGCGGCGGCGGGAGTGGCGATCACGCCGATGGCGATCGACCCGGAGGCGGCGGCAGCCGGCAGCTCGGTGATCGGCTGGACGACCAGACCGTTGATCTCCTCGCCGATCAGCTCGGGATCGGCGTCGAAGAGGGCGGTGATGCGGAAACCACGGCTGGCGAAACCGGCGTACCCGGCGAGCGCGTGCCCGAGGTTGCCGATCCCGACCAGCGCCACGCCGCGCCGCTGGGTCAGGCCGAGCACGAACTCGATCTGCTCGACCAGCAGGGCGATGTCGTATCCGACGCCGCGGGTGCCGTACGAGCCGAGGTGGGAGAGGTCCTTGCGCAACTTGGCGGAGTTGACTCCGGCCACGGCGGCGAGCCCCTCGCTGGAGGTGGTTTCGTGTCCGGCCTCTGCGAGGTGATGCAGCGCACGCAGATATTCTGGGAGCCGGGCCACGGTCGCCTCCGGCAGATCCGGGAGCGCCGGTACGGCACCGGCGCGTCCGGACGCGCCCGGGTGACGATGCTGACTCATGAGACTCCGTGCGGTGCGTTCCTCGATCTGCCAGAGCGGCGGATCAATCAGGGACTCCCGCCGGCTGCCGCGGTGACCGGCTGTGCCAGCAGGGCTCGTCGGAGTTACAGAGTATGCGCTTGTGAAGACGTGCACAAATCGCGATCTTGTTAGACCGCGACATGCATTCACCAGGCTCTCCATTCCCCATGATCGGTAAAGCGGTTCCCACCGGAACCGCTCGGCGATTATTGCTCAATTCCGACTTCCATCGCTAATCGCCACCGTAGCCTTGCTCACACCCACCGGCCGGACCACGCCGGGAAAACCGTCCGGCGGAGCGGAAATGCGACGGCGGGGACCATCCGCCCGGCGCTCAGTCCAGGGTCGAGGCCAGCTGGACCGCCTCGGTCAGCGAATCCGCAACCGGCCAGCCGGAATCCCGCAGCCGGTCCGGATGGGTGACCCCGCCGGCGTAGAGCACGCAGCGCGCACCGACCGCGTCGGCGGCGAGCGCGTCGTCGATCGAGTCCCCGATCAACACCACCGAGCCCCCGGGCACCGCCAGCTCGGCCAGGTGCCGGGCCAGGTGACCGGCCTTCGGCCCGCCGCCGATGGTCTCGCGCAGCCCGTCGACGCGGCGGAAGTGCCCGCTCAGGCCGAAGGTCTGCACGGTCGGCACCAGCTCGTCGTGGAACCACATGGAGAGCAGTGACTGGGTGCCCTGCCACGAACGCATCGCGGTGGTGGCATCGGCGGCCAGACCGCAGACGGTCAGTCCGTCGCGGTAGGCGTCGTGGAAGATCCGGTCGCAGCGGGCGAACGCCTCGTCGTCGATCGACCGGCCGAGGACCTCGGTGTAGTAGTCGATGATCGGCCGCCGGAAAAGGGTCCGGTGCTGATCGGCGGAGATCCGGGGACCACCGACGCTGGCGAAGGCGGCATTCGTCGCGTCGACCATCAACTGCAGGTCGTCGAGGAGGGTGCCGTTCCAGTCCCAGACCAGGTGATTGCGTGCCGGAGTCATCAGTGAACTCTACTCGCCGGCACACGCGCCCCGTCCAATCCGGCGCCGCCGATGATCAGCTGCGTGGCGCGCTCAGGTCGCGCAGCAGCCGCTCCTCCTCCACCCGCCAGTAGCCGTGCTCCTTGCCGTCGAGCAGCACCACCGGCACCCGGTCGCCGTACTCGCGCTCCCACTCCAGGTCCTCGGTGACGTCGAGTTCGGCCCATTCCTCGCCGGCGACGGCGGCCACCCGGGCGATCGCCTCGCGGGCCGTCTCGCAGAGGTGGCAACCGGGCCGGGTGATCAGGGTCAGGCGGGACGCGGCGGCGCTCATCGGTTCTCCTCCGGTGGGTCGTTAGCACGACCAGTCTGCCGTCGCGCCCGGCGCGCCGGAGCAGGGGCACCCGGAAAGGAACTTCACGAAAAACGCCCTTCGATCCGCCGTCGGACGACGGACAAAGTGTGCGGCACCGGTGCGACACAGCAGTGAATACTTGCGCTCTGTGTGACGGACTTAGCACATCTGGGTGACGTTGGCCCTAATATCACTCGGGTCGACTCGCCCGTTTTGCCGTGAGTCGACACCCCTCGCCCCGAGGAGGCCGCTGTGCCAGTAATCGCACCGGATCAGCACCTCAAGGATGTCTGCCGGACTCCGGCCGACATCATCGCGTACCGCGGGTCCAGACCCGCGGCACCCCATCCGCGCACCGCGCGGACGGTGGCGACAGTGGAGGTCGCCCGGTGACCACCTTCGGATTCGCCGACCGGCCCGGACAACAGCCCGCCCCCGCGCCACGCGCCCTGCAAGAAGGGGTCGCGCTGCTGCGCAGCTCGGTGGAGGAGCTGTCCAACCTCGGCGTACGCGGGGAGGAGGCCGCGCCGCGGGCACGCAGCCGATCCCGCCGCAACGAACCGCCGGCCCGCCCGGCCACCCCCGGCGCCAACAGCCGTACGAGCGCCCTGGTCACCGCACCCGCCCGGCCGGTGATGCCCACCCAGGGACGCCCCGCCGACGGGCGGACGCCGGCCGGCCCGGCACCGGCGGAGACCACCGAGTGCGAGACGGCCCTGATCCCCGTCGTCACCGAGGGCACGGCGCCACCGTCGCCCGGCGCCGCCGACAGCACGGCACTGCTGCCGGCGATCACCGCCGACACCACCGCGGTGATCCCCGCCGTTCCCGCCGACACCACCGCCGTCATCCCCGCCGTCGCACCCGACCCGGCGGCGCCCGCTGCCGCGCCCAGCCGCCCCGACCCCTCCGACCGCCCGGCGACCGAGGTCTGGGGCCTGGTCGAGCGGGCGCAGGCCGGTGAGGCCGAGGCCTTCGGGCAGCTCTACGACCGCTACGTCGACACCGTCTTCCGCTTCATCTACTTCCGCGTCGGCAACCGCCAGCTCGCCGAGGACCTGACCTCGGACACCTTCCTGCGGGCGCTCAAGCGCATCGGCAGCTTCACCTGGCAGGGCCGCGACCTCGGCGCCTGGCTGGTGACCATCGCCCGCAACCTCATCGCCGACCACTTCAAGTCCGGCCGGTACCGGCTCGAGGTCACCACCGGCGACGTCCTGGACGCCGACCGCGAGGACCGCGGCCCCGAGGGCAGCCCGGAGCTGGCGGTGGTGGAGCACATCACCAACGTCGCCCTGCTCAGCGCCGTCAAGGAGCTCAACCCGGAACAGCAGGAGTGCATCGTGCTCCGGTTCCTGCAGGGCTTCTCCGTCGCCGAGACCGCGCGCGCCATGGGCAAGAACGAGGGTGCGATCAAAGCCCTCCAGTACCGCGCCGTCCGGGCGTTGGCACGGCTGCTCCCCGACGGTTTCCGATCGTGATCCGGGTCACCGCCGTGCGGCGACACGCCGCCGTACCTCGGCGACCTGCCGGAGAGGCCCTGCTCGCGCCGTAACTCCGCCCCGCTCTGCGGCGTTTGACGAAGTGCGAGCGACGTCAGGCGCCGCGCCCGCTGTGACCGGAAGCGCCGATCGGGCTGTTTCAGGAGAGGAGGTGTTCGCCGGTGAACTTCTTCTCCCTTTTCCGCCGCCGCGCCGAGCGCTTCGCGCAGCTTCTCGACGAGGCCAACGGCGGCCGCCGCCACCGCCTGCGGACCCGTGACGACGAGCAGCTGTCCACACTGGTCGAACTCGGCCGGCAGGTCCGCACCGCCGGCGCCGAAGAGTCCGACGCCGGGATCGACCCGCGCTTCCGCAGTGACCTGCGGGCGATGCTGATGGCCGCCGCCGAACGCGAGGGCGTCGGCGACCACACCCCGGCCGTCGCGCCGGTCACCGCCCGCCCGGCCATCCCGGCCCCACGCCGTACGGCCGACGCCGTCGCCGTCACCCGACGCCGGGTACGTGCCCGCGGCGCCATCCTGATCGGGATCGCCGCCGGCGCCATCACCGTGAGCGGGATGTCGGCGGCGAGCGAGAACGCGATGCCCGGCGACACCCTGTACCAGGTGAAACGCTCCACCGAACGCGCCCAGCTCGCGCTCGCCAGCTCCGACCTGAGCCGAGGCCAGCTCTTCCTGGACTTCGCCCGCACCCGTCTCGGCGAGGCGGAGGTGCTCGGCGACGACGTCAACGGCCTCCTGGCCGTCCTCGACGAGATGGACAAGGAGACCCGTGAGGGCGTACGGCTGCTGACCTCGGCGTCGGTGCACCGGCAGGACGAGGCGGCCCTCGACCTGATCGACCTCTTCGTGACCGGCCAGCGCCCCACCGTCGAGCAGCTGGCGGATTCCGCCACCGGCACCCTGCAGGGCCGCATCCGCACCTCGCTCGCCCTGATCGACACGGTCGCCGACCGCTCCGAGGACATGCGTACGGCGGTCGCCTGCGACGCCGAGCCGGGCCGCGCCGACAGCCTCGGCCCGCGGCCGGGCCGCTGCCCGGCGACGGTGCGCACCGCCCAGGAGACCCAGCCCGCCCAGGACGCGCCGGACGCGCCGCGGGCCACCGGCGAGCCCGCCGACGCGCCCGCGCAGACCGGCGTCGAGGTCCGCCCGGAGACCGGCACGGAGCGCGACAAGCCGGCGGCCGACCGCCCCGGCGACTGATCCCGTCCGCTGCTTCCCGAACGGCTCTCCGACACCACTGCGACGTGATGTCGCTTACTCCCCCCGCCGCCACGCCCTGCTCAGGGCGACCACATCCCGGCAGTGCGGCCGACGGCGCGAGCGCGACGGATAGTCTCGCCTGAGGCAGGCAACCAGCTCAGCCGAACCGCAGGGAGGACGTGCGTGGCAGCTCGCACGAAGAAGGTGACCGTCGGCATCGACGCCGACAGTCATGTTCCCGGCTGGGCGGCCGCCGAGCTCGCCCCGACCACCCCGGTAGCGCCGGATCCGACCTCGGCCGCCTTCTTCGACATCGACAACACGATGATGCAGGGCGCCTCGATCTACTGGTTCGCCCGCGGCCTCGCCAGCCGCAAGTACTTCACCACCACCGACCTCGCCCGCTTCGCCTGGCGTCAGCTGCGGTTCCGCCTCTCCGCCAAGGAGAACGCCACGGACATGTCCGAGGCGAAGGAGGCCGCGCTCGCCTTCGTGGCCGGCTGGAAGGTCGCCGACGTCCAACGGCTCGCCGAGGAGATCTTCGACGAGCTGATGGAGCCGAGGATCTGGGCCGGCACCCGCGCCCTGGCCCAGCAGCACCTCGAGGCCGGCACCCGGGTCTGGCTGGTCAGCGCCGCCCCGGTGGAGATCGGCCGGGTCATCGCCGCCCGGCTGGGGCTCACCGGCGCCATCGGCACGGTCGCCGAGATCGTCGACGGCGCGTACACCGGGCGACTGGTGGGCGACCTGATGCACGGCCCGGCCAAGGCCGAGGCGGTCGTCGGGCTCGCCGGCGCCGAAGGGCTCGACCTGGCCCACTGCGTCGCCTACAGCGACTCGGCCAACGATCTGCCGATGCTCACCGCCGTCGGGCGGGCCGTCGCCGTCAACCCCGACAGCGTGCTCCTGCGCGAGGCCCGGCAGCGTGGCTGGGAGGTGCGGGACTTCCGCACCGGCCGCAAAGCCGTCAAGATCGCCGTGCCGTCGACCGCCGCGGCCGGGATCGTCGCCGGGGCCGTCACCGCCGGCCTCGCCGCTCGCCGGCGGCGTCTGAGCAAGTGAACGCGCGCGCCCCGGCGCGCCCGGCGCGTTGGCTCGTCGCCGCCCTGGCCGCCGTGCTGCTGATCGGCGCGGGGACCGTCGCGCTCCTGCGTTCCGGACCCGACGGCAGCGAAGCCGCCACCGGCGTCCCGCTCGCCGACCTCTGGCCGCAGGCGACGCCCGTCACCTTCCCCGCCGACCTCGCCGGCGGTCCCGCCTACCGGCTGGAGTACGTCCTCGACGGCGGCGACACCCTCGGCACCTCCCCCGACCCGGACGGCACCCACCAGCGGCTGGTGCTGCGCCACGCCGACGGCGAGGTGCGGCAGCTGCGCCGGCTGCCCGTGGACCGCTCCCCCGGCTACAGCGGCTTCACCCGCGACGGCGCGGAGGTGGCCTGGGCGGAGTCGACGACCGATCCCGCCGGCCGGGTCCGCCACGAGATCTGGGCGTTGACGCTCGGCGGTACGCCCCGGCTGCTCACCGCCGACACCGGCGCGTTCACCCCGGCCGGCTCCGAACACGACCTGGTGATCCACGACGGCCGGCTGCACTGGGTGGCGGCCGCCGCGGCCGGCACCGAACTGCGGTCGGTGCCGCTTTCCGGGGGCGAGGTCGAGGTGCGTACCGCGGCGGGCCACTGGCGCCGGACGACCTGGCCGTGGCTGGTCCCCGCCGGCGACACCGCCATCGACGCGCCGGTGCTGCGCGACTCCGTCACCGGCGGGACGGTCCGGGTACCGGTGACCGCCGACGAACTCGCCACCTGCGGCGCGCGCTGGTGCCGGGTGCTGGTGCACGCCGACGCCGCACCCACCGCCACGGAGCTGATGCGCACCGACGGCAGCGACCGGCGCCGCATCGCCGGACCGCAGACCGAGGCGATCGGCCCGGACGTCACCGCACTCGATCGCTTCGTGCCGCTGCTGCTGGCCGACGCCGAGCGGATCGCCGCCGACGGCCGCGAGCTGCTGCTGCACGACATCACCTCCGGCCGTACGGCGGTGGTGGCGCAGGGGGTGCGGGGCGCGACGGTCCGGGGCGGCATGCTCTGGTGGTCGACCAGCGACGAGCGCGGCGACCCGGACCGGTGGCATCTGCTGGACCTGCGGGACCTGGACTGATCCGCGGCCCCGGCCGGCTCAGGGGCCGAACGGGTCCGGGCGGCGTTTCAGCAGCTCGTTGACGCGCTGCTGGATGGTGTCGCGCACCTGGTCGGCGAGGTTGAAGACCACCATCGGGTCGTCGACGGCGTCGCTGAGGTGCGCGGTCGGGATCGGCGGGCAGAACTCGATGAGCCACTTGCTGGGCAGCGGGACCGCGCCGAGCGGCCCGAGCCACGGGAAGGTCGGGGTGACCGGGAAGTACGGCGTCTTGAGCAGCCGGGCCAGCGGCTTGATGTCGCCGATCAGCGGATAGATCTCCTCGGATCCGACGATCGCCACCGGCACGATCGGGGTGCCGGTGCGCAGCGCCGCCGCGACGAACCCGCCCCGGCCGAAGCGCTGCAGTTTGTAGCGCTCCGAGTAGGGCTTGCCGACGCCCTTGAAGCCTTCCGGGAAGACGCCCACCAGTTCGCCGCCGCGCAGCAGCCGTTCGGCGTCGGCGTTGCAGGCGACGGTGCCGCCGGTCTTGCGGGCGATCTCGGAGACGAAGGGCATCCGGAAGACCAGGTCCGCGCCGAGCAGCCGCAGGTGGCGGTTGGTCGGGTGCCGGTCGTGCAGGACCGCGGCGAGGACCATCGCGTCGAGGGCGATGGTGCCGGCGTGGTTGCCCACCACCAGGCCCGCGTCGTCGCGCGGCAGGTGTTCAAGTCCGGAGACCTCGGTGCGGAACCAGTCCCGGTAGAGCAGGCGCAGCATCGGGAAGATGAGGGTGTCGGTCAGCTCGGGGTCGAAGCCGAACTCGTCGACGTCGTAGTCCCCGGCGAGCCGCCGGCGCAGGAACGCCAGGCCGGAGGCGACCCGCTGATCCCAGACGTCGCCGGGCTGGTCGGCGACGGCGGGCCGGTGCCCGTTGGCCGAGGCCACCGGCTGGTCCTGCTTGGGCACCTCGAAGCGGCGGCCCTGGGACGTCGGGGAGCCCGCGCCGTTGCGGGGGTGCTCGGCGCTCACGAAATCTCCCGTCCGGCGCGGACCCGGCGGATGCCGTCGAGGATCGCCTGCTCGGCGGCGAGCAGCTGCTCACGCCGGTAGATCCGCCGGCCGCGTCCGGCGCTGATGAAGTCGTCGAAGGCGGCGGCGGTGCTGCGGGGCGTGAAGCCGTACTCGGCGATGAGCCGGCTGGTGTCGACGACCCGGCCGTGCACGAAGAGGTCGAGCTGGTCGAGGCCGTACTCGTCGACGCCGAAGGGCCGGGCCAGGCCGCCGCGACCGGGCAGCCCGGTTTCGAGTACGGGCACCGCGAGCCGGCCGGCGCGCCGGATCGCCTGCGAGAGCATGAGCACCCCGGCGCCGGCGACGTTGTACGTCCCCGGGTGCTCCTCGACGATGGAGCGGTGCAGCACCGTCAGGGCGTCGTCGACGTGCACGAACTGCAGCCGCGGGTCGCGGCCGAGCACGGTGGGGAGCACCGGCTGGGCGAAGTAGCGGGTGATCGTGGTGTCGGCGGTGGACCCGATGAACGGGGCGAAGCGCAGCACCGTGACGGTGGTGTCGGGGCGGCGCCGGCGGAAACCGCGCACATAACCCTCGATGTCGAGGATGTCGCGGCCGAAGCCGCCGCGGGGCACTTCCCGCGGTTCGGTCTCCTCGGTGAAGACCGCCGGGTCGCGGAAGGAGGCGCCGTACGCCGCGGTGGAGGAGCGGACGATGAGCCGCTGCAACCGGGGCGTCTGCTGGGCGGCGGCGAGCAGCTGCATCGTGCCGATGACGTTCTGGTCCTTCATCGCCTGCCGGCCGCCCTGTTCGGGGGTGCTGACCAGGGCCAGGTGCACGAGCGTGTCGGCGTCGAGGCTGGGCAGCAGGGTCACGGCGGTGTCGAAACCGGCGCGGATGTGTTCGACGCCGTCGAGCATCGCCGCCAGCTCCGGCGGCGGGTCGGCCGGGTCGAGGCCGACGACCCGGTCGATGCCGGGCTCGGCGGCGAGGCGGGCGGCGACCTGCGCCCCGAGGTAGCGGCTGATGCCGGTGACAACAACGACCCCCGGCGCACGTGACGTGCCACCGGGGGTCATTTTGCGCACCCCACCGGCAGACCCGACGAAAATCGGGACCGCCGTGACCTCATGACCGGGTCCTCCGAGGGTCGACTGAAAGGCAGGTGAAACGGCCGGGCGGCAGCCCGGCGCGGGTCACTTGCCGAGACGGCGACGCTGGACGCGGGTCTTGCGCAGCAGCTTGCGGTGCTTCTTCTTAGCCATGCGCTTGCGGCGCTTCTTGACCACCGAGCCCATACGACAGCCTTTCGATGCAACGTGCGGGTCGGGCCGGCAGGCACCGGGGGCGCCACCGACAACCGATCTGGACAACGAACCGAACCCGCCTGGCGGGAGCCGGGAGATACCGGCAGGGGGTCACGGTCGCGATCCAGGGTAGCCCGAGCCCGTCGGGCGGGCCAACGGGGGTTCGATACGGTGGCCTGTTCCCGCGGTTTCGTCACCCGCCTGATTCAGGCGGATTCCTGAAACGCGCCTCGCAGGTATTCATGGACGGCGTGCTCGGGGACCCGGAAGGAGCGGCCAACCCGCACCGCGGTGAGCTCACCGGAGTGCACCAGGCGGTAGACCGTCATCTTCGACACCCGCATCACCGTCGCCACCTCGGCGACGGTGAGGAACCTGACCTCCGACAACCGGCCGTCGGAATGTGACGTGGCCATGCTCACCGACCCATCCGTTACCCGGCGCGAGCCGTCCTGCGGGATGCTCCCGTGACGGTGGGCACGCGCGTGTTATCAGTACGGTAGCGGTGCGGTTGTGACCGGCGCGATCCCTTCTTTGAAAGGATCATGGGCCGGGGCGAGAGTCGAGACCGAGGTGTGAATTTCGCCCGTTTCGCGACGCGACGCCGCCATCATGGGCAACAGGATGATCTCGCCGCCGACGGTTGCGGGTCACGTCGGGCGGGGCAGCCGCGGAAGGCGCCCGGCGGCTCCGGCGGCGCCACCGAAGCCACCGGACGGGTGCCCCGCGCCACGTCCGGACGCGACTCGGGGCTCCGCGCTGGGAGCGGCCTCCACTATCTCAGGTCGCGTACCGGGCCCGCTCAGCCGCCCGGCCGGTGCGACCTCCGCAACGCCCATCAGAAGATCGAGTCCGCTCCCCGACACTTGTCGCCCGACGACGAGTTTTGGTCGCATCCTCGTGGTTCAGTCGCTGCGTCGTCTAAGCAAGGAACTGTCTG
>Ga0233385_1000550_pt1 | contig 18492 bp, 16 predicted proteins | sample ElkDunMinimDraft_16_FD_191543 | JGI IMG/M metagenome (GOLD analysis project Ga0233385, IMG submission 191543) | Fecal eukaryotic communites from dung pellets of Tule Elk in California, USA - Elk Dung G36 | ecosystem: Host-associated > Mammals > Digestive system > Large intestine > Fecal | place...
ATGCCCGGCAGCGCGCGTGCAAGCACGTCCGCGAAGACAAGCGCCTCGGCAAGCGTCTTGTTCATCTTCCAGCTCGTGCCGATCCAACGGATCGGGGCGCTGGCATGCGCCGTTTCGCTCATGGTGTCAGTCGATCCGCTCGCCTGTATCGGGGTCGAAGAAGTGGACCGCGTCAGTCGCAAAGGAAAGCTTCACGTCCTGCCCCGGTGCAAGGGTTGCGCGCTGACGCAACAGACAGGTGAGTTCCTGGCCGGCGAAGTCGATCGACAGCAGCGTCTCCGACCCCGTCGGCTCGACGACGATCAGCTTGGCGTCGACCCCCTCCCCGGCGATCCGGATTTCCTCCGGGCGGATGCCGACGACGACCTTGCGGCCGTCGCCGCCGCCAGGCATGCGCGAAAGAGGAACGGACTTGCCCCCGGCAAGCTCGAGTTTCGGTCCGTCCTGGGAGCGCAAGGTCCCTTCGAGGAAATTCATCGCGGGCGACCCGAGGAAGCCGGCGACGAACCTGTTGGCCGGCTTGTCGTAGAGGTCGAGAGGCGCGCCGATCTGCTCGACCCGGCCGCCCTGCATGACGACGATCTTGTCGGCCATGGTCATCGCCTCGATCTGGTCGTGGGTAACATAGACGGTGGTCGTGTTGAGGCGCTGCTGGAGTGCCTTGATCTCGGCGCGCATCTGCACGCGCAGCTTGGCGTCGAGATTGGAGAGCGGCTCGTCGAACAGGAATACCTTCGGGTCGCGCACGATTGCCCGTCCCATCGCGACCCGCTGGCGCTGGCCGCCGGAAAGCTGGGCCGGCTTGCGCTGCAGCAGAGGCTGCAAGCCTAGTATCGCGGCGGCCTCGTCCACCTTCTTCTTGATGTCGGGGCGTTTGACACCCTGCATCTCGAGCGCGAAGCCCATGTTCTGGGCCACCGTCATCTGCGGATAGAGGGCGTAGTTCTGGAACACCATCGCAATGTCGCGCTCCTTGGGCTCCAGGTTGTTGACCACGCGTTCGGCGATCCTGATTTCGCCGCCGGTAATCGTTTCGAGACCGGCGATCATCCTGAGCAGGGTCGACTTGCCGCAACCGGACGGGCCGACGAGGATGACGAATTCGCCGTCGTCGATATCGACGCTGACACCGTGCAGGATCGGCACGGCGCCGTAGGACTTGCGGACATTCTTGATCTGCACCGACGACATCAGCGGCCTCTTCCGGTCAGCTTTTCTTGCGCAGGCGGATCGCCAGGTAAGGCTTGCCCGGCAGCTCGACGCCAAACGGCGCTTCAGGCTTGCGTCCCCGGATCTCGCTGCCGTGCCGCGTCGGATGGTTTCTCGGCGGCGCGCTCTTCTTCAGCGGCGTAATCTTCATGTTCCAGGTGTCGATGAGGTCGATCTCGTAGTCGCCGTCCTCGGCAGGGAAGCCGGTCGCCCAGATCACCGGCTGGTGCTCGCCGAGATAGATGTAGCGAACGTCGCCATCCGTCGCGCCGGAGACGCGGCTCCACGGAAACTGGCCGGGCCTGCCCATCGGAGTGAGGCCGCTCTTCACGTCCTCTTCGAGCAGGTCGCGAAGAAAGCCGATGCGCTTCCAGGCTTGGCCATGCAGCTTTCCGCCCTTGGCCCACCAGAGAAGATCGTTCGGATCGGAGTAGGTTTCGCCGTGCCCCGCGTAGCCGCCGCGCATCGCGGTGATCCAGTATCGGTGGACGAGTTCCTGGGCAGTTATGTTGCCCCAGGACTGGACGATGTTGCCCTCATATTCCGGCTCGTCGTTGACGACCGGCTTGCCGTAGGCCTCGCGCCACTCGAAGGTGCGCTTGACGTCCCAGTTCTGCACGCAGACATGGCTGACCCACGGCTTGCGATGGTCGTAGTTCATGTTCACGTCGCCGTTGTGGATCGACTTGAGGTGGCCGTAGGGATCGTTCTCCTCGAGGATGTGGAAGTAGCGATCCCACTGGCTGATCGGCTTGGTGTCGAGCAGGAAGTCATACTCGTTGGCGAGCGACCACCAGACGTTCCGGTAGGCTGCCAGCCGCGCCGCGAGATAGGCGACATAGCGGAAGTCTTGATCCGCCGACATGTCGCAATATCCCCAGCGGTCATAGGGGTGGAAGATGATGACGTCGGCCTCGACGCCGAGGTCTCGCAGCGTTGCGACCTGTTTCTCGAAGTGTTGGAAGGCTGTAGGATTCGGGCGGTCGAAGTCTTCCTTACCGCCCTTGCCCTTGACGAAGATCGGGTGAAGCGGCTCGTTGACGTTGTAGGGATAGTCCTTCGGAAAGACACCCATGCGGATCTTGTTGAAGCGCGTCTTCTTCAGCGTCCTGAGCGTCTCGGCCTGCATGTCGAGCGGCTGGTGCGTCCAGGCGTAGCAGGTCGTGCCGAAGGGAAGATAAGGCGTGCCGTCGGCGTAGCCGAAATGGAACTGGTTGCGCACCGCGACCGGGCCATGATTGCCCTGCGACGGCCCGACTACCGTGAACGAGCCGGTGTTGCCGTCGAGCGCTGCGGTCTTCGAGCGCGTGCTGAACGTCCACTCGCCCTCGTTGTCGGGCATGAAGCGGACGCGGTATGTCCCGTCGCCGTCATAGAAGCCGGGGACGCGGACATTCCGGCCATGCTGTGAGAACACTGCGTCGAAGGCCACATCCAGGAACGGATTGCCCTTGGAGGGACCTTGGAACGCCGCTTCGAACGTTCCCCATTTCTCGACGGCATTGTCTTTCGGCATGCTAATTCCTTCGACGCAAGTGGGAGAGGCTATTCCTTCACCGCTCCGGAGGTGAGCCCGGAGACGAAATACCGCTGGAACATCAGGTAGACGATCGTCGCTGGCAGCACCGTCATGACGATCGCCGCGTTAAGCTGGCCGTAGTCGTTCGAGAACTGGCCCTGGAAGGCCATCAACCCGAGCGGAAGCGTCCACATGTTCTGGTTTTGCAGCAGCACCAGCGCCATGGCGAATTCGTTCCATGTCGCTACGAAGTCGAGGATGAAAAGGGCGGCCAGCGCAGGGATCGAAATTGGCAGGAAGATGCGGCGAAATATCGTGAAATGAGACGCGCCATCGATGAGCGCTGCCTCGCTGAGTTCCTTGGGCACGTTCTTGAAGAAGCTATGTAGGATGAACACTTGGTAGGGCACGCCAAAAGCGATGTATGGCAGGATGACCCCTGGATACGTGTCGATGAGGCCAAAGCCGTTCACCAGTGTGAAGAGCGGCGCCAGCATCACCTGGAACGGGATCATTGTGCCGAACAGCACCACAACCAACATCGCCTTGCCCCAAGGGATCTGCATGCGGGCCAGCGCGTAGGCGCCCATAGCGGAAACGATCAGGCCAAGCGGCACCTTGACCGCGGCGATGATGGCGCTGTTCCAAAATGTCGTATCGAAGCGTCCACGCTCCCATGCGGCGGAATAGTTCTGCCAGGCGAACTCCGGCGGCGGGTGGAAGGCGCCGGTGGCCATCACCGCCTCGTTGGTCTTGAGCGAGGTGAAGATCATAAAGACGAAGGGCGCGATCCAGATCAACGCCACAAGCACGAGCGCGATCCACAGGCCGACCAGCACGGGATCCGCGCGGCGCCTGGTTTCGCCGATGTCGGTGGCGGCTTCGAGCGCGGCTGACGTCATCGGGCGGCCTCCTCCTGTCTCTGGGTCCATCGGAGGTAGGGCACGACGATCGCGCAGGTGATCAGCAGGAGAACGACTGAAATTGCGCCGCCGCGACCATAGTCGAATATCTGCATCGCCTGCGTGAAGGCCCACAGGGCAAGCATCTGCGTCGACTGGGCGGGGCCGCCGCCGGTCAGCCCGTAGACGATATCGAACGCCTTCAGCGAATTGATGACCGAGAGCACCAGCACGACGGTGACGGTTGGCCGCAGGGCCGGCAGCGTCACATGCCGGAACAGCCCCCACCGACCTGCCCCGTCGATGCGCGCCGCCTCGACAAGTGTTTGCGACACGCTCTGCAGTCCCGCCAGGAACAGGACCATCGAGAAGCCGACGGAATGCCACAGATGGGCAACGAAGACGCTGTAGAGGGCGATCGTGCGATCGCCGAGCCAGTCGGGGATGGACGACGCCATTCCCAGATTGGTCATGATCTGGCTGAACAGGCCGAAGAACGGGTCATACATCCAGCGCCACATCGTCGCGACCGCGATCGATGCGATGATCACCGGCAGATAGTAAACCGCGCGCAGCACGCCACGACCGAAGAGGTGCTGATTCAATCCGAGCGCCAGGAGCAGCCCCAGCAACGGCGGGAAGATCAGGCACATGACAGTCCAGATGACTGTGTTCTTTAGCGCGATCCAGAATACCGGGTCGGAGGTGAAGATGAACCGGTAATTGTCCAGTCCGGCAAACGCCCGCTCCGGGTCGAGGCCGTTCCACCTCTGGAAGCTCATGACGACCACGTCGAAGAGCGGGTAAAGCGCGAACACGCAATAGATAAGCACTGCAGGTCCGAGCAGCACCGCTCCTTGAAACCGCGCGTCCTCGAGCGATCGCTTCAGCTGCATCTTGCTCCATCCGATTGGGCCGCTTGGCGGACGGCCACCCCTCAAGCGGGGTGGCCGTTTGCGGGGAAGGCCTAGCCGGCGCGGCTGTCGATGAAGGTCTGCAGTTGCTTGGCGGCTTCTTCCGGCGGGATGTTGCCAGAGACGACCTCATTGATGACGCGGAAATACTCGGTCGTCACGTCGAGCGGAAACGCCTGGTCGCCATTCATGTAGACCTGGCCGTAGTCGTTGAAGATCTTCAGCCACTTCTCGCTGATCTCCGGCAGGTTCTCGTACTTGACGTTCTTGTTTACCGATGTGGTCGAGAACTGGCCGAGGTTAGCCTGCTGGACCTCGGTCGACAGATAGTAGTCGAGGAACTTGGCGGCGATGTCGGGATGCTGGCTCTTCGTGCTGACGTAGTAGTACTCGGCGAAACCGTAGAGACGATCGGTGCCCGTCGGGAACGGGAAAATGGAATAATCGTCGAGATTGGCGTTGTTCGACGTCAGCGTGCCGACCAGCCAGTCGCCTTCCAGCATCATCGCAGCACGGCCCGCCACGAACAGGTTGAACGCCTGGTTGTTGTCAATGCCCATAAAGGGGGTCAGTATGTAGTTCTTCGCCCACTTGTCCATTTCGGCGAAGGACTCCGTGGCGCAGGCTTCTTCGCTCCACTTCAGCTCCATCTTCATGAGCTGGTCGTGCTTCTCAACGCCGCACTTGGACTCGAGGATCACGTCCATCAGACGCATCACATGCCAGTTGACCTTGCCACCGAAGGCAATGGCGGGAATGCCCGCGGCCTTCAACTTCTCGGCGGCGGCGAGCAGCTCCTCATAGGTTTTCGGCTCCTCGGTGATGCCGGCCTTCTCGAAGGCAGCCTTGCTGTAGTAGAGCGCTTCGCCCTTGAACGTGTAGGGGACGCCATGCTTGCCACCCGGATACAGGTCGGCGAAGGACACCGCTGACGGAACGAGTCCGTCCGCCCACTTGTATTCGGTGTAGTATTTGTCGAGAGGCAGGCTGAGACCTGCCTTCACATATTCGCCACCCAGACCCAGGCCAGCCCAGCTGAAATAGATGTCGGGGCCCTTGTCGGAACCGGCGGCCACACGCAGCGCGGTCTTGTGGTCGTCCGTACCGCGGGTCACGATTGTGACCTTCGTGCCGGGGTTTGCTGCCTCGAACTCGCTGGCGATCTTGTTCATCGCCTCATTAGCCTGCTGGTTGCTGAAGTTGAGCGTCCAAACAGTTATTTCTTGGGCTGTCGCAAGGCCGATAGTTGCACTACTCCACAGCAACGCCGCCGAAGCAATACGAATTATTCGTCTGGTGTTGATCATACATTCCTCCAAAGCCTGATCTACTCCATCCTCCCCAAGCTGCCTTGGTGTCATTATATCATTGCCTTGTCAACTGGTATGATGATTGATCCAGTTCAGCCGCTTCAACATCTCATGCAATTCGTGACGGAAGCGCCTCGGCCCGCATTCTCATTGGATGCGTCTGGTTGGTAATGGTTGTAGCGGGAGCCTCCTAGTCATCTGAGGTATCATCAGCTGTGTGAGGCGGGGTCGCGCAGCCGACTGTCGTCGCGCTGCTCGGGCGGCATCGGCCACGACGCCGGCGAAGCGGGCCAGCGCGCCATGGTTGGCACGCTGACTGGACGCACAGCGGTCGATGGAAGCAGTCCGTTTATATCAAGCCAAAAGGCCCGTGGCAGTACGGCCGCTTGCCGCCCCCCGGTATGAACTGCGCTAGAAGTTGGCCAATTCCTGCTGGCCGCGCCCGAAGCGCGCCAGCTTGTGGAAGAAGTCTTCCAGAATGTACCGAACATCTATGCTGTCATAAACTTTGATCGGACGGTGTTTTCCGGTATGAACGTAATTCATCTCGCTATTGAACTCGGGCGCGGGCCGCCATTCGAACTTTCCTCCGTTGGGATTCAGAACAACGGACAGTGCCGGCGTATCGCCAAGCGGGCGATGTTCCCAAACTCCATCGACCTTCAGGTTGTACTCGATGAGCTGGTCAACGAGATATTTTCCTACCGCTCCCCTGTCGTAGCATCGCTCCATCAACTCGGCATAGCCGACTGACGTCATCCGATACACGTTCTGCGGAATTTGCCAGACTTCAATCCCGGAGCGCATCACGACGTTCGCAGCCGAGACATCGTTCCAGAGATTATACTCGTGACCACCTGTCGGCCAGGGCGCCCCGCCGATCCAGACGCATATCACGTTGCGCTCATTCAGGCGCGGCTCCGTCAGCAGTGCAGAGGCCATGTCCGTGAGGGGTCCAAGAAACGCGACGTACAGCGGGCGCTTGTCATCCTTCATAGCTTCCCTGACGATCAGCGCCGCCCCCTCAGAAGGGTTGGGCGTGGTTTCATTTGGGATTGGACCTTCTGCACCGTCCGCGACGACAGGACGGGCAATGCCCATCAAACTCAGAAGCTTTTCGACCTCAGCTCGGCTGTCTTTTAGGCTGACTTTCGATTTGCCAGTGCCGAAATGCGCAGGAACCAGGCCATGAAGATCAAAACTTGGCGTGAGCAATGCATGGACAATCGCAAATTGATCATCGGCTTCGTTCTTGGCATCAGTATTCAGTATCAGCCGACTACGCTTGTAAGATGGTAGCACCTAAACCTCCACGATTGTTTCAATATATGTCATCAGTTCCCCCGCGCGACGCTTGCAAAGCTTCACACTGGGCCATGTCCAGCGTCAGTCGGGATGATGCCCGATGGCTGGAACCCGTCGCGGATCAAGCAGAAATAGTCGTCCAGGCCGATCTGGCCGCCCTTCATGGCGATCTCCAGCCCGTCGATCTCGGGGGAACGCGAATGCGCAACGCATAGCGGCGATCCCGGCGACTGGGGGAGCGGCAAGCGCACCGTGAGCGCGTCCACCCCAAGCTGGCCAAGCGCGTGGCTGGACGTGTCGCCTCCCGCAACGATCGCGCGCGTCAATCCTGCCTGAACGACCAGTTGCTTGAGGATCATGCCCAGCGCACGCCCGAGCCTGTGCCTGGCGCTCGGATCGGTATCGATTTCCGGGCCGCGATCGGCGGAAGGGCCCAGAGCAGTGTAGAGGATGACGCTTCGCCCCGAACTGAGGGCCGCGACGCCCGCCTCGATCGCCTTGGTGAGCTCCGCGCCTGCATCGCAGCCGGAGAGACGCACCGGGTCGAGCGCGATGCCCTCGAAGCCATGCCCCCGCGCATGCCGTATCTGCGCCTCCGTCGTCGGCGAGACGCTGCCCGAGACAACCGCAATTCGATCGACCGGGGGGAGCGGCGCGAAGGTAGCGCTGCCACTCGTCACCCCCTCTCCCACCCATGCCGGCAGCAAAGCATATTCGATGCCTGATGAGCCGCAGACGAAGGGCCCGCCGTCTCTGACGAGGCGCCAAAGCTGTGTGCCGGCGATATGCTGGGTTTCCAGGTCAGCTACATCGAACATCAGGATGCCGCCTTTTTCCGTCGCGCTGTCGACCCGTTCGGCCAGGTCTGCAGCGTGCAGGGCGGCAAGGTCGATCAGAGACGACTGCACCGCGGTCTGCCGGGAGAGGTGGCGGAGCAGGTCGGCCTCGTCCATCGGCGTCACCGGATGCCGGCTCATCACTGGATGCCGGTCGATGCGATAGGTTTCGCCCCGATAGGCCGCGAAAAGGTTGCCGAACGCAGTGTAGCGCTTGAGCTGTGGCGCGCCGACCAAAAGCGGCACCGTGCCCTGGCCGAACACCTCGCGGCCGATCTCGATCGCCCGCCCGATATTGCCGACCTTCGGGCTGGAATCGAAGGTCGAGCAGACCTTGTAGTGGCAGACGCGCGCCTCGAGTGATTTCAGCCAGCCGAACGCGGCGGGCAGATGCTCGTCCATCCACTGCGGCGTCTCGCTGCGGCTCGTCCCCGCCAGCCCGACCGCGCGACAATCCGCGAAACGTCCGAGCAGTCCATCGTCCGGGACGTTCAGGAAAAGCACCGTCGGCACGCCGCCTGACGACAACGCCTCCATCACGTCGGTCGAGCCGGTGAGGTCGTCGCCATAGTAGCTGAGCAGCGGCCGCATCATCGAGGCGACGTCAAGCCTTGTCGGCGTCAAGCCGATCGATAGCGGCGACATTGCCGGCGGACGGCCCTTGCGGATCGAACTCGGAGGCGAGCCAGGTGTCGACGACCGCCTTCGCCAGTTCAGGCCCGATCACGCGCGCACCCATGGTGATGATCTGGGCGTTGTTGGACTTCGCAGCGCGCTCGGCCGAGTAGGTGTCATGCGTCAGCGCGGCCCGGATACCGGGCACCTTGTTGGCCGAGATGCAGACGCCGATACCGGTCCCGCAGAACAGGATTGCGCGGTCGTTGCTGCCGTCGAGGACAGATTCACCCACCACCTTCGACAGATTCGCATAATATCCGCTCTGGCTGAGGTCGTTGACGACGATATCCTTCTTGCCGGCAAGGTGCGCGGCGATGACATCGAGCAAGGGCTTGCCCGCGCTGTCTGCTCCGATGGCGATCTTCATGTCACTTGCTCCCTCATAGTGGTTCAGGCGGCTTTCGGGTCGGCGCCGAACTTTTTCAGTGATTGTTCGAGTTCCCTGTGCGTGCGGGCATAGGTTTCGAGGTCTATCCCCTCCACCGTCGCCTGCCACGCCTGCTGTACCGCGCGCACGCCCGCCGCCGGCCCGCCGGGATGGCTGACGATGCCGCCGCCGCAAAGGTACATGAGGTCGACCGTTCCTCCGGTCCGGCTGTACGTCTCCGGCGCCTGGCCGCCCCACTGTCCCGAGCAGACCACTGGAAGCGCGCAGTCGCCCCTCGCAAAGATCGGCGTGGTGACCGCTTTGAAGGAGGCGACGAAAGAATCGTCCGGCTCCCAGTATTTCGCCCCGATGCCGTTGATCTGGAACTGGTCGACGCCCAGCAGGCGCCAGAACTGCTGCCAGACCTTGAAGTCCATGCCGAGTCCCGGATGACGGGTGAGGATGTCCCAGCCGTTGCGATGGGCATGGATGACGAGGCTCGAGCGTTTGCGCAGAAAAGCGAGGCCGCCCATGCCGACCGAGTTGATGTTGACCACCGCTGCGTTGCCGCCGGCCTCGGCGACGAGGTCGTGGTTGCGCATCATCTCGTCGGGATCGGCATGTGAGATGCCGAAGGCATACATCGGCTTCCGGCCAGTCCTCTGCTCTCGCTCCAGCACGAGCGGCATGATCGCCTTCACGCGCTCGGCGAGCGGCGAATAGTCGGGGCTCATCAGCTTCTCGTCATCCTTGATGAAGTCGACGCCGGCGTCGATCAGCTCGCCCACCATCGCGGCGCTCTCATGCGGCCTCAGACCCAGCGCCGGCTTGACGATGCTGCCGATGATCGGCCGCCCCTCGATGCCGGTCAGCCTCCGGCTGCCCACCATGCCGAACCGCGGTCCCGGATGCGCCCCCCGAAACTCGTCTGGAAGACGCATGTCGACCACGCGGATCCCGGTCAGTCCCTTGATCGAGAACGTCCCGCCGATCGCAATCGTCATCAGCGCGGAAAGGTCGGTGCCGACGGCCTCGATTGGAAAGCCGATGTCCGCTTCGGCGCGGTTGAATATCTTGCCGGGCACGTCGGGCAGCGAAGGCGTGATCGTCGGCTCCAGCGGCCGGACTGCAAGGACCCGCGCGGCTGCCCGCGCCTTCAGTTCCGTTGTCTCGCCGGGAAGCGGCACGAATGTGCCGGTCGACTGGTCAGAAGCGATCTTGGCCGCCAAAGCTTCGGTGCTTCCCGGCGTCTCGATCAGATAGGTGAGGATGATCATCGTCGCTGTTCGTTCGCGCTTCCCCTGTCGCACAAACTGGTATAATGAGTATTCCTGTAATGCAAGTGTGCACAGCAACCGTCGCTCTTTGAAAATGGGGTTGCCCTGCAATATTGTACACTCGCGCAAGGGCCCGTCACATGGATCAGTCAGAACCGATCGTACGCCGCAAACTGTCGGACGAAGTGTTTTCCCGTCTGAAGCGGCTGATCACGAGCGGCGAGTTCAATCCGGGTGACGAAATGCCCTCCGAGCGCGAGCTGATGCACAGGTTCGGCGTCGGCCGGCCCGCAATCCGCGAGGCCATGCAAGCGCTCGCAAGCATGGGCCTGGTCGCCATCTCGCATGGAGAGCGCGCCAAGGTGCTGAAGCTGACCGCCGAATCCATCCTCAGGCAGGTAGATGGCGCGGCCAAGATCATGCTGTCGTCTTCGAAAGACTCCCTGGAGCACCTAAAGACCGCCCGGATATTCTTTGAACGCGGAATGGTACGCGAGGCGGCGGAGAGGGCGACGCCAGCTGACATCTCTGCATTGGAGTCCATTCTCGACCGGCAGCGCGGATTGCTGGGTGACGCCGATGGTTTCATCGATGCGGATATGGAGTTGCACAAGAAAATCGCTGCGATCTCAGGCAACCCGATCTACGCTGCGGTGAGTGCGGCCATGCTCGGATGGCTCAAGGAATACCACACCGAAATGCTCATCTGGACGGGCAAGGAAAAGTACACGCTCGCCGAGCACCAGAAAATCATCGAACGCATCGCGGCAGGTGATCCAGACGGCGCTGAGCGCGAAATGGTCAAACATCTCGAGCGCTCGCGAGCACTCTACGTCGCCGCCGAAAGCCGAGCTTCTTAGCCAGGCCCGAGACCGCACCGTCAATCGCGCCAACCCGACTTTATCACTGAGTATGGCGGCAGACTCAGTTTGCCCGCGTCCATGTCGGCGATACGCCAACCATCCTCCGACCGGATTGAGTCTTCGTCCAGGATTGCGACCTGCGCGCCGCGGCCGACGAGACCGGAATATTTGAAGTAGAGGGGGTACGCCGTAAGGTTCGCGGCGAGCAACCTGATGCTTCCATCAGAATTGCGCGCTCCAACAGCCGCTATTCGCGGATCACGGCCGTCATCCACCGCAAATGAAGTCAGACCTGAGAGCTCGCACAGCGCTCTTACCACGTGGAACAGCGGCCTCACCCCACCAGGCGCAACGGGTTCGTCATCTCCCGCAATGAGGCCGAATGGGCCTGCAAATGCCGAGACCACCAGTTGCTCCAGTCCCGCGGCAGCGACACGCGCCGCGTAGCCGACCGTCCAGGCGGCTGCGAACAGTGCGTTGTGGCGGGGGTCGCGGTTGGCCATCGCGATCCGGCCAATATCTGGATTTGGCTTAGTCGCGCTTCCGTAGGGGTTTTGCCGCATCGCGATGGTGGATGGGCCGATACGATATGGTTTTTCACCATAAATCGCCCGTACCGACCCTGCGATCGGGACAAGCGCTTCAAGCGATTGCATTATCGAAAGATCGTCGGCAGCATGCACGATCGGACACGTGCAGTGCGTGATGAAGTCCAATTGCTGGGCCGGCACGCGCTTGCGGTTCAACTCAGTGAAGTAGCTCAGCATTCCCCCGCCCAGCCGGACATCTGGGAACGCCCGGCGAGCCGCGGCATACACATCCTCCAGAGGCGGGCAGTCCGGCCACTTGCTGCCGGGCGGAGTCGACTGGCGGTCGACTGACGGCGAAACGACGATACTGTCGGGCACGAGCGCAGCGTCACCTATCAGCGTCGCCAATGCGCCCATCTCGACATCGAGATCGCTCTTGCAGGGAGCCGCGCATTCCAGCGTGACATCGGCCCGATAAGTTCGGCAAAGTTCGGCAAAGGCAGCCATCTCCGGCGCGGCGTGACCGGCCGTCGGATCGAAATGCAAAAGAAGTGCCTGGGGAGCCAATTGCTTCAGCCGGTCGAGATTGGCGAGCACGCCTGGTACATCCTCAGGGTAGACGATGACGCCGATCCGCGGGAGCGGCGGACCCGATTCGAGCGGGCCCGGGCGGAGCGTTGGCTTCCCTCCCCCCTCCGCTGCCATCCGACTATTACCTGCAAAGCGCAGCGTGATCGTCTGCGTCTGCGGCGCGCCCGCGGGTAGAACATAGGGCCATGGCAGAGCCAGCGGCCGGACATAGGTCTTGTAGGAGGCGTCCGACCAGTTTCGCTGGTCCTCCATCTCGAACGCATCGCCCTCCATGCGGCATTCGGCCGTCAGGCCCGGCCGGACCGTATGAGTGATCGCGCGCATATCCTTGAATGGCTGCCAGGGATCGATCAACTCGGGCAGCCCCGTCTCGACCACCGACCCGTCCGTGTGTTCGACCTTGACGGGCGAACCGGCAAGCCCGACGATCGGATGCAGGATGCAGAAGCCGCAACGGTTCGTCTCGAAATCGGTGTCCGGTGTTGCGGTCACGGTGAAGAGCAGTTCTTCCGCCGACGCCGCAATTCTCGCGGTAAACTGCAGCCTGGAGCCATCGGGTCCGAAGCATTCCGCGTCGTAGCTCAGCGAAAAACGCCCCTCCCCCTGATCGAGCTTAAAATTGGAGATCGCCGGCTCATGGGTGCCCCAGTCCCGGTCGCGAACGACATAGGCGATAGCGCGCAAAACCTCGGTCCCGCCATGGCTTACGGTGCGCAGATTGCCGTTGACGAGGTGTACCGTCAGCGGGCCAGCCACCAAGCGGATCGGCTCCGGCTCGCGCTGGTGCGTTCCGATAAGCGCGAAGTCGCGGCTCATCCCAGCAGTTCCGCTATGCGCACCGGCTCGCCGCTCGCCGCACCCGCATAGGCCGCCTCGACGAGCGCGAAGGTCTTGAGGTTATCGGCACCGGAGGTGGACGTTTCCTTGCCCGACCGCAGGCAGTCGGCCCAATGCTGCTCGATCGCTGCTACGCTTTCCTGGATATTGTGCCAGGGGCGCGAGGCCCAGGGCAACAGCGGCGGGGAGACGTCACGTTCCACGGTTTTGCCTTTTCCCGTCACCGTGAGGCGGTAGCCCTGCGCCAGCCTGAGCGTGCCGTCGCTTCCGTCGATTTCGACCAGCGTCTCGGGGAACGGCTCGACCGCCAGCTTCGTCGCATAGCTGCAATCGACCACCGACGTGATGCCGTTCTCATGGTCGAGCAGCATGGTCGCCACGTCCTCGCCCTTGATCCTGGGGTTGATGCGCCGCGTCCGGGAGGTCAGCGCCGTCACGTCGCCGAACAGGAAGCGCGCGATATCCAGAATATGGATACCGAGGTCCTCGATGATGAAGCGTTTGCCTTCGGCAAGATAGGGCTGGCCGGAGAACACGTCGAAGCCGGAACGGAAGGAGATGCGGCCGAAGAAGGGATCGCCGATCTCGCCGGAATCGATCACTGCTTTCACCGCCTGGATAGGCGATTGCCAGCGGAAGTTCTCATGCACCATCAGCGGGACGCCGGCCTCGCGGCAGGCTTCGACCATGGCCTTGGCGTCGGCCAGCGTCGGCGCGAACGGTTTCTGGCAGATCGTCGGCAGCTTGTGCGACGCGGCAAGCTCCACCAGCGAGCGGTGGCTGTTCACGGTCGTGGCGATGTCGACGAAGTCGAGCTTTTCCTTCGCCATCATCTCGGCCGCGTCGGCATAGCGCTTCGCGATGCCGAACTCGTCACCGACTGCCTTGAGCCGCTCCGGATCGCGATCGCAGATCGCTATGATCTCCGCGCCCTTGGCGTCGCGCCAACCGTGCATGTGGTTGACCGCGAAGAAGCCGCAGCCGATCAATCCGCCCTTCAGCGCCACCCCCATCCGATCAGCCCGCCTTTGCCATTTGCATGAGAGCGACACGCTGCTGCAGCTTGCGCTGCGCCTGGTCGATGACCACGGCGACGATGATGACCAGGCCTTTGATGACCATCTGCCAGAACGAGCTGACCCCCATCATCACCAACCCGTCGGAAAGAATGCCGATCACGAAGGCGCCGACGATCGTGCCGCCGATCGTTCCGCGGCCCCCTGACATGGACGTGCCACCCAGCACCGCCGCGGCAATTGCGTTGAGCTCGAAACTCTCGCCCGTTGCCGGATGCGAAGCCATCAGCTCGGACGAGATGATGAGGCCAACGATCGCCGCGCAGAAGCCGGAGAACATGTAGACGAACATCTTGACCATGTTGACGCGCACGCCGGAGATGCGCGCCGCGCGCTCGTTCCCGCCGACCGCGAAGATATGACGTCCGAGCGGCGTGTAGCGCGCGATGTAGGCAGCGACCAGCGCTACAACGATCAGGAGCCACACCGAGACCGGGAGGCCCAGGATGCGTCCGGCGCCAAGATAGCCGAAGCCGGTGTTGCCGAGTTCGGGATTGCCGACGAGGTTCGGGAAGGTGCGGCCGTCAGACGACAGGAGTGCAGCGCCGCGCGCCACATAAAGTGTTCCAAGCGTGGCTATGAACGGTGCGACGTTCAGCTTTGTTATCAGCCAGCCGTTTATCGCCCCTATGAGGACGCCGACGCCAAGCGTGATCAGGATGATTTCCGGCACGTTGAAATAGACGGTGTAGCCTATCTGCAGGTCGATGCCGTTCAGCACCAGGTAGCCCGCGACCATCGCGCAAAGGCCGACGATGGAGCCGACCGACAGGTCGATGCCGCCGGTGATGATGACGAAGGTCATACCCATGGCCAGAAACGCGTTCAGCGCCACGTGCTTCGACATCAGGATCAGGTTGGCTGTCGACAGGAAGGTCGGCACGGTCAGCGAAAAGAACAGGATCACCGCAATCAGCGCGATGAAGGTGCGCGCCTTCATCAAGGTCAGGAGCAGCGAGCCCCCGCCCACGGAGGCGCCAGGAGCCGTAGCAGCGTTAGCCATGTGCGTTTTCCCTTGAACCAGACGGCCCGTGTCCCTTGGCCGATGCCGCGACCACCTTCTCCTCGGTCGCTTCCTCGCGATCGAACATGCCGGTCAGCTTGCCGTTGCTCATCACCGCGATGCGGTCGGACAGAGCCATCACCTCGTCGAGGTCGGAGGTGGCAAAGACGATGCCGAGCCCCTCGCGCGAAAGCTTGCGCATGGTGCGGAAGACATCCGCCTTGGCGCCGACGTCGATGCCGCGGCTCGGCTCGTCCATCAGAAGCACCTTCGGATTGGTAAGCAGCGCCTTGCCGATCACCACTTTCTGCTGATTGCCGCCGGACAGCGAAGTCACCTCGTTATCTGGGTCGGAGACCTTGATCGCCAGCTCCTTGACCATCGAGTGGACGGCCTGTCGCTCGTCGGCGCGGCGGATGTGAAACGCGGTCGAAAACTTCCGCAGGCTGGCCAGCGTGAGGTTGCTCGCGACGGAAAGGATCGAGACGAGGCCCTCGCGCTGGCGATCCTCCGGAATCAGCGCAAGCCCGCGGCGGATGCGGCGAGTGGTGTCGCGCTCCCTGACCTCGGCGCCTTCCAAAAAGATCTTGCCGGTCGCCTGTCCGTGCCGGCCCATGATGCAGTCGAAGAGCTCGCTGCGGCCAGCGCCCATCAGCCCGTATATGCCGAGGATCTCGCCAGCCCGCAAGGACAGCGAAACATGGTCGACGGCAAGCCCGCCCGTCGCGCGCGGCAAGGAGATTTCCTCGATGCGGAGGACTTCCTTGCCCGGCTTGTGATCGTCCGGCTTGGCGAAGTCCTTGGCATCGGAGCCGATCATCTGGCGCACGATCCACTTCGTGTCGACGTTCTTCATCTCCTCCTGGCCGGTGATGTGACCGTCGCGCAGTACGGTGATGTAGTCGCCGATACGGATGAGCTCTTCGAGCCGGTGCGAGATATAGACGATCGCCACGCCCTCTCGCTTCAGGTCGGCGATCACCTTGAAGAGCACCTCGACCTCGGCGGCCGAGAGCGCCGACGTCGGCTCGTCCATGATCAGTATCCGGGCGTCGAGCGACACCGCCTTGGCTATCTCGACGAGCTGCTGCTGGCCTATTCTGAGGTCCTCGACCAGCATGTCGGGACGAATGCCGGCCTGCAGACGGTCCAGGAACTCGCCGGCACGCCGCTCCTGCTCCTTGTGATCGATATGGAAGACGCTGTTGGTGAGCTCGCGCGTCGCGAAGATGTTCTCGGCGACCGTCAGGTTGCCGAACAGGTTGAGCTCCTGGAACACCATGCCTATGCCGCGCTCGACCGCGTCGCCGGACGAGCCGAAGGAAACCTCCTCGCCTTCCAAAAGGATGCGGCCATGCGTCGGCTTCTCGACGCCGGCGATGATCTTCATCAGCGTCGACTTGCCGGCGCCGTTCTCGCCGACCAGCACGTTGACCGCGCCGCGCCGGACCTCGAAGTTCGCGCGCTTAACGGCGACCGTCCCGAAATAGACCTTCGAGACATCCTCCAGCTTGAGGATTACGTCGTGCGCAGGCTCCGTCATTTCACGATCTCGGCTTGGGCCGGGGTCATCAGCGGCAGGTCCGAGCCTGATCCCGGCACGTAAGCGCCGAGCAGCTTGACGTTTTCCCCGTCGAGACCGTCGCGCGGCAGCTTCGACAGCACATTGACGTCCGCGTAGGTGTTGAACGACTTGCCGAACTGGGCGAACTCGATCTGGTTCTTGAACGAATTGAAATCGACGAAGTCCAGGGCGTCACGGAGTGCGGTACCACGCACCGCCGGTCCGATCTGCGCGCGCAGGTCGGCCTTGCCGTCGCCGTCCACGTCGACGTCGACCGTCGCTGCACGGGACTGCGTGTTGGAAGCGACGATCTTTCCTTCCACCGTCGCCACGTAGGTCCAGGGCGAATTGGCCTGTTTTCGCGGATTGCCGTATTTCTCTCCGGCAGCCTTGGCATCGCTCGCCGCAAGCTGGCTGACCGCCTGGAACGTGCCGGCTCTGCCTTCGAGATAGGGAAGCACCTTGGGTGTCCACATCTCCCCGACCATCCGGTCTGGATTGAACGCTTCGGCTGCGGCGGCGGCCTTATCCTCCTCCGTCGGGGTCGGCAGGATCTTGCAGCCCGCAAGGCCCGCAAGCGCCAGGAGCGCTGCGAGGGACAGGGCAAGTTGCGTGGATATCGGCATGACCGCTCGCATCAAAACACTAAGCCACGGCAAGCCCGGCGTCCGGGCTTGCCGTCTCTGATTATCGCGGTAACGCTCAGTCCGTCAGCGCGAAGGTCTCGAGCTTGCCGGCATTATCGGCATTGATGAGCACGCAGTCCATCAGCTGCTTCTCTTCCGCCGGCTTCTCGCCCTTCGTGATGAACGCATGCGCCTGCTCGACCGCCATTTGCGCCTGTGCATAGGCCGGCTGCAGAACGGTCGCTTTGATGCCGCCCGCCTTGATCGAGTCGCGCACGTCGTTGGAGCCGTCGAAGCCGACGACGATCACGTCCTTGCGGCCGGCCGCCTCGAGCGCTGCCCAGGCTCCCATCGCCATGGTGTCGTTGCCGGAGATCACGCCCTTGATGTCGGGGTTCGCCTGCAGGATCGACTCCATCTTCGAGAAGGCTTCGGTCTGGCTCCAGTTGGCCGACTGCTGGGCAACCATCTTCATGTCGGGATATTCGTCGATGACGTCGTGATATCCCTGAGAGCGAATGCCTGCATTGGTGTCGGACTCCTTGCCGACCAGCTCGACATAGTTGCCCTTCTCGCCCATCAGCTTGACGAACTCCTGCGCGCCGAGCTGGGCGCCCTGGTAGTTGTTCGAGACGATCTGCGCGGCGGCCACGCCGGTGGCGTTGATCTCGCGGTCGATCAAGAACGATGGTATGCCGGCGTCCTTGGCCTTCTGCACCGCCGCGACCGTCGCGTCTGCGCCGGCGTTGTCGAGGATGATCGCCTTGGCGCCGCGCCCGATTGCGGTGTCGATCAGCTCCGACTGCTTGTTGGCGTCGTCGTCATGGACGAGCACAAGCGCCTCGTAGCCGAGTTCCTTGGCCTTGGCCTCCGCGCCGACCGCCTCGGCCTTGAAGAACGGGTTGTCGTGGGACGGGGTGATGATGGCGATCAGGTCGGCTGCGAATGCCGGAGCCGCCGTGCCAAGAGCGAACACGCCCGCCATCGCGGCAAGCGTCAGTCTGCGAGTAAGTTTCATGCTATTCCTCCCAATAGAATGATAAAACTGCCGGCCCCATGCCGACAGCAGTCAGGTGATCCGCCTA
>Ga0233385_1000553_pt1 | contig 18371 bp, 16 predicted proteins | sample ElkDunMinimDraft_16_FD_191543 | JGI IMG/M metagenome (GOLD analysis project Ga0233385, IMG submission 191543) | Fecal eukaryotic communites from dung pellets of Tule Elk in California, USA - Elk Dung G36 | ecosystem: Host-associated > Mammals > Digestive system > Large intestine > Fecal | place...
GCTGAGCGCGAGGTCCCGCTCGTCCGCCTCGTCGACGCGACCGTCGGGGTGGATCAGCAGGGCCCACAGCCCGTCGGGGTCGCGGACCTCGACGGGCAGCGCACGGCCCGCGTCGGCCGCGAGCGCCGCGATGCGCCCGGTCACGGCGGCACCCGCCTGCGCGAGGTCGGCCATCGCGATGGTCTCCCGGACGCCGTCGACGGAGATCTCACCCGTACCGTCCTCGCGGACCTCGGCCGTGATCTGCGGCAGACGCAGGAGCGCGTCGTCGCCGTCCACCGCCGTGACCGAACCGGTCGCCGTCGGGACCGCGCCCGTCGTGGCTCCCGGCTCCGTGGCCACGTTGCCGTTCTTGCCCGTCATGTCTGCTCCCTACGTCCTGCCCGGCACGCGACCCACCGTCACCGGCACCCCGCAGGCGCGAGCACGCCACATCCTGGACGAACGTATCGTCAGACCAGCAGACGCGCACAACGGACGTCGCCCGCAGCGCACCGTGCACCCGTGGCCCAGCGCACACCCCGCCGCCCGTCGCCGGCGGCGGGCGTCAGTCGTCGGTCTCGACCTCGAACCACACGGTCGTGCCGCCGTCGGGCAGCCGGGCCGAGCCCCACGCGGTGGACAGCGCGTCGACCAGGGCCATGCCCCGCCCGTTGGGCTCGGTGGGCTCGGGGTGCCGGACCCGCGGCACGCCGCCCCCGCGGTCGGTGACGGCGACGCGCACGACGCCACCGTCGACGCGCACGGCCACGCGGACCGGCTCGCCGGCCGGCCCGTGGATCACCGCGTTGGACACGAGCTCACCCGCGAGCAGCTCGATGACCTGGTTGGACGCACCTCCGACACCCGCTCCGGCGATGGCCCGCATGACCCAGTGACGTGCGTGCCGAGGGGCGCTGCGCTCGGCGGTCAGGACCACCTCGTCGTCGAGCACGGGCGGGGGGGTGCCGCGGCGGCTGCGAAGGTCACGGACTTCTCCCACAGGCACCAGCGTGCCCGACGAGACGCCGTCCTGCCGCCTGGGACCACGACCCGGACGGGTGACCAGCACGATGCGGTCAGGCCGTCCGGGTCGGCGGCACCCACCCCTGCGGGGGCATGCAGAACCACAGCACCGCGTACACGACGACCGCGCTGCCGGGCAGGATCGTCAGGAGCAGCAGCGCGAGGCGCACCATCCACGCGTCGATCCCGGTGCGTGCCGCGACACCCGCGCACACCCCCGCCAGCCACCGTCCGTTCTGCGGTCGCACCAGCCCTGCCCGGGCGAACGCCCCACGTATGCCGTCCATCGGTCCTCCTCGTCGTCGGTACGACGAGTCTGGACGGCCGTCCGCGTGGACGCCTCCGGGGCGGCCCCGGACCCGACCCTGAGACGACCCCGGCCCGCCCCCGGGGGGCAGCCGCCCGGACGCCCGCGGAGGGCGCGCGTGGGCGCCGACCTCTACGGTGTGACCCATGGCACAGACCTCGGCGGTGGAGCTGGACGTCCGGGGGCGCACGGTGCGGGTCAGCAGCCCGGACCGCGTCGTGTTCCCGGAGCGCGGCCTGACCAAGCTGGACGTGGTGCAGTACTTCCTGGCCGTGGGCGACGGGATCCTCGGCGCGCTGCGTGACCGCCCCACCACCCTGGAGCGCTGGCCGAAGGGCGTCTTCGAGGGCGCCCGCATGGCGACCCGGCAGGACTCCTCGGGTGACGCGTTCTACCAGAAGCGGGTCCCGCAGGGCGCACCGGGGTACGTCGAGACGTCCCGCATCGCCTTCCCCTCGGGGCGCACCGCCGACGAGGTGGCGCCCACCGAGCTGGCGGTCGTGGCGTGGGCCGCGAACCTGGGGACCCTGACCTTCCACCCGTGGCCGGTGGTGCGCGACGACGTCGACCGGCCCGACCAGGTGCGCATCGACCTCGACCCGCAGCCGGGCACCGACTTCGCCGACGCCGCGCGCGTCGCCCCGCACGTGCGCGAGCTGCTCGCGGAGCACGGGATGGAGGGGACCCCCAAGACGTCGGGCGGGCGAGGGCTGCACGTCTTCGTGCCGATCGAGCCGGAGTGGACGTTCACCGACGCCCGACGCGCCACCATCGCGTTCGGCCGCGAGCTGGAGCGCCGCCTGCCCGACCAGGTGACGATGCGGTGGTGGAAGGAGGAGCGCGGCCGCAAGATCTTCGTCGACTACAACCAGATGGCCCGGGACCGCACGATCGCGTCCGCGTACTCGATCCGCTCCAACCCGCGCGCGACGGTGTCGGCGCCGCTGACGTGGGACGAGGTCGGCGACGCGCACCCGGACGACTTCGACGTGTCGACCATGCCCGCCCGGTTCGCGGCCGTCGGTGACCTGTTCGCCCCGCTCGTGGCCGGGGGCACGCCCCGGTACCGCCTGGACTCCCTGCTGGAGCTCGCGGACCGTCAGGAGAGCGACGAGGGGCACGGCGACCTGCCCTACCCGCCGGAGTACCCGAAGATGCCGGGCGAGCCCAAGCGCGTGCAGCCCAGCAAGGACCGCGACCGCCCCCGCTGACGCGCCGGGCCGGGCGTCCGACGCGTCCCGGCCGGCCGGGACGCCGTCACCCCCGGTACTCGTAGTGCCAGTACTCGGGGTTCGAGCCGCCCTGCCGGGCCCACGTGGGCGAGACCCAGCCGTACGCGGGGCCGTGGGCCACCAGCCAGGCGCGCGCCGGGGAGTCCCAGCCGTACTCGCAGGGCAGCTCCGGCACGTCCAGGGCCAGGCCGGTGCCGTGCGAGGACGTGCCGGGCACGGCCGCGACCGACCCGAGCGCCTCGCGCATCGCCACCTGGGTGTCGAGGTCGCGGTACGTGAGGTCCAGCGCGAGGTCGTGCCCGAGCGCGGCACGGAACGCCCGGTTGAGCCGCTCGAGCGCGGCCGCCGCGTCGGCGCGCAGGTAGAAGGGGGTGCCGCGGGAGTCGCGCGTCCAGGACACGGCGGTGAGCGCGGAGGGCGGCAGCCGGCCGTTCGACCCGTCACCCCCCTCCGTGGGCACCGACGTGTAGAACGCGGGGCCGCCGTAGGTCGTCGCGCAGCGGTCGGCACCCCCGCCCGCCGCGGGCGCGGGGGTCCCGGGCCGGGTGGTCGCCCGCGCCGCCCGCGCGGCCTCGGCCGCGGCCCGGGCCGCCTCCTGCTCGGCCACGCGGGCCTGCTCCGCCGCGACCGCCGCGTGCACGGCCTGCTCGGCGGCAGTCAGCTCGGCCGTCAGTCGTCGCGCGACCAGCGGCGACGCGGTGGGTGCCGCCGCGCGGCCCGCCGCGAGGTGCGCGGCCAGCGCGGTGCGTGGCGCCTCGTCGTCACCGACGCGGTCCGCGGACGCCTCCAGCGTCTGCTGCCCGTGCGCGAGCGCCGCCGCGAGCGCGGAGCGGGCGCCGGTCAGCAGGGCGGACGACCCCGCCGCGTCGGACGTCGCCCCCTCGACGGCCCGGGCGGCCACGTCCGCGTGCACCACCGCGAGCGCGTCGTCGACGCGCCCGAGCGCCGCCTCCCGCGCGGCCTGCGCCTCGCGTCGCTCGGCCGCGGTCCAGGTCTGCACGCCCACGCCCACCCCGAGGGCGAGGGAGGCCGCGGTGACGGCGGCGACGGCGACGCGACGGATGAGGACCTCCCCGGGGACCGTCGTCACGGTAGCCGAGCCCGCGCGGAGCGCCACCGGGCGGGACGCCGGTGGCGAGGGGCGCACCCGGGACGCCGGGTGGGCGGGGGCAGGGCCGGGCGCGTCGGGACGGCGCGGTCACCACGACTCACACGTCCGGGTCCTCAAGGCGCGCGCCGGCGACGCCGATGAGCGGGCATGGACACCGTCTCGCCCGCGCCCGCGGCGAGGTCCGCCGCCCCCACGGCACCCTTGCTCGCACGCCCGCTGACTCCCGGGGAGTCCGCCCACCTCGACCGCCTGCGCGCCTGGCTGCAGGAGGACGGCACCGACGCGCGCGACGCCGCGGCGCTCGACGCACGCTGGGCGCGCCTGCTGCAGACGCACCCGGCGGACGCACCCGCACCCGCCGGCGTGTCCGCCGCGCTCGGGATCGCGGTCGGCGACCTCCTGCTCGCGTCGGTCACCGACGCGGTGTGGATGATGTGCCCCGGCCCCGACGGTGCGACCCCCGGCGTGCTGGTGCCGGACCGGCCCCACATGCCCGTCCTGCCCGTGCTCGACGCCCACCAGCGCTGGCGTGTGCGGTCGGCCTCGTGGACGGTCGACTACGTCCAGCGGGCGGCCGCGCACCTGGTGTCCGGCCGGCAGCAGGTCCCCACGCAGCACCCTGCGCCCGCCTCCGAGCAGGCACCCGCCGCGACCGCGCCCGAGCCGGCCCGGGCGCCGGCCGTGGCCCCGGACTCCCCCGCCGACGAGCCCGCCCCGCAGCCCGCCGCGTGGACCCCCACGTTCGTCGAGGACACCGCGCCCGACGAGCCCGCCCCGCAGCCCGCCGCCTGGAGCCCGACGTTCGTCGAGGACACCGGCAGCGACCTGGCCGCGCGCGACGCCGGGCTCGACGACCCCGCCCGGGAGCCTGCCGCGTGGACCCCGACGTTCGTCGAGGACACCGGGACCGACGACGCCGACCTCCCGGTCACCTCCCCGGAGCCCGCCGCCTGGACGCCCACGTTCGTCGAGGACACCGGACCCGACGACGCCGACCTCCCGGTCGCCTCCCCGGAGCCCGCGGCCTGGACCCCCACGTTCGTCGAGGACACCGGACCCGACGACGCCGCCGACGAGCCGCCCGCCTGGACCCCGACGTTCGTCGAGGACGCGTCCGAGCCGTTCGCGGCCGACGTGGCCGCGGCGCCCTCGCTCGTCGAGGACCCCGCGCTCGTCGAGGAGCCCTCGCTCGTCGAGGAGCCCGCCGTCGCGCCGCAGTCGACCGTCACGCCCGGTCGCGGCCTGCCGGTCACGGCGCACCAGCACCTCACGCCGGAGGACCTGCCGCACCGCCCCTCGGAGCGGGTGCAGGACCTGGCGCTGCGGGCCCTCGAGCTCGCGCTGGACCGGGCCGTCGCGGACGCCGCGGGGTCCGCCCCGTTCGTGCTGGTGCGCGAGGGGTACGACGTCGAGGTGCTGGACTTCCCGCACTCCGACGCCGGCCTGGCGCAGGCGCGCGACGCGGCCCGGTCCGGCGGGTACACGGCGGCCGCGGTCGCGTGGACCAGCCCGGCCGACGCGACGCGCCCCCACCCCCGGGTCGTCGTCGACGCGTCCGCGGCGGGCCGCCCCGGCATCCGGGTCGCGCACTCGTACACGCACGACGAGCGCGGCGGCCACGAGGTCGGCGGACCGCTCGTCGTCGGGCAGTCGGCACCGGTCCTCTGACCGTCCGGCGGCACCCCGGAGCGGCCGCGCGACCGCCGCGCGACCCGCGGGGTCCCGTCCGACGATCGGCCCGTGGCCGACCGTGACACGCCCGCCCACGCGGCGGCGGAGGAGCGCCTGCACCGGGTGGCGCAGGAGCTCGCCGACGTGCCCGGCGTGGTGCTGCCCGCGGACGGCCGGCGGCACGTCGGCACCGCGACGCTGGGCGTCGAGGGCCGCATCGCCGCCTTCACGCCCGAGGACCGGCTGGTGGTCAAGCTCCCCGCCGACAGGGTGGCCGCACTGGTCGCGTCCGGCGACGGGCTGCCCTTCCCGACGGGCCGGCCGCCGATGCGCGAGTGGGTGGCGGTCGCGTCGGACGACCCCGACGTCTGGCGGGTGCTGCTCGGGGAGTCCCTGACGTTCGTCGGCGGCTGACCGCAGGCGTCAGACGACGGGCGCGTCGGTGACGACCGGCTCGGCCTGCTTCTTGCCGTGCCGCACCTCGGCGCCCCCCATGATCGCCACGATGCGGACGTCGAGCACGGGCCCGCCGCCGACGGGCGGCTGGGTCTTGTTCTCCCAGCCGCCGAGCAGCGGCAGCCCCGACGTGCGGACGTCCCAGGTGCGGGGCACCTTGATGTCCACCCCGCCCCAGAACGTGAACACGTCGATGCGTGCGGTGCCCTGGATGTCGGCCTCGCGCAGGTCCAGCTCGACGCCGCCCATGATCGCCGTCAGGCTCGCGGACCGGAAGTGCGGGGACCGGCTGCGCCGCTCCGTGCCCCACCAGAAGGCGAACGCCGTGATGCGGTCGTCCTGCTGCTCGCGCGACGCGGCGCCGAACGTGATGCCCAGGCCGATGAGGATCACCGCGACCGGCCACAGGTAGTCCCACACGTCGACGTCGAGCACGTCGAGCCGGTCCAGCAGCAGCACCACACCGGCGGCCGTGATGACGACCGGGCCGAACCACGCCCGCGGCACGAGCAGCAGCGACGTCAGACCGGCCAGCACCACCAGCAGCGGCCACAGCGTCGAGGCGACCACCCCCAGGTCGATCTCGACGACGCCGGTCCGCTCCAGCAGCAGCACCACCCCCGCGAGCACGACGAGCACACCGAGGAGCACCTGACCGAGCGAGCGACGACCGTCCACGACCCCCACGCTATCGGCTGCCGGCCCCACCGTCACGGACCGAAGCCGCAGGTCAGTGCGTTGCACCCACCGGATGCTCCGGGCACGTCACCGCGGTGCGGACGCACTGCGGGCACGGCTCGCAGCCCTCGGTGCCCTCGACCTTGTCGAACCACGCGAGGGTCCGACCGGCGGGGCAGTCGTCGTCCTCGTGGAAGACGTGCGGGGCGTTGCTGCGAGCGGAGTGGTACGGACGGACGTGCATGTCGGCCTCCTTGCCGATGCGCCCTGCCCTCTCGGGCCGTTCCCGCAGGCTAGAAGGACGCGCGACCCCGGACCCGGGACCTCCGTCCGTGGTGCGACCCGGGCCGTCCCCCGCCGGGGACGACGAAGGCCCCGCACGCACCGTGCGGGGCCTTCGTCCCGGAGCCGCCTAAGGGAATCGAACCCTTGACCTTCTCATTACGAGTGAGACGCTCTGCCGACTGAGCTAAGGCGGCATCGTCGTCCGACCGCGCACGTGCGCGACCGATCGGCGAGCGCGCCCACTGTACCCGGCGCACGCCCGGACACCAAAGTCAGCAGCGGGTCCCGTCGGCCGGCGCCTCACCGGTGAGCAGGTAGGTGTCCACGGCGCCCTTGACGCACTGGTTCGAGCGGCCGTACGCGGTGTGCCCCTCGCCCTCGTAGGTGAGCAGCACGCCGGAGGACATGATCTCCGCGAGCTGCTCCGCCCACGCGTACGGCGTCGCCGGGTCGTTCGTCGTGCCGATCACCAGGACGGGTGCGGCACCGTCCGCGGCGTACGACTCCAGCGCGCCGACGGCGGGCACCGGCCACGCCTCGCACGCCACGCCGCCGTAGGAGAAGAACCGCCCGACCGTGGGGGCGACCGCCGCGACCTCCGCCGCGTCCGCGCGCATGTCGTCCGGGTCGGCCGATGGGCGGTCGTCCAGGCACAGGATCGCGGAGAACGCCTCGTTCTGGTTCGAGGAGTACGTGCCGTCGGGGGCGCGCCCGTAGTAGCTGTCGGCGAGCTGCAGCAGCACCGACCCGTCGCCCTCCTCGATCGCCGCGGTCAGCGCCTGCGTGAGCAGCGGCCAGCTCGCCTGCGCGTACAGCGGCGCGGCGACGCCGCTGAACGCGAGCGCCAGGGTCAGCTCGCGGTCCGTGCCGGTGGGCAGCGGGTTCGCGGCGATCCGGTCGAACATGCGGGTGATCTGCGTCAGCCCGGCGTCGACGTCGCCGTCCAGGGGGCACGCGGCACCGGCCTGGCAGTCGGCCACGTACGCGCGCAGCGCACCCTCGAAGCCGGCGGCCTGCCCGGCGGCCACCTCACCGGAGTCGAGCGTCGGGTCCATCGCACCGTCCAGCACCATGCGCCCGACGCGCTCGGGGAACAGCGCCGCGTAGGTCGCGCCCAGCTCGGTGCCGTAGGAGAACCCCAGGTACGTCAGGGCCTCGTCGCCCAGGGCGGCACGCAGCACGTCCATGTCCCGCGCCGCGCTGACGGTGTCGACGTGCCCGAGCAGCGGACCGGTGCGCTCCAGGCACGCCTGCCCGAACTCCCCGTTGCGCTCGACGGCCTCCGCGATCCCCTCGTCCGTCGAGAGGTCCGGCACCCACGACGTCAGGGCGTCGAGCTCGGCGGGCTCCACGCACGTCACGGGCGACGAGTGCTGCACGCCCCGCGGGTCGAACGCGACCAGGTCGTACGCCGCGAGCACCTCGCGCGAGACGACCTGCCGGAAGAAGCCGAGGGTGTCGATGGCCGAGCGCCCCGGCCCCCCGGGGTTCACGAGCAGCGACCCGACGGGCTCGCCCGACGACGCGGGCACCCGGCGCAGCGCGACCGTGATGGTGTCCCCGTCGGGCTCCGTCCAGTCGAGCGGCACCGTGGCGTCGGCGCACTGCTCGCTGCCGCAGGTCGTCCACTCCAGCACCTGGTCGTAGAAGCGCGCGAGCGCCGGGTCGGACGTCCCGGAGGTCGCGGACGCGGCCGAGGTGGGGGCGGAGGCCTGGTGCTTCGGCGCGACGCAACCGGCGAGGCCGAGGGCGAGGAGGGCGACGAGGGCGCACCGGCGCAGGGTGGGTCGCGTCGGCATGCCCCTACGGTAGCCGCCGGACCGGCGCATCAGGCACCGTCCGCGGGGCCTGTCGTCGCCGGACGGCGCGCGTCAGCCCTGCGGTCGCAGGGCGATCGCCATGGCCTCCACGGCGAGCAGCGGGGCGACGTTTCCCGCCAGGCGCGTGCGGGCCTGCCCGACCGCGTCCATGCGCCGCAGCGTCTGCTCCGGCGTGCTCCCGGCCGCCAGCGCACGGACCTCCGCCTCCTGCTCCACGTTCACCAGGTCCACGCCGGCGCCGAGCTGCACCACGAGCACGTCGCGGTACAGCGAGAGCAGGTCCACCATCGCCCGGTCGAGGACGTCGCGCTGCGCCCGCGTCGCCCGGCGCTTCTGCTCCTCCTCGAGCTGACGCACCTGCGCGCGCAGCGACGGCGGCAGCTGCTGCGCACCGTCCGCGCCCATGCCACGCAGCAGCTCGTTCCGCTCGGCGGCGTCCCGCTCCTCGGTGGCGGCCTTCGCGTCGGCCTGCGCGGTCTCGACGAGCTCCCCCGCCGCGAGCACCGCGTCACCCACCCCGCGCACGCGCGACGCGAGGGACAGCACGGCCGCACGCCGCTCCCGCGCCTGCGGGTCCCGCGCGAGCCGGCGTGCGATGCCGATGTGGCTCTGGGCGGCGCGGGCCGCGACCTGCGCCACCCGGGGGTCGGCGCCGTCGCGCCGCACCAGCAGGTCGGCGACCGCGTCGACCGGCGGCACCCGCAGCGCGACGGAGCGGCTGCGGGAGCGGATCGTCACGAGCACGTCCTCCGGGCTCGGGGCGCACAGCAGCCACACGGTCCGCGCCGGGGGCTCCTCGATCGCCTTGAGCAGCACGTTCGCGCTCTGGTCGTTGAAGCGGTCGGCGTCCTCCACGACGATCACGCGCCACCGGCCCTGCGACGGTGACCGCTGCGCGAGCTCGACGAGCGGGCGCGTCGTGTCCACGCGGATGAACACGCCCTCGGTCGCGACGAACGTGACGTCCGGGTGCGCACCCGCCAGCACGGTGGTGCAGGCGTGACAGGTGCCGCACCCACCCGCCGGGCACTGGAGCGCGGCGGCGAAGGCGCGCGCGGCGTTGGAGCGACCGGACCCCGGGGGGCCGGTGAGCAGCCACGCGTGCGTCATCGCGGACGGGTCGGTCACCGCACGGCGCAGCACCGCGACGGCCGGCTCCTGGCCGACCAGGTCGTCCCAGACGCTCACGCCGCACCCCCGGTCGACGCACCGACGGGTCCCGCGCCGACGGGCGAGGCACCGAGCAGCGGCGCGACCCGGGCACGCACCTGCGCGGCGACGACCTCGGCCGGCTGGGAGGCGTCGAGGACCAGCCAGCGCCCGGGGTCCGCCGCGGCGCGGGCGAGGAACGCCTCACGGGTGCGCCGGTGGAACTCGTCGCCGGCCGCCTCGAGCCGGTCCGGGTCGCCGGTGAGGCGCGCCAGCCCGACCGCCGGGTCCAGGTCGAGCAGCACGGTGACGTGCGGGAGCAGCCCCTGCACGGCCCACAGCGAGAGCTGCTCGACCTCGTCCGCGCCGAGCCCGCGGCCCGTCCCCTGGTAGGCCACGGACGAGTCCAGGTAGCGGTCGGTGAGCACCACGGCACCGCGTGCGAGGGCGGGTCGCACCAGCGAGGCCACGTGGTGCGCGCGGTCGGCGGCGTACAGCAGCGCCTCCGTGCGCGGGTCCAGGTCCTCGCCGTGCAGCACCGCGCGACGCAGCTCCAGGCCCAGCGGCGTGCCGCCGGGCTCCCGGGTCACGACGACCTCGCGCCCGAGCGCCGTCAGGTGGTGCCCCAGCAGGGCGACCTGCGTGGACTTGCCGACCCCGTCGCCGCCCTCGAAGGACACGAGCACCCCGGGCGGCACCGCGTCCCCGGGTGCCGGGTCGGGGCGGGGGGTGCGGTCGGTGCTCACGCCGTCAGGCTAGTCGCCGGTACCCACAGCACCGCACCGCCCCCGGTCCTCCCGGGCACGCGGGAGCGCTGCGCCGTACCGGGAGCGCTGCGGCTGCGCCGGGGGTCAGCCGAGCTGCTCCCCCGGGTACGTCACGCCGATCTGCCGACGCACCTCGTCCATCGTCGTCAGCACGTCCAGCGTGCCCTGCCAGGTCATCAGCGGGCTCTCGGTGTCCCCGGCGGCGACCCGGCGGGCCACCTCGGCCGCCTCGTACTGCAGGCCGCGGGCTGCGGGCTGGTCGAACGTCCACTCCCGGCCGTCGCGGCGCGCCAGGCGGAAGGTCGTCGGCGCGTAGAACGGTCCCGCCACGCGGATGTAGCCCTCGGTGCCGGAGATCGACGACGTCGTCGGGGTCTTGGACCACAGCGTCGTGTTCAGCGTCGCCTGCCGGCCCTGGCCGTAGTCGAGGACCATCGAGACCTGGCCGTCGACGCCCGTCTCCGTGAGCTGCCCGAACGCGTGCACCGCCGTGGGCACCCCGAGGAAGTCGTGCGCCCACGACACGGGGTACACGCCGAGGTCCAGCAGGGCCCCGCCGGCGAGCGCCGGGTCGTACAGGCGGCTGGCCGGGTCGAACGCGAAGTACTGCCCGTGGTCGGCGCGGATGTTGACGATGTCGCCGATCTCACCGGCCTCGATCACCTGGCGCAGCGCGGCGACGTGCGGCAGGAACCGCGTCCACATCGCCTCCATGACGAAGACCCCGGCGGCGCGGGCGGCGTCGAAGACCTCCTGCGCCTCGGCGACGTTGCGGGTGAACGACTTCTCGACCAGCACGTGCTTGCCGGCCCGGATCGCCAGCAGCGCGTGCTCGCGGTGCTCGGAGTGCGGGGTCGCCACGTACACCGCGTCGACCTGCGGGTCCTCGACGAGGTCCCGGTAGCCGACGTGCGTCGTGGGGATGCCGTGCGCGGTGGCGAACCGCTCGGCGCGGTCACGGTGCCGCGAGCCGACCGCCACGAGCTGCGCGCGCGTGAACTCGCGCACGGAGTGGGCGAACTGGCTGGCGATGCCGCCGGCGCCGATGATGCCCCAGCGGATCGGCGGGGCGGTGCGGGGGTCCTCGGTGCGTGCCATGGCGCCCAACCTAGTGCCAGCCGGGCACGCCCGGCAGGCCGTCCCTGCACGCCGCGCCGGTGCCGGGCACCGACAGCCGGGCCGGAGCCTGCCGGGCCGGAGCCTGTCAGCCCTTGGCGGCGGACTTCTTCCGCGCCGGGGCCTTGCGGGTCGTGGTGCGCTTCTTGGCCGGGCCGGCCGCGCGCTTCTCGGCCAGCAGCTCCACGGCCTGCTCCGGGGTGATCGACTCCGGGGTGACGTCCCGCGGCAGGGTCCGGTTGGTCTCGCCGTCGGTGACGTACGCGCCGAACCGGCCGTCCTTGACGACGATCGGCCTGCCGCTCGTCGGGTCGGTGCCGAGCTCGCGCAGCGGCGGGGTCGCCGTCTGCCCGCGCCCCCGCTTGGGCTGCGCGTAGATCGCGAGCGCCTCGTCGAGGGTGATGTCGAAGAGCTGCTCCTCCGACGCCAGGGTCCGGGAGTCCGTGCCCTTCTTCAGGTACGGCCCGTAGCGGCCGTTCTGGGCGGTGATCTCGGCGCCGGACTCGGGGTCCACACCGACCACGCGCGGCAGCGACAGCAGCCGCAGCGCGTCGTCGAGGGTCACGGTCGCCAGCGACATCGAGGAGAACAGCGAGCCGGTGCGCGGCTTGGGGGCTGCGGCCAGCGCCTTCTTGCGGGCGGCGGCGGACAGGTTCGGGTCGAGCTCGGGCTCCGGCAGCACCTCGGTGACGTACGGGCCGTAGCGGCCGTTGCGCGCGACGATCTCGTGCCCGGTCGCCGGGTCGGTGCCGAGCACCTTGTCGCCGTCGGGCATGGTCTCGAGCAGCTCGCGGGCCTTCTCGACCGTCAGCTCGTCGGGGGCCAGGTCGTCCGGCACGGAGGCGCGACGCGGGTCGGCGTCCGGCCCGTCGCCGGGTGCCTCGAGGTACGGCCCGTACCGGCCGACGCGCAGCGTGATGCCGTCGCCGATGTCGATCGAGTTGACCTCGCGCGCGTCGATCTCGCCGAGGTTGTCGACGAGCCCGCGCAGGCCGCCGGTCTGGACGGAGTCGGACCGGTCACCGAAGTAGAACTGCTCCAGCCAGTCGACGCGCTCCTTCTGACCGGCGGCGATGGCGTCGAGGTCCTCCTCCATGCCGGCGGTGAAGTTGTAGTCCACGAGCCGGTCGAAGTTCTCCTCCAGCAGCCGCGTGACGGCGAACGCGAGCCACGTCGGCACCAGCGCCTGCCCGCGGTTGGTGACGTACCCGCGGTCCTGGATGACGCCGATCGTCGCGGCGTACGTCGAGGGGCGGCCGATGCCGCGCTCCTCGAGCGCCTTGACCAGCGAGGCCTCCGTGAAGCGCGGCGGCGGGGACGTGCGGTGGCCGTCGGCCGTGAGCCCGGACGCGCTGAGCGGGTCGCCCTGGGCCATCTGCGGGAGCCGGGCGTCGTCCTTGCCCGCCGCGCCGGCCTCGGACTCGTCGTACCGGCCGCGGTCGCGGCCCTCCTCGTAGGCGGCGAGGAAGCCGCGGAACGTGATGACCGTGCCGGACGCGGAGAACACCGTCTCCACCGGGCCGTCGGCGGGCGTGGCCGTGGCCGCGAGGCGCACGGAGGCCGTCTGGCCGCGGGCGTCGGCCATCTGCGAGGCGACCGTGCGCTTCCAGATCAGCTCGTAGAGCTTGAACTGGTCGCCGGACAGCTCGCGCGCCACCTGCGCCGGGGTGCGGAAGTGGTCACCGGCGGGGCGGATGGCCTCGTGCGCCTCCTGGGCGCCCTTGGCCTTCGACGTGTAGATGCGCGGCGTGTCCGGCACGTACTCCGAGCCGTACAGCTCGGCGACCTGCCGACGGGCGGCGTCGACGGCCTGCGTGGACAGCGCGGGCGAGTCGGTCCGCATGTAGGTGATGTAGCCGTTCTCGTACAGCGACTGCGCGGTGCGCATGGCCTGCCGCGAGCTCATGCGGAGCTTGCGCGACGCCTCCTGCTGCAGGGTCGACGTCGTGAACGGCGCCGCCGGGCGGCGGGTGTACGGCTTGGTCTCCAGGGACTGCACCGTGAACGCGGCGCCCTCGAGCCCGGCGACCAGCGCGGTCGCCCGCGCCTCGTCGAGCGCGACCGTGTCGCGGGACTTCAGCCCGCCGCGGTCGTCGAAGTCACGGCCCGACGCGACGCGCGCACCGCCCACACCGGTCAGGCGTGCGGCGAACGTCGGCTCGGCGTCGTCCGCCACGGCGAACGTGCCGGTCACGTCCCAGTAGTCCGCCGCGACGAACGCCATGCGCTCGCGCTCGCGCTCGACGACGAGGCGCGTCGCCACCGACTGCACGCGTCCGGCGGACAGGCCCTGGCGGACCTTGCGCCACAGCACCGGGCTGACCTCGTAGCCGTACAGGCGGTCGAGGATCCGGCGGGTCTCCTGCGCGTCCACCAGCCGCTCGTCGAGCTCGCGGGTGTTCTCCAGCGCGCGGGCGATCGCCTCGCGCGTGATCTCGTGGAACACCATGCGCTTGACGGGGATCTTGGGCTTCAGCTCGGCCAGCAGGTGCCACGCGATGGCCTCGCCCTCGCGGTCCTCATCGGTGGCGAGGTAGAGCTCGTCGGACTCCTTGAGGAGCTTCTTGAGCTCGGCGACCTTCTTCTTCTTGTCCGCGTCGACGACGTAGTACGGCGCGAACCCGTTCTCGACGTCGACGGCGAACTTGCCGTACGGACCCTTCTTCATGTCCGCGGGCAGCTCCGAGGGCTGCGGGAGGTCCCGGATGTGCCCGACCGACGCCTCCACGTCGTACCCGTCGCCGAGGTACCCGGCGATCGTGCGCGCCTTCGCGGGGGACTCCACGATGACGAGCTTGCGACCTGCAGACATCTGAACGGCCTTCCGTGCCGAGGGGTGTGACGACGGTCTCGTGGCGGCCGTGGGCGCGCCACGACGCGTGGACACCGCTTCCGAGGGGACTCTACGTCCTGGCGTCAACCCGGAGCCGACGTCGTCTCGTCCCGCGAACCGGCGGCGTGCCGCAGCACGAGCATCGCCGCGAACGTCAGGCAGCACGCCGCGACCACCCCCGCCACGCCCCCACCGTAGGCCAGCAGCTCGTGGCCGCGACCCGCGACCCCCGCGCGGTACGCCCACGTGCGGGCCAGGAGCACGCCGGCCACCGCACCGGCCGCCGCCCCCAGGACGGCGAGGCCCAGCGCGGTGCGTCGCGTGCGCTGCCACCACGGGTCCCCGGCGCCGACCCGCGGCAGGGTCGACGTCGCGGTCGGGGCGACCCCGGGCCGGGCCGCCATGGCACCGCAGACGAGCGCGGTCCAGCCGAGCACGACGAGCGTGCCGGCCACCACGTCCGACGGCCGGTGCCACTGCCCCACGAGCGTCGAGACCCCGGTCAGCGCCGTGTACCCGGCGCCGAGCACCGCGACGACGGGACGGGCGCGCGGCGGCGCGACGAGCAGCAGCGCCGCCGCCACGGACCCCGCCGCGGTGGTGTGCCCGCTGGGCAGCGTGTTGCCGTAGTCCGCACCCACGCCCAGCAGGGGACGGTCCAGCACCGCGTGCTTGACGACGCGCGTGGTCAGGTTGGCCCCGCCGACGAGCACCGCGACCTGCACCGCCAGCGACAGCCGACGGCGCACCAGGGCGACGACGGCGGCGCCGAGCAGGCCGCCGGCGACGAAGCCGACGGACACGACGTCGAGCACGGGCTCGGCGACGGCCCACAGCCGGCCCTGCCCGAACGCGGCGCCGTCGAGCGCCGCGTCCTCGACGCGCTGCCCGGCCCACGTCTCGACGAACGCCCGCCACAGCAGCCACACGCCCACGGCGCACGCGACGACCACGACACCGCACGCGGCCACGACCCCGCCGCGCGCACGCGGCCGACGCCGCTGGTCCGGGACCACCCGGACGACAGGACCCTCGTGCACCGTCACACGGTAGGCCACCCGGGGGACGTCGGGTGACCGCCCGGGGGCCTCCCGCCCCGCCGCACGGGCCCCGCGGCTCAGGGAACTCACAGGGACGCTCCAGCCGCACCTCAGGGCGGTCGCACAGCCTGGTCACATGACGACGACAGCATCCGCCACGCACCCGTCGCACCGGCCCGACACCCTGGCCCGTGCGGACGGGTCACCCATCCGTGCGCTGGTGGTCGACGACGAGACGAACCTCGCCGAGCTCCTGTGCACCGTGCTGCGCTACGAGGGCTGGCAGACCGAGCAGGCGCACACGGGCCACCAGGCCGTCCGCAAGGCCCGCGCGCTCGACCCCGACGTGGTCCTGCTGGACGTGATGCTCCCCGACATGTCGGGGCTCGACGTCCTGCGGCGCATCCGGCAGACCCACCCCACGGTCCCCGTCCTGTTCCTCACCGCGCGCGACGCGGTCGAGGACCGCGTGGCCGGCCTCACCGCCGGCGGCGACGACTACGTGACCAAGCCGTTCAGCCTCGAGGAGGTCGTGGCGCGCCTGCGCGCGCTGCTGCGCCGGGCCGGCGCGGTCGAGCAGCGCGAGGACTCCGTGCTGGTGGTCGGCGACCTGCGGATGGACGAGGACAGCCACGAGGTGTGGCGCGGCGACGACGCGATCCGCCTGACCGCCACCGAGTTCGAGCTGCTGCGGTACTTCATGCGCAACCCGCGCCGCGTGCTGAGCAAGGCGCAGATCCTCGACCGGGTGTGGCAGTACGACTTCGGCGGGCAGGCGAACATCGTCGAGCTGTACGTGTCGTACCTGCGCCGCAAGATCGACAAGGGTCGCGAGCCGATGCTGCACACGCTGCGCGGCGTGGGGTACGTGCTCCGCCCGGCCTCCTGACGATGGCCCCGGCCCCGGACCCGGGGCGCGGCGGGCGGCGGTGGTCGTTGCGGCGCCGCCTCGTGGCCGTCGTGCTGGGCCTCGTCCTGCTGGTGGGCGTGGTGACGGGCGTCGTGTCGACCGTCGCGCTGCGCGGCTCCCTGCTCGCGCAGGTGGACGAGCGGACCGTGGCCGCAGCGGGACGCGCCGTCCGTGCGACGCAGGCGTCACCGTTCCCCGAGGACCCGGCCGAGGGCCCCGGTGCGGACGGCGGTCCCGCTGCGGACGCCGGACGCGGTGGCGACCCCGGGCGCGGTGGCGACGGCGGCCGGGGACGCCGCGGTGGGCCGCCGCCCTCGCTGGACGCCCCCGGCCAGGACGTCGGCACGGTGAGCCTGGTGGTCGGCGACGGTGTGACGCGCGCGCAGTACCTCGACGCCGAGGCCTCCTTCGTGGACCTGTCCGACGCGCAGGTCGACGCGCTGCTCGACGTGCCGGCCGACGGCCGCGTGCACCCGGTCACCCTCGGCGGGCTGGGCGCGTACCGGGCCGTGGCGCTGCGCACGGACGACGACGACCTGGTGGTCACGGCACTGCCGTCGGCGGGCGTCGAGGCGACCGTGGGACGGTACGTGGCCGTCGAGGTGCTGGCGACCGCGGGGGCCCTGCTGGTGGCGGGGGTCGGCGGGTCGCTGCTGGTGCGCCGGGAGCTGGCGCCCCTGACGCGCCTGGCCGCGACGGCCACCCGCGTGGCCGAGCAGCCCCTGGGCCGCGGGGAGGTCGCGATCACCGCACGGGTCGACGAGCGTGACACCGACCCGTCGACGGAGGTCGGGCAGGTCGGCGCGGCGCTCGACCGGATGCTCGGGCACGTCGAGCGTGCCCTGGCCGAGCGGGAGCACTCCGAGCAGCAGGTCCGCCGGTTCGTCGCCGACGCGAGCCACGAGCTGCGCACGCCGCTGGCGTCGGTCCGCGGCTACACCGAGCTGGTGCGCCGCTCCCCCGAGGAGCTGCCGCCGGACGCCCGTGCCGCGCTCGCGCGCGTGGAGTCCGAGGCCACGCGCATGAGCGCGCTGGTCGACGACCTGCTGCTGCTCGCGCGCCTCGACGCGGGCCGCCCCCTGGAGCGCGCACCGGTGGACCTCGCCGCGCTGGCGGTCGACGCGGTGGCCGACGCGCACGTCGCCGGCCCGGACCACGTGTGGCGCCTGGACCTGCCCGGGCAGGACGACGAGGGCGGGCAGGACGACGCGGGCGCGCCGGACGACGAGGTCGGGGCCCTGACGGTCCTCGGCGACGACCACCGGCTGCGCCAGGTGCTGGGCAACCTCACGTCCAACGCGCGCCGGCACACCCCGGCCGGGACGCACGTGACGGTCGCGGTCCGCCGCGACGGCGCCGACGTCGTGGTGTCCGTGACCGACGACGGGCCGGGCGTGCCGCCCGCGCTGCGCGACCGGCTGTTCGAGCGGTTCGCGCGCGGCGACGAGTCCCGCAACCGCGCCGCGGGGTCCACGGGCCTGGGGCTGTCGATCGCCCAGGCGGTGGTCGCCGCCCACGGCGGCACGCTGACGTGCGACAGCGCGCCCGGGCGCACGTCGTTCGTCGTGCGTGTGCCGGCCGCCGGCCCGTGACGTCGGCCGGGGGCGGCTACAGCCCGTAGGCGGCGTACGCGTCGAGGACGTCGGCGAGGGGCGCCGTGAGCCGGAACACCGCCGTGGCGTTCTGCCAGACCGCCACGCCCGTGCCGTCCCCCGCGTCGACGACCGTGAACGTCCCGACGGGCGTGCCGCCGACCGCGACCTCCCCCGTCTGCGGCAGGGCTGCGCCGTCGGCCTGCGCCGGCTCGGTGGACGCGGGCTCACCGGCGTCCGGCGCGGCGGCCGGCAGCGCGGCGGTGAGGCCCTGCAGGAACGCCGTGGCCTCCTCCGCCGTCTCGAGCTGGGCGGCCCGGACCGTCAGCGTGCCACCGTCGCCGTCGGTGAACGTCTCGGTGTACGCCTCCAGCGCACCCGCGCCGACCCACTCGGCGT
>Ga0233385_1000557_pt1 | contig 18295 bp, 16 predicted proteins | sample ElkDunMinimDraft_16_FD_191543 | JGI IMG/M metagenome (GOLD analysis project Ga0233385, IMG submission 191543) | Fecal eukaryotic communites from dung pellets of Tule Elk in California, USA - Elk Dung G36 | ecosystem: Host-associated > Mammals > Digestive system > Large intestine > Fecal | place...
TCTAGGCCATGTCGATGCCGTGTTCGCGAATGCCGGCATCAACTTCGTGCGTCCGTCGCTGGAGACGACCGACGCGGACATGCTGCGTCTGTTCGATGCCAACGTACTCGGCACATTCCGCACGCTGCGCGCGTTCGGCGCGCCCATGCTCCAGCGCGGATCGGGCAAGCTCATCACCCTTGCCTCCGATGTCGGATTGCGCGGCGTGCCCGAGTGGCTGGCCTATGGCGTGAGCAAGGCGGCGATCGTCGCGATGACGAAGACATTGGCGTGGGAGTGGGCGCCAAAACTCACGGTCAACGCCATTTCGCCCGGCGCCTTCGCGACGGACATGAACTCGCACCTGCTTGCAATCGACGAAGTCAAAAGCGGACTGGAGCAGGCGACGCCGCTCGGTCGCGTCGGCCGCGCCGACGAAATCGGTCCCCTGACCGTATTCCTTGCCGGGGCGGGCTCCGATTTCATGACCGGACAGGTGGTTTGCATCGACGGTGGAATACAGCGTTCATGAGCGCCCCTGTGATCAGCGTGGAGCGCGTTCACAAGGCCTATGACGGCATCCCGGCTTTGCGCGGCGTCAATGTCGAACTTAGGCCGGGAGAGATCCATGCCATCATGGGCGAAAACGGTTCCGGCAAGTCGACGCTGCTGTCGCTGATTGCGGGCGTGCAGGCCCCGACGCAGGGCAGCATAGTCGTCAACGGCACCGCCTATCAATCTCTGAATCCGCGTCTGGCGCGCAGCCTCGGCATAGCCCTGGTCCAGCAGGAGCCGCAGCTGGCCGCCGCGCTGACAGTCGGCGAAAACGTCATGATGGGGCGGCTCGCGACAAGCGGCGGCTTCGTCTCCTGGGCCAAGGTGCATGACGAAGCCCAGCGCGTGCTCGATACGCTGGGGATACCTCTCTCCGCGCGTGCAACGGTATCGACGCTGTCCACCGGCCGCAGGCAGCTGGTCGAGATTGCAAAGGGGCTGGTCGACGAACCGCGCGTCCTTCTCCTCGACGAGGCGACAAGCTCCCTCGACGAAGCCGACTCGGCTACGCTGTTCGAGGTCCTGCGCGACCTGCGCGAAAAAGGCGTCGCCATCGCCTTCGTTTCCCACCGGTTCAAGGAAGTGATGAGCCTTGCCGATCACGCGACGGTGCTGCGCGACGGCTCGCTGGTCGGGACGCTGCCCATGGCGGATGCCGATCAGGGCCAGCTCGTTTCCATGATGGTCGGGCGCAACCTCGAGAACTACTGGCACAAGGCCGACGTGCGACCGGGCGAGACCGTCCTGGACGTCAGGAACGTCTATCGCGGGGCCCTGGAAGATATCTCGATAAACGTGCGTCGCGGGGAGATCGTCGGGCTCGCCGGGCTGGTCGGCAGCGGACGCAGCGCGCTCATGCGCACGCTGATGGGGGTAAAGCCCGCCAGCGGCGGAACGATAGAGATCGATGGCCGCAAGGTGCATGTCAGAAGCCCGCGCAAGGCGCATGAGCTCGGCATGGGCTACGTCCCCGAGGACCGGAAGGCGGAGGGCCTTGTCATGGGATGGTCGATCATGCGCAATGCGGCCCTCTCGCTGATGAACGACCGTGGGCCGCTTGCCCTGCTTGGGGCGGCGTTCGACAGGGCGGCGCTGCAGCACGGCTCACGGGGACTCAAGATCAAATCGACCAGTCCCAGCCAGTCCGTGCGCGAGCTTTCCGGAGGCAACCAGCAAAAGGTCGTGCTTACGCGTGAGCTGGCGACCAATCCCAAGATCCTGCTCCTCGACGAACCGACCCGTGGCGTCGACGTGGGCGCCAAGGAGGACATCTATGCGCAGCTGGCGACGCTCGCGAAACAGGGCGTCGGCGTCCTTGTCGCATCATCGGAACTGCCGGAACTGCTGGGCATCTGCGACCGCATATACGTGATGTTTCGCTGTCGTGTCGTAGCCGAGCTTTCGGCCGCCGAGGCCACCGAGTCCGCGATCACCTACTGGTCGTCGGGCGCGCACGAACTTGCCGCAACAGGGCACATCCAATGAGCGACGCAACCGTAGACAACGTGAAGCCGAAGGACGCGATGAACCGGGCTGCGATCGTTCGCCGCTATATAGGCGTGGGCGCAGCGCTGGTCATCCTGATCGCCGTCCTCTCCCTCACGCAGCCCAACTTCGCCACCTTCTCCAATGCGATGAACATCCTGCGCACGAATTCGGTGCTGTTCGTGACGGCCGTGGGCTTGAGCTTCGTCATCATCAGCCAGGGTCTCGACCTCTCGGTCGGCTCGATGGTGGCTCTGGGCGGCGTCTTGCTTGCGATGATGCTTGCGGCCGGCACCCCGGCGCCGCTGGCCGTCGTGCTGTGTGTTCTGTTCTGCTCGCTGATGGGGGCCCTGATCAACGGCGGCCTCATCGCCTATGGCGGCTTCAACTTCTTCGTCGTCACGCTCGCCATGATGCAGCTCCTGCGCGGAGCGGCATTGGTGCTGAGCAACGGCTTGCCGGTTTCGACCATCGAACATCCCCTCATCCAATATCTCGGGGACGGATTTGTCGGACGCGTGCCTGTTCCCGTCATCATAGCCGTCCTGGCCGGCGTGATCGGCTACGTCGTGCTGGGCTGGACCCGTTTCGGACGGAGCGTCTACGCGGTCGGCGGCAACGAAACCGCCGCACGGCTTGCGGGCGTCGATGTGAAGCGCGTCCGCCTCGCGGTCTACACCATCTCGGCATTCACCGCCGGCATCGGCGCCGTGATGCTGACCGGACGCTTGACCTCGTCGCAACCGGTCAGCGGCGCGGCCGGGCTCGAATTGTCCGCTGCGGCAGCGGTCCTGCTCGGCGGCGCAAGCTTTGCCGGCGGCTCGGGCACGATTGCCGGCACCGCCATAGGCGTCGTCTTCCTCGGCGTGCTGGCCAACGGCATCACCCTCGCCGGAGTGCCTTCCTATTGGCAGGGCATCGCGACAGGGCTGGTGCTGGTGGCGGCCATCGCGCTGGACCGCCTGAGAAGCAAATAACCGAAAGAGTTGAAACTTAACGACCAAAAATGGGGAACTGAAAATATGAAACGCTTCCGAACTTCGACTGCCGGCATGGCGCTTGCCTGCTCCGTAGCCTTCCTCGGCATGGCCTCCGCAGCGCAGGCGGATACCAAGACGGTCGGTATCCTCGGCGCGAACTACGCCATCGAATCCGCGCGCGCTCAATATGAGGCCGTCGCGGCAGGGCTGATCGAGCGTGGCTTCGAGGTGAAGTTCCTCGACGCCCGCCTCGATATCAACCAGCAGGTCTCGCAAATCGACCAGCTCGTGGACCAGAAGGTCGACGCGATCGTCATGAACGTCGCCGGGGATCCGAACGCGGTTCTCGGCTCGCTGCAGCGTGCGGATGCCGCGGGCATCAAGGTTTTCTCGATCGGAGCGACGCCCGGTTTTGACAAGAACCTGGTTCAAGTGGACTTGCCCTCGGAGGAACTCGGCCGTCTTTCCGGCGAGTTCATATGCAAGGAAACCGGCGGGACGGGCGAAGTCGCACTCATCGAAGCGATCGACATTCCGGTCCTGTCGGCTCGCTGGAATGCGTTCCTCGCGACGATCGCCAAGGCTTGTCCCGACCTGAAAGTTGTCGACAGGCAGCGCGCGATTCCCGACGACGCCGCAACCGCGCGGCCGATTGCCGAAGATTTGCTGACCCGGTTTCCGGACCTCAAGGCTATCTGGACGATGGGCGACGGCCCGGCGCTCGGCGCCGGCCTTGCCGCTCAGGCGCTTGGACGGGACATCATCGTGACCGGTATCAACGGCGAGGGGCAGGGCATCAATGGCGTGAAGCAGGGAGCGATCACTGCAACCTGGGACCTGCTTCCCACCGACATCGGGATGCAGCTCGCCGCCAAGATCGCCGACATCCTGGACGGCAAGACCCCGGCGCCGACAAAGACCGAGGTGTTCACCGTGAGCAACCTTCCGGAGTGGAACAAGGACAATGCCGGCGACTGGAAGGCCTATGACGCCCGCATAAAATATCCCGGACTTCAGTAAGAGCGGGGAGGTCCGGATCCATGACCCAGCATGTGCGTGCCCTGTTGCTGACCGAAGTCGGACAGCAGCAAGAAGTCATCGACGACCTCGATGTCGATCTTCCTCAGGATCATGAGGTGCTGGTACGCACATGCGCCTGCGGCGTCTGCCACAGCGATCTGCATTTTCGCAACGGCAAATGGACGACGTTCCCGTTGCCGATGGTGCTGGGACACGAATGTGCCGGCATCGTCGAGAAGGTCGGTTCGCAAGTCAGTTACGTGCAGCCCGGCGACCACGTCGTCGGCTGCCTGACCGCATTCTGCGGCGAATGCGACTATTGCCTGACGGGGCGGATGTATCTCTGCGCAGGCCGGGGGCTCAGCCGCAGCCGGGGCCGGTCGCGATTGCGCGTGCGCGGCAAGGAAATCTCGCAGTTCGTCAACCTCAGCGGTTTCGCCGAGATGATGCTCGTGCATGAACGCGCGCTGGTGAAAATCGACAGGGACATTCCGCTCGATGTCGCGGCGGTTGTCGGCTGCGCCGTGACGACCGGCATCGGGGCGGCGATAAACACGGCCCAGATACGGCCGGGGCAGGTCGTGGCCGTGTTCGGCTGCGGCGGCATAGGCCTCAACGCCATCCAGGGCGCGAGGCTCGCCGGCGCCGGGCGCATCATCGCCATCGACCGATCGGAGGCGAAGGCCACTGCAGCCTTGAGATACGGAGCGACCGACGCGGTCGTGGCGGACGCCGACATCGTCGGACGCATCGTCGAGATGACGGGCGGCGGCGTCGAACACGCAATCGAAGCCGTCGGACTGCGCATCACCGCGGAGAATGCCTTCAACGTGCTGCGGCCCGGCGGCATGGCCACCATCGTCGGGCTCCTGCCCGAGGGCGAGCAGATCAGCGTGCCGGCGACAGCCCTCACATTCGACCGCCGCCTTCAGGGATCCAACATGGGGTCCAACCGGTTTCGCATCGACATTCCCAATTATCTCCGGCTGTACCAGGACGGACGGCTCTTGCTGGATGAACTGATCAGCGCGCGAATCGGTCTCGACCAGGTCGACCAGGCGCTCGTCGCGCTCGACGGCGGCGACGGCATCACGCGCTCAGTCGCGGTGTTCGGTTAGGTCGTCGAACTCTCCTCCGCTTGCGGGCAAGCATCCTCTCGGGCGCTATCGCTTACGGCAGTAGCCCGATTGCGTGTTGTGACTGCGGAAAGTGGCTGATAACTAGGGCTTCCCTCCAAGCGGCGCCGGAATGAATACCAATCAGGGTACTGGACATAAGGTTTCTGGCGCGTCCAGCGCCCGAAAACTCCTGAGCGTTCTTTTGTGCTTTTCGTCAGAGCGTCCTTTCTGGACGGTCAACGAACTGAGCGAAGAACTCGACGTGTCCATGTCCACCATGTACCGCTACGTCGCGCTTCTGCGCGAAGTCGGCCTTCTCGAGCCGGCATCGGACAATCTCTACAGGCTGACCAGGCGCATCATCGGATTGGCGCGGGCGGCCGAATCGGGCCGTTCTTCCCTGCAGGAAGTCTCGTTGCCCATCATGACCGCGCTGCGCGACAGGTTCAACGAAACGGTGCTTATAGCGCGGCGCAATCGCAACTACGCCTACTGCGTCGAGCGGGTCGAATCGCTTCAGCCCGTTCGCCTGCAATTCGACCGCGGACAGCCGATGTCGCTCCATCGCGGTGCTCTTGCACGCGTGCTGCTGTCCAACGCGCCGCGAGCCGAAAGGGACCGCTATCTGGAGTCGATCCAGGGCGGCGCTGCCGAGAAGAACGCAAAGCTCCTGACGATCGACAGCCTCAACGAGGTCGCGAGAAAGGGATACGCGGTCAGCGTCGAAGAAGTCGACGAAGGCATATGGGGGACCGCGGCAGCCATAAAGTTCGATCAGCAGGTGGTGGCCGCGCTAGGCATCGCCGCTCCGATCTATCGTCTCGATGCTTCCCAGCGCGACCGCATCATCGAAGGGGTGCGGCAAGCAGCGGACGAGATCTCGGAAAAGCTGACCGACAGCGGGTTCATTCCCGACTGACTTCACTTGGAAGCGCAGCACACCGGCGACGTCGCGATTCGCGCCGTTCCGCCTGTCCGGAAAAACACGAAAGCCGCGGCGAACCGCGGCTTTTCGATGTGGAGATAATTGGAGCGGGTGAAGCGATTCGAACGCTCGACCCCAACCTTGGCAAGGTTGTGCTCTACCCCTGAGCTACACCCGCTCGCGCGGCGTCTCCGCCGCAAGCCGCGCCTATATGGCCGAAGAGCCGTACGAATGCAACAGGGAATTCGCGGCCGATGAAATGACGCTTCGGAAAAGTTTGCGGACCCGCTTCCCGGCTTGTTCGGGGGTGCGGTTTGCCTCTAAAGGTGCCCCACCATCTCCGGAATACACAATACGGACTTGACGATGCCCAGGACCCCTGCCGAGCTTTTTGCCTATCTCGAAGACCTCGGCATCGAGGTAGCTACGGTCTCGCACCCGCCGCTCTTCACGGTTTCCGATTCGCAGGCGCTGCGTGGCGAGATCCCCGGCGGCCACACCAAGAACCTCTTCCTCAAGGACAAGAAGGACAATTTTTTCCTGGTCACGGTCGAAGAGGAAGCCGAGGTCGACCTCAAGCAGATCCATCATGTGATCGGGGCGGCGAGCCGCGTGTCGTTCGGCAAGCCCGAGGCGCTGATGGAATTCCTGGGCGTCATCCCCGGAGCGGTTACGGCCTTCGGGCTGATCAACGACGAGAAGGCAAGGGTGAGGTTCGTCATCGACAGCGCGCTGCTGGAGCACGGGACGATCAATGCGCATCCCTTGACCAACGAGGCGACGACGTCGATCGCGGCGGACGACCTGCTGCGGTTCGCCCGCGCCACCGGGCACGAGCCCGCCATCTTGAAAGTCTCGGCCTGATTGCCACATGCTGGCGGCAGGCGCGGGAACCCGGGCAACGAGCGGGCGAGGAAGGACGATATGAGCGACAAGCCAAGCGGCAGCGACAATCCGTTCAGCGGCATGGGCGGCCAGTATTCAACCAATGTCAGCTACGGCTCTGCTGAGCCCGCGCGCGGCAACGGCGCGGCCACCGGGCCGCTGGTCGTGAAGGACGTCACGACGGCCAGCTTCCCGGCCGATGTCATCCAGGAATCGCGAAAGCTGCCGGTGCTGGTCGATTTCTGGGCGCCCTGGTGCGGCCCGTGCAAGCAGTTGCAGCCGGCGCTGGAGAAGGTCGTGGCGGCGGCAGGCGGCGCGGTGAAGCTGGTCAAGATGAACATCGACGAGCACCCGGCGATCGCCGGCCAGCTCGGCATCCAGTCCATTCCGGCTGTCATCGCGTTCCACAACGGCCAGCCGGTCGACGGCTTCATGGGCGCCGTCCCGGAAAGCCAGATCCGCGATTTCATCCAGAAGCTCGTCGGCAAGAATGGCGGCCAGCCGCAGATCGCCGAGGCGCTTGCTGCGGCCAAGCAGGCGCGCGAGGCGGGCGACCTGCAGACGGCGGCCGGCATCTTCGACGCGGTGATGCAGGAGCAGCCGGAGAATGTCGACGCCATCGCAGGCCTGGCCGATCTCCTGTTCGAGGCAGGCGACACCGCCGGCGCGGAAGAGGTTCTCGCCCGCGCCCCGGTCGACAAGCTGGAGGCCGCGGCGATCGCGGCCGTCAGGTCCAAGCTCGACCTCGCCGCGAAGGCCGCCGCCCTTGGCGATCCGGCCGCGCTCGAGCGCCGCCTGGCCGAGAACCCCGGGGATCACCAGGCGCGCTTCGATCTCGCCATGATCCAGAATGCCGAAGGCAAGCGCCAGGAGGCGGCCGACAATCTGCTCGCCATCGTCAAGGCCGACCGCAGCTGGAACGAGGACGGCGCGAGGGCGCAGCTTCTGAAGCTTTTCGAGGCCTGGGGCATGACCGACGAGGCGACGCTTTCGGCGCGCCGGAAGCTGTCGTCGCTCCTGTTTTCCTGACCGGCGCGCCTTTGTGCGGCGATAGCGGCTAAGGCGGCTGTCGCTCAAACCCTTGCGGTTGCGGCGCGGCGCACCAGATTGTCTGGGAGTATCGGAGGAAGACGGTGCAGGCAGGCAATTTCAACTACAGGCGCGTTGCGGACCTGCCATCCGTCATCCCGGTGTTCCCGCTTCCGGCGGCGCTGCTGCTGCCGGGCGGGCGCATGCCGCTCAACATATTCGAGCCGCGCTACCTGCAGATGGTCGACGCTGCGATGGCCGGCGACCGGCTGATCGGGATGATCCAGCCGTCATTCGACGGCGCGCTGCGCGAGGATGGCGAGCCGGAGATCGTGAATGTCGGCTGCATGGGCCGCGTCACCTCGCTCACCGAGACCGGCGACGGCCGCTACATGATCGCGCTGCAAGGGGTGTGCCGGTTCCGGATCGCCGAGGAGCTGGAGGTGAAGTCGCCGTTCCGGCAGTGTCGGATCTCGCCTTTCGGCGCCGACCTGGAGGAGGACCTTTCCGGCGCGGAGGTGGACCGTCCGGCGCTGCTCAAGGCGTTCCGTTCCTATCTGGAGGCCAACGATCTCGACGCCGACTGGAACAGCGTCAGCCGTGCCGAGAACGCCATGCTGGTCAATGCGTTGTCGATGATGGCGCCATACGGCCCGGCGGAAAAGCAGGCGCTGCTGGAGGCAGCGGACCTGAAGAGCCGTGCCGAGACGCTCATCGCGCTGACCGAGATGGCGCTGGCGCGCGACAACGAGGATTTCGGCTCGAGCCTGCAGTAAGGTCGGGTAGAGAGGCCGCAACCGGCAGGGGAAAGACGTGAGCGATGTTCAGCGGAAATCCGGCATCGACGTGAAGATGCTCGAGCTGCTCGCCTGCCCGCTCAGCAAGGGGCCGCTGGTGTGGGATGCCGAGCGCTGCGAACTGATCTCGAAGGCAGCCAAGCTCGCCTATCCGGTACGCGATGGCATCCCGGTGCTGCTGCCGTCGGAGGCCCGCAGCATCGACCCGGACGCGGCGAAGCTTCCGCGGGAGGCGGGATAGGCTTACGCTTGTCGGGCATCCGCCCCGCATCCGCCGAAGCTCATTGAAAGTTCCGTCCCTTCGGCATGACGCTGCCTGCCTTGAGGCTCAGCGCGTCGGCATCGGCGGCTCCCGCCCCGACAGGAGCATTCCGCCTGACGAAGGGCAGGAGCTTGCGCCCGCCTTCCGTTCCCGCAGCGGCTTTGCCGGCAGGCAAGTCCGGGGCTGACGACGCGGCCGCCTCTTCCAGCAGGACGGAGAGCCAGGGCGTCAGGTCCTCGATCGTCTCGGCGACGATGTGCACGACATCCGATTCGGACTGCAGCTTGCCGGCCACGCGGACGAATTTCGAGCTCATGATGACAGGCAGCAGGCGCGCGAAATCGCGTTTCCAGACGATGACGTTGGCGATCCCCTTCTCGTCCTCCAGCGTGAGGAAGATCGCGTTGCCCTTGCCGGGACGCTGGCGCACCAGGACGAGCCCGGCAACCGAGACGCGTCTCTTGTCAGGCACGCGGGGCAGGCGTTCGTTGGGCGTGACGCCGAGCGCATCCAGCCGGTCGCGCAGAAAGGACAGCGGGTGGGCCTTGAGCGACAGGCCGAGCGACCGGTAGTCGTGGATGACATGCTCGCCGGGCGGCATGACCGGCAGTTTCGTAGCCGGCTCATTGTCGGGAAGCCTGATGCCGGGGCGGTCGAACAGCGGCATGGTCTCGGCGGCAGCCTTGCGGTCGAGCGCGCGCACCTGCCAGAGGGCGGCGCGGCGGTCGAGGCCGATCGAGCGGAAAGCGTCCGCCTGGGCGAGTTTCTCGATCTCGTCGACATCGAGGCCGGAGCGCAGCCAGACGTCGCGCGCCGACTCGTAGCCATTGCCGCGTCTTTCCACGAATACAGTCATCCGATCTTCCGACAGGCCTTTGATCTGGCGGAAGCCGAGGCGAACGGCATGTCCGGTCCTGATGACGCCACGCATTTCAGCGTGGCGATCGAGGATGCGGCTGGGGTCGAACTCGGTATTCTCCAGCGAGCAATCCCATTGGGAAAGATTGATGTCGGCCTCGCGGATATCGACGCCGTGGTCGCGTGCGTCGCGCACGAGCTGGGCCGGCGCATAGAAGCCCATGGGCTGGGAGTTGAGGATCGCCGCGCAGAAGACATCGGGATAGAAGGTCTTGAACCAGCAGGACGCGTAGACGAGCAGGGCGAAGGAGGCGGCGTGGCTTTCCGGGAAGCCGTATTCGCCGAACCCTTCGATCTGCTTGAAGCAGCGGGTGGCGAACTCCACCGGATAGCCTTTCTCGACCATCGCCCGGATCAGCCGGTCGCGATAGAGGTGAATGGTGCCGTTGCGCCGGAAGGTCGCCATGGCGCGGCGGAGCTTGTCGGCTTCGCTCGGCGAAAATCCGCCGATGTCGATGGCGATCTTCATCGCCTGCTCCTGGAAGAGCGGAACACCCAGGGTGCGGCTCAGGATCGCCTCGAGCTCGGGCCTGTAATATTCCACCTTCTCCAGTTTCATGCGCCGGCGCAGATATGGATGCACCATGTCGCCCTGGATGGGACCGGGCCGAACGATCGCGACTTCGATGACAAGGTCGTAGAATCTTCTTGGCTTGAGGCGCGGCAGCATCGACATCTGCGCGCGCGACTCGATCTGGAAGACGCCGAGCGTGTCGGCGCGGCAGATCATGTCGTAGACTTCCCACCGTTCCGCCGGGATCGTCGCAATGGAAACCACTGGTCTGCCGTTCTCATCGCGAGCGTCGTAGTGCCCCCTCAGCAGATCGAAGCAGCGCCGCAGGCAGGACAGCATGCCGAGCGCAAGGATATCGACCTTCAGCAGGTTGACCGCATCGAGGTCGTCCTTGTCCCACTCGACCATCTTGCGCTCGTCCATCGCCGTCTTGACGATGGGCACGATCTCGTCGAGCCGGTCCTTGGTGATCACGAAGCCGCCGACATGCTGCGAGAGATGGCGGGGGCAGCCGAGGATCTCGTTGGCGAGGTCGATCACATGGCGTGAGCGTGGATCGGTCCGGTCGAGGCCGCCTGCCTTGGCTTCGGTCGCGCCCATCTTTTCAGACGACCACCCCCAGATCGAGCCCGACAATGCGCTGCGCGTGTCGTCCGACAGGCCCATCGCCTTGGATACTTCGCGCAGCGCCGAGCGGCCGCGATAGCTGATGACGGCGGCGGCGAGCGCGGTGCGCTTCTCGCTGTATTTCTGATAAATGTACTTGATGATCTTGTCGCGCTTCTCGTGCTCGAAATCGACATCGATGTCAGGAGGCTCGTCGCGTTCTACAGAGATGAAACGGTCGAACAGGACTTCGCTGCGCTCCGGGTCGACATCGGTGATGCCGAGGCAATAGCAGATTACCGAATTGGCGGCGGAACCACGCCCCTGACAAAGGACGTTCGCGTTCTCCGAACGGGCGAAGCGCACGATGTCATGCACGGTGAGGAAGTAGCGGGCATATTTCTTCTCGGCGACGATTTTCAGTTCATGCCGCAGAAGCTTCGAGACTTTTTCCGGGATTCCATTCGCGTAGCGGCCTGCGGCCCCTTCCCAGGCCAGCCTTTCCAGCGCGGTCTGCGGGTCGACGCCTTCTTCGGTCGTCTCCTCCGGATAGTTGTGCTTGAGGACGTTCAACGAAAAGGTCAGCTCGCTGGCGAAGCGAACCGTCTCGGTGAGCGCTTCCGGATAATCCCGGAATAAACGTGCCATCTCGATCGGCGTCTTCATGTGCCGCTCGGCATTCGCCCTGAGTTCCAAGCCGGCATCTGACACAGGCACGTTGAGGCGGATGGCGGTGAGCACGTCCTGCAGCGGGCGGCGTTCGGCTGTGTGGTAGAGCACGTCGTTGATCGCCATCAGCCGCATGCCGGACGCGGCGGCGAATATGGCAGCCTGCTCCAGCCTCATGCGGTCGTTGCCGAGATAGGCAGGCGCGACGGCGAGGCGGATGGCCTTGCCGAAGCGGTCGACGAAGCTGCGCAGGAGGGAGAGAGTCTCATTGGTGTCGGCGTCGAGGTCGGGAAGCACCGCGAGCGACATGCAGTCGCCCCACTCAATCAGGTCGGCACGATAAAGATGTGGGTCTCCCTTGGGGCTTTCGTCGCGCATATTGGCCTCGGTCAGAAGCCGGCAAAGATTCCCCCAGCCCTTGCGGTCCCTGGGATAGGCAAGCACGTCGGGAGTGCCGTCGCAGAAGACCAGCCTTGCGCCCGGATGGTAGGGGAGCTCAACCGGAGGGGCGTCTTTACGTTCGATATGCTTCGACTGGCTCCAGGCGCGGACGACCCCGGCGACCGTGTTGCGGTCGGCAAGCCCCATGCCGGCATGGCCGAGCAGCGCCGCGGTGACGACCAGCTCCTCCGGCTTCGAGGCGCCGCGCAGGAAGGAAAAGTTCGACTGCACGCCGAATTCAACATAGGCCGGTGCAGCAGGCGCGTTCATGCCGAGACGCCCTGCAGATACCAGCGCGGCGCGGCATCCTTCCTGTAGAGGCCCTCGCGGTAGATCCAGAACCGGTGGCCGTCGGTGTCCTCGACGCGGAAATAATCGCGAGTCGTCCGCGCCGTTTCGGCCGCCACCGCCTCCCTCTCGGCCTCTTCCCGCTCCGCCTCTCTCCTTTCCTCGTCCTTCCCGATCTCGTCTGCCTTCACCTCGGGCTTGCCGTGCAGCCACCATTCCGGGGCGATACGCTCGGGCCCTTCGGCGCGCGCCACCCGGTGCATGGCGCGCCGCCAGCGGAAATTGAGCGGCGGTCCCTCGGGAACCTCCGTCACCGGCACGTCGATCGGCTCGGGGCGGGAGAACAGCCTCAGCGGCCGCTCGGGCGCGCGGCGGGAGGGAGAAAAATCGACACTTCTTCTCGGGGCGTCCGGCGCCTTCCTTTCCGGCGGGTCGCCGGCGGCGGGAACGAGCGATGCGGCGCGCTCGGGCAGATGGCTCTCGGCGAGAAGCGGCTTCAGCATCGCCGTCCGCCCGAGACGGGCGCGCACGCGATCGGAGAAGAGCGCGACATCTTCGCTTGCCGCGACCGCCCCGCCGCCGAGATCGGCCTGCGGCGTATCGAGCGCCGCCGTCTCGAATGCGGAAAGACGCACGAGGTCGAAGCCGTAGCCGGGGTCGAGCGCGTCGCTCAGCGCTGCGAGCCTTTCCCCAAAGAGCCTGGCGATCGCAACCGGCTCGCGTAGCGGCAGCGAGGCGCGCGCCGCGATGCGCGTCACCGCGCCGTCGACCCGGAAGAGCAGCAGCGCGAACAGCCGGGCGCCCTCGCCGCGCCGCTCGAGGTCGCGTTTCAGGCTTCTGGCGAGTTGGGGAACAAGCCGCTCTATGTCCTCGATGAGGCCGATGGGCTCGGCAAGCTGGCGCTCGACCGAGAAGGGGGCCACCGGCAGGCGCGGCGAGATGACCTCCTCCACCTCGCCCAGCGCCTGGTCGAGGCGCAGGAGCAGCATCGCGCCGAAGCGGCGGGCGAGCGGCGCGCGCGGCGCGGCAAGCACGGTGCCGACGCTGCGCAGGCCGACGCTTTCGAGGCTGGCGATCGTCCGCGTTTCTAGCCGCAGGGCTGCGAGCGGCAGGCTTTCCAGAAAGGCGCACTCGTCGCCTTCCTGCAGGATCTTCCCCGGCAGCGAAAAGCGCGCAGCCGCCCAGGCTGCGCCCGGCGTCGAGGCAATCCCGGCCCTTGTCCGAAAACCCTGCTCGAAGAAGCTGGCAAGCAGGCCGTCGAGCATCGCCTCCTCGCCGCCGAAAAGATGGGCGCAGCCGGTGATGTCGAGGAAGAGACCGTCCCTGCCGTCGAGCGCGACCAGCGGCGTGTAGCGGTCGCACCAGTCGGCCAGCGCCTCGAGCAGCCTGCGGTCGGCCTCGACATCCTCGGCGACGATCTCGATCGCCGGATACATGGCGCGGGCGTCGGCGATGCCCATGCCAGGCTTGAGCCGCAGGCGCTCGGCCGCCTCATCCAGCGCGGCGATGCGCTGGGTGTTGTTTTCCTGACGGCTGATGACCAGCGGCGGCCTGCCTTGCGGAGGACGGGAACGCCACGAGCGTCCCAGCCGCTGCCTGAGCAGGCGTTCCGTACTGAGATGCGGGAACCACAGGGACAGGATTCTCCGCCGCTCTTTCCTGAAGGGCGCGTGCATGGTCGTTCCATTCCAATATGAATCGGGCGGGTGGGGCGGTTCGGTTCTTGCTGATCTCGACCTGGAAGGCCGGCGGGCCGATCGAGCGCGCCAGCGGTTTGCCGAGAATCTGGCGCAGGCCGGCCGGGGCGGAGCGCAGGACGAGCCGGAAGGGTGCCGCGGTCGGTTCCGGCTCAGCCGCCTGGCGCAGCAGGAACAGCGGGTGGCCGGCATCGCGGGCGCGGTGATGCAGCCGGCGCGTCGCCGTCAGGTCGAGGTGAGCGGAATTGCCGCGCGTCTCCAGCAATACCGCGGAGAAGCTGTCGAGAGCGGCGGCCTGCTCGGCGATCCACAGCGCGTCGGTCAGCTTCTCCGCCTGCGCGACCAGCAGGCGGGAGGGATCCATGCCGTAGAGGAAAAGGATGCCCGGCGGATAGGGATAGCCCGCCTCGCGGAAGCTCTCCGTCGTGCCGACCCAGAGGACGGGGGCGTTCGTGCGTTCCAGCGACAGGCGGGCCAGAGCGAGAACGAAGGCGGCCGCAGCACTGGCGTCGCGCGTGCCGGCTGCATGTATCTCGGTCAGTCCGGCGCCAGGCAGGCCGCCGCCCAGCGCCCTGTCGAAACGCTCGGCGCCGGTGGCGAGAAGATCGCCGCTCGGCACGCCGCCATGGCGCACGAGGTCGATATGCTCGGGCTGCCCCTCGAGGCCCGCGTCAAGCCGCTCGGCGAGGCGTCCTTCTATCTTCGCGATCTGATGGCGCAAGGACGCAATGGTCTCCCGCGCCACGGCAGACGGGGCCATGACGTCAACTCTTCCGAAAATTGTTCCTGTTATGTTCTAATAGATTCCAGACCCCGCCGGAGGAGTCAAGCAGAGTCGAAAAGAATTTATTCCTCGCGGGCGAGGGCCTTGCCGCCCCGTGCGTTTTCCTTAATCCCGAACGGGCCTCGCAACGGGCAGGCCGAGCAGCTATATGCTTCGGCAAAAGGAAAAAGCATGCCCGCTCGTATCTACCAGACCCGCTCATGGCACGACCAGATGTCGCCCTCGATGGAGGAGCTGGAACTCCTGGCGCTCGAAGCCTATGCGCATCTGCCCGAACAGTTCCGCTCGCTGACCGGCGAGATCATCATCCAGATCGCGGAGTTCCCGACCGAAGAGATCATGGACGACCTGTCGCTGGAGACGCCGTTCGACCTGCTCGGCCTCTTCGAAGGACGCGGCATCGCCGAACGCTGGAACCCGCAGACCGGCGAAGGGCCGAACCGCGTCACCCTCTACCGCCGCGCCATCCTCGACTATTGGGCCGAGAACGACGAGACGCTGGGCTCGATCGTCACCCACGTCCTGATCCACGAGATCGGCCACCATTTCGGCCTGTCGGACGAGGACATGGAGAAGATCGAGGAAAACGCCGAATAGAGCGGCGACCGCCAGCCCATCGCGCTTTCTGTTCGATGGCGGCGCGCGGAAGCTATTCCCGTCCGTCAACCTGCCGCAGGATGTCGCGATAGCGGCGGCACACGGCCGGATTGACGTAAAAATCCACTTCCGAATCGACGATCTCCTCAAGCCGCAGCCCGGGATAGCGAGCCTTGACCTTTGCCAAGGCGTCCTGCGCCTGCTCGATTTCGCCGAGTTCGCAGTGGCAGACGACAAGACGGACAAGCGACCACCGTGGCACATCAGCCATTTTCGCGTAGCAGGCGGTTGCTTCGCGATACCGTCCGGCAGTGGTGAGTATGATGCCGCGAAAGTCTTCATACCATCCCACGGCGTATGGGTCGCGCCGCCGGGCCTGGTCTATCTCGACGAGCGCCTCGTCCGGCCTGTCCGTGTAATTGAGAAAAAGCGCACGGATGCTGAGAATGAACGGGTCGTTCGGATTGAGGGCGACCGCACGGTCAAGACTGATTTCGGCCTGCCTGAACTGCCGCAAGTACAAGAGAGCAAAGCCGGTGGCGAGATGACCGTAGGTCTCGTCGGGATCGAGCTGCAACGCGGTTTTCGCCCTCTCGAGCGCCGAATGCAGATAATCCGAATCGTAGAAAATCCAGAAGAATTTGAGGATCTCGACGACGCCGAGCATGGCATGGGCGGCAGCGAACCTCGGATCGAGCTTCACCGCCTGGCGCAGAAACGGTTCCGCTTCGTGCGCGGCGCCATAGACGGCCGCCAGTTGCAGCGCCCGCAGGTACGCCTCGTAGGCCGACATATTGTCCGTCGGCCGCGACCTGGCGCGTGCGGCGATCGCGGTTCTGGTCTGCCGTGCCAGGCGGGCCGCGATCATCTGCGTGATCTCGTCCTGGATGGCGAAAATATCGTCGAGCTCGCGATCGTAGTGCTCGCCCCAGACATGCGCCGTCGAGGCAGCGTCCGTCAGTTGCACGCTGACCCTGATCCGGTCGCCGGTCTTGCGCACGCTGCCCTCGACGACGTACTGGACGCCGAGCCCTTTCGCCACCTCGGCCAGGTCGTTCGACTTGCCGCGAAACCGGAAGGAGGAGTTCCGCGCAATGACGAGGAACTCCCTGAACTTGCCGAGTTCGGCGATGATGTCTTCGGTGATCCCGTCGCTGAAATAGTCCTGCTCGGGGTCGCCGCTCATGTTGTCGAAGGGCAGAACGGCGATGGACGGCTTGAGAAGGTTCGAGGCTTCCGTTGCCGCCGCGAGGGGTTTTGGGCCGGCATATTTATAGCCGCGGCCATGGACGGTTACGATCGTCTCGGGCGGCAGCAGCTTTCGCAGCGCCGAGACGTGGACCTGGAGCGTGTTCTCCTCCACCACCAGGCCGGGCCACACGGTATCGAAGAGATCGGCCTTGCCCACCACCTCATCCGGCCTCTCCAGCAACATGGCGAGGATGTCGAAGGACCGCGCCGAAAGCTCCACCGGACCGTCCGGCCCCAGCAGCAGCCGTTCGGTGCGCTTCAGGCGAAAACTCCCGAAATCCACGTCCATTGGCCAAAGCCCGTCGCAGGGGGAGCAGGATAACCCAAGACGGGCCTGATGGCGAACTTCAGGACTGTTCAGGACTCTTCATGCCCAGGCCAAGGACCTGAGCCGACAGCGGTGTCAGCCTCCCCATCCAGGAGGCCAGCATGACCGACGCCGTCACCCCCAGGATCGTCCGCAACTCCGGCTTGCCGCGCCCGAACTTTCCGGTCCTGAGGATCGCGGCATCGCTCGCCGCCATATCCGCCTTGGTCGGCGATGCATTCAAGATGGCCTATGTGGATGCCTACACCCCGCGCCCCCGCCGTCCGCACGCCGTTCGGGAAGACGATCTCGATGGCCGGGATCCGGACTGGTGACCTAATAGTCGGCGAGCTTGATCCCGGGATCGTAGTCGACGCCGTCGATATCCTTCACCACGGCCTGGCCGCAGCGCATCGACTTCGTCGCATCGTCGTATGCGTAGGTCGGCGAGCCGTAGAGGTGCCAGCCCTTGTTCAGCGCAGCGGCCACCTTGTGGCAGAAGGTGGAATCGTCGGGGCCGCTGAGGAATCGGTAAAGCCGCATGCAGGTTCTCCTAGAGCATCGGACCGAAAAGTGCGTAGCGGTTTTCGGAAAAAATCCGATGCGAAACAATTAAATAGAGCAGCGAAAGCGATCCGTTTGGAGCGTTCGCTGCTCTAGATACGCCCCGCCCGCGCGAGCAGCCGCTCCGCCTGGGCGAGATGCAGCCGCTCGACCATCTTGCCGTCGATCGAGATGACGCCTTTCTCGGCATTTTCCGGCCGGGCGAAGGCCAGGCGGATCGCCTGCGCCTCGGCGATCGCGTCGGCCGATGGCGAGAAGGCTTTCAGCGCGGGCTCGATCTGCGCCGGATGGATCAGCGTCTTGCCGTCGAAGCCCATCGCGGCGCCCTCTGCGCACTCCCTGGCGAAGGCGTCGAGGTCGCGGAAATCATTGCTGACGCCGTCCAGCACGTCGAGACCGCCGGCGCGGGCGGCGAGCACCATCTGCAGGAGCCATGGCACGATGTAGCGTCGGTCGGCCGTCGCCAGCACGCCGGTATCCTTGACGAGATCGTTGGTACCGGCAACGAAACAATCGAGCCTGGCCGCGCGGTCGCGCCCCAGTTCGGCGAGCGCGCCGATGTTGAGCATCGCCTTCGGCGTCTCGACCATGATCCAGACCTTGAGGCTGTCCGGTGCCACGGCC
>Ga0233385_1000558_pt1 | contig 18268 bp, 20 predicted proteins | sample ElkDunMinimDraft_16_FD_191543 | JGI IMG/M metagenome (GOLD analysis project Ga0233385, IMG submission 191543) | Fecal eukaryotic communites from dung pellets of Tule Elk in California, USA - Elk Dung G36 | ecosystem: Host-associated > Mammals > Digestive system > Large intestine > Fecal | place...
ATCCGGTCGGAAGCAGCTTGCCGCTCACCGCGCCGGCGCAGTTTCCGAAATCGAGGGAGATCTTGGACCCTGTGCCGGGGACGCCCGGCACCCTGGTTTCGCCATCGACGCAGGGCACCCCGTCTTCGACGAGGAAACGCGCGGTAACGACCTGTCCGGTGTTGGTGGTGTAGATTCGGACGGAGGTTTCGGGCTCGGTAGCCGGTATCAGCCCCCGCAGGACGGCGAAGGGACCAACCGCTGCGAGCATGTTGCCGCAGTTTCCGCCCGTCGAGATCTTCGCCCTGTCGGTACCGACCTGGACGAATGTGTAGTCCAGATCGGCGTCCGGACGGCTGGATCGGCCGACGATCGCGGCCTTGCTTGTGAGGGGATCACCCCCTCCCAGACCGTCGATCTGGCGACGGTCGGGAGAACCATAGGCGGCAAGCAGCAAAGCGGCGCGTTCACTGGGATCGCTAGGCAGATCTTCTTCCAGAAAGAACGCGCCGCGGCTCGATCCGCCTCTCATGAAGAGAGCGCGGACCGAGATTTGCTGCGGAGCCCGCACAGGCGTCGGTAGATCTTGTGCGAGAACGTCGAGCATGTCGATCTCAGGCAGCCAGCAGCGTCGGCTTGCTGTTGGGCGCGACGGTCAGTTGCGGGATGGCTCCTGCGTCGGCCTCCTTGTCCAGCGCCATCAAGCGCCTGCTGATTTCCGAGATGCGAGCGTTGTCGAGCACCAGGCCCGCAGTGCTCATGAACTTGCGATCGAGTTCCTCGGCGCTCAGCGGATTGGTCGGCTCGCCGCGTGGTTCCTCGCTCCGGTGCTGGACCTTCTGTCCGTTCTTGAGGACGAGCGACACCACCGCCTGTCGACCGCCCACGCCGAATTCGGGCTCCTGTTCGAGAACGACGCGCGAGGCGAGTTCGTGGATCGCCTTGTCGGCGTAGCCGTCCCAATAGTCGCGCAGGCCGTTGCCTCCGGTCGCGAGGGCGAGCGCGACACCGAACTGAGTGCTACCCATCGCGGCGTTCAGGCTTGGGCATGGGAACTTGGAAGCCTGCCTGATCGCCAGGCCGCTCATTCGCACCGCGATCTTGTCGATCTGGTCGGGTCGAATGCCTTCCTGGTAGAACTGCTGTGCAAGGTCGATCGGGCCGTGAGCATAGCGGCATGCCGCGTGAGGTTTGAATCCAACCTCCATGATGGCGAAGTCCTTGCCGAAGCCGTCGAGCAGGTCGGATATGCGCACGCTGTCGGTGAAGGCGTTAAGGAAGCCTTCCTTGGACTCGAGGGACTTCTTCGGACCCGTGAAGCCGCGCTTGGCGAGGACGCCGGCAAGCACGCCGTTGAACGCGCCTTTGCCCGGTCCGAATGGCTTGGCCATGCAGGGATCGTCCAGATAGGACTGGATACCGCTCGACTGCATCGAGGCCAGGCCGATTGCGTCGGCGATGCCTTCGGCGTCGGCGCCGAGAAGCCTCGCGGTGATGACGGCCGACCCCATCAAGGAAACGGTCGAGGTCGTGTGGTGGCCGCGGTGGCGATGTCCTGGATTGATCGCCTTTGCGACGCGGATTGCGAGTTCGTAGCCCGCGACGACGGCCGCAACGACGTCCTTGCCTTGCGCACGGCTAACTTCAGCCGCTGCAAACGCGGAGGGGATCAGCACCGAGCCGGCTTTGATGAGGCCCGAACCGTGCGCGTCGTCGAGCTCCACGCCATGGCCCATCGCGCCGTTGCAGAAAGCGGCGAGGGGAGCCGGCACCTTGTCGCCGAATCCGACGATCGTGCTTTCGGGCTTGCCACCCCAGTCGCGAACCAGGTCGGTGATCGCGATGGCAGCTTCGCTGATCGCCGACGCGGCGATCTGGTTGCCTACGCCATCACGGATGATCAGCTTCGCCTTCTCCTGAACGGCCTCCGGCAGATCCTCGTAACGCAGATCTGCTGCCAGCTTGGCAAAGCGCCGCGTCAAGCCGGCCAGTTCGGTGCCCGTTGTCTGATCGTTCATTCAGCTAATCCTCCTGTTGAGCCAGTCACATTACCGCTGTTATGCGGCAAGATAGTACCGATAGCTACTACCAAGAATTGGCGACGTCAACTCTCTCGTCGCGGACGTCGTGTGACCCCGGACCGAACAGCTATTCGCCGATGCTCACGCGCCTCGATCGCAGCAATGGTCCCGAGGTCGGGCGCAATCGCGACGTCTGCGTAGGGGCGGAGAAGATGATCCACCGGCCGGTACGCGGCACGACAGAGACGTTCACGAATCGAATCGGGAATCCTTCCGAACGCGACTTCGCCGCCAACCGGAGCGGTTGGAGCGTTCAGGCCGTGTCCTGATTCGCAGCCGATTGCTTGATGCTTTGGTTAGGAAGAGGCGAGTGCTTATCGGTCAGGGAGGCGCCGCGGCAGCTGGAGGCGGAGACACAGGTCGTGCACCAGCATCGTCTCGCGAGCGGCCGTCAGGCCATGCTCTCGATCACGTTCTGCAGCGCACGCAGCGCGCGGGTCTGGTGACGGCCGGGGTTGCGAACGAGGTAAAAGGGCCGGTCGGCGATGGGCAGGGGCAACTCGATCAGACGGCCAGCCATGATGTAGGGTTCAGCCACCGCGCGCGACACCACAGTCGACAGCGCGCTTTCGGCGATGGCCGCGCAGATCGCTTCGTTTGAGGGCAATTCCAGGAATATGTCGAGATCAGCTAGGGACAGGCCGTTCTCTTCGAGCGCGGCCTCAAATGTACGACGGGTGCCCGACCCCGCCTCGCGCAAGACCCACCTCGAGGCGGTCAGCTCGCGAAAGTTTGTCGGCGCCTTGTCCCGCCAGGGATGGCGGGCGCCGGCTACGAGCGACAGCGTGTCTTTGCCGATCACGATCTGCTCCAGCGCGGGTGCGTGGACGGTGGCCTCGATGAACGCCACATCGCAGCTGCCGCCCTGCACCGCCGCTATGCACTGGCCGGTGTTGCCGACCTGCAGGTCCAGTCTGATTCCCTTGTAAGCCTCGTGGAACGCTACGAGGCGTCGCGGCAGCCACTGGGTGGCGATGGTCTGGCTGCTGTAGATCGCCAGAGAGCCGACCGTGGTTCCGCTGAGGTCGTCCAGCATCTGTTCGGCGCTGCGGGCGCTTGCGAGGGCAGCCTCGGCCTCGGGCAGGAACAACTTTCCCTCTCCGGTCAGCGCGATCCGGCGGCCGATCCGCTCGAACAGCCGTACGCCGTGCCTCTCTTCCAGTGCCTGAATCGCGGCGCTGACCGTGGACTGCGTCAGGTTCAGGGTTGCCGCTGCCCGCGTGACATGCAGCTGCCGCGCCACCTCAAGGAAAATGCGGAGTTGGTCGAGGGTCATTTTTCGGTGTTCACTTGCGGCCGATCGTTGCGGTCGACCCGCCATCCATCGGGCCGAGCTGATGTTGCCGGTTTAAGCGGTCGCGAGAACAAGGGAAAGCACGGCAATGAAGGCGGTCGACAAGGCGCACAGGAGCAATGGGCGAAGGCCCAGCTGACGCAAACGGCCGAAATGGGTTCCCAGCCCCAACGAGGAGAGCGCGGCGGTCATCAGCACGGGTGTCAGCGCGACCAGCGGCTGACGCATGTCGTCGGGCAGGATTCCCAGAGAGTTGATTCCCGAGAGAACCAGGAAGGCGACAACAAACCAAGGTACGAGCGGAAGCGCATTCGCCGCTTCATCGGGCCCGCGGCTGCGCTGGCGGGTAAAATACACGGCCAGGCCGAAAACCAGGACGGCGAGCAGCACCACCCGCGACAGCTTGACGATGACTGCGGTCTGGCCCGCCTCGTCTCCGCCCTGAAAGCCCGCGCCTACAACCTGTGCCACCTCATGCACCGACAGACCGATCCAGGTGCCGTAGGTGCCGGCATCCATACCCAGGACCTGTCCGAGCATCGGGTAGAGGAACATGGCGAGAGTGCCGAAAAGCGTGATCGCGGCGACGGCATAGGTCACGTCCTCGTCTCGCGCGCGGATTGCGCCGTTCACCCCCGCAATGGCTGCCGCGCCGCACACCGAGGTACCTGCCGCCACCAACGCGGTCAGTTCCGCGCCAACGCCGAGAAGCCGGCCGACCAGCAGCGTGAAGAAGAAGGTCGCGAACAAGGCGATGGCGGCGCCGGCCATGGTCCAAGCCCCGATGGCGGCGATCTCGCCCAGCGTCACCTGCAGGCCAAGAAGCGCTACCGCCAGACGCAAGAGGCCCTTGCCCGAAAGCTGCAGTCCAGCGTGTGTCGGTTGCGGCAACGGTACGAGATTGCAAAGCACCACGCCGAGAACGATGCCGATGATCATCGGGCTCAGCGCCGACAGCGCCGGAAAGCCTCGCAGTCCGTACGCGGCCGCTGTGACGATTGCCACGAGCCACAATCCCGGCAGGTGTTTCAGCGCGGCGTCCTGCGTCCAGCCGTGCAATTTCCCGAACAAACCGTCCCGGCTCGGCTGCCTTATCGTGAGCGAGTGATCGTTCGGTCCGGCCATTTCCGCCTCTGCAAAAGAATTTCTTCTGCGGCCGATATGGTAGAAATCTATTCTGCCATCCAACGAAATTGGACGAACGAATTCATCGAGAATTGCGAACGAATTTATTTAGCCGACACGGCGCGCCCCAAGTGGAGAACGCCACGCCTCTGACGATTCGTCGGAGCGGTTCTTAGTCGAGCATCCCGATATATAAGCGCGTCCAACGTGGCGTCCGGTTGTCGAGACGACTCGGCCGTCGGAAGCGGAACTCAAAAATCTTCAAGCGGCTCCAGTGCTCATCCTCTCCAGCACCGTCAGTTGACGAGGAACAGCGAGATCGCCGGCACGAAGGTGACGAAGCCCAGGCACACGATTATCAGGCAGACCAACGGGATGAGATAGGGGATCATCTTCTCGATGCCGATGTTGGCGACCGCACAGGCCGCGAACAAGTTCACGCCGAGTGGCGGCGTGATCATGCCCATCGCCAGGTTGAAGATCATGATCATGCCGAAGTGCACGGGATCGATGCCGTAGTGAACCGCGACAGGAGCGAGGATCGGTCCGAGGACGACGATTGACGCTGACGTCTCGACGAACATTCCCATCACGAAGAGGAATATGTTGACGGCGATGAGGAATCCGAATGGCGTGGTGAACGTCTCGACGATCCACGCTCCTATGGCCGCAGGCACGCCTGCGCGGGTCAGGACGAACGAGAAGACGCCGGCCATCGAAACGATGAACATGACGATGGAGGCGGAGATCGCCGACCTCTTGATCACGTCACCAAAGCCGCGAAGATCGAGTTCCCTGTAGATCATCGAAACGACCAGCGAATAGCCGACGGCGATGACCGACGCCTCGGTGGGCGTGAACACGCCGCCATAGATGCCGCCGAGAACGATGACCGGCATCAGCAGGGCCAGGCTCGCGCCCTTGAGCGCGGGCAGGAAAGGCGGGCGCTGTTCCGACTTTACTTCAACGAATCCCTTCCAACGGATGTAGACTAGGACAAAGGCGCTCAACGCAACGGCGACAAGGATGCCCGGCCCGATGCCGGCGAGAAACAGGTCGCCCACCGATACGTTGGCCGAAAGCCCGTAGATGATCATCGGAATCGAGGGCGGTATGAGCACCGACAGTTCGGCTGCCGTCGCCTGAAGCGCCGCTGCGAAGCCCACCGGATAGCCGCGCTTCACCATTGCCGGGATAAGGACAGCGCCGATGGCCAGCGTCGTGGCCACGCTCGAGCCGGAAACCGCGCCGAAGATCAGGGCCGTCAACACGCAGGTAAGGAGGATGCCGCCCCGAATGGAGTGGACACAGCTTTCGACCAGTTCCACCAGCCGGCGCGAGATTCCGCCGGCGGCCATCAGGTTTCCGGCGAGAATGAAGAATGGAATGGCGGCCAGCGGGAACTTGTCGAGGGCGACGAAGGCCTGCTGAGGGAAAACGACGTACGGCAAGGTCGTGAAACCGCCGATGCCGAGCAGGCTCGCCAGGCCGATCGCAATGGCCACCGGTATGCCGATGAGCATGAACAGCGTCATCGTGGATATCATTACAGGAAGCATGGCGTCCTCGGCCTAGAGCGCTTCTGCGCTGTCTGTCTTCTGATGAGGATCAAGAAAGTGGGCTATCGCCGCCAGGGCGGCGAAGCCTGCTCCGAAGGGGATCGCGGAATAGACCCACGACGCCGAGAGCCCAAGTCCTGCAATCGTCTGGTTGCGAACCATGTAGACCGCGCGCCAGCCATAGATCACCAGCGCAAACAGGACGACCAGCACGGACACGAGCACCAGCAGGCGCATCGCCGTGCGCAAGCGGCCCGACGTCCTGTCGATCAGAAAGTCGACAGCGATCATCGTGCCGGTGCGCGCCCCGGCCATGAGGCCGAGATAGACCATCCAGATGAGGGAGATCTTGACCAGCGGTTCGGACCAGTGCGCAGCCGTCTGCAGCACGAAGCGGCTGAACACCTGGTAGAGAGCCGAGCCGGACGCGACGACGAGCATCAGCGCCGCCGCGGCCAGAACGAGCCTGTTAAGCTGGCGCTCGCCGTCGAGGTAGAGTGAGCGCAAACGGGCCGTGGTCATTTCCCGACACTGCTGATGGCGTCGAGCCGCTCGCCGAAGCGTTCGGTGAACTTTGCGAAGGTGGGCTCGAGCTTGTCGCGGAAACTCTGGCCGTCCACCTCGGTGGTGATCTCGACGCCGACTTCGCGCAACTGGTCGAGGCCCGTGGCCTGGACTTTGCCGACTTCTTCCTTGGTGCGCGTCATCGCGTTTGCGGCGGCTTCGCGGAAGATCTGCTTGTCCTCGTCGCTCAGACTGTCGAAAACCTCGGGATTGATGAGGATGACGATCGGGGTGAAGGCGTGGTCGGTGATGCTCATGTATTTCTGCACCTCGCCAAACCGGTTGTTGATGATCGCGCCGATCGGATTTTCCTGGCCGTCGACCACGCCTTGCTGCAGGGCCGAATACACCTCGGTAACGGCCATCGGGGTAGGCAAGGCGCCGAGGCCTTCCCAAGCCTGCAGATGAAGGTCGTTCTGCTGCGTCCGGATCTTCAGTCCTGCAATATCCGCTGCGCTGGTGACTTGCCGGACATTGTTGGTGAGCTGGCGGAAACCCATGCCGCCCAACGCAAGCCCGACGAATCCTGCGTCAGGCAGCGTACCGAGGATTTCTTCGCCGACGGGGCTTTCGAACACCGCCTGCGCGTGGTCGAAATCCCGGAACAGGAACGGCACGTCGAACACGGCGAATTCGGGGGCGAAGTTCGCAACCACCGAGGTGGACGACATCGTCATCTCGACCGTCCCGAACTGCACGCCTTCGATGACGTCGCGATCGCCGCCAAGCGCGCCTGCTCCCTGGAGCTGGACCTTGTAGCGGCCCTGCGTCTTCTCGGCGATCTCGTCGGCGAACTGGCCGATGCCGATCGCCTCGGGTGCTGCCGGCCCGCCGATGAAGCCAAGATTGAACACCGTCTCTGCCTGCGCAAATCCGGTCCCCATCAATAGCGCCAGGGCCGATACGATCAATTTCCCCTTCATAGTCACTCCTCCCTTTGGATCACGAGATAGTCCATCGATCCACGACGAACTCGTTGAATTGTGCGATTTGGATATCATGGCCAAGTCCCGGGCCGTCCGGCACCGCGAGTTGTCCGCGCTCATCAAGATCTATGTCGACGATGCAGGAGCGCAGCGGGTTGTATCCCACGTCGACTTCATGCAGCGGATAGGTGAAGCACCCGATCCTCTGTGGCGGCAGTGTCGCCGTGAAGTGCAGCGACGCCAGAAAGTTCACGCCGGTGCCCCAGACATGCGGCACGGTGGGAACACCGAAAGCTTCCGCCAGTGCGGCGATCTTGCGAGCCTCGCCGAAGCCGCCGCACAGTGCGAGATCGGGCTGGACGATCTCGAGGCCGCCCTGAGCAAGAATGTCGCGGAACGCCGCCAGTCCATAAAGCGACTCACCGCCTGAAAGGGCGGTCGGCAAATTGTGGGCAAGCCTGACATAGGCGGGAAAGTTGTCGTGCGGGACCGGCTCTTCCAGCCAGGCGAGATTGACGTCGCCCACCTCGCGCAACAGCGCCTGTGCCTCCTTGACTGTCCCCGCTTCATTCATGTCGGCCATGAGCATGGCTTCCGGACCGACGATCTCCCGAGCCCTGCGCAAGGCTGCGGCGTCGCTCACGCGGTCGATGCCGATGCGGAGCTTGAAGGCCCGGAAGCCCTGCTTCACGTAGCTGGCCAGCGCGCCCTCGAGGTCGGCATAAGGGTTGCCCGGCCGCAAGAGAGGACCGCTTGCATAGGCGGTCACGGACTTGCGCCTTGCCCCGCCCAGCAATGCGTGGATCGGACGACCGGTGGCGCGGCCGAATGCATCCCATATCGCGATGTCGAGCGCGCTGATCGCCATGTGGTGCAGGCCGCGACGATCCTGTGCAGCGAAGCCGAACAGGGGCGCGAGCGCCGCGCCGGGCTCAGTCACGTCGGCGCCGATGATCGCCGGGCCAATAGTCTTGCGGATGATCTCGGCGACTGCGTCGGGATAGGCCCAGCATTCACCCCACCCCGCATGTCCGTCATGCGTCTCGATGCGCACCAGCAGCGCAGTTCTCTTGTCGAACATCACCCGCGCATTTCCAACTCGCTCGGGCAGGTCGCAGGAAAGCAGGAAACCTTCGATGGATCTGATGGTGCTGGCCACGTGCTGTCGATTCCTCCTGCAGTGGGAGGCCATCTATGAAATTTGCGCTAGCCCGTCCAATTTGAAAATCATTCGGGTTTGTATAAGAAAGACAAATGAATCGTCCGACCCTTCAGCAGATCGAAGCGTTCTTCTGGACCGCGACGTTGGGATCGGTGCAGAAGGCGGCCGAAAAACTGTCGCTGTCACAACCGGCCGTCTCTCTCCGGCTTAAGGAGTTCGAGGCCAGCATAGGCGGTCCTATCTTTCAAAGGTCCGGGCGCAGGCTGACTTCCACTCCGCGGAGCAGCGAGCTCCTGCGCAACGCCCGTATCGTCCTCGACGCGGTCGATGGACTTGGTACCGCGGCTGCGGCAAGCGTCTCCGGGTCCGTCAAGGTGGGTTTCGCCGAAGGCTTCGCGCTCACCTGCCTGCCGCAGATCATGGAACGGCTGCACGCAAGGTATCCCGATGTGCATCCCGAACTGACCGTCGCGACGAGTTCCTCGATCGAGCCCGCGCTGCAGGCCAGCCGTCTCGATCTGGCTTTTCTGGTCGAGCCGCGCGAGATCGAGGGGTTCACCTATGTCTACCTGGGTCTCCAGCCTACGGCGTGGGTGGCATCCGCGGATTTCGACCTCGCTGAGCCGGTCACGCCGAATATGCTGGAAAAGGAGCGCATCATTGCCAACCAGCCCGGCACGATCGGCTATCGTCAACTGGTGCGCTGGTTCGCATCGGAGGGGCTGAAGCCCGCCCATCTCGACATCTGCTCGAGCGTCGCCGTTCAGGCCAAACTGATCGAGTCAGGGACCGGAGTTGGCATCCTCCCGACGAAGATGATCGAATCCAGTGTTATGTCCGGAAGCCTTCGTCTGCTTGAGACTTTTCCCCCGGTGCAACCGGTTGCCATTTTCCTGGTACACCGCGCGGAAACCCTGAGCCCCGCCGCGAGGGCACTCTTCCAATGTGTTACCGACACGCTGGCGCAAGCCAATTACCTGATATCAGAACGGTGAAGGTAGGCGCCCGCAAGCAGTCATCGAACGTGCAGAGCGGCAGGTCGTCTGCGCTTAGCTAAGGGGAGGTGGAGCGGGTAGAGGGAATCGAACCCTCGCGTTCAGCTTGGGAAGCTGACAAGCTACCATTACATCATACCCGCGACGGCTCGTTGACTATCACGGCCCCGGGCAACTGCGCAATCGGGAAGCGCATGGTGGCCACCGACCAGCGTACGTTTCCATTTGCACCGCATGTCTGATTGGTGGAACCAAACCGGGATCACGGGTCAATCGCCCTCTATCTCCCTAAGGGCCATCCGCTTGTAGGTTTCGACGAGAGCTTTCCCTTCCGCAGGCTCGACCGAGACCGCGAGCCGCATCGTCGATTCGCCGAGCGACATGATGAGGAAGGCTGAGCGTTCCAGTTCCTTGCGGGCGGCGCTCGGCCTTACACGGGCCATCGCATCGGCGAGCAGCGCGCCGTTCAACCGGCTTTCCGCGAGTTCGACCTCTCGCAGTGCCTTGTCTGCCTGCATGCCCGACCAGACGTCGCGCATTACCGGCTCCGACAGGAACAGGCCGTAGTAGATGTCGATGAGCCTGGAGAACGCCGCGCACAGTTCCGCCTTGCTGCTAACGCCGGCGAGCTCGGCCTCGATGCAGTCGCGGCCTGCCGCATTGTAACGCTCGGCCAGCGTACGGATGATCGCGGCCTTGTCCGGGAAGAACTGGTAGAGTGAGCCGATCGAGACGCCTGCCTTCTCGGCGACCTCGCCCATGCGCATCGCGTCGCTGCCCTTTTCCTCGATCAGCGCCGAAGCGGCCGACAGCATCCGCTCGACGCGTTCTCGGCTCCTCTGCTGCGCCGGCTCCCGGCGCGCTGCCGGCGCTTCGCTACCTCCCTGGGAATCGACGGCTCGCGATTTCATGAAGAATCCTCACATTCTCTCTTGACGAAAGAAATACGAGGATTTATCACGTTTTGCAAATATGAGCTTTTGTCATGTTTATGCAAAGGAGAAGCATCATGACTCGCATGAAGCCCATTCTTATCCTTGGCGCTACGGGCAAGACCGGCCGCCGCATCGCCGAACGATTGCAGGCAAAGGAAGTCCCCGTTCGCATCGGCTCGCGGTCGGAGACGCCTGCCTTCGACTGGAGTGATCGGACGACCTGGGCGGCGGCGCTCGAAGGGGTCGGTGCGATCTATGTCAGCTACTACCCCGACCTCGCGGTGCCCGGCGCCGCCAAAGATATCGCCGCGCTGGTCGATCTCGCCAAGGCAAATGGCGTCAATAGGCTGGTGCTTCTTTCCGGCCGGGGCGAGGCGGAAGCCCAGGCCTGCGAGGCCGTCGTCAAGTGCTCCGGAACGGACTGGACGATCCTGCGCTGCAGCTGGTTCAACCAGAATTTCAGCGAGACGCTGATGGCCGACATGGTGCTCGCAGGCGAGATCGCATTGCCGACCGGCGAGGTTGGCGAGCCCTTCATCGATGCCGAGGATATCGCCGACGTGGCGGTCGCCGCTCTTACTGACGGCTGCCATGTGGGCCAGCTCTATGAGCTGACCGGCCCGCGGCTTCTGACCTTTGCCGACGTGGCGGCCGAAATCTCGGCAGCGACCGGCCGGGCCATCGCGTTCAGGCACCTCACGCATGAAGCTTTCGCCGCCGCCATGGCCGCAGGACAGACGCCGCAGGATGTCGCCTGGCTGATGTCTTACCTCTTCCGCGAAGTGCTCGACGGCCGCAACGAGCGGGTGGCCGACGGCGTCAGCCGTGCGCTCGGCCGGCCGGCACGCGACTTCAGCGACTACGCGCGCAAGGTGGCGGCGACCGGAGCGTGGGCCAAGGCCAAGACGGAGGCTGCGTGATGGCCGGCGTCGTTGCCGCTGCGACTTTCCTGGCTGCACTCGGCAGCGGACTGATGGCCGGACTGTTCTTCGTCTTCTCGGCTTTCATGATGTCGGCGCTGGCGCGGCTCGGCGCGCCGCAGGGAATCGCGGCAATGCAGTCGGTCAACGTCACGATCCTCAACCCGCTGTTCCTCACGGTGTTCATGGGAACGGCGCTGCTCAGCCTGATCACGGGTATTGCGGCGATCTGGAACTGGAGCGCCGAAGGCTCCGGCTGGCTGCTCGCCGGCAGCCTGCTCTACCTCATCGGCATCATCGTGGTGACAATGGTCTTCAACGTGCCGCTCAACGACGCGCTTGCATCCGTCGATCCCGCAAGCGGGGAGGGCGCAGCACTCTGGGCCCGCTATCTCGACGTCTGGGTGAAGTGGAACCACGTGCGCACAGTGGCCGGCGTCGGCGCGCTGGCATGTTTCATATCGGCTTTGCGCTGACCGGTGGATGGGCCGGGCCGACGCCCTACATAGCTTCGGGTGGCGGAGGAGTTCGCGATGAAAGACCAATATTCCCGAATGGCGGTTGGCATCGCCCTTGGGGTCGGCGTGGGCGCGGCGATAGGCACGGCCTTCGACGAGGTGGCGATCGGCATTGCTATCGGCATAGCGATGGGCGCCACAGTCGGGGCCGTTTTCGGTCGATCCTAGCCCGCGCCTTCGGTTCGATGTTTGCGGTCGCCATGGCCGAGATCGCGCTCGGGATCGATCACGTCGCGGACGAGCTGCTTGAGCTTCGCCGCGTCCGGAAAACCGTCGTCGCGCTTGCGGTCCCAGATCAGGGTGTCGTCGCAGGTGATTGTGAAGACGCCGCCGGTGCCGGGCACCAGCGCGACCTCGCCCAGTTCCATGCCGAAGGTGGAAAGAAGCTCCTGCGCCATCCACCCGGCGCGCAGCAACCACTGGCACTGGGTGCAGTAGCTGATGCGGACGGCAGGCTTGCCGCTCATGCCGCGCTGAGCTTGGCCAGCGTCGCGTCGTCGACCTCGAAGTTGGCGTAGACGTTCTGCACGTCGTCGTCGTCCTCGAGAGTGGCGACCAGCTTCATCAGCGACTGCGCGCGTTCCTCGTCGACCGGCACGGAGTTCTGCGGCTTCCAGATGACCTTCACCGACTCGGCCTCGCCGAGCGAGGTTTCGAGCGCCTTGGAGACGTCGCCGAGGCTGCCGAAGGCGCACAGGATCGTGTGGCCGTCCTCGTCCGACTGGACGTCGTCGGCGCCGGCCTCGATCGCCGCGTCCATGACTTTCTCGGCATCGCCGGCCGAGGCCGGGTAGTAGATCTCGCCGACGCGGTCCCACATGAAGGAGACGGAACCGGTTTCGCCGAGCGCGCCGCCGGCCTTGGTGAAGGCCGCGCGGACATTCGACGCAGAGCGGTTGCGGTTGTCGGTCAAGACCTCGACGATGAGTGCGACCCCGCCGGGGCCGTAGCCCTCGTAGCGCACTTCCTCGTAGTTCTCGGCGTCGCCGCCCGAGGCCTTGTTGATCGCCCGCTGAATGTTGTCCTTGGGCATGGACTCGGCCTTGGCGTTCTGTATCGCCAGCCTGAGGCGCGGGTTCATGTTCGGGTCGGGCATGCCGGTCTTGGCCGCTACCGTGATTTCGCGCGCCAGCTTGGAGAACATTTTGGACCGCACCGCGTCCTGGCGGCCCTTGCGGTGCATGATGTTCTTGAACTGTGAATGGCCGGCCATAGAACTCCCGTCGTCGCGGTTCAGGTTTTCGGAATGGCGGGGCCTTATAGATAGATTAAGAAAAAGTCCAGCCAGAGCGCGTGTCCGGCAGCCTCGCGAAAACGTGACCTTGGCGCAAATGGCCATCGGCGCGATAGGCGGTATCGTTACAGGTCCGCGTCCCGGAAGACCTGCATGCTCCGCTTGCCTGTTGCCGCGCTGTTCGCTGTCCTCGTCTGGCCGCTCGCCGCCGCGGCGCAGCAAGAGCCGCCGCCGTCGCGATGCGTCGCCGTCGCCAACGCGTTGCCGTCGGCGACCTACGCCAGCTTCACGCGCTCTCTTGCTGAAAAGCCGATCCTCGCCCAGACCTTCGTCGAGGGCGACGTCACCATCACCTATGCCGGCCATTCGACCTATATCATCGAGACGCCGGCCGGCGTCAGGATCGCCACCGACTTCTCCGGCGTCTATGGCTATGATCCTTTGCCGCGCGTCGTCACCATGAACAAGGCGCACGGCACGCACTATTCTGACCATCCCGATCCCGGCATCGAATATGTGCTGCGCGGCTGGGGCCCCGACGGCGGGCCGGCGAAACACGCCGTCGTCATCGACGACGTCTACATCCGCAACGTGCCGACCGACATACGCACTTGGGGCGGAGACCTCGAGCGCGACGGCAATTCGATCTTCATCTTCGAGGTGGCGGGCCTTTGCATCGGCCATCTCGGCCACCTGCACACCAGGCTAAGCGATGCGCAATTCGGCCAGATCGGCCGCCTAGACATATTGATGGTGCCAATCGACGGCGGCATGACCCAGTCGCTGGGATCGATGAGCGAGATCACCACGCGGCTCTATTCGTCGATGATCCTGCCGATGCACCGGCATTCGACGCCGATCGGCGAGTTCACCGGCATGATGGGCGAGGGCTTTGCCGTGGAGTTTCGGTCCAGCCGCTCGCTGAAGGTCTCGCTGAAGACGCTGCCCAGCCGGCCGACCATCGTCGTGCTGGAAGGGGTATAGCTGCCGAGGCGCGGCGGCGCTTGCCGCAGCCCCGGCCAGTCAAGTTCAATGCGCCTCCCCGGAACCGCCCTTCTTCTTCCGGTTGCGACGCGCCAGCATGTTCAGCCCCTCGACCAGCGCCGAGAAGGCCATCGCCGCGTAGATGTAGCCCTTGGGCACGTGGTAGCCCATGCCGTCGGCGATCAGCGTCATGCCGATCATCAGCAGGAAGCCCAGCGCCAGCATGACGATGGTCGGGTTCTTGGCGATGAAATTCGCGAGCGGGTTGGCGGCAACCAGCATCACGGTGACTGCCGCGATGACGGCGATGTACATGATCGCGATCTCGTCCGTCATGCCGACCGCGGTAATGATCGAATCGATCGAGAAGACGAGGTCGAGCAGCAATATCTGGAAGATCGCCGCGCCGAGCGACAGCTGCAGCGGGCCGGCTATGGAATCCTTGTGATCGTCCGGATCGACCGTGTGGTGGATCTCCGTCGTCGCTTTCCAGACGAGGAAAAGGCCGCCGGCGATCAGGATGATGTCGCGCCAGGAGAAGCCGTGGCCGAAGGCGGTGAAGATGGGGCTGGTCAGCTGCACGATGAAGGAGATCGTGGCGAGCAGCAGCAGCCGCATTATCAGCGCAGCACTTATCCCGAGAAGCCGGGCCCGCGCCTGCTGATGCTTGGGCAGTTTGTTGGTGAGGATGGAGATGAAGATCAGATTGTCGATGCCGAGCACGATCTCGAGCACGACCAGCGTCAGCAGCGCTACCCAGGCCGTCGGGTCGTTCAACCAGACGAAATGCGGCGCCAGAAAGTCGACAATCGGCATGCGGCTATCCCCAAGGGTGTCAGCAGGATCGGATTTGCCGCCAATTAGGGAGGCGACCTTGCCAGGTCAATGTCAGGACCAGAACGACGGTGCCGTTTCTTCGAGCCGCGGCCCGCGGCGAAGCGGCGCTATCCTTTCGGCAAGGCCGGTGCGGTCGGATATGTCGACGCCGACGCCACAGAGTGTCGCAGGCCCGTTCGCCGCTTCGAAGCGGCCCCTCGGCACCTTGGAGAGGAATCGGTTGAGCGGCTCCTCCTTGTCCATGCCGAGCGAGGAATCGTAGTCGCCGCACATGCCCGCGTCGGTGATGTAGGCGGTGCCGCCGTTCAGGATGTGGTGGTCGGCCGTCGGCTGATGCGTATGCGTGCCGACGACGAGGCTGACCCGGCCGTCGACGAAATGGCCGAAGCACATCTTCTCGGAAGTCGCCTCGGCGTGGAAATCGACCACGGCAGCGTCGGCCTGGTCGCCGAGCGGGCAGGCGGCAAGCTCGCGCTCTGCGGCGGGAAAGGGGTCGTCGAGCTCGGGATGCATGAATACGCGGCCCATGATGTTGGCGACCAGCACGCGCGCGCCGTTCCTCGCCAGATAGACGCCCGACCCGCGGCCCGGCGTACCCTTCGGATAGTTGGCAGGGCGCAGGAAGCGGTCTTCCCGGGCGGCGAAGGTCAGCGCCTCGCGCTGATCCCACACGTGGTTGCCCGTGGTGACGACGTCCGCACCGGCAGCGAGCGTGGTCTGGAATATCTCTTCGGTGATGCCGAAGCCGCCAGCCGCGTTCTCGCCGTTCACGATGACGAAATCGAGCCGGAAATCGGAGATCAGCCCGGGAAGCTGTTCCCAGACCGCCGTCCGTCCCGATTTGCCGACCATGTCGCCCAGAAAGAGGAGTCTCATGCGCTTCTCTATAGAGAGGAGCCGAAGCGGCGCAAACCGCTTTCGGTCAGGATTTCCGGAATGATCACGTCATGCGGTTCGTCCGGCACCTGCGGCACTTCCTGGCAGTCGAAGGCGATGCCGACGAGCCGCGGCGCATGCCCCGCAGCGGTGAGCCTCGCGATCGCCCGGTCGTAATAGCCGGCGCCGTAGCCGATGCGGTGGCCGCGGGCGTCGAAGGCGGCGAGCGGCACCAGCATGATCTGGGGATCGAGCGTCGCGGCCTCTTCGCCGGGCCCGGCCGTGCCGAACCCCATGTCGACGAGTTCCGCGCCGCGGACGAGCTCGCGAAAGATCATGGTCGTCTTGTCGAGGATGGCGGGCAGGCAGAGGCGGGCGCCGTCTTCCCCGAGCGCGAACATCAGCGGCCGGATGTCGACCTCCGAACGCATCGGCCAGAAGCCGGAAACGATCGTCCTAGGCTCGACCGCGATGCGGTCCCTTGCGATGTCGGCCATCCGTAACGCCGATTCGATGCGCCAGCCCGGCTCGAGCGCGTCTCGGCGCTGAAGCGCGGCGCGGCGCAGGTCCCGTTTCAGCTCTTTCGGAAAATTCATGCGGAAGACAAATCCTGAGCGGCGATCCACACAACCGGTGAAGAAGTCGATCCCGGGAACCTACAAAGTAGGTGGGCGCCGTGTGTCCAGACCCACGGGCCTGGTCAGGGACAGCTCCCTAGGGATCAATAAGGCCCCGGGGAAATGTCTCTCCTGCCGGGAAGCGCAGACCGCCACTGGCAAATATAGGGACATTGGGCCGCTTACGCCATCGAAAATCGGGTGGGTCGCAGGCCGTCAACAGAAGTCGTCAGAGGCGGCGCCAGTCGGGGGATGGCACCCGGCATGGTTAAGCAACAGGGTTAAGTCAGCCTTAACCTTTGCAATTCATTATCCCTAATGAAATCGATCCAAACTCGGGCGATGGGTGCGTCCGACATACCAAGGGGTGCTAGCATGTACGGACTTGCAAGGAAGATCCTCGTCGCCGCTCTTTTGGCCGGCGTCGCCGGCCCGGCACTGGCTGCCGACTATATCGAGCCGCCGATCGAGGTGGTGCCGGAGGTCGTCGGCGGATGGTACATCCGGGGCCACATCGGCATGAGCAACCAGTTCTTCGATGGGCTGGAGTCGGAACTGTTCGACACGGCTCTCGCTCACGGCTGGTATGACGATGGCGGCTTCTCCTCCGCGCCGATCTTCGGCGGCGGCGTCGGCTATCAGTTCAACGACAGCCTGCGCGGCGACATTACGGTCGAATGGCGCGGCAAGTCCGACTTCGAAGCTCTCGACTGGCTTGAGCCGGTAAGCGGCCCCTTCGACATCACGACCAACGAATATCGCGCGAAGAAGTCAGAGCTGGTGTTCATGGCCAACGGCTATTGGGACTTCGCCAGCTTCTCGGGCATCACGCCCTATGTCGGCGCCGGCCTGGGCGCTTCTTACAATACGATCTCGCACTTCCGCGATACAAACATAATCACCGGCGGCGGCGCTTATGCCGACGACAACTCCGAATGGAACTTGGCCTGGGCGCTGCATGCGGGCCTCGGCTTCCAGGCCACGGACCGAATGACCATCGACCTCGGCTACAGCTTCATCTCTCTGGGCGACGCCTCGACCGGTACGCTCCGCAACGATGACCCGGCGCAGCCTTTCCCGCCGGCGGACAACGACGGCATCAAGTTCAACGACATCTACTCGCACGACTTCAAGCTCGGTGTGCGTTACTCGCTGAACTGATCGCGATCTCGCATCTCTATTAGCAAGTCTATTGGCAAAGGCCCCGGTGACGGGGCCTTTTTGCGTCGTGGCGACCGACGGGCGCAGGACAAGCGACGACCGGCAGGCGAGAAATCAACATGCCAACAAACCGGGGTCAGGCAAGCAGCGTGCGGGCTTCACCGCCGCTGTGGGCGAGATCCGGGAGAGGCGGTCGGCAGAAGTCCATTGACGAAGGGATGCCATAGGCGCATCGAGTTTCGCGGCGGGATTGCGAAGGAGGTCATCATGAAGGCTCTCGTATATCACGGCCCCGGGAAGAAGGCTTGGGAGACGGTTCCCGACCCCAAGCTGAAGGCGGCCACGGACGCCATCGTGCGCATCGACACCACGACCATCTGCGGCACGGACCTGCACATCCTGAAGGGCGACGTGCCCGCCGTCACCGACGGGCGCATCCTGGGCCACGAAGGCGTAGGCACCATTACCGAGGTCGGGCAGGCGGTGAAGGGACTGAAGGCC
>Ga0233385_1000571_pt1 | contig 18009 bp, 14 predicted proteins | sample ElkDunMinimDraft_16_FD_191543 | JGI IMG/M metagenome (GOLD analysis project Ga0233385, IMG submission 191543) | Fecal eukaryotic communites from dung pellets of Tule Elk in California, USA - Elk Dung G36 | ecosystem: Host-associated > Mammals > Digestive system > Large intestine > Fecal | place...
CCACGCTCTTCTTCCGCAACTACTACGAGGCCTTCCCGACCGAGCTGGTGCGCGCCGCACAGATCGACGGCGCCTCCTTCTTCCAGATATTCCGCCGCATCCTCCTGCCATCCTCGGGGCCGATCATCGTCGTGACCGTCATCTGGCAGTTCACCAACATCTGGAACGACTTCCTGTTCGGCGCCTCCTTCGCCGACTTTGACTCCATCCCGATCACGGTGGCGCTGAACAACCTCGTCAACTCGTCGACGGGCGTGAAGGAATACAACGTGCATTTCGCCGGAGCGGTGCTCGCAGCACTCCCCACACTCGTCGTCTACGTCGTTTCCGGACGCTATTTCGTGCGCGGCCTGATGGCCGGCTCGGTCAAAGGTTAGAACCGATGTCCTTTCTGCAGATCAACAACCTCGAAAAGTCCTTCGGCGCCACGAAGATCCTCAAGGGGGTATCGCTGGAGATCGAGGAGGGCGGGTTCCTCGTCCTCGTCGGCCCATCCGGCTGCGGCAAGTCCACGCTCTTGAACACCATCGCCGGCCTGGAGCCGATCACTGCTGGCGAGATAAAGATCGCCGGCAGAAACGTCGCCGGCCTGCATCCGTCCAAGCGCGACATCGCTATGGTCTTCCAGTCCTACGCGCTTTACCCGAACATGACGGTCGCCGGGAACATCGCCTTCGGCATGGAGATACGCGGCGTGCCCAAGGCCGAGCGTGACGCTGCGATCGCCAAGGTCGCCGACATGCTGCAGATCGGTCACCTGCTCGACCGCAAGCCCTCGCAACTCTCAGGCGGCCAGCGCCAGCGCGTCGCCATGGGCCGCGCGCTGGTGCGCGATCCGCAGGTCTTCCTCTTCGACGAGCCGCTGTCCAACCTCGACGCCAAGCTCAGGATCGACATGCGCACCGAGATCAAGCGCCTGCACCAGCGCATGGGCACAACCATCGTCTACGTCACGCACGACCAGATCGAGGCGATGACGCTGGCCACCAAGATCGCCGTGCTGAAGGACGGCATCCTGCAGCAGTTCGGCACGCCGGCCGAGATCTACAACAACCCCGTCAACATGTTCGTCGCCGACTTCATGGGCTCGCCCGCCATGAATCTCGTACCCGCGACGATCGGCGGAAACGGCAGCGGCCTGACCGTGAACTTCGAGCGCGAGAACCGCCCGCCGGTGTCGCTCGCCCTCGCCAACCCGCCCGCCGGCCTCTCCGCCTTCCAGGGCAAGAAGGTCGTGTTCGGGGTCCGCCCCGAGGCGCTGACCGACCCCGACGGCGCCGACCGCAACGCGTCGAGCACCGCCACCGCCGACCTCCACATCGAGGTCGTCGAACCCGCCGGCTCCGACACCTTCGCCGTCACCAACCTCGGCGGCAAGGGCGTCGTCGCGCGCCTCCGGGCCGACGCCAACGTCCAGCCCGGCTCGGTGACGCCGCTCACCTTCAACCTCACCAAGACCGTGTTCTTCGATCCGGCGACGGAAGCGCGGATTCACTAGTTCATGGCTTCACCAGACATCGTCATCATCGGCTCAGGCATGGGCGGCGCGACGATCGCGGCCGGCTTGGCCGGCAGCGGCGCCAAGGTCACCATCCTGGAGAAGGGCGAGCGCCTGCTCGACTCGCCCGAGACGCGCGACGCGCGCGCCATCTTCCAGCGCGCGCATTTCCGGCCGAAGGAGATGTGGCTCGACGCGGAAGGGAAACCATTCAACCCCGGCAACTACCACGTCGTCGGCGGCAACACGAAATTCTACGGCGCGGTGCTCTTCCGCTACCGCAAGGAGGATTTTGCCGAGCTCGAATTCCCCGGTGGGGGCGTGTCGCCGGCCTGGCCGTTCCCCTATGAGGAACTGGAGCCCTGGTACTCGAAGGCCGAGCAGCTCTATCAGGTCCGGGGCACGACGCGCGAAGACCCGACCGAGCCTTTTCACTCCAAGGAATATCCGTTCAAGCCGGTGCCCGACGAGCCGGCGATCGCGAGGGTGCGCGAGCGCCTGAAGTCGGCCGGGCTGCATCCGGCAAGCCTTCCGCTGGGGGTCGACATCGACCGCTGGCTTGCCCGCGCCAGGACGCCATTCGACGCCTATCCCGACACATTGACCGGCAAGATGGACGCCGAGAGCTGCGGGCTGGCCGCCGCGCTGATGGATCCCGACATCGATCTCCAGACCGGCGCCGACGTCGTCAGGCTGGAGACCGACGGCGAGAACCGCATCGCCTCGATCGTCTATCGGCAGAAGGGCGAGGAAAAGCGCCTGTCGCCAAAGCTGGTGATCCTGTCGGCCGGCGCCATCCGCTCAGCCACGCTGCTCCTGAGCTCGGCGGACGGGCGCAATCCCAACGGCCTCGCCAACAGCTCCGACCAGGTCGGCCGCAACTTCATGAACCACAACGCGACCTTCATGCTCGCCGTCGACCCCCGCACGGTCAACGATTCCGTCTACCAGAAGACCATCCACTTCAACGATTTCTATTTCGACGACGGCAGGGGCTCGGGTCCTCTCGGCCAGGTCCAGCTTCTCGGCCGCGTGACCGGGCAGATCCTGAAGAGCCGACTCGCCGCCGTGCCCGAATTCGCGCTGAACATGCTGAGCCGTCGTTCCGTCGACTGGTATCTGGTCTCGGAGGACCTGCCGCGCAAGGAAAGCCGGGTGCGGCTCGACGGATCGCAGGTCATCCTCGAATGGCGCTTCTCCAACATGAGAGCGCACGAGACCCTGGTTGCGCGCGTCAAGGAACGCATGCGCGCCGCGGGCTACCCGATCCTGCTCAGCCAGCTTGTCGACGGCCGCCTGCCTTCGCACCAATGCGGCACGACCAGGATCGGCGGCGATCCCTCCGGCTACGTCTGCGACCCCTGGTGCCGCTCCTTCGACCACAAGAACCTCTTCGTCGTCGACGCCGGCTTCCTGCCCACGTCCGCGGCGGTCAACCCGTCGCTCACAGTCGCCGCCCAGGCGCTGCGCGTCGCCGACTACATCCGCCGTACGGAGCTGGCATGATGCTTTCATTTGGCATCCGTGCGGAAGGCGTGTCGCCCTACGTCGCCCCCCTCTGTCCTGCCGGACATCTCCCCCACAAGGGGGGAGATTGGCTGTCTCGCCGGTCTCGCATCACTGGCAACGGCAGAGATTGGCGAAAGCAAAGCGGCCGTCCGATCTCCCCCCATGTGGGGGAGATGGCCGGCAGGCCAGAGGGGGGCGCGAAGGAACGCTACCCTCGGAGCAAATCCCCATGACCCGCCGCGCGGCAATCGTCACCGGAGCCAATCGCGGCATCGGGCTCGCCATCGCCGAGGCGCTCGCCGCCGCCGGCTTCGACATCGTCGCCGCCGACCTCGCTCTCGCGCCCAGCGACGAACTCCAGGCCGGTGTCGAGCGCAACAACGGGCGGCTCGCCTACCAGCCTTTCGACCTCGGCGACCTCTCGACCCACGCCGCCGTCATCGCGGCCGCCGAGAAGGAATTCGCCACCATCGACTGCCTCGTCAACAATGCCGGCATGGCCTCGCCGGTGCGCGGCGATCTCCTCGATCTCAAGCCCGAGAATTTCGACAAGGTGCTCGACGTCAACCTGCGCGGCACGGTCTTCCTGTCGCAGGCGGCCGCCCGCGCCATGCTCGCCACCCCCGCGAAGGCAGGCCGCTCGATCATCACCGTCACCTCCGTCAGCGCCGAATTCGCTTCGCCCGAGCGTCCCGACTACTGCGTATCCAAGGCCGGGCTCTCCATGTGGGTGAAGAACCTCGCGCTGCGGCTGGCCGCCGACGGCATCTCGGTCTTCGAGGTCAGGCCGGGCATCATCCGCACCGACATGACGGCGGCCGTGACGGAAAAATACGATCGCCTGATCGGGGAAGGGCTGGTGCCTTCGCGCCGCTGGGGCGAGCCGGCCGACGTCGGCCTTGCTGTTGCGACTCTCGCCGCCGGCACGCTCAACTTCGCCACCGGCTCCATCCTGAATGTCGACGGCGCGCTGTCGGTCAGGAGGCTCTGATGCCGAGGTTTCAGGACTTGGGTTCCTCGCCCTCGCGAAGCGGGGGAGAGGTGGCTCGGTCCGTAGGACCGAGACGGAGAGGGGGTCTTCTTCCGACCACGCCGCAACTTTCATTCAATCGAGCACTTCCATGACTGACTTCATCATCGTCGGCGGTGGGCCGGCAGGCTGCGTGCTCGCTAACCGCCTCTCCGAAGACCCCGGCAACTCCGTCACCCTGCTCGAAGCCGGCGGCGGCGACTGGCATCCGCTGATCCACATGCCCGCCGGCTTCGCCAAGATGACCAAGGGCATCGCCTCCTGGGGCTGGTCGACCGTGCCGCAGAAGCACATGAAGGGCCGCGTCTTCCGCTACACCCAGGCCAAGGTCATCGGCGGCGGCTCCTCCATCAACGCGCAGATCTACACGCGCGGCAATGCGCGCGACTATGACGCCTGGGAGAAGGAGGAAGGGCTCGCCGGCTGGGGTTTTCGCGATGTGCTGCCCTACTTCAAGCGCGCCGAGAACAACGAGCGCTACGCCAACGACTACCACGGCTATGGCGGCCCGCTCGGCGTCTCCAACCCGATCGCGCCGCTGCCGATCTGCGAGGCCTATTTCCGCGCCGGACAGGAGATGGGCATCCCCTTCAATGCCGACTTCAACGGCGCCAGCCAGGACGGCCTCGGCTACTATCAACTCACCCAGAAGAATGCCCGCCGCTCCTCCGCCTCCGTCGCCTATCTGAAGCCGATCAGCAACCGCCGGAACCTCACCGTGCGCACCGGCGTCATGGTCACCCGAGTCGTCATCGAGAAGGGCAGGGCGACCGGCGTCGAGATCGTCGCAAAACCCGGCGCCCGGCCGGAAATCCTGCGCGCCTCGCGGGAAATCATCGTCAGCTCGGGCGCCATCGGCTCACCGAAGCTTTTGATGCTCTCCGGCATCGGCCCGGCCGACCACCTGAAGTCGGTCGGCATCAAGCCGGTGCATGACCTGCCTGGCGTTGGTCAGAACCTGCAGGATCACCTCGACCTATTCGTCATCGCCGAATGCTCGGGCGACTTCACCTACGACAATTACGCAAAGCTCCACCGCTCGGCCTGGGCCGGGCTGCAATATCTGCTCTTCCGGAAAGGGCCGGCGGCGTCGAGCCTCTTCGAGACAGGCGGCTTCTGGTACGCCGACCCGACCGCCGCGCAGCCCGACATCCAGTTCCATCTCGGCCTGGGCTCCGGCATCGAGGCGGGCGTCGAGAAGCTGAAGAACCCCGGCGTCACGCTGAATTCGGCCTTCCTGCGTCCGCGCTCTCGCGGCTCGGTGCGGCTATCGAGCGCCGACCCGGCTGCCGCGCCGCTCATCGATCCGAACTACTGGGCCGACCCCTACGACCGCGAGATTTCCATCAAGGGCCTGCGTATTGCGCGCGAAATCATGCGGCAGAACGCGCTGAAATCCTTCGTCCAGCGCGAAGTGCTGCCCGCGCCGTCGCTCGAGACCGACGAGCAGCTTTTCGACTACGCCTGCAACAGCGCCAAGACCGACCACCACCCTGTCGGAACCTGCCGCATGGGCCATGACGGCATGGCCGTGGTGACGCCCGACCTCAGGCTGCGCGGCATCGAGAACCTGCGCGTCTGCGACGCCTCGATCATGCCGCGCGTGCCGTCCTCCAACACCAACGCCCCGACCATCATGGTCGGCGAAAAGGGCTCCGACATCATCCTCGGACGCGAGCCGCTTCCGCCGGTGGTCTTCTCGCAGAGCCGCACCGCAGCCTGAGGTCTGGACCGGCCGGAGGCCGGTCGTCTCGCCAATCGCCGATTGTGCCGTGCTGTCTGCGTTAAAGCGTCATGGCGTAGCCGAAACGCTCGAAGTCGCCGCGGTAGATGCGGTCGATCAAGGCCTTCTCCTCAGGCCCGATCATGTCGCGATGCTTGGCGGCCGAGGTCATATGTTCGCGACGGTTGGTGACTGCGGCAGGTTCCACGCCCAGCCTTTCCAGCACATTGGCGAAATCCCTCCCGAACTGCTCGAAACGGCCGATGAAATCGAGCTTGACCTGCGGCGAGATCAGCGCCGATTGCGGCCGCCAGTGGCGGTTCATGCGGCTTGCCTCCTGTTGCGCGATCGCAAGCAGGAAGTCGCGAAAGCTTACTTCGCTATCTGGCGGATAGCCCAGCAGCTTCTTCTTGCGCGACACCTGTCCGGTGGCGATCTTGTCGAGATAGGCCGAGACGGCCCTGTCGTAAGGATTTCTCACAAAGGTGAAGCGGAAGCATTCCGGGTCGTGCAGGTCTCGCCAGAACGCGCGGGGGGCGGCTTCGGAACTCAGGCGATGACGCGCGTCCCGACTGTTGTAGTCGGCGATGCCGGCAAAGCGCTCCGATGCATCCGCCTTGATCAGCGTCGCCATGATGGTCGAGCCCGCGACCTTCGGCGTGGTCAGATAGATGGCCCGCAGACGGGGAAGGTGGATCGACCTGAGACGGAGTTCTCTAAGCGTGCTCTTCAGCTTGAACGCGATTCTTGCGCGGTAATACCAGTTCAATTCGGAACATCCTGATCCGCCCCCGAACCGTGCCCGATAGAGTATTAGCTTGTTCTACAATTGCATGCCAGCCTTCGCCATCGGCCCACGGGAACTGCGGCCTTCGGAATGCCGAAGTCCGCGTGCGCGGTCGGCTTGGATAGGTGCCCAGTCGCTTCGACCGGAGCCCGTCGACGGGCTGGCCTCAACAGGCCCAAGGCATTTTTCGTCCGAGCAGCGCCTCCACGAACCGCCTGCCGGCCGCCGTGCCGGCCACGATCTTGTCGCGTGACGCATCGTCCAGCGCGGGCGGGACTTCGCTGACCCGGCGATACCGGTTGCGGTCGTTTTGTGCCTTCTTCTCCGGCACCGGCCAGTTCGCCAGCGGACGGAGGCCAAGGAATTCGGCCAGCGATGCTGCCGTCTCGGGCACCGCTTTGGTCCATTCCTCGAAGACCAGGAAGCGCACGGCTTCTTGAGGGAAATGATCGAAGACGGACGCGATGTGGATGTCGTAGCTGTTCTGGTAGATCAGGCGAAGCCGTGACGATCCCCGGTCCTCGGCGGCCAGCTCGTCGGCGATGCCGGCGCTCACGCGCCCCTGCAAGAAGTTCTTCTCGTATTGGGAGACGGCGCGGGTAAGCGGATCGCGCAGGCTGATGATGATCTTGGCGTCGGGAAAATGCCTGCCGATCCGCGCCATCGCCACACCGTTCCGATGCGCCTTCCATTCATGCATCATGTATGAGGGCGTGGCTTCACCGATGAGGCGCTCCCCTCGATAGCCATGGAATCGCCTCCGGTACCCGGACAGGTCCTCGCGGTAGCGTCGGTCGTTGTCGAAATAGTGGAGTTCCTTGGTTCCCGGCATGAAGACATCGGGATGAACGCCGAGCAGGTGATGCAGATATGTCGTGCCTGATCGGGTTGCTCCCGCGATGAAGAAATCGGGGCCGCGATCTGGAACGCGTCCCAGCAGCAGGTCCTTGAGAAGGCCGATCTGTGCCATGGCTTCCTCTCTCCGCAGGTCCGACGACCGACAAGCGCGGGAAGGACATCGATGGAACGCAAATGCGGCAGGCGGCAGGCGGCCGTCAGAGGTAGTGGCCGACCTTCTTGCCCGCCTTGAGGAAGCGGACGGGGTTCAGCGCATCGCCGTTGCGGCGCACCTCGTAGTGCAGGTGCGGGCCGGTCGAGCGACCGCTGCTGCCGACTTTGCCGACCACGTCGCCGACTGCCAGTTCCTGCCCGTTCTTGACCAGGATTTTGCTCAGATGTCCGTAACGCGTCGTGAAGCCGCCGGCATGCTCGACCTCGACCATGCGTCCGTAGCCGCCGTTCCAGCCGGCGCTGACCACCGTTCCGGCCGCTGTGACGCGGGCCTTGGCGCCCGTCGGCGCGCGGAAATCCATGCCTGAATGCATGGCGGGCATGCCCAGCAGCGGATCCTTGCGCACGCCGAACGCACTGGAGACGGCATGGCCGGGGGCAGGGTTCGCGATGGGCAGTCGGCGCGCTTCCGCCTTCATTCTTTCGAGCAGTTCAATCGCTTCGTCGAGTTCCCTGACCTTGGTGTCGAACAGCGCCGGGTTGTCGATCGGAACAAGCGGGCCGCCGACGCCGCCCTTGCCGTCATCGACTTCGAGTCCGATGTCCTCGAGCGCGCTCGAGATCGCGTCGGCGGTCTGGTAGGCGTCCTCGGCAAGCGTGTTGATGCGCGAGAGCTGCTCGGATTCGATTGCCCGCAGCGATTGGTTGATGGCGACGAACAGCCGGTCGGCGCGGTCGGCGGAGGTCTCCCCGGGCGCGGGCGAATTGCGTGTCGACCAGAACGAGAAGGGCGTCGCACCTGCGCCGGCGAGCGCCTGCTGGCTGGAAACGGTGCTGTCCAGCATGGCCCGAAGTTCCGGCCCGGCCGCCGCTTCGCTTGCGGGCTTCTCGGCCGGCAGCGGCGCGGACGCCGGCAATAGTGTCGCATCCCCGAACCGGTCGGCGATCGGCGCCAGGCGGCCGTGGCGCTCGGTGAGCTGTGTCTGCCTTTCCAGCAACTCGCCGACCTTGGTCTCCATCAGTTGCTGGTCGAGCATCTGCCGGCTGGTGATGCGGTCGACCTGCGCGCGCAGCGCCGAAATGCGGTCCTCATAGGCCTGCTGCAAACGGGCCTGCCGCGCCGTCGTGGCGTCGATCAGATCGTCCCGGAGCACGAGATAGGTGGTGGCAAGAAGATAGCCGACGGCCATCGCGGCGAGAGCCGAACCCGCTACCGCGGCCAGCCAGGGCCGTACCTGGAAATGACGGATGTCGTCGCCGCGCGCGATGATGACCGTGTGCGGCTCCTTGCGCTTGCCGAAGACCTTTGACTGACTTGCCTCTGTCACTGGAAGAGCCGCCCGCTCGCTAGGACACGATGGCGCAGATTACACATTGTTAGGGTTAACAAGCCCTTATCGGGAATTCCGGCGAATATGGTTTTGGGGCAGAGCGGGAGGCGAAGCGCACAAAAACGGGGCCCTTGCCTCCGGTCAGGAGAGGCAAGGGCCCCAATCACGCAAAGATATGCGTGCTGAAGTTTTCGCGCGGCTTAATCCAGGAAAAGCCAGAGCAGGATGATGATCGGAATTGGAATGCCGAGCATCCAGAGCAAGACTCCGCGTAACATGTTGTTCTCCCACGATGTTTTCAGGGTAAGAAACGTCGCGGGTACGAAATTGTTCCACGCCGGCGCAATCGTCAGAGCGACTTTGCCGATTCGAGCACTTCCTCGGCGTGGCCGGGAACTCTCACCTTGCGCCAGATGCGGGCGATCTTGCCTTCGCGGTCGATCAGGAAGGTCGAGCGTATGACGCCCATATATTTGCGGCCGAACATCGTCTTCTCGCCCCAGACGCCGTAGGCCTCGATCGCCTCGCGCGCTTCATCCGACGCAAGCGGCGTCGTCAGCCCGTGCTTCTTCCTGAAATTGGCGTGCTTCTTCAGGCTGTCCGGCGAGATGCCGATGACGACCGCGCCGGCCTCCGTGAAGGCATCGCGGTGCCTGGAGAAGTCGATGGCCTCCGCGGTACACGTTTCGGTGTTGTCCTGCGGGTAGAAGAACAGCACCACGATTTTGCCGCGAAGCTCTGTCAGCCGGACCGTTCCGCCGTCGTCGGCAGGCAATGAGAACAGAGGCGCGGCGTCTCCTGGTGTCAATTCGGCCATGGCCATGCCCTTGATCGGGTTACGTGAACGGCCGCAGGGATATAGTGTTGCAGCAGGAGTCGTCTACGGCCCCTGCGCGAGATACGGACAATCGTTTGGAGCAGGAACTACCCAGGCACGAGAAGATAAGGTTCCGGCGCGGTGAGATCGCTGATCTCGCAACTCTGCCGTCCGCCGGGACGGAATCCACGCCTGCCCGCAAGTCGCTGCCGAAACGCGCCGGGAAAATCTTCCTCCGCGTCGCCGGCGGTGTGGCAGCGCTTGTCCTGCTCTTCTTCATCGCCGTCTACGCGATCGGCCTGACCGGCATCGGTTCGGAGCGGCTGCGCGTCGCCGCCGAGCAGGCGCTGGAGCAGGCAGCCGGCCTCGACATCGATGCCGCGGTGGGCCCCGCGCGCATCGCCTTCGACGGTATGCGCTTCCTTGCGCTGGAAGTCGACGATGTCAGCCTGAAGCGCGCCGCCGACGGCAAGCCGATCGCCGAGGCGGGCGCGGTGCGTTTCGGCGTCCGGCTGCTGCCGCTCCTTTCGGGCGATGTGCGCGTCTCCAGCGCCAGTCTCTCCGATGCCCGCATCATGGTCGAGGGGCTGAGCACCGGCGATGCTCCTGACTTTACCGCCGCCTTCCGCAATGAGCGCGGACTGGTCGAGCCCGATCGCGTCGCCAGGGCGGTCTTCGCCTTCGCGCACCGGGCGCTGGACGCGATGGGCACGCAGTCGCTCAGGCGCATCGGGCTCGACGATGTCGAACTCGTCCTGCCGGCGGGGCAAGGTATCGCCGCCGTGCGTGTCATCCAGTCCGAGCTGACCGAGACGAGGGGCGACAGCCTTGCGCTGTCGTCGCAGCTCGAGATCGGCGGCCGCCCACTGGAACTGTCGGCCGTCGCCGCCCGCGACCGATCGACGCGACTGATCACCGATCTGCGCCTGGCGGCGTCCTCCGAAGCCGAAGGGGCCGCGGCCGGCGTCGGCAGCCGCCTCGGCTCGGCCGAGCTTGAGCTCACCGGTTCGGAAACCGGCGGCCAGCCGCAGCTCAATGCCTCGCTGCAACTCGCCGATTCCGCGCTGGACCTGGGCGGCACCCGTGGCGTGCTTGCGGGCGGCGTCGACCTTGCGGCCCGCTTCGTCGGCGGCGCCGACAGGGTAGAGGTGGACCAGTTGCGCATGTCTATCGGCCGATCGCTTTTCGACTTCAAGGGCGTGTTCGGCCCTCGGCCCGCCACCGGCGAGGCGGGCGACGTGCCGGCCTACCGGTTCAATCTCGTGAGCCAGCGCTCGACCATCGCCCCCGAAGGTTCGCCGGAGCCTGCGATGACCACCGCGCTGCACGTCGCCGGAACCTATCTGGCCACCGAAAAAGTCCTGTCGCTCGACGACATCCTGGTGAAGGGCGGGCGCGGCGAGGCGCTCGGCACGGTCGCCATGCGTTTCGTCGAGGGCAAGGCGCCGGGCCTGTCGGTCGCCTTCAACGTGCACGACATGTCGGTGTCGCAGGTCAAGCAGCTTTGGCCCTGGTTCTCGGCCCGCGGCGCGCGCAAATGGGTGCTCAACAATGTCTTCGGCGGCAGGGTGAGCGAGGGGCAGCTGCAATACCGCATCGAGCCCGGACGCCCGAGCGGCGCTGTGCTTCCGCTCACCGCAAACGAGTCCTTTGGCACCTTCACCATCGAGAACACCCGCTTCGACACCGCCGGCCTGATCCCGCCGGTGCGCGACGCGACGGGCACTGTCGACTACAAGGGCTTTGACGTCGACATCGCGCTCTCCTCGGGCACGGTCTATCTGCCGAGCGGCCGCACCGTCGCGGCGAGCAACGGCAAGCTCGCCATCGATCGGGCGAACGTGCCGCCGGTCGTCGGCGCGCTCGACATCGACGTCGCCGGCGAGGCGCCTGCCGTGGCCGAGCTGGCTTCCTACGATCCGATCAACGCCATGCGTCACACCGGCCTCGTGGCCGGCGACTTCACCGGCGGCGAGGTCACGGGCAACGTCAAGGCCGACATTCCCCTGCAGAAGGGCGTCGACCGCAACAAGCTGAACTGGCTGGTCGCGCTTGACTACAAGAACCTGTCGATCGGCAAGCCTATCGACGGCCAGGTCGTATCGGAGGCCGAAGGCACCATCGCCGTCGAGAAGACGCAGGCCGTCATCGCGGCCAAGGCCAAGCTGAATGGCGTGCCGGCCGAGATCGATGCGGTCGAGCCGCTTGCCCACAGCGCCGTCGAGCGCAAGCGCCTCATCACGCTGGCCCTCGACGCCAAGACCCGCGAGGCGGTCGTGCCGGGATTGAAGGGGCTCGTCGACGGGCCGGTCAAGGTCAAGATCGATGCGAATGGCGGCAGCCGGCGATCGATCGAAGCCGACCTCACCGGAGCGCAGCTCAACATCCCCTGGGCCGGCTGGAGCAAGGGGCCGGGAGTCGCCGGCAACGTCAGCTTCGTGCTGGAGAATGTCGACGGCAAGTCGACGCTCTCCGACTTCAACCTCAGCGGCGCGAGCTTCGGCATCGTCGGCACGATCGCGCTGGCCGACGGCGGCCTTGCGCAGGCTGACTTCAGCCGCGTGAGGCTGAACCGCAACGACGACGTCGCGGTCACCGTCAAGCAGACGGGCAAGGGTTATGCGGTCGACGTCAAGGGCGATAGCCTCGACGCGCGATCCCTGGTCCGGCAATTCACGGCCAGGTCGAGCACGGCCGGCAAGGCCGCGGAAAAGAGCGGTTCGGTGTCGGTCGACGTCGACGTGAAGACGGTCGCCGGTTTCCATGACGAAAAGCTCTCCAACGTGAAGCTCGAATATCGGGGCACGGGCAACCGGATCGACCGGTTGCAGGTCGATGCCGTCACCGGCTCCGGCGCCAAGGTCGCATTCCGCAACGGCGTCGAAGGGGGCGGACGCGCCATGCGCATGAGCTCGACCGACGCCGGCGCCATCCTGCGCTTCCTCGATTTCTACGAACATATGGAAGGCGGCGACATCGACCTTTCGCTGAAAGGCGGCGCGGAAGGTCCGATGACCGGGCAGGTCGACGCGCGCAACTTCATCCTGGTCAACGAACCGAGGCTGGGCTCGATCGTCTCGACGACACCGCCTGGCGGCGACCGCAGCCTCAACCAGGCGGTGAAGCGCGACATCGACACCTCGCGCGTCGCCTTCGAGCGCTGCTATTCGCAGATCGAGAAGGGGACGGGCTATCTCACCCTGTCGAACGGCGTGCTGCGCGGCCCGCTGGTCGGTGCGTCCTTCCAGGGCAAGCTCTACGACCCGAAGGGCAACATGGACATGACCGGCACCTTCATGCCGGCCTACGGTCTCAACCGCATCTTCGGCGAGATACCGATCATCGGCGTGCTGCTCGGCAACGGCCGCGACCGCGGGCTGATCGGCGTCACCTTCAAGCTCGAAGGCGATGCGGATTCTCCTGCCGTCCGGATCAACCCGCTGTCGGCCATCGCGCCCGGCATCTTCCGCTCGATCTTCGAGTTCCGCTGAGCCGAAGCTGTGCCTGGCGATATTGAGCCAGGCTTCCGTCCGGTATTTGCGACGAGGTCGCTCGGCTCAGGCCGGCCGCACGAGAACGTGCTTCTTCTTTCCGAGCGACAGCTTCACGACGCCGTCGGCGGTGACGTCCGCCGAAGTGATCAGGCGGCGGTCGTCCGACACCGGCTGGTCGTTGACGCGCACCGCTCCGCCCTGGACGTGTCGCCGCGCCTCGCCGTTCGATGCAGCGAGCCCCGCGGTGACGAAGAGCGACAGGATGCCGACGCCGGCTGCGAGCGTGGCGCCGTCGATGGAAACGCTGGGCAGCGTGTCCGCCGTGGTGCCTTCCTCGAAAGTCTTGCGTGCTGTCTCGGCGGCCTGCTCGGCCGCGGCGCGTCCGTGCAGCATGGCGGTGATTTCGGTCGCCAGCACCTTCTTTGCCTCGTTGATCTCCGAGCCGGCGAGCGCCGCCAGCCGTGCGACCTCGTCGAGCGGCAGCGTCGTGTAGAGCTTCAGGAAGCGCTCGACATCGGCATCCTCGGTGTTGCGCCAGTATTGCCAGAAGTCGTAGGCGCTCAGCATGTCGGCGTTGAGCCACACCGCCCCGTTCATCGACTTGCCCATCTTGGCGCCCGATGCTGTCGTCAGTAGCGGCGACGTCAGTGCATAGAGCTGCGGCGTTCCCATCCTGTGGCCGAGGTCGAGGCCGTTGATGATGTTGCCCCACTGGTCGGAGCCGCCCATCTGCAGGCGCAGGCCGTAGCGCTTGTTCAATTCGACGAAGTCGTAGGCCTGCAGGATCATGTAGTTGAATTCGAGGAACGACAGCGACTGCTCGCGGTCGAGACGCTGCTTGACGGAATCGAAGCTCAGCATCCGGTTGACCGAGAAGTGCTGGCCGACGTCGCGCAGGAATTCGAGGTAGTTGAGCGGCAGGAGCCACTCGGCGTTGTTGACCATCAGCGCGTCGCGCGGGCCATCGCCAAATGTCAGGTAGTTGGCAAAGACCTGCTTGATGCCGTCGATGTTCGACTGGATCGTCTCCGGCGTCATCAGTTTGCGCGCCTCGTCCTTGAAGGACGGATCGCCCACCATGCCGGTGCCGCCGCCCATCAGGGCGACCGGGCGATGGCCGGTCTTCTGCATCCAGTACAGCATCATGATCTGGATCAGGCCGCCGGCATGCAGGCTCGCCGCAGTCGGATCGAAGCCGATATAGGCCGACACGGTTTCCTTGCAGAACAATTCGTCGAGCCCGGTTTCATCCGAGACCTGGTGGATGAAGCCGCGCTCGTCGAGCACGCGCAGAAAATCGGACTTGAACCTGGACATCTCGTTCTCTCGAAAGGTCGCCACCGCTCAGCGACGCAATGGCAAGTATCGTCGCGGGCGTTTAGCATCCGGCGGCACGGAATCACAAGAACGGCGGTGAAAATGACGGCGCTTCGCGCGATCGGCCTGATGAGCGGCACGTCGATGGACGGCATCGACGTGGCGGCGCTGGAGACGGATGGCGTCACCGTCTCGGCTGCCGGACCGTCGCTCGCAGTCCCCTACGAGGCAGCGTTCCGAAGACGCATCGAGGACGCGCTCGAGATCGCGAAGTCGATCGGGAAGCGCGAGGAGAGGCCCGGCGACCTCGCCGCGTTGGAGCGCGAGATCACGCTGCGCCATGCGCAGGCGGTGCGGCGCTTTCTCGATGCCGCTCCGGCCAGGTGGCGAAGCGTGGATGTCGTCGGCTTCCATGGACAGACGGTTCTGCACCGGCCGCATCTCGGCGTGACGGTGCAGCTTGGCGATGGCGCGCTGCTTGCGGACGAGACCGGCATCGCCGTCGTGCACGACATGCGCGCCAACGATATGAAATATGGGGGGCAGGGCGCTCCGCTGGTGCCTGCCTACCACGCGGCGCTCGCCCATTCCCTGCCGGCGCAATTCGCCGGCGATTTCCCCGTCGTGTTCGTCAATGTCGGCGGCATCTCGAACATCACCTTCGTGCCTGCCAGCGGCGATCCGGTCGCGTTCGACACGGGGCCCGGAAATACTTTGATCGACCAGTGGGTGCAGCGCGAAGGCGGTGTGCCCTTCGACGCCGGCGGTGCGATCGCCAGCGAGGGCGGCGTGATCCGCTCTGTCGTCGAGCGCTATCTTGACAACAAGTTCTTCGAGAAGAGCGGCCCGAAATCTCTCGACCGGAACGATTTTACTTTGGACCTCGCGCGAGACCTCGAACTCGCCGACGGCGCGCGCACGCTGGCGGCCGTCTCGGCCGAAGCGATCCTGAAATCGGCCGATCATCTTCCCGAGAGGCCCAGGCTCTGGGTCGTCTGCGGCGGCGGCCGCAAGAACCCGCACATCGTCCGCGATCTGCGCACCGGCGCCGCGAGGAGCGGTGCGAAGGTCATCGTCGCCGAAGACGCGAAGCTCGACGGCGACGCCACCGAAGCGGAAGCGTGGGCCTATCTCGCGGTGAGATCGCTGAAGAAAATGCCGCTGACGTTTCCGGCGACGACGGGATGCAGCGAGCCGGTGACCGGCGGTGTCCTCAACAAGCCGAAGGGCGCGTAACCGGCACCCACAAAAACCAGAAGGCGCGCGGATGGACCGCGCGCCTTCTGAACTCGCAGCAAATGCCGCGGAGATTTACTTCTTCGCCGGAGCCTTCTTCGCCGGTGCCTTCTTGGCAGCGGGCTTTGCAGCAACCTTGGCAGCGGGCTTCGCAGCAGCCTTTGCGGCAGGCTTGGCAGCGGCTTTGGCGGCCGGCTTCGCGGCGGCCTTGGCAGCAGGCTTCGCGGCAGCTTTCGCAGCCGGCTTCTTCGCGGCGGCGGGCTTCGCAGCAGCCTTGGCAGCGGGCTTCGCAGCGGCCTTGGCAGCAGGCTTTGCAGCAGCTTTCGCGGCCGGCTTCTTCGCGGCGGCGGGCTTCGCAGTTTTCGCAGCCGGCTTCTTGGCGGCGGGCTTCGCGGTCGTCTTCGCTGCGGGCTTCGCAGCAGCTTTCGCGGCCGGCTTCTTGGCTGCGGGTTTCTTGGCTGCGGGCTTCGCCGTCGCCTTCGGCTTGGCGGCCACCGCGGCCATTACTTTCTTGGATGTTTCAGTCTTGCTCACTTGCATTCCCCCTCGTCTAGGGATTGTGATTCGTCACGTGAGGAGCCTGACACGCAGTAAGTCGGCTGTCGAGTAGTTGTAGTGGATCCGGCAAAACTTTCCGCGCTGACCTCGACTAGAAGTCACCTCAGTTCTGCAACGTCTTCATCTGTCGAGAGATGAATGCGCTCGATCGCGCGAACGACTTCGCTCAGCGCAGACGCTTCGGCCGCGGATCGGAGAGCTCGCCTGCGAGACGACGGTCGAGATAGTCGGCGCACTCCTCGATCAGAAGTTCGGAATCGTTCGAGAAGAAATGGTTCGCGCCGGGCAGCGTCTTCTGCGTGATGGTGATGCCCTTCTGCGTGTGCAGCTTGTCGACGAGGCCCTGCACGTCCTTCGGCGGCGCGACCTTGTCGGCGTCGCCGTGGATGATGAGGCCCGACGACGGACACGGAGCGAGGAAGGAGAAGTCATAGGTGTTCGGCTGAGGCGCGATCGAGATGAAGCCTTCGATCTCGGGACGACGCATCAGGAGCTGCATTCCGATCCACGCGCCGAACGAATAGCCGGCGACCCAGCACGTCTTCGAGTCCGGATGCAGCGACTGGATCCAGTCGAGCGCGGCGGCCGCGTCGGAGAGCTCGCCGGTGCCGTGGTCGAACTCGCCCTGGCTGCGCCCGATGCCGCGGAAGTTGAAGCGCAGCGTGGTGAAGTTGCGCTTCTGGAACATGTAGAAGAGATCGTAGACGATCTTGTTGTTCATCGTCCCGCCGAACTGCGGGTGCGGATGAAGGATGATCGCGATCGGCGCGCTCTTTTCCTTGGACGGCTGGTAGCGTCCTTCAAGGCGACCTGCCGGACCCGCGAAAATTACCTCAGGCATAGAAACTCCATCAACGCATCTTGCACGCTGCCGGCCGTTCAATTCTTCTCGCAGCCTTGACGCGGGACGCGCGCCTTCATAGAAGCTAGTTTAGAACTGTTCAAAACTGGGTGGGCATGTCCCACCCGGCCGGCAAAGCGGGTAGATAGGACGGCTGCCCTTGCAAATTCAAGGAAATAACGCGCCTTCCTTATAGATTGCATGCCGAGCAGACGGATTGAGCGAATATGATCGGCTACCGCGCCTACCTCGATTACAATGCGAGCGCGCCCCTGCTGCCGGCGGCGCGGACGGCGATGCTTGCCGCGCTCGACGCCTCGGCCAATCCGTCCTCGGTGCACGGCGAAGGGCGCAGCGCACGGCGCATCGTGGAGGACGCACGCCGGGAGGTCGCGGCACTCGTCAACACGAAACCTGACCACGTTGTCTTCACCTCCGGAGCGACCGAAGCTGCCTCGACGCTGCTGGCGCCTGAGTGGCGCATGGGCCGCGGCGATATGCGCATGTCGAGGCTCTACGTTTCCGCTGCCGATCATCCGTGCCTGCTGAACGGCGGTCGCTTTTCCGCTGACCGCGTCGTTCGCATCGGCGTCGGCGGCAACGGCGTGTGCGATCTCGCGGCGCTCGCTTCGGCGCTCGCCGCGCATGACCGCGACGAAGGCTTGCCGCTGGTCGCGATCCATCTCGCCAACAACGAGACCGGCGTCGTCCAGCCGGTGAAGGAAATCTCCGCGATCGTGAAGTCGGCCGGCGGCGTGCTCGTGCTCGACGCGGTGCAGGCGGCCGGCCGCATCCCGCTCGATCTCGCCGAGGGCGTCGCCGACTACCTCATCCTTTCTTCGCACAAGATCGGCGGT
>Ga0233385_1000578_pt1 | contig 17830 bp, 17 predicted proteins | sample ElkDunMinimDraft_16_FD_191543 | JGI IMG/M metagenome (GOLD analysis project Ga0233385, IMG submission 191543) | Fecal eukaryotic communites from dung pellets of Tule Elk in California, USA - Elk Dung G36 | ecosystem: Host-associated > Mammals > Digestive system > Large intestine > Fecal | place...
ACGAATGCGGCGACGCGATACTCCAGCGACACGCCTTTGATAAATAGGGTCTTGATGATGGAACCTCGAACGACTTATTCATTCAATGGTCAACGAGTCCATGTCGTTGGCATCCATCAACTCCATTGCCTTGCCACCGCCTCTGGCCACACAGGTCAAAGGATCTTCCGCCACGATGACGGGCAGACCCGTTTCCTCGGACAGCAGCTTATCGAGGTCTTTCAGCAGCGCCCCACCACCGGTCAGCACCATGCCGCTTTCGGCAATGTCCGAGGCCAGCTCGGGAGGGGACTGCTCCAGAGCACTCTTGACTGCCTGCACGATTGCCGACAGCGGCTCCTGCAATGCTTCCAGAATCTCGTCGCTGTTCAGGGTGAAGCTGCGTGGCACGCCTTCGGCAAGGTTGCGCCCGCGCACGTCGATCTCGCGCAGGATACCGGATGATGGATAGGCGCAGGCAATTTCCTTCTTGATACGCTCTGCCGTGGCGTCACCAATCAGGCTGCCATAATTGCGGCGCACATGGGTGATGATCGCTTCATCGAAGCGGTCGCCACCGATTCGCACGGACTCCGCATAGACAATCCCGTTCAGGGAGATGATGGCGATCTCCGTGGTGCCACCACCAATGTCCACGACCATTGAACCACTGGCCTTGTCCACAGGCAACCCTGCGCCGATGGCCGCTGCCATGGGCTCCTCGATCAGACGCACCTCGCGGGCTCCGGCACTGACCACGGACTCGCGGATCGCCCGGCGCTCCACCTGGGTAGACTTGCAGGGCACACAGACCAGTACGCGGGGGCTGGGGGGAAAGAAGCTGTTCTCATGCACCTTGCTGATGAAGTGCTGGAGCATTTTTTCCGTCACCTGGAAGTCGGCGATGACGCCGTCTTTCATAGGGCGAATCGCGGTGATATTGCCTGGTGTACGACCCAGCATACGCTTGGCATCAGTGCCGACGGCGGTGACAGCCTTCTGGCCGTTATGGGTGCGGATCGCCACGACTGATGGCTCGTTGAGGACGATACCCTGGCCGCGAACGTAGATCAGCGTGTTGGCTGTACCCAGGTCTATGGACAGGTCATTGGAGAACATTCCCCGGAATTTTTTGAACATCGACTTTTCATTGACCTCAAATAGGAATCCTTCCCCCTCGGCGCACGAGCGAGCACCTCAATCAGGTCTGCAACAAGCTGGCAGCGGACGCGCTAGGTTTCGTGCTAAGGGTTGGATGGAACGGCGGAAACCGTCGGTGGCGTGGATATTACCGACAGATCCTGAAACTGTTGCCCTAAACCGGTGTGTTTCCCGTATAATCACGGCCTCTCCGGCAAATAGACACGCACTCTAACAACGGCTGGGATATAGGGCAAGAGTCAACTTTGATAATTCCCCAAAATCCAATATTGCCGCACAAATCAGCGCCGGAGCGCTTGCAGGAACGACTCGTGCCCCACCCGGCTCTGGAGAATGTGAATGGCCCTTGAAAAATCGGACGTGGAGAAAATCGCCCACCTGGCACGTCTGCAGATCGACGACAACGAAGCGCAGGAAGTGGCGGGCCGAATCTCCTCCATCCTCAACCTGATCGACCAGATGCAGGGCATTGACACCGACGCCGTGGCCCCGCTCGCACACCCCTTTGACGCGGTGCAGCGGCTGCGACCCGATGTCGTCACGGAGAGCAACCAGCGCGACTACCTGCAACAGCTTGCGCCTGCCACCCAGGACGGCCTCTATCTGGTACCCAAGGTTATTGAATGAGCAGCCGTCGCAGCGCAAAGCGCCGCAGCCTCCCCGGAGGCGGCGACAGACAGGCACCAGCCATGAGCCCCACCCAATTTCGGATCAAGGACACTTCAAAGCATGTCACGCAGAACAATCGCTGAACTCTCGCGCTCGCTGGACAGCGGCGAAATCTCCAGCCTGGAACTCACCCGCGACTACCTCGACCGCATCAACCGGCTCAACGGCACGCTCAACGCCTATGTCACTGTCACCGAGGAGCTGGCGCTGGCCCAAGCCAGGGCGGCGGACGAGATCCGTGCCCGCGGTCAACAGGGGCCACTGACGGGTATCCCGCTGGCCCACAAGGATATCTTCTGCACCCGTGATGTGCGCACCACCTGCTCATCCAGGATGCTCGAGCACTTCATCGCCCCCTACGATGCCCACGTGGTCGAACAGTTCAATGCCGCTGGCGCGGTCATGCTTGGCAAAACCAACATGGACGAGTTCGCCATGGGCTCCTCCAACGAGACCAGCTACTTCGGCGCCGTGCACAACCCCTGGGACACCACCCGCGTACCGGGCGGATCCTCCGGCGGTTCTGCCGCTGCCGTGGCCGCCGATCTGTGCGTGATGGCCACCGGCACCGACACCGGCGGCTCCATCCGCCAGCCCGCGGCCTTCTGCGGCGTCACCGGCTTCAAGCCCAGCTATGGACGCATCTCCCGCTGGGGCATGATCGCCTTCGCCTCCAGCCTCGACCAGGCCGGCCCCATCTGCAAGAGCGCCGAAGACGCCGCGCTGATGATGAACGTGATGGCAGCGCCGGACAGCCGCGACTCTACCTGCATGAACCTGCCGGTGCCCGACTACACCGCAACCCTCGGCGACTCGCTGCAGGGTCTGCGCATCGGCGTGCCGCGCCAGCACCTGGCGGAAGGCCTCGGCGCGGAAGTGGAAAGCGCCCTGCAGGCAGCACTTAAAGTATTCGAGAGCCTCGGCGCCACCATCAAGGAAGTCGATCTTCCCAACAGCCATCTATCGGTCTCGGCCTATTACGTGATCGCCCCCGCCGAGGCGTCCGCCAACCTGTCCCGCTTTGATGGCGTGCGCTACGGCTACCGCTGCGCGGATCCGGCCAACCTGGAAGACCTGTACAAGCGCAGCCGCAGCGAAGGCTTCGGCGCCGAGGTCCAGCGCCGCATCATGGTGGGCACCTACGCCCTTTCTGCCGGCTTCTACGACGCCTATTACCTGAAGGCGCAGAAAATCCGTCGCCTGATCAAGCAGGATTTCGATGCCGCCTTCAAGGACGTCGATGTGATCATCGGCCCTACTACCCCTCATACGGCCTTCCGCATCGGCGAGAAGAACGATGATCCGGTGACCATGTACCTGGAAGACATCTACACCATCGCGGTGAACCTGGCAGGATTGCCGGGCATGTCCATCCCGGCGGGTCAGCACCAGGGCCTGCCCATCGGCATTCAGTTGATCGGCAGCGATTTCGCGGAAGCGAAGCTGCTCAATGTCGCCCACCAGTTCCAGCAGCACACTGACTGGCACCTGCAACAGGCGGAGGTTTAAGTCATGTCCTGGGAAACCGTCATCGGCCTGGAAGTACACGTCCAACTGGACACCAACAGCAAACTGTTCTCCGGCAGCAGCACCACCTTCGGGGCAGAACCCAACACCCAGGCGAGCATCTTCGACCTGGCCATGCCCGGCACCTTGCCAGTCATGAACGAGGAAGTCCTGCGCATGGCCGTCAAGTTCGGCCTGGCCATCGATGCCGAGATTGGGCGTCGCTCAGTGTTCGATCGCAAGAACTACTTTTATCCCGACCTGCCCAAGGGCTATCAGGTGAGCCAACTGCATTTCCCGACAGTGGGCAAGGGCAACCTGACCATCACCCTCGACGACGGCAGCGAGCGCACCATAGGCGTAACCCGTGCCCACATCGAGGAGGACGCCGGTAAATCCCTGCACGAGGACTTTCAGGGCCAGACCGGCATCGACCTCAACCGTGCGGGCACCCCGCTGCTGGAGATCGTTTCCGAACCGGAACTGCGCAGTGCCAGGGAGGCGGTGGCTTATCTGAAGAAGCTGCACTCGATCATTCTTTATCTGGGCATTTCCGACGGCAACATGGCGCAGGGCTCCATGCGCTGCGACGCCAACGTCTCGATCCGGCGCAAGGGCGACACCGAGTTCGGCACCCGCACCGAGATCAAGAACGTCAACTCGTTCCGCTTCGTCGAGAAAGCGATCCTGCACGAGGCTCAGCGCCAGATCGACATCCTCGAGGACGGCGGCCGCATCATCCAGGAAACCCGCCTTTACGACGCCGACCGGGACGAGACCCGCTCCATGCGCAGCAAGGAAGTCGCCAACGATTATCGCTACTTCCCGGAGCCGGACCTGCTGCCGATCGTCATTGATGACGCCTACATCGACGCCATTCGCGCCCAGCTGCCCGAATTGCCGGACGCCAAACGCGCCCGCTTCGTCAGCCAGTATGGCTTGAGCGAGTATGATGCCGGCGTGCTGGCCAGCACCCGCGCCATGGCCGATTTCTACGAGGAGGTGGTGAGCATCTGCGGCGACACCAAGCTCTCCGCCAACTGGGTCTCCGGAGACCTGCAGGGCCTGCTCAACAAGAGCGACCTTGACATCGCCCAGTCACCTGTCGATCCGACCCGCCTGGGCGGACTGATTGCCCGCATCAAGGACCAGACCGTCTCCAGCAAGATTGCCAAGACAGTCTTCGAGGCCATGATCGGCAACGATCAGTCAGCCGACCAGATCATCGAGTCGCAGGGGCTGAAGCAGGTCACCGACAGTGGCGCCATAGAAAAGCTGGTGGACGAAGTGATCGCCGCCAACCCGGAGCAGGTTGCCCAGTATCGTGCCGGCAAGGAAAAGGTCTTTGCCTTTTTCATTGGCCAGGCAATGAAGGTCTCCCGCGGCAAGGCCAACCCGGAGCAACTCAACACCCTGCTGAAAGAAAAGCTGAAGGGATAACCCCTATTTACACGAGTGAAGTTCATGATCGAAGAGAAAAAAAGCGGTGCGGCACGCGTCCAGCCGGCAACACGGGATGAGTTCTGGAGTGACGATCGGGTCAGGACGTTCCTCGCCATGCAGCCACCCGAAGGTGTGCCAGCCGACTATCACATCCTGCTGAAGGCCTATCGCGGCATGCTGCCCGACACCTTCGAGCGCTTTGTCATTTTCTTCGTCGAGGAAGGGCACGACATCAATGTGCGGCTGGATGACGGCAGCACCATCCTTGACCATATATCGAAGCATCGGAAGGCGGGGCAGTATATTGCGGCGCTGGAAGGCGCTGGAGCGGTGAAATCAGGGGGGCGCGCCTCGTAGTGCCGAGCCATGGAGCGGGGCCTACGAAGCCCCTGGCAAAATCAGCTGCGCCTTGGCCGCCCGCGCCCTGACCCACCCGACCCAGGCCGGGACTTGCCATCACGCCCACCATCGGCCCGCGGCGGCGCCTTGAACCTGGAAGCCCTCTCAAACGCGGGCGGTTCAGCCAGCATCGACTCATCGGGATAGGTACAGGCCAGTTTGCGTCCCAGTTTTTCCTCGATGTTCGGCAGCAGAAAGGAATCCTCTTCACAGGCAAAGCTGATGGAGGTCCCGATGTTGCCTGCCCGGCCGGTACGACCGATGCGGTGCACGTAGTCTTCCGCCTCTTCCGGCAGGCTGTAGTTGATGACGTGGGTCACGTCGTCGATGTGCAGTCCGCGCCCGGCCACATCTGTCGCCACCAGCACTTTCAGCTTGCCTTCACGGAAGGCCTCGAGGGTCTGCACGCGCTTGTTCTGCGCCACCTCACCAGACAGCAGGCCGCAGTTGACGCCGTTGCGATAGAGGTTGTCTGCGAGCTTGCGCACCTGATCGCGACGGTTATTGAATACGATCACCTTGTCTGCCCCTTCGGCGCTGACCAGGTTGTAGAGCAGCTTGTACTTGTCTTCGGTGGTCACCAGATAGACGATCTGGTCGATGGTATCGGTCGCCACCTTCTCCGGCTCGATCTCGACCATGATCGGATCCATGGCCCAGCGGCTGGTCAGCTCCAGAATTTCTGGCGTGAAAGTCGCGCTGAACAGCAGGGTCTGGCGACAATCCTTGGCGGGAGTGCGGGCGACAATGCTGCGGACCTGGGGGATGAAACCCATGTCCAGCATCCTGTCCGCCTCGTCGATGACCAGGAATTCGACCAGACCAAGATGAACATGGTCGCTCTGCAGGAAGTCGATCAGACGGCCAGGGGTCGCGACGACAATGTCCACCAGCTTGCGATCGAGGGCACGCAGCTGTTTCTGATAGTCCTCGCCACCCACCAGGGTCACCACACTCAGATCACTGTGCTTGCACAGGTGCTGGGCATCACTGGCAATCTGCATCACCAGCTCGCGGGTCGGGGCCAGGATCAGGGCGCGTGGCTCTGACAGATAGCGCTCTTCCTGAGCCGGATTGCTGAGCAGGTCGTTGATGATGGTGATCAGGAAGGCGGCGGTCTTGCCGGTGCCGGTCTGGGCCCGACCGGTGACGTCGTGGCCTTCCAGCGTATAGCGCAGGCTCTGCGCCTGGATGGGTGTGCAGTATTCGAAACCGAGATCCGCAATAGCCTTGCGCAGGGGCTCGACCAGATTGAATGCCGAAAAACCAATCTTCTGATCGCTGTTGTCGTTAGTCATAAACCGCCATGGTGCAGGCTGCCGCCTGTGGAAAATGCGCGGGAATCATAACCGCCAGCCCCGGTAACATCAATAGCGGCGGCGTAGTACTTACCCACTGCGCTGGCTGCAGGTGGGGCATTGGGGGTCGCGAGGCAGGCGCATTTCGCGCCAGCGCATGTCGCGGGCGTCCAGCAACAGCAGCCTTCCGGTCAGTGGTGTCCCCACCCCTGAGATGACTTTGATCGCCTCCATCGCCTGCACTGCGCCAACGATTCCCACCACCGGAGACATCACGCCATTGCGGGAGCAGGTGGCCTGCTCGTCGTCGCCCAGCCGGTACAGGCACTGATAGCAGGGGCTGTCATCGGCCCGGCTGTCGAACACAGCCACTTGGCCTTCCATGCGGATGGCTGCGCCGGAAACCAGCGGCACGCCGTGGCGCACGCAGGCCGCGTTGAGGGCAAAGCGGGTCGTGAAATTGTCGCAGGCGTCCAGCGCCAGGGTGACGCCAGGCAGAAGATCATCCAGTGCGGCCTCGTCGAGGCGCTGCTGCAAAGGGGTGACCCGCACTTGCGGGTTGAGCTCGCGCAGGGTCTGCAGGGCTGATGTGACCTTGGGCTGGCCAAGCGAGCTCTGGCCGTGGGCGATCTGGCGCTGCAGGTTGGTCAGTTCAACGATATCGTCGTCGGCGATAATCAGGTGCCCGACACCGGCGGCTGCCAGGTACATGGCAGCAGGGCAGCCCAGCCCGCCCATGCCCAGAATCAGGACAGTGGCATCCAGCAGCTTCTGCTGGCCGGCCACGTCGAACTCCGGCAGCATGATCTGGCGGCTGTAACGCAGCAGTTCGTCATCCTGCATTGGTCCGTCCCGGCTGACCTGGGGTCAGCGTACTGAATTCCACTTTGCCCATTCGTCCGTAAAGTATTTTACGCACTCGTCGGCGACCATTTCTTCGGTAAAACGATCGGCGCTCACGGCGCCCAGTGCGCCGTTCTCCCAGGTCAGCGTGTTTACGCCCACCTCTGTCATGACCCAGTACTCCAGACGGGCCGTGTAGGCGACCACGTTGTTCTCGCGCACGGCCTGGATACGGCAGATCAGGTTATTGCCTGTGCCGGAGCGCCGTCTTGCCCCGACCCCCTCCAAGCCTGAAGTAAAGTGCTGCTGGGCCTTGCTCCGGAACGCCTGCTGCTCCTGTTCCATCTCGTCCCACTGGGAGATATTCATATAGGCGTCAAACTGCTCGACGCCGGTCATGGCGATACCGTTCCCCCTGGGGAACACCTGTGCCTGCACCTGCGAAACGCAGATCAGCGCGGCCATCATCAGCCCGGACAGGGCCACCTTACGAAAAACAGCCATCAAATCATTCCTCTTAAACACTCTTGGTACAGTTCCACTGTCATACGCGGCAGCCGACCGATATCCGTTCATTTCCACTCAAGTCCTTTATGGTGCCGACCTCTCGGTATCCCAGCCCTTCCAGTATCTCCCGCACGCTGGCGCCCTGCTGCCAGCCGTGCTCCAGCAGCAACCAGCCGCCGGGGCGCAGATGTGGCAGAGCCTGCCTGGCGATGGTGCCCAGATCAGCCAATCCGGCATTGTCCGCGACCAGTGCGGAGCGCGGCTCAAAGCGCAGATCCCCCTGCCCGAGATGAACATCATCAGGCTCAATGTAGGGCGGGTTGCTGACAATCATATCGTATGGTCCCGCGGGCAGCGCATCACACCACAGCCCCTCACGGAAGATAACGTTTCCGAGACCCAGCCGGATACTGTTGTCCGAGGCCACCGCCAGGGCCGTCGGGCTGGCATCGGTGGCCACCAGCCTCCAGCCCGGCCGTTCCGTTGCCAGTGCCAGCGCAATGGCACCGCTGCCGGTGCCCAGATCCGCCACCAGTGCCTGCGGCGCCTGCAACAGGGCCAGCGCCTGCTCCACCAACACCTCGGTTTCCGGGCGCGGTATCAGGACCTGGGGAGTGACCTGCAGGGGCAATGACCAGAACTCCCGCACGCCGGTGATGTAGGCCACCGGTTCACCGAGGATGCGGCGTTCCAGCAATGTCTCGAAGCGGTTGAGCTGGGCCGGACCCAGCGCCTGCTCCGGCCACGCGTACAAATGACTGCGGGGCTTGTCCAGCGCCGAGCACAGCAGCACCTCGGCATCGATCTGGGCGCTGTCGCTGCCCAGCAGTGCGTGCTGGGCCATCAGCAGAGCCTGGCGAATATTCATCGCCGCCTCACTCCGCCAGCTGCGCCAGCAGATCTGCCTGATGCTCGTTGACCAGCGGCTGGATCACGGCATTCAGCTGCCCTTCCATGATCTCGCCCAGCTTGTAGAGTGTGAGGTTGATACGATGATCGGTCACGCGCCCTTGCGGGTAGTTGTAGGTGCGGATGCGTTCGGAGCGATCGCCGGTTCCCACCAGTTGTCTTCGGGTATCCGACACTTCCTGGGCCGCCGCCTGCTGGGCCTGGTCATTGAGCCTGGCATGCAGCAGCGACATCGCACGAGAACGGTTCTTGTGCTGCGACCGCTCATCCTGGCATTCCACCACCAGCCCCGTGGGAATGTGGGTAATGCGGATGGCGGAATCAGTCTTGTTGATATGCTGGCCGCCCGCACCGCTGGCGCGGAAAGTATCCACGCGAATGTCGGCCTTGTTGATCTCGATTTCCGCCAGTTCGTCCATGGCGGGCATCACCGCTACCGTGCAGGCAGAGGTATGAATGCGCCCCTGGGTCTCGGTCTCGGGAACGCGCTGTACGCGGTGGGCACCGGACTCGAACTTGAGCGCACCATAGACGTTACGGCCCTCGATGCGGGTGATGATCTCTTTGTAGCCGCCGTGCTCGCCGGGACGCTCACTGAGCACCTCCAGGCGCCAGCCCTGCAGCTCGGCATAACGGGAGTACATCCGGAACAGGTCGCCGGCGAAGATAGCCGCCTCGTCGCCACCCGTGCCGGCACGCACCTCCAGGAAGGTGTTGCAGCTGTCCTTCTCGTCCTTCGGCAGCAGCAGCTTTTGCAATGCCAGCTCCTGCTGCTCCAGCCCCGCTTCGATCTCTCGCACTTCTTCTTCGGCCATGGCGCGAATGTCGCTGTCCGGGTCCTTCTGCATCTCCCGCGCCTGCGCCAGTTGCTCCTGCACCTGACTGAATTCCGCGAAGGCCTGCGCTACCGGCTCAACCTCGGCATATTCCCGTGACAGCGCCCGAAAGCGATCCTGGTTGCCGATCACCTCGGCGTCGCTCAGCAGGGCCGAGAGTTCCTCGTAGCGATCCTGCAGTTGGGACAGTTTCTGAACAATGGAATCTTTCATCATGATGGTGTCTCTTCGCGCCCGGACGCATCCAGACCTTTCCCTGCGTCGCTGTCGCCCGCCGGACCCTGCTCTTCGCCAATATCCAGTTCATAGAGCTCCCGGGTCAGCAACAGCACCTCGTCGCGACCGTCGGCAGTGGCCTTCTTCATCTGCACGCTGGGGGAGTGGATCAGCTTGTTGGTCAGCGCCCGCGCCAGCGATTCGACCACGGCGGCCGCATCATCGCCTCTGTGCAGTTCACGCAGTGCTTTCTCCACTTCGCGGTCACGGATGCCCTCCGCCTTCTCGCGGAAAGCCCGCAGGGTGTGCACCGCATTGAGCGCGCGCTGCTGCCGCTGATACTCCTCCACGCCGCGTTCGATGATGGCCCGGGCCTGCTCGGCAGCCTCGGCGCGGCTCTTGACGCTATCTTCGATCACATCGCGGATATCATCGATGCTGTAGAGGTAGGCGTCGGCGAGCTCGCCCACTTCCGGCTCGATGTCCCGCGGCACCGCCAGATCCACCAGCAGGATCGGCCTATGGCGACGCTTGCGCAGCGCACTTTCCACCGCACCCTTGCCCAGCAGGGGCAACTGGCTGTTGGTGGAGGACACCACAATGTCGGCCTCGATGAGCCGTTCCGGAATCTCAGAGAGCAACACCCCTTCGGCATCGAACTTTTCGCCCAGCTCGACGGCATTCTGCAGCGTCCGGTTGGCCACCACGATGTGCTGCACGCCCTTTTCACGCAGGTGCGCCGCCACCAGCTCGATGGTATGGCCGGCGCCGATCAGCAGCGCCTTGAGGCTGCCCAGGCTGGAGAAGATCTGTTCAGCCAGGGTGACCGCCGCATAGGCGACAGACACCGGGTTCTCACCGATAGCGGTGTCGGTACGCACTTCCTTGGCGATGGAGAATGCCTCCTGGAAAGCGCGGCCCAGCTTGGCGCCGATGGCCCCCTGCTCCTTGGAGACGGCGAAGGCCGACTTGATCTGGCCCAGGATCTGCGGTTCTCCCAGCACCATGGAGTCCAGCCCGCAGGCCACCCGCATCAGATGGCGCACGACGTCGTCCTGCCAGTGGAAATAGCTGCAGCGGCGCAACTCGTCGGCATTGAGCCCATGATAGGTGCTCAGCCATTCCAGCAATTGCCGCTCCGGTTCGCCGGTCCTGTCTTCGTCAGGAAGATCCACCTCCACATACAGTTCGGTACGGTTGCAGGTGGACACGATCACCAGCTCCTCGACCCCGTCCAGGGCGCGAGCGCGCTCGATGGCCTCGACAACCTTCTCCGGAGGAAAGGCCACCTGCTCGCGAAAATCCACGTTCGCCGTGTTGTGGTTGATGCCCAATAGGACCAGCGCCATAAGAACCCTTGCCTGCGACTTGGTACAAGGCTGCGCACGGATGATGTGCGGCCCAGGACGTCCGGCGATCAAGATGGGAAAAAAGCTGGGTATATTACTAAATAAGTGGCTTTCTGCCCAATTGTTAAATTCGCGATAATGCGGTTACACTGGCCTGCCGGGCCTGCTGTCCCGGAAGAGAGCATGGTTGCAAACATGAACAGACTACCCACCCCAATACTGCCGGGCCTGCTGCTGGGCCTCTCGATATCCCTTGCTGCCTGCCAGGGCACCGCGGTCGCTCCCGACGCCCTGGCAGAAGTGGCCGCAGAAGTGCCCGTGGCCGAGTCTCCCAACACTGCCGAAGCCGCAGAAGCTTCCGCGCCAGAACCTGTCACCTACGCCAACTTCACCGTTGACGAACTCAACCGTGCCCTGCTCAATGAGTTGGGGGGCCAGCGCGGCTATCTGCCGGACGCCGCCCGCGATTATTACGCCCTGGCGCTGGAAACGGAGGATATCGGCATCATCCGTCGTGCCAGCCAGTTTGCCTCTGCCATGGGTGACACCGAGGCACTGGTGACGCTGGGCCGGATGTGGGTCGAGCAGGAACCCGCCGCCATTGAGCCGCACCTGGTGCTGAGCTACCAGATGCTGGAGAGCGGCCGGCTGGAAGAGGCGGTGGGACACATGCGCCGGGTACTGGATCTGGGCGGGCGTATCGATTTCACCAACATCAGCAGCCGCGCCGAGAGGCTGAGCAGGGCGCAGCGCCAACCCATCATCGCGGCATTGCAGACCCTGCGGACGGAATATCCGGACCTGCGCTCCCTGCACTACAGCCTGATCCTGTTGCTGGAGCAGAACGAGAATCCCGACCTGGCCATGGCGGAGCTGCTCGCTTATCGCGACGCCTACGGCGAGTCCGCCAGAGTCATGCTGGTCGAGGCCCAGCTCCTGCTGCAGCAGGACAGGACCGAAGAAACCCTGCAGGTGCTTGCCGAAGGCGTGGAAACCTATCCCGACAACCGCCTCATGCGCTTCAACTACGGCCGCGTGCTGGTGCAGGCCAACGACCTGCAGAATGCCCGCGCCCAGTTCGAAGCCCTGGCCGAGATCGCGCCGGAAGATCACGAGACGATGTACTCCCTGGCACTCATCGACCTGGAGCTGAACGACCCCGAGCGCGCCAAACCCTTGCTGACCCGATTGCTGCAGGCCCGCTATCGCGCGGATGACAGCAATTTCTACCTGGGCATCGTCGCCGAGCGCGAGGGCAACCTGGAAACTGCCATCTCCCATTACCAGGCCGTCAGCCAGAATGGCTCCAACTTCGTTGCCGCCCAGCGTCTCGCCGTGCGCCTGCTGATCATGGAAGGCCGGCTGGACGAGGCGCACGAATGGGTGCTCTCTGTCTCCGAGGGCAACCCCCGCCTGCAGATACTGCTGGCCACGATCGAGACAGATGCATTACTGGCAGGCGGTCACATCGACCGCGCCGAAGCCATGCTCAGCCAGCTCATCGAGCGCTATCCGCAGGACACCGACCTGCTGTTCGCCCGCGCTCTGGTCAGCGAACGGCTTGGCAACATGCCCAAAGCCGAGCTGGACCTGCGTCGGATCATCGATCTGGAACCGCAGGATGCCCGCGCCCTGAATCACCTCGGCTACACACTGGCCGACACCACCGACCGCTATGAGGAAGCGCTGCAGCTACTGGAGCGGGCCGCGGCACTCGAGCCGGAGGATCCGGCCATCATCGACAGCCTGGGCTGGGCACAGTACAAACTCGGCTTCTATGAAGAGGCACTGGAGAACCTGCAGCGCGCCTATGAGGCCTTCCCGGACCCTGAGGTCGCCGCCCATCTTGGCGAAGTGCTGTGGGCCATGGGGCGTGAGCGCGAGGCCAACCGCATCTGGGAAGAGGCCCTTAACGAGCGCCCCGACAACGACCTGCTCAAATCCGTCATGACCCGCCTGCGCTCTGGCACCGACAGTTGATCATGCAGCGCCTCCCCACCCTGGCCCTGCTCACCGCATTGCTGGCGGCCTGCGCGGCACCGCCGCGGATGGATGCGCCGGTCAACGATAGCTGGCAGGTGCGCCGTGAACTGCTGGAGAACCTCACACACTGGGAATTTACCGGCCGCATCGGCGTCCGCGACGCCAACGACTCGCATTCGTCGCGCATCCGCTGGCAGCAGAACGGCGACCACTACACAATCAACCTGTGGGGCACCCTCAACGTGGGCGCCACCCAGATCAGCGGTGGACCGGAGCAGGTGGTGCTGCAGCAGCAGAATGAACCGGCACTGACCGCATCCACTCCCGAGCAACTGGTCGCCGAGCAACTGGGCTACGAGTTGCCGGTATCGGAGCTCAACTACTGGATTCGGGGCATTCCGGATCCGGCCAACAGCAGCACGCCGCAGTTCAGCGAGAACAACCAGCTGATCTCCCTGCAGCAGTCCGGCTGGCAGGTCCAGTATCTCGGTTACACCAATTTCGGCACTGAATCACTGCCCACCCGCATCCGCATCGAGAAACCGCCGCTGCGGCTGGACTTCGTGCGGCTCGACTGGACCCTGCCCGACTCGCCTGCGACATGACCCGCCTGACCCTGCTCTCACCCGCCAAGCTCAACCTGTTCCTGCACATCACGGGCCGGCGCGCCGATGGCTATCACGAACTGCAGACCATCTTCCAGTTGCTCGACCATGGCGATGACCTGCATTTCGAGTGCAACGACTCGGGAGAGATCGTGCTGCACTGCAACGAACCGGCCCTGGCCCGACCCGATAATCTGGTGGTGAGGGCAGCGCGTGCCCTGCAGCGCACCACGGGTTCACAGGCCGGCGCGGTCATCCATCTGCACAAGAGAATTCCGGCAGGCGCGGGACTTGGGGGCGGCAGTTCCAACGCCGCCACGACGCTGGTTGCCCTCAACCGGCTCTGGAACACCGCCCTGGAAGTGGAACAGCTGTGCGGCCTAGGCGTCTCACTCGGCGCCGACGTTCCGGTCTTCGTGCGCGGGACATCGGCATGGGCCGAAGGCGTGGGAGAGGTGCTGATTCCCCTTGATTTGCCGGAAAAAACCTACCTGGTCATCACACCCGACTGCCATGTTTCGACAGCAGAGATTTTTTCGCATCAGCAATTGACACGGGACACGACTCCCATCAAAATGGCCGCCTTTCTGGCTGGGCAGACCAGAAATGACTGTGAAAACCTTGTCCGCCGGCTTTATCCGCCGGTAGACAGAGCGCTGGATTGGCTGGGTCGTCATGCGACCGCCAGGATGACCGGAACCGGTGCCAGCGTGTTCGCAGCATTCGATTCATACCAGGAGGCAACCGCTGTTTTCAGCAAGCTTCCGGCAGAATTGACGGGGTTCGTTGCACGCGGTCTGCCGCGCAGCGATCTTCAGCCAAAGTAGGCAAACGCTGGCCGTTTTGCGTACAATGCAGAAGTTTTTGGGGTGTCGCCAAGTTGGTAAGGCACAAGGTTTTGATCCTTGCATGCGTTGGTTCGAGTCCAGCCACCCCAGCCATATTTTGAATGTCCATCAGGGCAGCATACTGCCCTGATTCCCACTTTCATGCAGCCAGAAGACCGGATCGCGTATCTCAAGTCCGATTAAAAATTCGCTCCGAACTTATTCGAAAAAAATTTCGAAAGGGTCCCCCATGGCAAATAATTTGATGGTTTTCGCCGGCAACGCCAATCCGGTACTGGCAGACAAGATCGCCAGGCAGCTTGGCATTCCCCTGGGCGATGCCACGATCAGCCGCTTCAGCGACGGCGAAGTCAATGTCGAGATCAAGGAAAATGTGCGCGGCAAGGATGTGTTCATCATCCAGCCTACCTGCGCACCGACCAACGACAGTCTCATGGAACTGCTGCTGATGGCCGATGCCATGCACCGCGCATCCGCCAACCGCATTACCGCGGTAGTACCCTACTTTGGCTACGCCCGTCAGGATCGCCGCGTGCGCTCTGCCCGCGTTGCCATCAGCGCCAAGGTCGTGGCCGACATGATCGTCGCCGTTGGGATACACCGCGTATTGACGGTTGACCTGCACGCCGAGCAGATCCAGGGCTTTTTCAGCATTCCGGTGGACAACGTCTACGGCTCGCCCCTGCTGACCGACGACATCGAGCGGCAGAACTACGAGAACCTGCTGGTGGTGTCTCCGGACATCGGTGGCGTGGTGCGTGCGCGTGCCGTGGCCAAGCAGTTGAACGTGGATCTGGCCATCATCGACAAACGTCGCCCACAGGCCAACGAAGCCCAGGTGATGCACATCATTGGTGAAGTCCAGGGCCGTACCTGCCTGATCGTCGACGACATGGTCGATACCGCCGGCACCCTGTGCAAGGCGGCCGCCGCGTTGAAAGAGCACGGCGCGCAGCGCGTTCTGGCATACTCCACGCATGCCGTGCTATCGGGCAATGCCTACGACAACATCATGAATTCAGAACTCGACTCGCTGGTGGTGACTGACACCATTCCGCTGAGCGAGCAGTTCAGGAACTGCCCGAAGGTTCGCCAGCTGGGCATGGCAAGGCTGCTGGCCGAGTCCATTCGCCGTGTCAGCAACGAAGAATCCATCAGCGCGATGTTCGACAATACCTGAACCGGGTTGTCCGCAGCGTACTGATATCACCAGGGGCCCGCGCATGCTTGCATGTTCGGGTCTTTTTAACACCCGCGGAACGGTTGGTCGCAAACCGCCCGCTGGTTAGACGATGTTGCGAAACATCCCTTACGGAGAAATGAAATGTCCAATGAATTCGAGCTCAATGCTGAAGTCAGAACGGAGCTGGGGAAAGGTGCGAGCCGCCGCCTGCGCCGTCTGGCTAGCCTGGTTCCTGCCATCATCTATGGTGGAGACAAGGAACCTGTGAACATCACTATCCCGCACAAGGATATCCTGAAAGCGCTGTCCAATGAGGCGTTCTTCTCTCACATCATCACTCTGCATGTGGGCAAGAAGAAAGAACAGGTCGTGATCAAGGCGCTGCAGCGTCATCCGTCCAAGCCGCGCATCCTGCATGCCGACTTCCAGCGCGTCAGTGCCAACCAGGCCATCACCGTAAACGTACCGCTGCACTTCATCAATGAAGACAAGTGCAAGGGCGTCAAACTCGGTGGCGGCAGCATCATCCACGCACTCAACGAATTGCATGTGAGCTGCCTGCCGAAGGATCTGCCTGAGTTCATCGAAGTGGACGTGGCCGACCTGGGTGTGGGTGAAGCGATCCACATCTCCCAGATCAAGCTGCCAAAAGGCGTTACCAGCGTGGACCTGACTCACGGTCACGATGCCGACAATGCCGTTGTCAGCGTCCTGGCACCGCGTGGCGGCTCTGCAGCCTCCGAAGAAGGCGAAGAAGCGGCAGCAGAGTAAGCCTGACCACCGCTCTGTCTCGTGGAGCTTGTCTATGCAAGGCAATGCCCTGAAACTGATTGTGGGCCTGGGAAATCCGGGCCCGCAATACTATCGTAACCGCCACAACGCAGGTGCCTGGTTTCTGTCCCGTGTGGCAGCAGAAGGCAATTGCGAGCTGCGCAGTGAGAGCAAATTCTTCGGCTATACCGGCCGCATCACCCTGGCGGGTCACGACCTGCGCCTGCTCTTCCCTTCGACGTACATGAACCGCAGCGGTCAGTCCGTGGCGGCCTTCAGCAAGTATTTCGACATTGCGCCAGAAAACATACTGGTGGCCCATGACGAGATCGACTTCGATGTCGGCACTACCCGCTTGAAGTTCGGTGGGGGTCACGGCGGCCAGAACGGCGTGCGTGACATCATCAGTGCCCTGGGCGGCGCGCGCGACTTCCATCGGCTGCGCATCGGCGTCGGTCATCCTGGCAACAAGGCCCAGGTGGCCAACTACGTGCTCAGTGATCCGTCACGCAGCGAAGAAGAAGCCATCATGACAACCATAGATCAAGCGATTCGCACCCTGCCCCACGCCCTGGCGGGCAACTGGCAGACGGCAATGCACGAACTTCATACCAAGCCTGCCTGAACAGCGGCATTCACAGCACACTGAATTTTTTCCGGGGATTTCATCATGGGTTTCAAATGCGGCATTGTCGGACTTCCCAACGTCGGCAAGTCCACACTTTTCAATGCGCTGACCAAGGCCGGCATCGCTGCCGAGAACTTCCCCTTCTGCACCATTGAGCCAAACTCCGGCCTGGTGCCCATGCCCGATCCCCGCCTGGACAAACTGGCGGAGATCGTGCAGCCGCAGCGCACCATTCCCACTACCATGGAGTTCGTCGACATCGCCGGTCTGGTGGCTGGCGCCTCCAAGGGTGAAGGTCTCGGCAACCAGTTTCTCGCCAACATCCGCGAGACCGACGCCATCGCCCACGTGGTGCGCTGCTTCGAAGACAGCAACATTGTCCACGTCGCCGATCGCATCAATCCGGCTGCCGACATCGAGGTGATCAACACCGAACTGGCGCTGGCGGACCTGGATACCGTGGAGAAGACCCTCCATCGCGTGTCAAAGGCGGCCCGGAGTGGCGACAAGGATTCCATCAAGCAGGTGGCCCTGCTGGAAAAAGTCCGCGAGCACCTGAACGAGGCCAGGCCCGTGCGCACGCTGAATCTGAGCAAGGACGAGCTGGCGGATCTGTACGGCATGCACCTGCTGACCGTCAAACCCACCATGTACATCGCCAACGTCGATGAAGACGGCTTCGACAACAATCCTTTCC
>Ga0233385_1000580_pt1 | contig 17781 bp, 17 predicted proteins | sample ElkDunMinimDraft_16_FD_191543 | JGI IMG/M metagenome (GOLD analysis project Ga0233385, IMG submission 191543) | Fecal eukaryotic communites from dung pellets of Tule Elk in California, USA - Elk Dung G36 | ecosystem: Host-associated > Mammals > Digestive system > Large intestine > Fecal | place...
CGGCACCACCAGCGCCGCCGTCAGCGCCAGCACGAAAAGTCCCCCGAAGATCACGAACAGCCGTGCCAACGTCAGTCCCGGATTGTGCCTGAGTACGGCACCCAGTGTACTCGCATCGGCGTGTCGATAAAGTGGCGATTTTCAACAGCTTGCCCGGGCTGCTGATCGCCGTCATTCCGGGGCCGCGAAGCGGAACCCGGAATCCAGCTCGCCGACCCTCGCCAGTTTCCGCCAGCGTCCAACCTCGCCGCGAGCGCCTCGCAGGCGTCTCATTCATTCACTGCCGAACTCTGGTCCGCTTCGCGGCCCCGGAAAGACGGAAACGGCGTAGGGCGGAAGTCGGCCGCAGCTCACCCGCCTAGCCGCATCGGCCAGATCTTGCCCGGGTTGAGGATGTTGTCGGGGTCGAGCGCGGCCTTGATCGCGCGCATCACGTCGACGCCGCTGCGGCCGATCTCGCCTTCGATGAAGCCGATCTTGCCCTGCCCTATGCCGTGCTCGCCGGTGCAGGTGCCGTCCATGCGCTGCGCCCTGGCGTTCAGCCTGGCGCAGAACTCCTCGGCCAGCGCGATCTCCTTCGTGTCGTTGACGTCCATCAGCACCAGCGTATGGAAATTGCCGTCGCCGACATGGCCGACGATCGGCGCGATCAGCCCCATCTCGGCGATGTCGGCCTCGGTCTCGGCGATGCATTCGGCGAGCCTCGAGATCGGCACGCAGACATCCGTCGACAGCCCTTGCGAACCCGGCCGCAGCGTCAGCGACGCCCAATAGGAATCGTGGCGCGCCTTCCAGAGCTTGTTGCGTTCCTCCGCGACCGTCGTCCAGATGAACGGCCCGCCGCCGAACTCGGCGGCGATCTCGCCGAACGACTGCGCCTGTTCCGCCACGCCGGCGTCGCTGCCGTGGAATTCGACGAACAGGCAGGGGCTCTCGGGATAGTCGAGCTTGGAATAGTTCTTCAGCGCCCGCATCTGCAGCGCGTTGAGGAGTTCGATGCGCGCCACCGGAATGCCCATCTGGATCGTCGCGATCACCGCCTCGCAGGCCTGCTCGACCGACGGGAACGGGCACACGCCGCCCGAGATCGCCTGCGGTATGCCGGCGAGCTTGAGCGTCAGCGAGGTTATGATGCCGAGCGTGCCCTCCGAGCCGACGATCAGCCGCGTCAGGTCATAGCCGGCCGAGCTCTTCTTGGCGCGCTTGCCTGTCGTGACCACGCTGCCGTCGGCCATCACCGCCGTCAGCGACAGCACGTTCTCGCGCATCGTGCCGTAGCGCACCGCATTGGTGCCCGACGCCCGCGTCGCCGCCATGCCGCCAAGGCTGGCGTTGGCGCCCGGATCGATCGGGAAGAACAGGCCGGTGTCGCGCAGATGGTCGTTGAGCTCGATCCTGGTCACGCCTGGCTCGACCGTGCAGTCGAGATCCTGCGGGTTGACCGCGAGGATGCGGTTCATGCGCGAGGTGTCGAGCGAGATGCCGCCGCCCGGCGCGTTGACCGCGCCCTCCAGCGAGGTGCCCGTGCCGAAGGCGATGACCGGCGCCTTGTGCGCCGCACAGGCGCGCACGATCTCCTGCACCTCCTCGGTGCTCTCGGCGAAGACGACGCCGTCCGGCGCCTGGCTCGGGATGTAGGTCGTCGTGTGCGCGTGCTGCTCGCGGATCGCCTGCCCCGTCTGGAAACGCTCGCCGAACCGCTGCTTCAATGTGCCGAGCACGGCGGCGATGCCGGCTTCGTTGCGCTCGACTTTGTTCAGGTCGCTGAGAGCCATGCTTTCCTGCGCTTTTGGGCCAGCCCTGCCCTTGTCCTCCGGCTAGGCATGCGTAGTGTCACCCGCGCTCTCTCTTGTCCAGCGCCACAAGGAACAGGTCCAGCATCGATGACAGCAGCCGCCGCCCCCCTCGTCTCCCGCGTCATGGAGGTCGAGAAGGACTGGATCGACTATAACGGCCACCTCAACATGGCCTATTACAACGTGATCTTCGACCGCGGCTCGGACGAGGCCTTCGAGATCATGGGCATGGGTCCGTCCTATGCCAGGGAGCGCAAGCTGACGATCTACACCGCCGAGGCCCATGTCTGCTACGTGCGCGAGCTGCATCTGGCCGACAAGGTCGCCGTCACCTTCCAGCTCATCGACCATGACGAGAAGCGGCTGCGCGCCTACCAGGAGATCCGCCACGTCGACGGCTGGCTGGCGGCGACGTCGGAGACGCTCTCGCTCCACATCGACATGGGCGGGCCGAAGGTCGCCCCCTTCCCATCAGACGTGATGGAAAAGGTCGAGGCGATCGGCAAGGCCCACGCGGCGCTGCCCATGCCCGAGCGCGCCGGCCGCTCTATCGGCATCAAGCGCAAGTCCTGATAGGGCAGCCGCCCCCCCGCCGCTATTGCGGCGGCGCAACACCTTGCCGCCGAATTAACCTTGACGGTCCGTTAACGTGCAAAACCCGCCGCCCCGCCATTGATCATCGCGAGCGACTCGGCGGAAATCGCCCCGCAACGACACGCTTGGAGGCGACACCAGGCGAATGCGGCGTGGGATGCAGATGAAACAGGACATCGGGGCAGTTGCGCACCGGCTCGCGGACGACCAGCGCATCAGCGACTATGATTTCTGGCGCGCGCTGAAGAACCTGAACAACGAGATCTACCGCAAGGCCGGCGACCACCAGCCGATCCCCATCGAGATGATCCGCTGGCGCGCCATCATCAAGCAGGCCCGCTCGCGGCGGGGCATGAACTAGCCCGGCCCTCGCCTTCCGGTTGCCCGCGCATCCGCCAGCAAGGCACCTTCGCGCAATTTTTCGCTTTACAAGCAACCGCTTGATCCGGCTGCATGATTTTTCCTGCACCCCGGCGCGCCCCGGCGCCCGCCTTGTATCTGGGTGAACCAACGCAGGGCCTGACCGTTTTTACCCGACGAACGGCAGGAGCCTAGCGAATGGACCGGAAAACGGAGCCAGGTTCGATTGACGACTGGCATATGACGGACGATCTCCATGCGGAGCAAGGCAAGGGCGATCCCTTCGCCGCGGCGATACGCGCCACCCGCATGCCTATGGTCATCACCGACCCCAGGCAGCCGGACAACCCGATCGTCTTTGCGAACGACGCCTTCCTGAGGATGTCGGGCTACCAGCGCGGCGAAGTGATCGGGCGCAACTGCCGCTTCCTGCAGGGGCCCGCCACAAGCGCCGACGACGTCGCAGCGATCAGGGACGCGATCGCCGCCCGCAAGGACATCAGCATCGACATCCTGAACTACCGCAAGGACGGCACGCCGTTCTGGAACGCGCTCTTCATCAGCCCGGTGTCGAACCAGGCCGGCAATCTGCTGTTCTACTTCGCCTCGCAGCTCGACGTTTCCGACCGCAAGCGTTCCGAGCGCCGCATCAGCGCCGCCAAGGACAAGTTCGCGCAGGCGGTCAAGGAGCGCACCGCCGAGCTGGAGGCCGCGCTGGAAACGCAGAAGGCGCTTCTGCACGAGGTCGACCACCGGGTGAAGAACAACCTCCAGATGGTCTCTTCGCTCATCCTGATGCAGTGCCGCTCCATCCCGGACGAGAATATCCGCGAGTCGCTGCGGGGCATGCTGACGCGCATCGAAGCGCTGAGCACGGTCCACCGGCGTCTCTACCAGTCGGAGGACATCGCGGCCTTCGACGTGGCCGATTTCGCACGCGACCTCGTCACCGACCTCGTCGCTGCTTCCGGTCAGGATCTCGTCGCGGAGCTTCAATTGCAGCCCGTCGTCGTCCCCGCCGAAAAGGCCGCGCCGCTGGCCTTGATGGTGAACGAGCTGGTCACCAACACCATCAAGCACGCCTTCAAGGAAAGAAGCGCGGCCGACGGTCCCGGCAAGGTGTCGGTGTCGCTCCGCGACGGCGACGGAAGGCTGCGGATCGAAGTGGCCGACAATGGCGCAGGCTTCGGAAAAGCGGATGGCGACGGCACGTTCGGGCTCCGCCTCATCCGCTCGCTGGCGCGCCAGTTGCGCGCCGACATCGACTGGAAAGACGCAGGTCCCGGCACCAGGGCGACGATCAGCCTCCCCCTCGAAGATGCACAAGGAAAACAGCCATGAACGACCCCCTCACCGTTCTGATCGTCGAAGACGAGGCCCTGCTTGCCATGGAGCTGGAACTTCTGGTCGAGGAGGCCGGGCATTCGGTCGTCGGCTCGGCCACGTCCTCGGCGGACGCCCGGCGGCTGGTCGACGAGGTGGAGGCCGATATCGCCTTCGTCGATGTGCACCTTGCCGACGGTCCGACCGGCATCGACGTTGCCGAATACATCGCCCGCCACAAGCGCTCGATGGTGGTGTTCCTGACCGCAAACCCCAGGCGGCTGCCCGAAAACCTGGCGGGCGCGGTCGGCGTGATCGCCAAGCCCTATACGCTGAACGGGCTTCAAGCCGCCCTGCAATACCTGCAGGAGGGCGTGCGCCGGCCTCCCCCCGTCTCGGAACTACCGGTCGGCTTCACGCTGTCGCCGCGCTTCGCCGCCGACTGGGCGCCGCAATCCGGCTGATCGCCGCCCGCGTCAGGCGAGCTTCTCCTGGAAGAAGGCTATCGTCCGGCCCCAGGCGAGGTCCGCCGCCTCCTTGTTGTAGCGAGCCGACGAGGTGTCGTTGTTGAAGGCGTGCTGCGCGCCGTCGTAGACATAGATGGTGAAATCCTTGCCGCCCGCCTCCAGTGCTGCCTTGTAGGCGTCGATGCCGGCATTGATGCGCTCGTCGACCCCGGCATAGTGCAGCAACAGCGCCGCATTGATCTTCGGCACGTCGGCGGCGTCCGCCTGGCGTCCGTAATAGGCGACGCCCGCCCCGAGCTCGGGCGCGGCGGTGGCCAGGTTGTTGACGGCGCCGCCGCCCCAGCAGAAGCCCATGGCGCCGACCTTGCCGGTGCCGAGCTCGTGATCCCCGAGGAATTCGACCGTCGCGACTCCGTTGACGATGGTCTGCCCGGGATCGAGCTGCCCTATCATCTCGCGCGCCTTGTCTTCGTCCGCCGGCGTGCCGCCGAGCGGCGACAGGTAGTCGGGCGCGAGCGCCACGAAGCCTTCCAGCGCCACGCGCCGCGCCACGTCCCTGATGTGGGCGTTGAGGCCGCGGTTCTCGTGGATGACGATGACGGTCGGCAGCTTGCCGCTCTGGTCGGCGGGGTGGACGAGATAGCCCGTCATGTTGCCGGTGGCGCCCGGCCACTCGACGTCCTCGCCCTTCAGCCCCGGATCGTCGGCCGCCACGATCTCGGCCGCCGCCGGATTGGCGGCGAGCAGCGGCGCGATCGCCGCGGCCGCGGCGCCCGATCCGGCAAGCTTCGTCAGCTTGTCCATGAAGCCGCGGCGGTCGAGGGTCAGGTGGGTGTATTCGTCATAGGCGTCGATCATCGCCTGCGTGATGCCAGGTTTGGTCATGTCGCATTCCTCCCGGATTCCGATGTTTCGATTTCCCCTGCGGCACAACTAACCCGATCTGCGCCGGCGTCGAGTCACAGTTGGGTGAGGTCGGCGACCCCAAGGAACTGCAGAAGGAACGCAAGTCTTACGAGCCGGTTTATAGGCAAAAGGAGACCACCATGTTCGAGAATGTTCTGTGGCTTGTCATCGTGGCCGGCGGGCCTCTGCTTCTGGCGATCGTGATCGCCTGGGCCCTCGTGACCAGGCGGCGCAGGGGACCGGCGGAGCAGCGCGAGCAGGACCGCGCCACCCGCGAGGTCTATCGCGACGCGTCATGATCTGTTCGACGAGCAGGCTCGCCCCGGCCGAAACTGGCGCGGTCAGCTCTTGGAGGCGGGAGGGGCGATCATGCCGGGAGCGATGTCGGTGTTCTGTGCCACCCTGATGGTCCAGCCCGACTGCCCTTGCTGTACGACCAGCAGCAATATGCCTTTCCTCACGCCCGCCGCCTGGCCGTCCGGAGCCGACGCTCCCGTCAGGCTCCAGGCGTAGTGGACGCTGGCCAGCCCCGGCGCCAGTTCCACGACCGACGCGACATCGCCTTCCAGCCGGCTGTCCCGGAAGATCGTCTCGTGCGTGGCGCGGTGCGCCGCCTCGATTTCCGACCGGTTCTTCCACCAGATGCCGACGACGTTGACGAAATTGGCATCGGCGGCGAACAGCGACGCGAACCCGCCCATGTCGTGCCGGTTCCAGGCGTCGGCAAAAGCGGTCGCGACATGCTCGGGTTTGCCAGGTGTCATGCCGGTAGCCCCCCGTGTCTGGCGTGTTTTTCGCCCCGCGTAATACACGCCACGGTTGGATATCCGTCAAGCACGGCACTGCATCGCAAGGCCGGATATTTCCGGCACTTGCGCCAAGTTGCCGGAAAACCGCCGCTATTGTATGCTCCTCGTGGTTAATGTGTCCGGCCGGTCTCGGCCGCCGTGGAGGGGTCCATGGAATTCAACCGTCGCGAGCTGATGCTCGGAGCGCTCGCCGCCGCAACGGCGGCAGGCGCAGCACCCGCCATGTCCGCCAAGGCTTCCTGGTTCGCCGGGACCGCCGTCGACAACGGCGTCACCTTCAGGCTCACAAATTTCGCCGTCATCGATCCCCGGCTGCACAAGCAGATGGTGAAGTACAAGTCGGCGGAGCCCGCCGGCACCATCGTCGTCGATACGCGCCACCACTTCCTCTATCTCATCATGGAGAACGGCACCGCCATCCGCTACGGCGTCGGCGTCGGCCGCGACGGCTTCCAGTGGTTCGGCCGCGCCAATGTCGACCGCAAGGCGCTGTGGCCGAAATGGACGCCGCCCAAGGAGATGCGCGAGCGCCAGCCGGACCTGCCGGAATTCGTCGCGGGCGGCGCGCCCACCAACCCGCTCGGGCCGCGCGCGCTCTACCTCTTCAACGAGGGCGGCGACACCGGCTACCGCCTGCACGGCACGCTGGAGCCGGGCAGCATCGGCCGCGACGTCTCGTCCGGCTGCATCCGCATGTTCCCCGAACATGTCATCGACCTCTACCAGCGCACCCCGCTCGGCACGGCCGTGCAGGTCCTCCCCCATATCGCGGACCGGGCTCCTCCGGCTGACGCAGCCCAGCAAGGATGAGCGGGAACGCAATGATGATTGCATCGAAGATCGCACGGGCCGGCGCATTCGCCGGCCTTTTGGCATTCGCGGCCTCCTGCTCCACGACCGACAGCGGCGGCGGCATCGCAGGGCTCAATCCGGGCGACACGCTGCCGCCGCAGACCGGCGGCTACACCGACGATCCGGCCGCCGGCTTCGAGAACGTGCAGCCCGGCACCGAGCAGGACTTCATCCTGTCGGCCGGCCGCCGCGTCTATTTCGCGCAAGGCTCGGCCGCGCTCGATGACACCGCGAAGGCGACGATCGACAACCAGATCGCCTTCCTGCAGAAGAACCCGAAATGGTACGTCAAGCTGCAGGGCTTCGCCGACGATCCCGGCAGCAACGGCGCCAATGTGCAGCTCTCCCAGCAGCGCGCCGACGCCGTCATGAACTACATGGTCGCCGGCGGCATCCCGGCCCAGCGCCTCTGGGCCAAGGGCTACGGCAAGGACCGCGAAGTGCGCGCCTGCAGCGAACGCGCCTGCAAGGTCCAGAACCGCCGCGTCGTCGCCAACCTCCGCCTCCAGCGCGACGAGACCTCATAAGCCAGCCGCGCCGCCCTCGGTTCGTCATCCCCTCGGTTCGTCATTCCGGGGCCGCGCAGCGGAACCCGGAATCCAGAGCGTTGACGCTGAAGGATTGCGCTCGGACGTTTCGGATAACTAGTGAGGACCAGCGCTGGATTCCGGGTTCCGCTGCGCGGCCCCGGAACGACGACAACTTAATGCGAGCCGCCGTAGCGCGCTCGTCAGCAGCAGAACCTGACGCCCCCCTCACTACTGCTCCATGAACCGGATGCGGTTGCCGAACGGGTCGATGACCTGGCATTCCATCCCCCACTCCTGCTTCTCCAGGCCGGGGCGGTTGTATTTGTAGTCCTTGGCGACCAGCGACTTCTGCCAGGCCTCGACGCCCTTCATGTAGACGACCGAGTTACACCCCGGGCTGGCGTCGCCCGAATGCTCCGACAGGTGCAGCCGCATGCCGCCGAGCGACACCTGGCAATAGAGCGGCGCGCCCGCATGGAAGCGGTGCTGCCAGTCCAGTCCGAAGCCGAGGAAGCCCAGGTAGAAATCCATCGCGCGGGCCTCGTCGAAGATGCGCACGATGGGCACCGGCTGGGTGAAGGAGATGCCGTCAGGCGGGCTCGCCGCCTCCTTCTCCAGCTTCGCCGACAATATGTTCCAGTTGTCGCAGCCGAACTGGCGCGCGACGATCTCGAGCGCCTCGCCGTGGCTGATCTCAATCGCCTTCTCGGCAAGCGACTGGCGGATGGACTTCGCCATCGCCTTTGCGTCCTGTGCGGTTCGCATGGTTCCGATCCTCTTTGGCCGGCGAATACGCGATCAGTGCCCGCATTGCCGATGCCTTCGCCGTGCGAAAGGGACCAGACCTAAGGAAGACGACGCATTCGCCATACCCCGGAGGGCGCGGACTGCCGGCTGCGTCGAGCCACAGCCAAGCTAGCGCGGCGCGGCCCCACGCGTCAATTCCGCCACATTGTCGGCTAGAACCATTGCGCAAGCCCGCCGGAACAAAACGGCGACATTGCTGGCCTTTCCGTCCCGAATCACTACATTGGGGAAAATGTCCGACTTTCCCGACGACATGCCGTTCTTCGACGAGGAGCCGATGCCCAATGGGCGTCCGCTGGCAGGCGCTCCGCGTCCGCGCGACGACGCGCCTGCGCCGCGCGCCGGCGGCGGCATCGCGGCGCGCGCCATGGCGGCGCGCCAGGGCCACAACCAGCCGCCGGACTATCTGAAGGGCCTCAACCCCGAGCAGCGCCTCGCCGTCGAGACGACCGAGGGCCCCGTGCTCGTGCTCGCCGGCGCCGGCACAGGCAAGACGCGCGTGCTGACCACCCGCATCGCGCATATCCTCGCCACCGGCCTCGCCTACCCCTCGCAGATCCTCGCCGTCACCTTCACCAACAAGGCCGCGCGCGAGATGAAGCAGCGCATCGGCCTGCTGATCGGCGAAGGCAATGTCGAGGGCATGCCCTGGCTCGGAACCTTCCATTCCATCGGCGTCAAGCTGCTGCGCCGTCATGCCGAGCTCGCCGGCCTGAAGAGCGACTTCACCATCCTCGACACCGACGACGTGATCCGGCTGCTCAAGCAGCTCATCCAGGCCGAGAACCTCGACGACAAGCGCTGGCCGGCGCGCACCTTCGCCATGATGGTCGACGGCTGGAAGAACAAGGGGCTCGGACCCGACCAGATCCCGGAAGGCGACGCCAGGAGCTTCGGCCACGGCAAGGGCCGCGAGCTCTACCGCGCCTACCAGGAGCGTCTGAAGACGCTCAACGCCTGCGACTTCGGCGACCTTTTGTGCCATCCGATCAGGATCTTCCGCGAAAACCCTGACGTCCTGAAGGACTATCACCGCAAGTTCAAATACATCCTCGTCGACGAGTACCAGGACACCAACACCGCGCAATACATGTGGCTGCGCCTGCTGGCGCAAAGGCCGACCGGTTCGCGCCCCACCTCCCCCTCGAGGGGGGAGGTCGCGCCGCGCAGCGGCGCGGGTGGGGGTGGTGTGTCGGATCACCCCACCCCGTCGCTGCGCGACGACCCTCCCCCTCCAGGGGAGGGTAAGGCGCACTCGACCGTCAACATCTGCTGCGTCGGCGACGACGACCAGTCCATCTACGGCTGGCGCGGCGCCGAGGTCGACAACATCCTGCGCTTCGACAAGGACTTTCCGGGCGCCACCATCATCCGGCTGGAGCGCAACTACCGCTCGACCGCGCATATCCTCGGTGCCGCCTCCCACCTCATCGCCCACAATGAGGGCCGCTTCGGCAAGACGCTGTTCACCGACCGCGACGATCCCGAGGACGCCAAGGTCATGGTGCATGCCGCCTGGGACAGCGACGAGGAGGCGCGCGCCGTCGGCGAGGAGATCGAGCAGGCGCAACGACGCGGCCACAACCTCAACGACATGGCGATCCTGGTCCGCGCCTCCTTCCAGACGCGCTCCTTCGAGGACCGCTTCATCGAGATCGGGCTGAACTACCGCGTCATCGGCGGCCCGCGCTTCTACGAGCGGCAGGAAATCCGCGACGCGATGGCCTATTTCCGCGTCGTCGCCAACCCGACCGACGACCTCGCTTTCGATCGCATTGTAAATGTCCCGAAACGTAAGCTGGGTGAAGGTGCTACTCGCGAAATAAGCGAGGCGGCACGCAGGCTTGGCAGGCCGAAGTTGGAGACGGCCGCGATTCTCGCTGAAAGCGACGAGATGAAGTCCAAGACCGCGCGGTCGTCGCTTCGCGAAGTCGCCGCCAATTTTGCCCGCTGGCACGCGGCGCTGGAGTCGACCCCACACACCGAGCTCGCCGAGACGATCCTCGAAGAGTCCGGCTACACCGACATGTGGAAGAACGACCGCTCGGCCGAGGCGCCGGGCCGGCTCGAAAACCTCAAGGAGCTCATCCGCTCCATGGAGGAATACGAGTCGATGCGCTCCTTCCTGGAGCATGTCGCGCTGGTCATGGACGCCGAGCAGAACGCCGAACTCGACGCCGTCAACATCATGACGCTGCATTCGGCCAAGGGGCTGGAGTTCGAGACCGTCTTCCTGCCCGGCTGGGAGGAAGGCCTCTTCCCGCACCAGCGCGCGCTCGACGAGGGCGGCCGCTCCGGCCTGGAGGAAGAGCGCCGCCTCGCCTATGTCGGGCTCACCCGCGCCAAGAAGCACCTGCACATCTGGTTCGTCTCCAACCGCCGCATTCACGGCCTCTGGCAGTCGACCATCCCCTCGCGCTTCCTCGACGAGCTGCCGGAGGCGCATGTCGAGGTGGCCGACACCGGCAATTCCTACGGCGGCTACGGCAATCCCTATGGCGGCAGCGGCTCCTTCGCCTCCGGCCGCGGCGGCCGGCAGAATCCCTACGGCGCCTCGCGCTTCGACAATGTCGGCGCGGACGACAATGCCGGCGGCGCCTTCTCCAACACCTATGCAACGCCCGGCTGGGCACGCGCGCAGGCAAACCGCACCGAAGCCACCGACCGCAACTGGGGCTCGCGCTCCGGCCATCAGGTCGAGCGCATCGGCTATGGCGAGACCGATAGCGGCTACGGCGCCGGCCGCACCTCGGTGAAGTCGCGCACCATCGAGGGCGAGCTTGTCGCGAAATCCGTCTCCGACACGCCCTCCCCCTTCAAGGTCGGCGACCGCGTCTTCCACATGAAGTTCGGCAACGGCAACGTCTCGGCCGTCGAAGGCAACAAGCTCACCATCGACTTCGACAAGGCCGGCCAGAAGAAGGTGCTGGATGGCTTCGTCAAGCCCGTCTAGGCCGAGACCTGCGACATAGCAGCAGGTTAGCCCGCCTTCCTGACCCTGCCTCCGTTGCGTCTCAAAAACTCCTTGATTCGCTGGAATTGGTTCCAGCGGAGTTTCGGGCGCGATTTCGGTCGCGAATAGAAGAGCAGACGGGCTTGATGCCCGCACATCGGGGACATGGCAAAGGTTGGTTAACCATCTTTGTCCATCCTTAACAGCTGTCGGCAACATGGAACGACGCGGTTTGAGCCGCGCCGGATCTGCGGCGACCTGCGCGGCGCGTAAGGCCGGGCTGCTGTTTCGGTGTGTAAGAGAGACGGGTGCATGGCGTATTCGCATAGGGGGATCGGGGACAACGATCCTGGGTCGAGCATTTTCTCGAAAGCACTGCTGAAGACCCTGCGCTGGGCCGTGATCCCCTGCCTGGGCATCGCGCTCGTTGTCTGGTCGGCGGCAACGCTGGCCGGCCTGCATTCCGCCGCCTCGCTGGCCTATGCCGGCACGCTCGCGCCGTCCGTCCAGTCCCGCGCGCTGTCGCCTCTCCCGGCCGAGGCGCCGCGCGGCCACCTGCCGCGCCAGGCCACGCCCGACGTCGCCGGCAAGACGGTTCCGGCCGACGCATCCTCCATCCGCGCCGCCGCGCTCGCCATCGAGCAGGCGAAACGGCAGCGCGTCGCCGCCGCGAAGCCGGCCGACCCCTTCGCCAAAGTCGTCCTCGACGCAAAACTGTCGCGCGAAAAGCTGCTCGCCGCCTTTGCCACCGCCGGCATGGCGATCGAGGAGGCACTCCCCGCGGAGGCGAAGCCGGTCGAGGTCGCGCTGGCCATGCCTCTCGCGGAGCGCTTCCACCGCGCCATCGACGCAGCCGCGTCTTCGCAAGGCGCCAGTGCGATGCAGGCCGACGACGCTGCCCTCGACCCGCTCTCGACCGTTGCGCTGGCCAGGATCGGCCTCGGCGTCGAGCTCGCCTACGCCACGGCCGGGAAAAGCCCCGACAGCCCCATGGAGCTCGCTCTCGCCTCGCTCGCCCTCGACCCCTACGGTATGGGCGATGACCGGGCGCAAGCCCGCGCCGACATCGAGCCGGAGACCGCAAAGCCCGAGGCCAAGCCCGGCCGCAAGCCTGCCGAGACCGCCGACGAACCGGCCGGCCGCAAGCCGACGAAATCCGACAGGCAGGAGCCGCAGGCGCTCGCCTACGCCCGCCCCGACAAGCCGGAAGGCACCGTCGGCAAGGCGTTCCGCAACCTCTTCAACACCGTGCCGAAGGCCGGCAACAAGGTCGCCATCTACGACATCTCCGCCGCCGTGGTGCACATGCCCGACGGCAGCAGGCTGGAGGCCCATTCGGGCATCGGCAAGATGGCCGACAACCCGCGCTACGTGCATGTCAAGATGAACGGCCCGACGCCGCCCAACACCTACAAGCTCACCATGCGCGAGAAGCGCTTCCACGGCGTCGAGGCGATCCGCATGACGCCGATCGGCGACCAGACCATGCACGGCCGCGACGGCATCCTCGCCCACTCCTACCTCTTGCGCGGCGGCCGCGAGGAATCGCACGGCTGCGTCGCCTTCGCGAACTACCCGAAGTTCCTCAAGGCCTTCAAGCAGGGCAAGGTCACCCACATGATCGTGGTGCCGAGCATCTCCCGCGCGCAGGTCCGCATGGTCTCCAACGACCGCGGCTGAGGGTAGCTCAGCCGCCTCCGCGCGGCGCATCCGCCCCATCACACCCCAGCCTTCCGCATTCCCTCGCCCGGCCTGCCGTGCTAGCGCACGCGCATGTCCGCTTCTCCCGAAGGCCAGCCTCCCCTGGCCAGGCGACCCGGCCCTGACCTGACCAGCGGCCCGATCACCTCTACGCTGCTCATCTTCGCGCTGCCGGTGCTCGGCTCCAACGTCCTGCAGTCGCTCAACGGCTCGGTCAACGCGGTGCTGGTCGGCCGCATCCTCGGCGAGACGGCGCTCGCCGCCACCTCCAACGCCAACCTGGTGCTCTTCCTCCTGCTCGGCACCATGTTCGGCTTCGGCATGGCCGCGACCATCCTGGTGGCGCAATCGGTCGGCGCCAGGGACCTGGCCGGCGCCAAGAAGATCGTCGGCACCAGCGCCACCTTCTTCGTCGCCATCTCCGTGATCTTCGCCGTGGCCGGCTGGTTCTTCGTCGACGCGATCCTCAACCTCTTGCGCACGCCGCCGGACGCGCTGCCGCTTGCCCGCTCCTACCTGCGCATCATCTTCGTCGCCGTGCCGGCGATGAACCTGCTCGGCTTCGTCATGACCATCCTGCGCGGCGCCGGCGACTCGCGCACGCCGTTCTATTTCATGGCGCTCGCCGTCCTGCTCGACATCGTGCTGAACCCGCTGCTGATCTTGGGCGTTGGCCCGCTGCCGGCGCTGGGCATCGCCGGCTCGGCGCTCGCCACGCTGGTCGGCCAGCTGATCGCGGTCGTCGCCATCCTCGTCCTGCTCTACGCCCGCAAGCACCCGCTGCGGATCGCCGGCGCCGACCTCGCCCTCTTCAGGCCCGACCCCGCACTGCTGCGCATCGTCGTCGCCAAGGGCGTGCCCATGGCGCTGCAGATGATCGTCATCTCGGCCACGGCGCTGGTGCTGATGGGCATCGTCAACAGCCACGGCTCGCAGACCGCCGCCGCCTATGGCATCGCCGCCCAGCTCTGGACCTACATCCAGATGCCGGCGCTGGCGATCGGCGCTGCCGTTTCGTCCATGGTCGCCCAGAATGTCGGCGCCAGCCGCTGGGACCGCATCGGCCGCATCACCGCCTCCGGCGTCGGCTTCAACCTGGTGCTCACCGGCGCGCTGGTGGCGCTGCTCTATCTCTTCGACCGCGCCGTGCTCGGCCTCTTCCTCGCCGGCGACAGCGAAGCGGTCGGCCAGGCCGTGCACATCAACCGGCTCGCCTCCTGGTCGTTCATCCTGTTCGGCGTCACCATCGTGCTCTTCGCCACGGTGCGCGCCACCGGCGCGGTGACGCCGCCGCTGGTCATCCTGGTCATCTCGCTCCTCTTCATCCGCACCGGCTTCGCCTACGGCCTGACGGACCGGCTCGGCGCCGACGCGATCTGGTGGAGCTTTCCGGTCGGCTCGATCGTCTCGCTGCTGCTCGCCGCCGGCTACTATCGCTTCGGCAACTGGCGCACCCTGCGCATGATCCAGGACGAGCGCCCCGCCGCCGGCGAGCCGCCCGACACCGGCCTCGGCATGCCGCGCGAGCGGGCCGGGCTTGAGCAGCGCGGGGCAGAGGCAGCGGATTAGCGCCGCGACCCGCTCCCGCAACTACTGCCGCATCGCCTTCAGCTTCTCGGCGGCACTTTCGGCGAGGTCGACGTAGCGCGTCTCGAGCGCCCGCGCCTTGTCGAGCACGGGGAAGTCGTGCCCCATCCCTTCGAGCACGGTCTTCAGCTTGTCGATGAACTCGGCCTGCTTCTCCAGCTCGGAAAACAGCGCCCTCACCTGCTCCACCGTGACGTCGGGATTGGACAACAGCTTGGGCACCGCCTTGCGCAGCTTGTTGCCGGCGCGGATCTCGTCGTCGAGGATTTTCAGCCAGTCCGTCGCCACGCCGCTCTCCGCATCCGCCCGCCTCTTTGCTCTGCCGCCACACATAGCGGCCGCCCGGCGATCCGCAAAGGGTGGTTCGCAAGCGGCGCCGCCTTCACCTCCCCCTTGTGGGGAGGTCGACGCGAAGCGTCGGGTGGGGGTTGCGGCGCTGCAATCACCCCCATCCGCCGGTCCCGCGACCGCCGCCCCCTCGATGGGCGCAATTTTTTCCCATGTTTTATCCACGCTTCCCGCGCCCACGTTAAAATCCCGCCGCCCTGAAAGGAGACGCGGCGATGGACTGGGACCTGGCAATCGAGCGAAACCGCAAGGCGCTGAAGCGCATCGTGGCCATGCTCGCCGACATGGCCGGTCTCGCGCCCACCTCCCCCTTGTCTGGGCTTCGAGGCCGATCTTCCGATCGCGCCAGTGGCTCGATCGTCGGCCGAGAAGATTGCGAAGCAATCGGGGTCCCCGGCAAGATACGCGAAGCTTCGGGTGGGGGTTGCGGCGCTGCAACTGCCCCCACCCGGCGGTCTGGCGACCGCCGACCTCCACTCAAGGGGGAGGTGATCCCCACCCTCACCCTGCCCCGCCATCTCCACCGCGCCATCCTGCGCCTGCTGAGGCCGGCCGAATCCGCCGTTCGGCGGCTCGTCATCGTCATGGCGCGCGGGCTGGTGGTGACCTTGCCGCCGCCGCGCCCGCACAAGGCAAAGCCGCGCCCGACGATCCTGCGCAAGCCCGGCGGCACCGGCATCCTGATGCCGGCAGGCTCATTGCCCGGCACGCCTCCCCGCGCGCTCACTTTGCCCCTGCTCGATCCGCTCAGGCCCTTTCGCCTCCGGCGGCCAAGGAAAAGCAGCGGCATTCCGCGCATTTCCTTGCCCGGCATCACTACGCCGTCGCACATCGCGCCGCGTCGTCCGCCCTCCCCTGACGACCCGCTCGACGCCACCCGCCTGGCGCTGCGCCTCCGCGCGCTCGCTGAAGCGCTCGACGACCTGCCGCGGCACGCCCGCCGCTTCGCCCGCTGGAAGGCCAGCCGCGCCGCCGCAGGCGCGCAAAACAAGGACACCGTCGCCGCAGGCACGCAAGCCAAGTTACGGCAACCCGGCCGCACCCATCGCGTCTGGCCTTTGCGTCCGGGCCGCCCGCCCGGCCAGCGACCCGCTGTCAGGCGCACCCACGAGATCCACGAAATCCTCACCGACCTCCACGGCCTCGCCTTCGACGTCCTGGAGCAGCCCGACACATCCTGACGCCCTAATCCTCCCCCGCGAGCGGGGGAGGGGGACCATGCGAAGCATGGTGGAGGGGGCGTGGCCTTTCGCCGGCCGCGCCCGGCCTTCGCGCGCCATGCCTACGCCTTACTCCCCTCCTCCCCACTCCCCTATTTCCCCCCAGCCAAAACGATGCCATCACAAAGCCCCCGCCGCCCGCATCCGAGGAGAACGCCATGACCGCCGAAACCACCGCCATTCCCGCCCTCGCCGCCGGCCGCACCGCCGTCATCACCGGCGCTGCAAGCGGCATAGGTCTCGCCGCCGCGAAGCGCCTCGCGGGCCTCGGCATGAACGTCGTGCTTGCCGACCGGGACGGCAGCGCGCTCGACGAGGCGGCGTTGGCCGCGGCCGAGAGCGCCGGCAGCGGCAGCAAGGTGCTTGCCGTCGCCTGCGACGTCGCCGTGCCGGACAATCTGGTCGCGCTGGCCGACCGCTCCTTCGAGCAGTTCGGCGAGGTTTCCTTGCTGATGAACAATGCCGGCGTCGGCAACAATCCCGGCAAACCCTGGGAGGATCTCGACGCCTGGAAGCGGCTTATCGACATCAATTTCTGGGGCGTCGTGCACGGCGTGCAGGCCTTCGCCGGGCGCATGCTTGCGCAGGGCACGCCGGCGATCATCGTCAACACCGGCTCCAAGCAGGGCATCACCACGCCGCCCGGCAACCTCGCCTACAACGTCTCCAAGTCGGCGCTGAAGACCTACACCGAGGGCCTCGCTCACGCGCTGCGCAACGAGCCCGGCGCGAACATCTCGGCGCATCTGCTCATCCCCGGCTTCACCTTCACCGGCATGAGCGGCGGCTCCGGCAGCAAGGCGCCCGCCGCCTGGACGGGCGAGCAGGTCGTCGACTTCATGCTTGCATCGCTTGCCCGCGGCGACTTCTACATCCTCTGCCCCGACAACGAGACGGAGCGCCGCACCGACGAGCGCCGCATGGCCTGGGCGATGGGCGACATCATCGAGAACCGCCCCGCTTTGTCGCGCTGGCATCCCGATTACAGCCAGGCGTTCGCCGACTACATGAAGGGCTGAGCTTGGAGCAATTCGAGGGAAAGCGGCGGCCGGTTTTGCGCCCGCAATTCAGGCAGGCGCGTTCAGCGGCTCGCCCAGCGGTCGAGAAACTCCTCGATCGGCAGCGACTGCATGTCGGGGATGGCGTCGGCGAGCTTCGCCACCGGCCAGTCCCACCAGGCAAGCGCCTCGATGCGCTCGGATATCTCGGGCGCAAAGCGCCGCCGCAGCCGCCGCGCCGGCATGCCCGCCATGATCTCGTAAGGATCGACGTCGCTCGTGACCACGGCGTTGGCGCCGATCACCGCGCCGTTGCCGATCGAGACGCCAGGCAGGATGACCGCGCCGTGGCCGATCCAGACATCGTGGCCGATGCGCACCCGCTTGCCCTGCCGCCGCTGCCTGAAGCCGGCGTCGACGCCCAGCCAGCGGAAATATTCGTTCGGCCGGTAGGTGACCTTGTGCTGCGTGATGCGCTCGATCGGATGCTCCAGCGCGTTGATGCGCGTGTTGGCGGCGATCGAGCAGAA
>Ga0233385_1000582_pt1 | contig 17734 bp, 17 predicted proteins | sample ElkDunMinimDraft_16_FD_191543 | JGI IMG/M metagenome (GOLD analysis project Ga0233385, IMG submission 191543) | Fecal eukaryotic communites from dung pellets of Tule Elk in California, USA - Elk Dung G36 | ecosystem: Host-associated > Mammals > Digestive system > Large intestine > Fecal | place...
CGCGCCAAGTACCTGCAGATCAAGGACACGCTGCTCCACGACTACGTCGACGGCAAGCCGGCCGGAAGCACGCTCCCGCCCGAACGAGTGCTCGCGCAGGAGTTCGGGGTCACCCGGGTCACCGTGCGCCGCGCCATCGACGAGCTCGAGTCCGACGGCCTCGTCTATCGGATCCAGGGCGGCGGTACGTACACGGTCGGGCCGTCGATCGCGAAGTCGCTGCGCCTCACGTCGTTCTCCGACGACGTGCGTGCGCGCGGACGGACGCCCAGCTCGCAGGTGCTCGACGTCTCCCGCGGCCCGGCGGGTGACGAGATCGGTAGGAGCCTTCGTCTGAGCCCGAGAGATCCCGTCGTCACGGTCCGCCGCCTGCGCATGGCGGACGGGGAGCCGATGTGCCTCGAGGTGTGCGCGCTGCCCGCCGACCTCGTGCCGGGCATCGAGGAGGACGACCTCACGGGGTCGCTGTACGTGCTCCTGTCCCGCCGTTACGGGCTCGAGCCCGCGCGGGCGGAGCAGGTCATCGAGGCGACGGTTCTGGACGAGCAGGAGGCGGCGATGCTGACCGTCCCGCCGTTCTCGGCTGCCCTGCGCGCGACCCGCACGTCGTACGACGTGCGGGGCGGGCCCGTCGAGTTCGCCGTGACGACCTACCGGTCCGACCGGTACTCGCTGAGGTTCGCGGTCCGGCGGGACTGAAACGCGCCTGGTTCCTGACTGGGAACCGTCTTTGCATCGATTCGAGCAATGGTATATACCAATACCGTGAACCAGATCCCAGGAGAGTTGGCAATGCCACCGGAACGACTCCCGCGCTTCGAGGTCGTCGCGCGACTCGCCGGGCGCCTGGTGGTCTCGGCTCAGACGCACCGCGACGGCGGTCCGCTCGACGACTCGCCCACCCTGGTGCGCATGGCCCTCGCCGCGGAGATCGGCGGCGCCGGGGCGTTCCGGGTGGCGTCGGCCGACATGGTGGGGCTGCTCCGCCGCCACACCACGCTCCCGATCATCGGGATCACCAAGAAGTACATCGCGGACTACGAGGTCTACATCACGCCCACGCTCGCGGACGCGGTCGCCCTGGTCGACGCGGGCGCCGACGTCGTCGCGGCCCAGGCGGCGGGCGACGGCAGGCCGGCCGAGACGTTCGAGCAGATCGTCCGGGCGTGCCACGAGCGCGGCGTCGCGGTCCTCGCGGACTGCGCGACCGCGGCAGAGGCCGCCTCGGCGGTCGAGGCCGGCGCAGACTTCGTGGCCACGACCATGGCCGGGTACACGCCCGCGACCCGGCACGTGGTCCCGCCCGCGCTCGACCTGGCCGCCCAGCTCGTCCGCGACCTGCCCGTCCCCGTGATCGTCGAGGGCGGCGTGTGGGACCGCGAGGCCGTCGCGGCCGCGTTCGGCACGGGGGCGCACGCCGTCGTCGTCGGCTCGGCCGTCACGGATCCCGAACGCATCACCCGCCGGCTGGTCCAGGCGATCCCGTCGGCATGACCACGCAACACTGAGGAGAGACGATGGCGACCAGAGTCGGTCTAGTCGGGGCGGGAGGGATCGCCGCCGAGCACGCTGCCGCATGGAGCGCACTGGGCGCCGAGATCTCGATCTACAGCGTGCACGGTGCCGAGGCGCTGGCCGCCAGGCACGGTGCCACGGTGGCGACGTCGTTCGAGGAGCTGGTCGAGCGCAGCGACGTCGTCGCGGTGCTGACGCCCACCCCGCAGCACCACGGGTACGCCCTCGGCGCGCTGGAGGCCGGCCGGCACGTGGTGTGCGAGAAGCCGCTGGCCCGCACCCGAGAGCAGGCCCGGGACCTGGTCCGCGCGGCCGCGGGTTCGGGTGCGCAGCTCTACCCCGCGCACGTGGTCCGGTACTTCCCGGAGTACGCGGCGCTGCGGACGGCCGTGGACGCCGGGCGCATCGGCAGCCCGGCCGTCCTGCGGTTCTCCCGCAGCGGCGTCTTCCCGTCCTGGTCGCCGTGGTTCGCCGACGTCGCGCAGTCGGGCGGGATCGTGATGGACCAGATGATCCACGACCTCGACATCGCGCGCTGGATCGCGGGCGAGGTCGTCGCGGTCTACGCCACGTGCAGCCCGGCGCGCGACGACGGCCGCCTGACCGCGCACGTGACCCTGACCCACACCTCCGGCGCGGTGAGCCTCGTCGCAGGCCTGTGGGGTCCGCCGCACCTGACGTTCCGGACCGCGTTCCACGTGGCCGGCGACGGCGGCACGCTCCGCTACGACTCGGCCGACCAGCACGGCGTCCGGCTCGACCTCGGGCCCGTACCGGCGGGCGGGCAGCCGCGGCCGGCCGCGGCCGGCGGCGAGAGCCCTTACCTGTCCGAGGTGCGCGAGTTCGCCGGCGCGTTCGCCGGCGGCCCCGCACCCCGTGTGAACGCGGTGGACGGCGCCGTGGCCGTCGAGCTCGCCTGCGCCGCCCTCGACTCCATCGCCGCCGGCGAGGCGGTCGCGGTCGACACCGCGACGCTCGTCGCAGAGCTGAACGCCACGGCCGACGCCGCCACGGGGAGGAACGCATGACCAGCACCAGCACGGAACGGCCCTTGAAGGTCGCTCTGCTCTCCTTCGCCCACTCGCACGCCGAGGCGTACGCACCGCTGCTCGCGGGCCGGCCCGACGTCGAGCTGCTCACGTGCGACCCGGACGGCGAGGCCGCCGACGACGACGCGCCGCGGGGCCGCCGGCTCGCCGACCTCATGGGCGTGCCGTACGTCGACACGTACGAGGAGGCGTTCGCCTGGGGTCCGGACGCCGTCGTCGTCTGCAGCGAGAACGCGCGGCACCGCGACCTCGTGATCGCCGCCGCGAGCGCGGGGGCGCACGTGCTGTGCGAGAAGCCGCTCGCGACCACCCTGGAGGACGGGCAGGCGATGGTGGACGCGTGCAGGGCGTCCGGCGTGTTCCTCATGATGGCCTACCCGGTGCGGTTCAGCCCCGAGTTCCAGACCCTGCGGCGGAACGTCGAGGCCGGCGTGATAGGCGACCTGCTCGCCGTCGTCGGGACGAACAACGGGAAGATCCCCGTGGGCGGGCGTTCCTGGTTCGTCGACCCCGAGCTGGCCGGCGGGGGTGCGCTCTTCGACCACGTCGTGCACGTCGCGGACCTGGTCGACGCGCTGACGGGCGGCGACGAGGCCGAGACGGTGCGCGCGGTGACGAACCGCATCCTGCACGCCGACGACCCGCGCGTGCGGGCCGAGACGGGCGCGCTCGTGACGGCCACGTACGGCGGGGGAGCGGTGCTGACCGTCGACTCGTCCTGGAGCCACCCCGACGCCGCGCCGAACTGGGGCGGCCTGACCCTGCAAGCCGTCGGGAGCGAGGGCGTCATCGACATCGACCCGTTCGGCGTCCACGTCGGCGGGACGGCAGGCGGCGGGGAGGCCTGGCTGTACCTCGGTTCGGACCTGGACCACGCGATGCTCGACCACTTCATCGAGTCGGTGCGGTCGGGGACGGCACCCCAGCCCGACGGCGCGGTGGGCCTGCGCACGCTCCGGCTCGTCCTGGACGCGCAGGAGTCCGCGACGACGGGTGCCGTCGTCCGGCGATGAGCGGTGACCTGCGCATCGGTGTCGTCGGTGTCGGCGAGCGGGCGCAGATCGCCCACCACGTGGGGGCCGCGGGCGTCGGTGCCCGGGTCACCGCGGTCGCCGACCCTTCGGCCGATGCCGTCGGGCGGGCCCGTGCCTGGTTCGGCGACGGGGTGCGGGCGTTCACCGGCCACGCCGCACTGGCGGCGAGCGGTGCGGTGGACGCGGTGGTCGTCGCGTCTCCGGACGACACCCACGCCGACGTGGCGGTCGACCTGCTCGAGGCCGGGATCGCGGTCTACGTCGAGAAGCCGCTCGCGACGACGGTCGAGGACGCCGACCGTGTGCTCGCCGCCGCGGCCCGCACGGGTACGCCGCTGTACGTGGGCCACAACTTCCGCCGCTCGGCGGTCGTCCGGCTGCTGCGGGACGTCCTCGCACGCGGCGAGATCGGCGAGGTCCGCGCGGTGTGGGTGCGGCACTTCGTCGGTCACGGGGGCGACTACTACTTCCGCGACTGGCATGCCGACCGGCGGCGCGTGAACTCGCTGCTCCTGCAGAAGGCGAGCCACGACATCGACGTCGTCCACCTGCTCGCGGGCGCGCCCACGCGCCGTGTCGTCGGGATGGGCGCGCTCTCGGTCTACGGAGACGTGGCCCGACGCTCCGACCAGCCGCCGGCAGGGCTGATGAGCGACTGGTTCTCGGAGAGCCACTGGCCTCCGCGGTCGCTCACCGGTCTGGCGCCCACCGTCGACGTCGAAGACCTCTCGATGATGCTCATGGGTCTGTCCAACGGCGTGTTCGGCAGCTATGCGCAGTGCCACTTCACGCCCGACTACTGGCGCAGCTACACCGTCATCGGGACGGAGGGCAGGGTCGAGAACTTCGGCGACACCGCCGGCGGCGTGGTCCGGGTCTGGGACCGCCGGCGGAGCTGGAGCCACGGCGGTGACCGCGAGTACCCCGTCGAGGGCGTCGCGGCGGGTCACGCCGACGCCGACGAGGAGACGATGGTCGAGTTCGTCCGCCACGTCGCCCAGGGCGAACCCGTCGAGCTCTCGCCCGTCGCCGCACGCGAGGCGGTCGCCGCGGCCGCGCTGGCGACCGCCTCGCTGCGCCAGGGTTCCGTGCCGTTCGACGTGCCCGAGCCCGACCCGGCGGTCGTGGCGGAGCTCGAGGCGCGCGTGCGCCGGGCCGCTCCGACGTCCGCTGCTCCGGGCGTGCAGTGAGCGCCCAGCTCGTGGACGCGGTCTTCGGCCGCCGCTGATCTGTACGTACCATCGACGGGCAAGCACAAGCCCCCGGCGGGCCGTTGAGAGAGACGGAGGCCGGCGACAGAAAGAGCCACACCCATGGCACTTGTCGTGCAGAAGTACGGCGGGTCGTCCGTCTCGGACGCCCACAGCATCAAGCGCGTGGCCAAGCGCATCGCGGCCACCAAGCGGGCCGGGAACGACGTCGTCGTGGTCGTCTCCGCGATGGGCGACACGACGGACGAGCTCCTCGACCTCGCCGCCCGCATCACCCCGATGCCACCACAGCGCGAGCTCGACATCCTCCTCACCGCCGGTGAACGCATCTCGATGTCCCTGCTCGCGATGGCGATCAACAACCTCGGCGTCCGCGCCAAGTCCTTCACCGGTCAGCAGGCCGGCCTCATCACCGACGCCGTCCACGGCCGGGCACGGATCGTCGACGTCGTGCCCTCGCGCATCCGGGAGACGATCGAGAAGGGCCAGGTGGCGATCGTCGCCGGGTTCCAGGGCGTCACGAACGAGACGAACGACGTGACGACCCTCGGCCGCGGCGGCTCGGACACGACGGCGGTGGCGCTCGCGGCAGGTCTCCGGGCCGACGTCTGCGAGATCTACACCGACGTCGACGGCGTGTACACGGCAGACCCGCGCATCGTGCCGAGCGCCCGCAAGATCGACCACGCGACGTACGAGGAGATGCTCGAGCTCGCGGCGTCCGGGGCCAAGGTCCTGGCCCTGCGCAGCGTCGAGTACGCCCGCAGGTACGGCGTGCCGGTGCACGTGCGCAGCTCGTTCTCGGCGTCCGCCGGGACGCTCGTGACCGGCACCTACGGTGGCCCGGTCGACCCCAACGCTCCCGCGACCGCGGACGACCAGAAGGAGGCAGAGATGGAAGCCCCGATCATCTCGGGCGTCGCGCACGACCGCAGCGAGGCCAAGATCACCGTGGTGGGCGTGCCCGACGTGCCCGGCATGGCAGCACGCATCTTCGAGGTGGTCGCCGCCGCCGGAGCCAACATCGACATGATCGTGCAGAACGTCTCGGCCGCCCACACGGGCCTGACCGACATCTCGTTCACGCTCCCGCAGGGCGACAGCCCGACGACGATGGGCGCGCTCACGGCGGTGCAGGCCGAGATCGGCTTCGCGTCGCTGCAGTTCGACGACCAGATCGGCAAGCTGTCCCTCGTCGGCGCCGGCATGAAGTCGCACCCCGGAGTGTCCGCACGTCTCTTCGGGGCGCTGCGCGACGCCGGCATCAACATCGAGATGATCTCGACGTCGGAGATCCGCATCAGCGTCGTGACCCGAGCCGACTCGCTGGACGACGCCGTGCGCGCGGTCCACACCGCGTTCGAGCTCGACTCGGCCGACGGCGAGGCCGTGGTCTACGCCGGGACGGGGCGGTGATCGCATGGTGCTGATCAACGACTCGGGCGTGGACGTCGCCGTCGTCGGCGCGACGGGCCAGGTGGGCGCCGTCGTGCGCCGGCTGCTCGTCGAGCGCGACTTCCCGGTGCGCGAGCTGCGCTTCTTCGCCTCGGCCCGCTCGGCCGGGACGACGATCGAGTTCGCCGGCGTCGAGGTGCCCGTCGAGGACCTCGCGGCGACCGTGACGGACGATCTGGCCGACGTCGACGTCGCGATCTTCTCGGCCGGTGGCGGGACGTCGCGCGAGCACGCACCGCGCTTCGCCGAGGCCGGCGCCGTCGTGATCGACAACTCGTCCGCCTGGCGCATGGACCCGCAGGTGCCGCTCGTGGTCTCCGAGGTCAACCCGGAGACGATCGGCGACGCCGTCAAGGGCATCATCGCCAACCCGAACTGCACCACGATGGCGGCCATGCCGGTGCTCAAGCCGTTGTCGGCGGTGGCCGGGCTCGAGCGGCTCCGCGTCGCGACCTACCAGGCCGTCTCGGGCTCGGGGCTCGCCGGCGTGGCCGAGCTGGCGGCGCAGTCCCGGGCCGCGGTCGCGGGGGACCTCGAAGGGCTCGTGCACTCCGGCTCGGCCGTCGACCTGCCGGCGCCGGAGAAGTACGTGGCGCCCATCGCGTTCGACGTCGTGCCGCTCGCGGGCTCGGTCGTCGACGACGGCTCCGGTGAGACCGACGAGGAGCAGAAGCTGCGCAACGAGTCGCGCAAGATCCTCGGGCTGCCCGACCTCGCGGTCGCCGGGACGTGTGTGCGCGTGCCCGTGTTCACCGGCCACTCCCTCGCGATCCACGCCGAGTTCGCGGCCGCGATCTCGCCCGAGCAGGCCCGCCAGATCCTGGCGACAGCGCCGGGCGTGCAGCTCACCGACGTGCCGACGCCGCTCGCCGCCACCGGGGTGGACCCGTCGCTCGTGGGCCGCATCCGGGCCGACCAGTCCGTGCCGGACGGACGCGGGCTCGTGCTGTTCGTGAGCAACGACAACCTGCGCAAGGGGGCCGCGCTCAACGCGGTGCAGATCGCCGAGCTCGTGGCCGCCGACCTCGCGGAGCTGCACACGCTCGACGTCGCCGACGCCGCGTCGTCGGACTGACCTGTAGTACACGACGAGCGTCTCTGGACGTCGTCTTCCCGCCCGCGGAAGGCGACGTCTAGAGACGCTCGTCGCGGTTCGACGCCGTCGGCGGCGGTCCAGCCCGTCGTCCCACCGCGGGCGCGACGATCGCGAGCGCCGCGGACGCGAGCACGTGCCACACCGCGTGCCCTGACAACCACCCGCCGAGCCAGCCGTCCGGGTCGCACCACGGCCAGCCCGGGCGCGACATCGTGCCGATGACGGACCCGGCCGCGAGCACGCCGAGCGCGGTGACCATCCTCGGGCGCACGGCCGGGCGGGCGATCGCGCGCAGCACGGCCGCCCCGACGGCGACGACGCCGACCGTGACCTCCGCGGCGACCGACGCGGCGGGTGACACGGCGGCGAGCACGACGTCGGCCAGGGTCGGGCCGAGCCACCACCACGTGCGGACCCGGCGGCCGGTGAGGTCCGCGACCGCGTCGGCGCCGATCAGCGCGTAGGCACCGAGCAGCGGAGGGTCGTGCACCACCGGGTTCCATGACGGCGCGGGTCCGTGCTGGACGACGGACCCCACCCCGACCAGCACCGTGAGCACGCCCAGGGCCGTGCGCAGCCCGGCTGCTGACGGGTCCTCGCGCGAGGTGGCGCCGGCCCGTGGAGCAGCGGGCCGTCGCGCCGTCCCGATGATCCACGCACCCGCGACCACGAACGCGAGGCTCGACCACGCGCTGGCGGGTTCCACCCAGAACCCGGGCCCGGCGGCCTCGCACGCGAGTGTCATGACGGCGCGTCGTCGGGGAGCGACATGGGTTCCAGCGTAGGCATCGGCGCCGATCGGCGTCGTTCGAGGAACTGGTCGGCACAAAGGTCTTGCGCACCCTCAGGTTCTATGGTTCATTACTCATGTAATGAACCACTGAACCGAAGAACCACGAGGAGGACCGCGTGTTCGACGGACCCGAGCCGATCTACGTCCAGATCACCCAGATGATCCGGGCGCAGGTGCTTGCGGGCGAGCTCGCGGAGGAGGAACAGGTCATGTCCACGACTCAGTTCGCCACGACGTTCCGGATCAACCCCGCGACCGCGGCCAAGGCCTTCGCCGGCCTGGTCGAGGAGGGCGTGCTCTACAAGCGCCGGGGTGTGGGCATGTTCGTGGCCCCCGGAGCGCGCGAACGCCTCCTCGGCGAGCACCGCCAGCGCTACTTCGAGGAGGTGCTCGGCCCGGCCCTCGCCCAGGCCGACCTCCTCGACATCTCTACGGAGGACGTCGTCGCATACGTCCTCGGCAACAACGGCCACCGGAAGCCCGGCAGCCCCGACAGCTCGGAGGAGTCATGACGACGCCCGCACCCTTTGGCGCACGCCTCGACGACGTCGTCGTCCACTTCGGCAAGCGCCGCACGTTCAACGCCGACGGCACGATGCTCACGGCCGACGCCTCGACCGCGCTCGACGGCGCCTCGGTGACGTTCCGTCCCGGAGTCATCACGGGCGTCCTCGGCCGCAACGGAGCCGGCAAGACGACCATGCTGTCGCTCCTCGCAGCCTTCACCAGGCCGACCAGCGGCACGGTCGTCGTCGGCCCGGAGGGCCACGAGGAGGACCCGTGGGAGAACCCGTGGATCACCTCGAGCACGCAGCTGGTCCGTGAGAGCGGCGACATGCTGAACGACGAGAAGGTCTCCTCGACCCTCAAGTACTACGCGGACCTGCGCCCCGGCTGGGACGCCACCACGGCCGAGCGGCTGCTCGACGTCTTCGAGGTCGACGTCCGCAAGAAGCCCGCGGCGCTCTCGCGCGGCAAGCGCTCCGCGCTGGGCGCCACGATCGGCCTGGCCAGCCGGGCACCGCTGACGATCCTCGACGAGGTCTACCTCGGCATGGACGCGCCCACGCGGTACGCGTTCTACGACGAGCTGCTCGCGGACTACGCCGAGCACCCGCGCACGATCCTGCTCTCGAGCCACCTGGTCGAGGAGGTCGAGCGCATCTTCGAGGACGTCGTCGTCATCGACCGAGGGCGTGTGCTGCTCGCCGAGTCGGCGGAGGAGATGCAGGCGCGTGGCTTCAGTCTCACGGGCCCGGCCGCGGCCGTGGACCGGATCGCGAACGGCCGGCGCGTGCTGCACCGCCAGCAGCTCGGCGGCACGGTGCAGGTCACGCTCGAGGGCGCACCCGACGACGACGAGCGGGCCGCCGCACGCGACGCCGGCGTCGAGGTCGGCGCCGTGCCCGTCCAGGACCTGTTCGTGCGCCTCACCGACCCGAAGGGGGCATCCCGATGACTGCGACAGCGATGGCGCCGAGCACCGACCGGGACGCTCTCGTCGCGGCCGCCGAGCGGCGCGCCGTCCGTGTGGCGCAGCGCCGCGTGCTCAACCCCATGCTCCTGATCGGCGGGATCTACTGGCTCATCTACGCGGTCGTCGTCGTCGGGATCGTCGTGGGCAACGAGCTCGCGGGCAACGTGCTGACGCGCAGCATCATCGACATGCAGTGGGGCGGCAGCTCGCGGTGGATGGTGTTCGTCCTGGGCCTGATCATCCCGGCCGCCCTGCTGCGGCCCCACGTGGCCGCCGGCGGGACGCGCCGGTCGCTCGCGACCGGCACCCTCCGGGCGGCCCTGCTGACCGGGCTCGTCTTCGGCGCCGCCACCGCGGTGTACCTCGCGGGCGAACGCGCCCTGTTCGGGGCGTTCGGGATGACGTGGAACGAGCTGGACTCCGGGCTGCCCCTCGACGGCATCGGGGGGTTCGCCGTCCGGGGCCTGGCCGAGACGCTCGTCACGGCCGCGTACGCGTTGTCCGGCGCGGCCATCGCGATGGGCTACTACCGGTACGGCATCGGTCGCGGCACGGCGTTCATCCCGGTGGCCCTCGTGCCGGTCGTGCTCGCCGACCTCGCGAGCCGCACGGGCGGTCTCGCCGCGATCGTCGGTGACCGGTACCCGTTCGACGGCGGCGTGGCCGTGGTCGTGGGGATCGCCGGTGCCCTGGTCGCGCTCGGGATCGCCGCCTGGCTCCTGCCCGCGGTCCAGCGCGGGATCCCCCTTCGCCCGCCCGTCTGACGCGCAGAACAGGATCGCCATGCCGAGCCCGACCGCCACCACCCACACCACCACGACCGAGGAGGGGACCCGCACGATGAGCACGTCCGAGCTCACCCAGGCAGCCCAGCGCCGTGCGACGGCGGGTGCCCGCAAGCGCTTCATCCGCACGCTCCTGGTCGCCGGCGTCTGGTGCCTGGCGATCTTCGGGCTCTACGCGGTCATCTTCCAGGTCGTGGCGACGCTGACCGACGCCGAGACCTCCGTCAGTGCGTTCGACACGACGCTCGGGGCCACCCGCTGGGCTGTGCTCGGCATCGGTGCGGGTGTGACGACGGCCTTCCTGACGCCGCACATCGCCGCCGGCGGGACCCGCAGGTCGTTCTTCGCCGGCACGTCGGCCGCGGCCGTCGTCGCGGGTGCCGTCTGGGGCGCCGGGACCACCGTTCTCCTGGCGGGGGAGCGTGCGCTCAGCACCGCGTTCGGCATCCCGTGGCGCCGGCTCTTCGGGCTGCCGGTCGAGCCGGACTCGGTCGCGTGGTACGTCGTCACCGCGGTCTCGGAGGGCCTCGTGATCACCACGTACACGCTCCTCGGCATCGCGATCGGGCTCGCCTACGCCCGGTTCGGCTGGCGCGGAGGCACGCTCACCCTGATCGGGCTGCTCGTCCCCGCGGCGATCGCCGACCTCGGATCGGCGACCGGGGTGTTCGGCTCCGCGCTCGCACTGCAGGCCGAGCGCGGCGCGGCCGTGCCCCTCGGGATCGCCGGCGGCGTCGTCGCCACGGTGGTGGCCGCCGTCGCCTACTACCTGCTGCTGCGCGACGTGCGGCTGCGCCCGCCGCGGTGACCGCGCCGCTCTCCGGCTCCATCACGCACCGAGCATGACCAGACCCACGACCAGACCCACGACCAAGGGAGCTCTCATGACCACGCCAGTTGTCGAAGTCAGCCATCTGCGCAAGACGTACGGCGAGAAGGTCGCCGTCGACGACGTCTCGTTCTCCGTCCAGCAAGGGGAGATCTTCGGGGTCCTCGGGCCGAACGGGGCGGGCAAGACCACCACCGTCGAGACGCTCGCCGGGCTGCGGACCGCCGACGGCGGCACCGTGCGCGTGCTCGGGATCGACACCCAGAAGAACCCCGCGGCCGTGCGTGGCGACCTGGGCGTGCAGCTCCAGGAGGCGGCGCTGCACGACAAGATCACCGTCCAGGAGGCGCTGCGCCTGTTCGCGTCGTTCTACGACGACGCGGCGGACCCCGAGGAGCTGATGCGACTGCTCGACCTCACGCAGCACCGCGGGGCGCAGTTCGCCAAGCTCTCGGGCGGGCTCAAGCAGCGCCTCTCGATCGCGCTCGCGCTGGTGGGCAACCCCAAGGTCGCCATCCTCGACGAGCTCACGACCGGGCTCGACCCGCAGGCACGCCGGGCCACCTGGGACCTGGTCGAGCGCGTGCGGGACACGGGGGTCACGATCCTGCTCGTCACGCACTTCATGGACGAGGCCGAGCGGCTCTGCGACCGGCTCGTCGTCATCGACCGGGGGAACGTCGTCGCGCAGGGCACGCCGGCCGGCCTCATCGACGCCATCGACGAGCGCCGTACGGTCGTCGTCCGGCTCGCGGAGCCCGACCGGATCCGCGGCCGGGAGGTGCTCGCCCGGCTCGCCGAGACCCACCCCGACGTCGAGGGGATCCAGGACGGCTCGCCCCGCGAGGTCGTCGTCACCGGGACGCGGCGCGTGCTCTTCGCCCTCGTGCCCGCGCTCGCCGAAGCGGACCTCGTCCCCGACGACGTCCGCACCGTCAGCAAGTCCCTCGAGGACGTCTTCCTCGCCGTCACCGGGCGGCAGTACGACCCCCAGTCCGACCCCCAGTCCGACCCCCAGTCCGACACGGGCGCCGAGGGCGTCCTCGCCACCGAAGGAGCTCGCTCATGACCACCGCAACCGCCGCCCCGCCGCTCGTCCGGACGGCCTCCGGCCGCCGCGGTTTCGGCCGCCTGCTGCGTACCGAGACGGTCGTCTGGCTGCGCGACGCTTCGTCCTGGTTCTTCGGGACGTTGTTCCCGACCGTCATCCTGGTCGGCGTCGGCATGGCGATCCCGGGCATGCGCGACCCCATCACCGACGCCCCGCCGGACTCGCCCTACTACGGCATCACCGCGGTCGCGGCATTCCTGCCGACCGTGCTCGCGACGGCCATCGGCACGCTCGCGGTGCTGTCCCTGCCGGTCACGTTCGCCGGCTTCCGGGAGAAGGGCGTGCTCCGCCGGCTGTCGACGACGCCCATGCGGCCCCAGGCCATGGTCACCGCGCACCTGACCATCAACGTCGTCACCACGATCATCGGGGTTGCCCTCGCGCTCGTCGTCGGAACCGTCGTCTTCGACGTCGTGGCGCCGGCGCAGCTGGGCGTGACGCTGCTGGCCTTCGTGCTGGGGCTGCTCACGATGTTCTCGCTCGGGATGCTTCTCGCGGCCGTCCTGCCCAGGGCCTCGGTGGCCAACGCCGTCGGCTCGCTGATCTACTTCCCGCTGCTGTTCCTCGCGGGGCTGTGGACGCCGGGGCCGATCATGCCGGACCTGGTCCGGGAGATCGGGCAGTACTCGCCCTTGGGGGCCGTGGCGCAGGCCCTGACGACCGGCTGGTTCGGAGAGGGCTTCCCCCTGCTGCAGATGGTCGTCATGGTCGTCTACACCGCGGTGCTGCTGCCGCTGTCGATCAAGATCTTCCGCTGGACCTGAGCACGGAACGCACCGCGGCGGCGTCTGGGACCAGACGCCGCCGCGGTGCGCTGCGCACACCGGAGGGCCGCTCGGCGACAAGGGCTGAGCGGCCGGGGCGCGAGGCGTCTACCCTGCGGGCATGAAGCCCTTCCTGCTGCTCGCCACCCGTGCCGAGGACGTCGCGGCCGACGGCGAGTACCAGGCGTTCTGCACCTACGGCGGGCTCGAGCCCGAGCAGCTGCACCGGGTGCGGCTCGAGGCCGGCCCCATGCCGCCGGTCGACCTCGACGACTACTCGGGCGTCATGGTGGGCGGGAGCCCGTTCAACTCGTCGGACCCGCCGGAGTCGAAGTCCGAGGTGCAGAAGCGGGTCGAGCACGAGATCGGCGAGCTTCTCGGCGAGATCGTGGAGCGCGACTTCCCGTTCCTGGGCGCGTGCTACGGCGTCGGGACCCTGGGCCAGTACGCCGGCGGGACCATCGACCGCACCTACGGCGAGGAGGTCGGGCCCGTGACGGTCGAGCTCACGGACGCCGGACTGGCCGACCCGCTCACCCAGGGGATGCCGCGGCGGTTTGCCGCGTACGTGGGTCACAAGGAGGCGGTGCACCGGCTCCCGCCCGGCGCGGTCCTGCTCGCGACGTCGGCCGACGCGCCCGTGCAGATGTTCCGGCTCAAGCAGAACCTCTACGCCACGCAGTTCCACCCCGAGCTCGACCTGGCCGGCCTGACCCAGCGCATCGAGGTCTACAAGACCTACGGTTACTTCGACCCCGACGAGGCGGCCGAGGTCGTCGCCCGCGGCCGGTCGCGCGAGGTCACCGAGCCCATGCGCGTCCTACGCGCGTTCGTCGAGCGGTACGCCGCCGAGCGCTGACGAGCGCTGACGAGCGCTGACGAGCCCGTAGCCTTGTCCGGGAACGGCCGAGCCGGCCGAGACCTTGCGGTCCCGGCCGGCTCGACGTACGGGTCGTCAGTTGACCCGGATGGTCATCACGTCGGACCAGGGGTTGACGTTCGTGACGGCGATCCGGGTGCCCGTCCCGCCGACGATGGTCGAGCCCATGGGGTTCGCCCGGTCGAAGTAGGCGTACGGGTCCGTGTCGTCGAACACCCGGACCGCCCGCTGCGAGGGCTTGATGAGCCGGGTCATCCCGTCGTCGGTCTCCCGGTGCAGCCACAGCCAGTCCGTCCGCTCGGTGCCGAACGTCGAGTCGAACGACTGGATCCGGTTGCGGGCGACCACGCCGTCTGACCACCGCAGGGCCTTGGCGTGGGCGTCCACCGGCAGGGCCATGCCGTAGCCGGGGTGCTCGGAGGTGTTGTTGTCGTCGTACAGGTCGGTGACGTGCCAGACGAGCAGGCCGTCCTGGTACGGGAAGTGCTCGACCCGCTCGGGGTTCGTGCGCTCCCAGCCCCAGTTGTACGGGCCGGTCCGCAGGGTGCGGTCGTAGCCCTTGTACTGGCGGTTCTCGGCCACGTAGTAGTGGGAGTACGGCTGCTGGTAGGTGCCGTCCGTGACGATGAAGTCGTCGAGCGCCCAGCCCGCGGCGTCGTCCTCGAAGTCCGCCGTCAGCGCGTCGCCCACGGCGACGTCGTCGACGACGAAGCCGATCTCGTGCGTCGCGGCGTCGTTGACGTGCCGGAACCGGAGCCGAGCCGTGTCACCGGCGTACTCGGACAGGCCGGCCGTGAGGTCGACCCACTTGCCGTCGGACGACCCGGTGATGCCGTGGCCGTCGTTCTGGTCGTTGGGGTCGTCGGCCGTCGAGAGGTTCGTCTCGAGCGGCGTGAAGGTCGTGCCGCCGTCGGTCGAGATCTCGGCGTACGCGTAGTCCCAGTTCTTCTCGATGTCGTAGTTGACCTTGGCCGTGAGCGTCGCGTCCGCCGGCACCGTGAAGTCCGGTGACGTGGCCGTGGACGTCCGGCCGTCGCCCGTACCGGAGTAGAGGTAGCTCCCGTCGAGCGGCGGCAGCACGTCCATCGTCGCCTCGCTGTCGGGCAACGTGAGGATGACCGCCTGCGGGTCGGTGGTCGCATGGAACGACGGGCCGAGGCGCACCCGGTCCGACTCGCCGTGCTCGACCACCTCGTAGTCGAGCCAGCCGAGGAACAGCTTCTCGGTCGCCCCCATGTGGTTGGGGGTGGTGCCGATGGCGTCCTTGCCGTGCCCGAGCCACGACCCGGAGCTCATGAGGTTCCAGAACCCGGTGCCGTTCTCGCCGCCCGCCGTGTCGTAGTAGTCGGGCAGGCCGAGGTCGTGGCCGAACTCGTGCGCGAACACGCCGAGGCCGCCGTTCTCCGGCTCGGTCGTGTAGTCGCGGATCCAGATGTCGGAGTCGCCGATCTTGATGCCGCCCGCCGGCTCGTAGCCCTGCGGCCCCTCGCCGTCCTGCCAGCCGTTGGGGTTGACCGACCACCGGTGCGACCAGATGGCCCACTCGGGGGCGCCGGCCTCCTCGCCCTCGCCCGCATGGATCGCCTGGAAGTGGTCGATGTAGCCGTCCGGCTCGTCGAACAGCCCGTCCTCGTCGAGGTCGTAGCGGTCCCAGACGTCGAACGACTGCAGGTACTCGGTGATCTGCTCGGGCGTCTTGCCCTGGGCGAGCTGGTCCTCGTACCAGGCGTCGGCGGCGTGCTGGACGAAGCGCGTCATGTCGACGTTGTTCTCCGTCTGGCCGTACGACGCCTCGGAGTACGGCACCGTGACCCAGTCCGAGACGTCGCCCTGGAGGTCGAAGCGACCCGAGGACATCTCCTTGTAGATGTCGCGGAACGACTCGCCCCGCTGGTCGTCGAGCCCGGTGAAGAACATCTCCTGGAAGTGCTCGCGCGAGAAGTCCGGCTTCCAGTACGTCGAGTTGTCGCCTCGCCCTGGCTCAGGGATCTCGTTGTGCACCGGGCCCGACGCCGGAGCGTCGGGGAACCGCGGGTCGGCCTGGTCGCCGAACTCGATGAGGAACGAGAGGAGCTGGTGGGTCTCCTCGACCTCGTACTCGACCCACTGGCCCTTGCCCATGCGGACGGAGCTCGACGTGGCGTCGCCCGAGCCGCGCGTCATGACCTTGGCCTGGCCCGTGGCCACCTGCTCGACCGCCTCCTGCTTGAGCGCGCGCCGCTTCTCCGACAGCGAGTCGGGACGGTCGTCGGGCTTGGCGTGGGCGGTGGGCCTGTCGACGGCCGCGGGCGCCGCTGTGGCGACCCCCGGGACGATCACTGCTGCTGCGACCAGTGCGGCCGCCGCTCCGAATGCGCTTGTCATGCGTCGGTTCACGGTTCCCCCGGGATGAGGAGCAGGGCGGGATGGCCGCGGCGGCGGTGCCGCGTGCCACACCGTTGTGGCAGAGGTCACCACAGCAACTCAACGTAATCAGGTCGTTGCCCCACGCACGTCGAACGGTCCTCCGGTCGGCGGACGGCCGCCGGATCACCGGGTTCGCCCCGGTTTGGCACCCGTCTCGCCCGGCGCCGGGTCAGCGCACGAAGTAGGTGCCCTGCTCGGGACGCTCGAGGAACCGGCGCGCGAGCGCGAGCCGATCGCGCGTCGAGCGGGACAGGGAGGCAGGCAGGTCGTCGGGCGCGAACCAGCCCACGGCGAGCGACTCGTCGTCGCCCACCCGGGCCGCGGCCGCTGCCGCGCGGGAGGCGGCGCGGGCGACGAACAGCACGTCGAGGTATGCCGAGCGGTCACCGTTGCGGTACGTGATCTCGGGCGTCGCGGTCACCGCGGCAAGGGCCTCGACGACGATCTCGACGCCCGTCTCCTCGAGCACCTCGCGCACGATCCCCGCCGCGGGCTCCTCACCGGGCTCGAGGATGCCGCTGACCAGGGCCCACTCGCCGGAGTCGGCGCGCTGGCCGAGCAGCAGCCGGCCCTCGGCGTCGTGCACGACGGCCGTGACGCCCGGCAGCCACAGCAGGTCCCGGCCGATGCGGGAACGGAGCCGGGCGACGAACGAGGGGACCGGCATGAGGCGAGCGTACGTGCGACGCGTCAGGCGTCACTCCGGTGCGAGCCGCTTCTCGAACAACGTGACCGAGCCGATGGGCGCGCCGCCGTCGAGGACCGACCCGCGCTCGAACACCTTCTCGCCGACCTCGGCGTAGCCCGCGTCCCGGTAGTACCGGCCGCCCGCGCGGCCCCGTCCCACGAGCAGGCCGTGGACGTAACCGGCGTCGTCGTCGCGCTCGCCCCAGAACATGGGGTCGGCCCACATGACCATGACGCCGCCCACGAGCTCGCCGTCCAGGCGGGCGAGCAGGAGCTGACCGTCGCCCAGCCAGTCCCGCAGCCGGCCGGCCGTGAGCTCACCGGGCTGCCACTGGACGATCCCCGCGGCGACCATCGCCTCGGCAGCGGCGTCGCGCATCGCGAGGTACTGCCCGATCTCGTCGGGGCCGGCCGGGGCGTGCTCGATCCGGGTCACGCGAGCCAGGCTAGGCCGGGCGCCCGGCCGGACGCTCAGACAGTGCCGCATCGTGGACAGCGTTGGACCGGCCGCTCGACCGCGGCGTACCCTCGGGGTCGTGAACACCCGTTGGTATTGGCGCTTTACGCCGGCTCCGGTTGGAGCTCGGCGGGCTCGCGCCTGACCGACGCACTTCCACCGGAGCCAGCACTGGGCCTGGGACG
>Ga0233385_1000584_pt1 | contig 17665 bp, 17 predicted proteins | sample ElkDunMinimDraft_16_FD_191543 | JGI IMG/M metagenome (GOLD analysis project Ga0233385, IMG submission 191543) | Fecal eukaryotic communites from dung pellets of Tule Elk in California, USA - Elk Dung G36 | ecosystem: Host-associated > Mammals > Digestive system > Large intestine > Fecal | place...
CTCCGTGATGGTCTCGACGAAGTTCTGCCGCGGCGGGTGCAGCAGGTAGATCCACTCGGTCATGAACCCACTGTAGGAACGGTCGCCGGGGTCAGCCTCCGCGCGCGCTGCGCCGCCGCCGCTTGGCCTCGTCGAGCATGGCCATGCCGTCGGCGACAGGCCCGAGGTGGGTCAGCTTGTCGGGGTTGGTCACGCCCCGGATCGCCACGATCTGGCCGTCCACGACGTCGAGGACCATGGTGCCGCCGACCTTGCCGGCGCCGTCGCGGAAGACGGCGCCGGGCTGGCCGTTGATCTCGAGCTCCTCGATCACGACGTCGAGCGGCGCGAACGTCTGCGCCGCCACCTGGATCACCCGGGCCACGTGGTCGATGCCGAAGAACATGCCGCGGCCGAACAGCGGGCCCTTGCCGCCGCCGTCGGCGACCATCTGGACGTCGGCGGCCAGCACCTCGCGCAGCGAGTCGACGTCGCCCACGCGCAGGGCGTCGAAGAACCGGCTCGCGAGCTCCTCGCGCTCGCGGCGGTCGACGGCGAAGCGGGGCCGGCCCTCCTCCATGTGCCGGCGCGCCCGGGAGGCGAGCTGGCGGCACGCGGCCTCGCTGCGGTCCACCGCGGAGGCGATCTCGCCGAAGCCGAACCCGAAGACGTCGCGCAGGACGAACACGGCCCGCTCGAGCGGGCTGAGCCGCTCGAGCAGGAGCAGCGCCGCGGTCGACACGGAGTCGGCGAGCTCGGCGGCGCGCTCGGGCTCCTCGTACGGGTCCTCGAGCAGCGGCTCGGGGAACCACGGGCCCGGGTACGCCTCGCGGCGCACGCGGGCCGAGCGCAGCACGTCGAGCGAGACGCGCGTGACGATCGTCGACAGGTAGGACTTCACCGAGACCGGCTCGACGCCCGACGCCTCCCAGCGCAGCCACGTCTCCTGCACGGCGTCCTCGGCCTCGCCCACGCTGCCGAGCAGGCGGTAGGCGATCGAGAACAGCAAGGGACGCAGCCCTTCGAAGTCCTCGACCCGGGTCACGCCACCACCCTGGCCTCCGGGGGCGCGGATGTCACGGCGCGCGCCCGCTCGAGCACGCGCGCGCGGGCCTTCGACGGCGGCATCCAGGTCGAGCCCGGCTTTCGGCCCTCGCGAGCGAGACTCGTCACGATCTGCCGCGTCACGGTCTCCTTGAGCCAGGCGCCCGTGCGGCCGTCGACGTAGAAGCCGACGGCGGTGTCGTCGGTGCGTGCGGCCTGGAACGTGGCCGCCCGGCGGCCCAGCGCGACGCACTGGCCGACGAACGGGTTGTCGAGCGGCTTGGGCTCACGGCCCGTGACGTGGGCCAGGACCGTGTCGGCGGCGCGCATGGCGAGCGGGAGCGCGGCCTGGCAGCTCGCCCGCTGCGGTACCCCCGACGGCGCGACGGCGTCGCCCGCCCCGACGATGCGGTCGTCGTCGACGCTGGTCAGGGTTTCGTCGGTGAGCAGGCGGCCGTCGCGGTCGGTGCTCAGGCCGCTGCGCCGGGCGAGGTCGGACGGCTTGAAGCCCGCGGCCCAGACCGGGATGCCGACCAGCTCGCGTCCGTCGTCGAGCACGACCGTGTTGCGGTGGACGCTGGTTGCTCGGGTGCCCTCGAGCACCGTGACGCCGAGCTCGTGCAGCTGCTTCGCCGTCGAGCGGCGTCCGCGCGGGTGGAAGTAGGGCGCCAGCACGGGCCCGCACACCAGGGTGACGTCGCGGCCGGTCTCCGCCAGCTCGGCGGCCGTCTCGATGCCCGTAGGTCCGCCGCCGACGACCACGACCGGGGCGACCGGCGCTCCGTCGAGCGTGGCGCGCAGGCGGGTGGCGGCCTCGAACGTCGAGACCGGGTAGGCGTGCTCGGTCACGCCCGGCACGCCGCCGTCGCCGCCGTGGCTGCCGGTCGCGTAGACGAGCCGGTCGTAGGTGAGGCGCTCGCCGCCCTCGAGCTCGACGGTGCGGTGCGGCGCGTCGATGCGCGTTGCCTCGCCGACGACGAGGCGGACGTCGTCGGCCAGGACCTCCGTGAAGTCGTGCTCCGCGGTGTCGGTGCCGGCCGCGCGCTGGTGGAGGCGCAGGCGGTGGACGAAGATCGGGCGTGCGTTGACGAGCGTGACGCTGATGCCCTCGCGGCCGGACAGGCGGTTGGCCGCCATGACGCCCGCGTAGCCGCCGCCGAGAACCAGAACCTGGGTGCTCATGAGATGTCTCCTGTCGGGTTGATGCTTCTGGACACGGGACGGGGAACCGGGTCGGGCTGTGACATGGCGGTGGTTCTGGTGGGGCCGTGAGCTGGTCAGGCGGCGAAGCGTGCGGCGGTCCCGTCGATCAGGTCGTGGACGTGCGCGGCGAACTGCGGGCAGGTCGCGACGTCGTGCGCGCGGCACTCGAACGCGTGCAGGGTCATCTGCCGCGACTGCTCCATCTCCGCCATGCGGCGGTCGAGGTCGGCCAGGTGCTCCTCGAGGACGCGGTGCCGGTCGGACGACCCGGCGTCGAGCATCACCTGGATCTGATCGAGGCTCATCCCGGCGGCCTTGCTGCGCAGGATGACGGCGACGCGGACCACGTCGTCTCGCAGTAGAGCCGGCGTCCGGCGGCGTTGCGGGACGGGGTGAGCAGTCCCCTGTCCTCCCAGTAGCGCAGCACGTGGGTCTCCAGGCCGAAGCGGTCGGCGATCTCGCCGACGGACCACTGTGCATCTCTTGACTTCATGCCGACATGAAGTCGCAAGGTGGTCCCATCCGCAATCGTTCGACCCCAGGAGATCTGATGGAAACCTACGACGTCATCGTCATCGGCGGCGGCCCCGCCGGCCTGCAGGCCGCGCTCACGCTGGGGCGCGTGCACCGCGACGTGCTGGTGCTCGACTCGGGGCGCTACCGCAACGACCCCGCTGACCAGATGCACAACTTCCTGGGCCACGACGGGACGTCGCCGGCGGAGCTGCGTGCGGCCGCGCGCAAGGACCTGACGGAGTACGCGACCGTCGAGGTCGTCGAGACTGCCGCGCTCGAGGTCGCTGCCGTCGGGTCCTCTGAGGCGCCTCGGTTCGTGGTCCGGACGCCTGACGGCGAGTTCACTGCACGGCGGCTGGTGCTCGCCACCGGGCTGACCGACGACCTGCCGCCCACGCCGGGGCTCGCCGAGCTGTTCGGCAGCGTGGCAGCGCACTGTCCGTACTGCCACGGGCATGAGTACGCGGGCACGCCCGTGGGCATCCTCGGGGCGGGGCCGCACGTGCCGCGGCTCGCGCTGCTGATGGAGCGCATCGCGAGCCGGCTGGTCGTCTTCGCAGACGGCGCTGAGGTCGATGCGGAGGCGCGGGCGACCTTCGATGCGCATGGCGTCGAGGTTCTGTCAGGTCGCGTGGTGTCGGTGGAGCGGTCCGGTGGCGGGACGCGGGTGGTGCTCGATGACGGTTCCGGTGTGGAGGTCGGTGGACTGATGGTCGCACCGACGTTCCGCCAGTCGGCGCCGTTCGCGGAGCAGCTCGGGCTGGGGCTTCAGGGCTCTGGGTGTGTTGCTGTCGACCCGTTCGGTCGCACGAGCGTGCCCGGCGTCTTCGCTGTTGGGGACATGGCCCACACCGATGCAACGCCCATGCCCATGACGTCGGTCATGACTGCCGCGGCTTCAGGGCTTGTTGCGGCGGCGACGCTCGTGGGGGATCTGGTGAGCGAGACGAGTCACTGACCTGTCTACAGGGCAAGAGGAACTACTAGCGGGATTTATCCGAAAGCCACGCCCGTCGCGGCGCCTCACTTCTCGTCAGTTCGATGCTCTTGGCTCGGACCAGCGGGAGTAGCAGCAGATGCAGCCACATCCGGAGCAACTTCCCCGGGCACTGCTTCACCAGCTGCGGTTGCCTCCGGTACCCGTCAGACCAATTGCGTCGTACGACTACCGCTGCGGGGCTAAGTTCTCGACCGGGCTCCGAGGAGCTCGAGACGGCATGATCGCTCTGCTCGAGCGGGCGATAGGTGATGCAGCGCTTTCAACGAGCCGACGGCTTCCACGGCTAGCCGCCGGTGAATTGTCGACGTCACAAAACCCGGTGCGGTTGAGTGATGCGCTCTGTTCGGTACATCCCGCGGACACCTCTAGTTGCGCCGCTCCGGCAATGACGCCCCATCTAGGCCGCCGCTCGACAGCATCTTTCACCCGCTCACGACGCACACGGCCTCTCCCGGCGTGACGGAGGCACCGCTAGGCTCGCAAGGACAGTACAGCATTCTTTGAGGAGCCGTAGTGGATATCAGCGAGCGTCTTGCCTCACTGGCGACGAAGATCCGGCAGCAGAAGCCGACCATCGGGACCGAGGAAGCGACAAAGAATGCCTTTGTCATGCCCTTCATCTCGCTGGTTCTCGGATACGACGTGTTCAACCCCAACGAGGTAATCCCTGAGTTCACGGCGGACGTCGGCACGAAAAAGGGCGAAAAGATCGACTATGCGATCGTCAAGAATGGCGAGCTGCAAATGCTCATCGAAGCGAAGACGATCGGTTCTGCTCTCAACCTCAACCACGCATCGCAGCTGTTCCGCTACTTTGCAACCACGAACGCGCGGATTGCGATCTTGACCAACGGGCAGCATTTCCACTTCTTCACGGACCTCGACAAGCCGAACCGCATGGACGAAAAGCCGTTCCTGCAACTAGACCTGCTCGATCTGGATGAGACCCTCATTCCGGAGGTCCAGAAGCTCACTAAGGATGCGTTCGACCTCGACTCGATCGTCAGTGCAGCCGAGGAACTGAAGTACATCGGGGCCATTAAGCGCGCCCTGGCCTCCCAGTTCCGGGAACCAGACGACGAGTGGGTCAAGGCCTTGACGAACCGCGTCTACGACGGTTCCTTCACGCAACGAGTCAAGGATCAGTTTCGCGTCCTGGTCACCAAGGCCATGAAGCAGTTCCTCGCCGACCAGGTCAACGACCGCCTGAAGGCTGCCCTCGGCGGTCAGGGGTACCCAGAGACCGTATCCACTCCGATGACGGGCCGAGAGGCCGCCGAGGAGAGCGTGGCCGAGGCCGAACAGAAGGAGGAGCGGGGAATAGCTACCACGCTCGAGGAGATTGAGGGATACCAGATCGTTCGCGCCATCGCATGTAGCGAAGTAGCACCCCGTCGGGTAGTGCACCGCGACACGAAGAGCTACATGGGCATCCTCCTCGACGACAACAATCGCAAGCCCATTGCGCGCCTGCACTTCAACACAGGCCAGAAGTACCTGGGCCTATTCGACGAGAACAAGAACGAGACCCGGCACCCGATCACCACGCTCGATGAGATCTACGATCATGCTGAGCACATTCGCAAGGCGGTTCAGAACTACCTCTAGGGCTCGTGGCTCGGCTTGACCTTGCAGCCGACTGCAAGGTCTACGTTCGAAGCATGACCGTGACCAACGGCTACCGGATCAAGGACGTAGCCGAGCGCAGCGGGTTCGCGCCCGGCACGCTCCGCTACTACGAGCGGCTCGGGCTGCTCCCGCCGCCACAGCGCACGGATACCGGCTACCGCGTCTACGACGACGCCGCCCTGGATCGGCTCACGTTCATCGCCCGCGCCAAGGAAATCGGCTGCAGCCTCGACGAGATCGGCGACCTCACGGTCGCCTGGGAGGGCGGGCGGTGCGGGCCGCTGCAGGACCGCCTCCGCGCCGTCGTCGCCGACAAGATCGACGACGCGCGGCGGCGCGCCAGCGAGCTGGTCGCGCTCACTGCCGAGCTACAGCAGGCCGCAACCCAGCTCGAGCGGCACCGGCCCGACGGCGCGTGCGACGGCGCGTGCGGGTGCGTCTCCAACCCGGGCACAGCCGCCACCTCCACCAGGCAACCGCTCCCGCTCCTCACCGGCCCAGCGCCCGGCGCGGCGATCGCGTGCTCCCTGGAACCCGGCTTTATGAACGACCGGCTCGACGACTGGAGCGCGCTCCTGAGCCACGCCGTCCGGCGCGAGCCCATCCAGGACGGGGTGCGCGTGGTCTTCGGTCCGACCGTCCCGGCGTCGGACCTCATGCGCCTGACCGTCGCCGAACAGAGCTGCTGCTCCTTCTTCGGCTTCGCCATCCACGTCGACGCCAGCGGCGTCGCGATGGAGGTGACGGCTCCGCCCGAGGGCAGGGACGTGGTGACCGCCCTCTTCGGCAAGGCGGCGTAACCGGTCGCGCCGGCAAGGCGCGCACCATTCACCCGCACCACGCGCATCACCCCGGCATGCCCACCCTCCTGAGCAGCAGAAACGAGCACGCCCAAAGACACCCCAACTCCATGAAAGAGGCCCCCGTGAGCGCTGCCGCCCCGACCGAGACCACGGCTCCAGCATCACCGCCGACCCGTCGCTCCCGACGCACGCGCCGACCGGTCGGGCAGCGCGTCCTGCTCGGCCTGGCCGCGGCGCTGGCCGCCGGCCTCGTGGCCGGGCTCGCGGCACGCGCGCTCATGCGGCTCGCGACCCTCGCGGTCGGCGGCGACACCGGGTTCTCGGTCGCAGGGACCGCCATGATCGTGGTCATCTTTGTCGTCACTGCGCTCCCCGGAGCCGTTGCCCGAGCCCAGGGCGCACGCCGCACCGCGGCCGCGCTGCTCACGCTGGGCTCGGGCTTCGTGGCGTTCGAGTGCGTCGCGATCGGCACCCAGGACCTCGCGGAGGTCGAGCTCGCAGGAACCACGCTCGCCGCCGTCATCGCGATCGCCGCAGGTTTCGCCGCGGTCGTCGTCGCGCAGGCGCTGCTGGCCTGGAGGTTCGCGGCGGCGATGACCGCCGAGAGGAAACTCACGGCCGGCGTCTGAGCTGGTGGTTCTGGCGCGCCGTCAGCAGGTCTAGGCTCGGAGTCGTGGCAACCTTCTCCGCAGTCACCCGGCAACACATCCTCGAAGCGATCGCGGAGTACGACGACCGCGGCAGAGACGCGTTCCTCGGCGTCTACGGGCTCCAGCCCGCGCCGCGGGAGACCCTCGCCCACGACGGCAAGACGTACGACTCCCAGGCCGTCCTCGCCGTGGCGCACCGCTACGCGACCGGCCGGCTGGCCACCTCCGAGGAGTTCACCGGGGGCAAGGTCAGCGCCGCCGAGATCCTGCGCAAGCACGGCTTCGACGTGACCGAGCCGGCCACGGTGTCGGCCCCCAAGGCGACGTCGTCGCGCTCGGCGTCGTCCCGGACGACGACGGCGACGGCGACCCGCGTGGCACGCCGCCCGGCCGTCGAGGACCGCCCGGTCTCGATCTGCCCCACCTGCTACACGCAGCTGCCCGGCACGGGCGTCTGCGACAGCTGCGGCTGACCTCGCGCTCGACCCGGATCAGCGTCCCGGCGTGAACAGCTCGACGAGGTTGCCGCCCGGGTCGGCCACCAGGAACTGACGCCCGCCAGGGCCTTCGACGACGTCGCTCACGAACGTCAGGCCGGCCGCCCGCAGCCGCGCCGCCTCGGCGTCGACGTCGTCGACGACGAGGTGGATCCGGTTGCGACCCGGCGGCGTGCCGGGTGGGGTGGCGCGGTGACCGGAGCTTCCGGGCCCGGACAGCAAGAGCCGCAGCCGGCCACGCCCGACGTCGGCGAACGCCGGCGGGTGGGCCATGTTCACGGTGAAGCCGAAGTGGGTCGTGTAGAAGTCCATGGACGCCTGCACGTCGTCGTCGACGATGTAGCGGACGCTGACGACGTCGTCGTGGTCGGACATGGCGATCCCCTCGTCGGGCCCCCGCCCCACGCTACGCGCGTCACTCGGGCTGGCGGACCCCCAGCAGGTTGCCCTCGGTGTCGCGCACGTACCCGACGCGGCCCTGGCCCGGGATGGTCTGGGTCTCACCGACCACCTCGCCACCCGCGGCACGCACGGCCTCACGGGCTGCATCGATGTCGTCGACGGCGAGCCACGCGATCGCGGGCTGCGACTGGTAGTCGCGCCGCATGATCGCGGCGTCGATGCCCTGTCCGTCCCCCGTTCCCGCGACGACGTAGCCGTCGACGAAGGCCGAGCTCTCGGGCTCCCAGCCGAACGCGGTCGCATAGAACTCGGACGCGCGCCCGATGTCGTCTGCCGTGATCTCGACGTGAACGATCCTGCCCATCACGTGCTCCCCTCGCTCGGCGGTGTCACCCACGTTAGCCATCGGCGAGCCCGGCGGCACACAGAGGCTGCTCGCCGTCGGGCCCGACCATGACGATCTGGACGCTGATCCCCGGCCCGAGCCGATCGGCCGCGGGCCCGGCGATCTCCATGCTCCACGGCTGGGAGAGCATGCCCGAGGCGTAGGCGGTGAGCCCGTCGGCATCGGACGGGTCGATCTCGAGCATCGGGAACTCGGTGAGACCGACGGTCCAGGTGTGCGCCCGGTCGGCGTCGCGCAGGTCGTCGCCGGACGTGCCGAACGGGGCGGCGGTGACGAGCAGCTGCTGGGTGCCCGACGGCACCCCTTCCAGGTCGATCCGCACCGGCTGAGGCCCGGCCGGAATCTCACGGCGGATGAACCACAGCCGGGTAGCCCACTCCTGCACCGAGTCCCGCGTCACCGTCGCGCGCGGGAGGTCCCCGGGCGCCGCACAGCTCACCGACGACGTCCCGACGCTGCGCGCACCCATGCTGGACGTGACGACGGCGGCCACGGCGACGACGCACACGGTCGTCGCGGCGAGGCTCACGGCCGTGGCCCGTTCGGCCGGCCGGTGGACGACGAGCGAGCGCACTCCCGAGTCGGCGAACGTGCGCCCCTCGGCATGCCACAACGGCCGCAGGTAGCCGATGCACAAGATCGCGTCGAAGAGGTGGAGGATCCAGCGGGCAACCGTCCGCAGGAGCCCGACCGGCCGCCCGGACGTGTCGTCGACGACCGAGATCGCCACGGCCGCCTTGCCCGGGGTGCGGCCCGTGTACGCCTGCAGCAGCACGTACGACGCGATGAGGGCCACGACGCCCCACCACGGCCACGTGCCGACCCGGGGCCAGTGGGTGAGCCCGTCGACGGTGTAGAACGGCACGGGCGGGAACGAGCCGACGTTGCCCAGGATCAGGAAGGTGGCGAAGGCCAGCACCGCCCAGTCGAGCAGGAGCGCCACTACCCGGCGCAACCAGCTCGCGGGCTCGCCAAGGCCCGGGTCGAGGATCACGGGACCGAGAGCGCCGGCACCAGGGCCGCGGGGCGGGACGTGTGTCAGGGAGCCGGTCGTGGTCACGCCCGGATCGTCCCAGTACAGGGCGGCCGCGCGCTAGGGCCTCATGGGCTCAGCGCCTGGTCTGGTACCTGTTCAGGACGACGCCGCCGGGAAACGTCCGGGTCTCCACCAGGTTGAGGTTCACCCAGCTGTCCAGCGCCGTGAAGAACGGCGCGCCGCCGCCGATCAGGACCGGGTGGGTGACGACGGTGTACTCGTCGACCAGACCCGCCCGCATGGCCGCCGCGGCGAGCGTGGCGCCGGCGACGTCCATGGGGCCGCCGTCCTCGGCCTTGAGCCGGGTGATCTCGGCGACGGCGTCACCCGTGACCAGGCGGGCGTTCCAGTCGACCTCGCTCAGCGTCGAGGAGAACACCACCTTGGGCATGTCCCGCCAGCGGCGCGAGAACTCCTTGTGCTGCGGTGTGGCGTCCGGCTGCTGGTCGGCCGTCGGCCAGTGGGAGCTCATGGCCTCCCACAGCCGGCGCCCGTACAGCGCCAGCTCCGTCCCGTCGACACGATCGGACCACATCTGGAACAGCTCGTCGCTCGGCACGCTCCAGCCGAGGTCGTCACCGGGCGCGGCGATGTAGCCGTCCAGGCTCACGCTCATCCCATAGCTCAGTTTCCGCACGCCAGCCTCCACATGAGTCGGTCCTTGGCGCTACAGACCTGCACCGGGCGGGAAAGTCATCGGTCGGGCCCCCGCCCACGGCCGGTTCGTCGCCTCGTTCAGCCCGTGACGCGGGCGCGCAGCCGTTCGATCGTCGTCGTCAGCACGGGGGTCTCGATCCCGTGCTCGGCGCCGCGCCGGGCCACGGCCCCGCCGATCGCGTCGAGCTCACCGGGCTTGCCGGCCTCGATGTCCGCCTGGAGCGACGACCGCATGGGCCGCGGGAAGCCCTGCAGGATCTCGAGCAGCTCCTTGCCCGTGGTCGGTACGCCCTCGGCCGTGGCGACGGCCGCGATCTCACCGACGAGCCCGGCGGCCAGGCCCGGGTCGGCGTCGATCGCGTCGCCGATGCCGGACTCCCAGGTCGACGTCAGCAGCGCGAAGGGTGCGAGGAACCGCAGCTTCTTCCACATCACCTCGGCCTCGGTGCCGCCCGCGACCACCTCGATGTCGGTGTCACGCAACGCGGACACGACACCCAGGTCCTCGGCGCCGTCAGGCACGACGACGCGCAGCAGGTCGTTGCGGTGCCGCACCGTCAGCGGGCCGTCCGACCCGGCACCGGTGCGCAGCGTCTCGCCCGCGATCGTCGCGCCGACGACGGGCGCGGCGGGGACGGCGGCACGCAGCGCCTCCATGTGCTCCAGGCCGTTGAGCAGCGCCACGACCTCGGCCGGCTCGGCGTCGGCGATCTGACCCACCACAGCGTCGACGCCCTCGGCCTTGACGGCCACGACCACGCGCGCCCCGCGCGGCACCGTCGTCGTCGCGGGCACGGGCGCATGCCACGAGCCGAACCGGTCGGTGACCAGCTCGAGACCGTGCTCGGACACCTGCTGCACGGTCGACGGGCGGCCGACCAGCACGACGTCGTACCCGGCACGCTGCAGGAACGCGGCCACGAGGCCGCCGATCGCACCCGGGCCGACGACGGCGATGACGGGAGCGGTGGAGGACGATTCCGACATGGACGGCAGCCTAGGCCCTGGCAAGACGGTGTCCAGGTAGAGGACAGGAACTGACCTCTACCGCCCGTAGCGTCGGTCACGACATGACCAGCACGTCGAAGGAGACAGCAGTGGCCCAGCACACGGCGTCCGCCCCCGCCGGCTACACGACCGTCGCCCCGTGGGTCGTCACGGACGACACCGGAGCGTTCCTCGACTTCGTCACGCACGCGTTCGAGGGCAAGGAGCAGTCCCGCGTCCGGACCGAGGACGGCTCGGTCGGCCACGGCGAGACGCGCCTCGGGGACACCGTCGTCCTGGCCTTCGACCGGCGCCCCGAGTGGCCGCCCATGCCGAGCCTGCTGCGCGTCTTCGTTCCCGACGCCGACACCGCGTTCGCCCGCGCCGTCGAGGCCGGCGGCAGCGTCGTCACGGAGCTCGGCGACAGCGCGTTCGGCCAGCGCGGCGGCCGGGTCAAGGACCCGTTCGGCAACATCTGGTGGGTCGTCGCCCAGGTCGAGGAGGTGCCGGAGGACGTCATGTGGCAGCGCCTGCAGCAGCCCGAGTACGCCGAGGGGATGCGCATCGCGCAGGAGACCCTCGACGCCGAGCTGAGCGGCCGGAGCCAGGGACGCAGCAGCGCGCCGGTCCAGGACGACACGCAGAGCTAGGACCGGCGCCCGGCCCAGAGCGACGCCGGGTCAGGCAGTGCCGCGGCGCACCTCGGCGCGCCACAGGCCGGCACGGCCCGGCGCGCCGGGGACCTCGTCGAGCGTCGCCAGCCGGAGCCCAGGACCGTCGGCGAACGCCTCCATCTCCGCGCGGGTCAGCGGCCACGGCGGTCCGGCGTCGTCCCCGGCGCTCTGCACGGCCTGGACCGCGAGCAGGGTGCCGCCCGGCGCCACCAGCGACCGGACACCGCAGGTCAGCTCCGTACGGATGCTGCGGTGGGCCGCCTGGACGGTGAAGATCTCGACCACCAGGTCGAACGCACCGCGCCATGACGTTGGAAGGTCGAGGAGGTCCGCGACGGCGTACGTGACCTGTGAGCCCGGGTGCCGCTCCCGGGCCGCGCCGACGGCCGAGGGCGAGATGTCGAACGCCGTCGTCGTACAGCCCAGGCGCGAGAGGTGCTCGGCGTCGGCCCCCAGCCCGCAGCCCACGACGACCGCGCGACGGCCCGTCAGGTCGCCGGCCGACGCACTCCACTCGGCGAGCAGCGGGTGGGGGTCGTCGCGGTCCCACGGCACGGTGATCTCGCCGGCCTCGGCGCGGGCCCATAGCCGCTCGAACCAGCCCGTGGGGTCAGCGGGGTCAGCGTTGCCCAGGCGGGCCGTCTCCGACTGCCAGGTCCGTGGCGTTCCCATGGCCGGAGCGTACCGACGACCTCACAGGTTCTGGATGATCTTCTCGACCTGCTCCTTGGCGTCACCGAAGAGCATCGCGGTGTTGTCGCGGAAGAACAGCGGGTTCTGCACGCCCGCGTAGCCCGTGGCCATGGACCGCTTGAACACGACGACGTCGCGCGCCTTCCAGACCTCGAGCACGGGCATGCCCGCGATGGGCGAGCCCGGGTCCTCCTGCGCGGCCGGGTTCACCGTGTCGTTGGCCCCGATGACCAGCACGACGTCGGTGTCCGGGAAGTCGCCGTTGATCTCGTCCATGCCGAGGACGACGTCGTACGGCACCTTGGCCTCGGCGAGCAGCACGTTCATGTGGCCCGGCAGGCGTCCGGCGACGGGGTGGACGGCGAACCGCACGTCGACCCCGCGCGCCCGGAGCTTGCTGGCCAGGTCGGCTACCGGGTACTGCGCCTTGGCCACGGCCATGCCGTAGCCCGGCACCACGATGACCGACCTCGCGTTGGTGAGCAGCTCGGCCGTCGCCGACGTGTTGGTCTCGCGGTGCTCCCCCTGCTCCCCGTCCGTAGCCACGACCGTCCCGCCCTCGGCCCCGAACCCGCCCAGGATCACCGAGACGAAGGACCGGTTCATGGCCTTGCACATGATGTAGCTGAGGATGGCACCGGACGAGCCGACCAGGGCACCGGTGATGATGAGCAGGTCGTTGCCGAGCATGAAGCCCGCGGCGGCCGCGGCCCACCCGGAGTACGAGTTGAGCATCGAGACGACGACGGGCATGTCGCCGCCGCCGATCGACGCCACGAGGTGCCAGCCGAGCGCGAGCGCGACGACGGTCATGAGCAGCAGCGGCGCGAGCCCGGGCCCCGCGCCCGTGCCGGCGTCGCGCACCCCGATGAACCACGCCATCAGCGCCACCGACGCCACGAGGGCGCCGAGGTTGAGCCAGTTACGCCCGGGCAGCATGAGCGGGGCCGAGCGGACCTTCGCGGAGAGCTTGAGGTAGGCCACGATCGAGCCGGTGAACGTCACGGCACCGATGAGGACGCCCAGGTACACCTCGACGAGGTGCACGACGTCGGAGTGCGGCTCGGTCAGGTAGGAGTCGAAGCCGACCAGCACGGCCGCGATGCCCACGAACGAGTGCAGCAGCGCGATGAGCTCGGGCATCTGCGTCATCTCGACGCGGCGCGCCCGCCACGTGCCGACCGTCGCACCGACGAGGAGCACGAACAGGATGAGCCCGGCGGTCACGCCCCACGCGCGCTCGGACCGTTCGAGCGCGAGCGCGATGGTCGCGGCGAGCGCCAGGACCATGCCCACCATGCCCAGCATGTTGCCGCGGCGGGCCGACTCCTGCTTCGCCAGGCCCGCGAGCGACAGGATGAACAGGATCGCGGCGACGACGTAGGTCGCCTGGACGATCGAGGACACGGTCATCGCTCAGGCCGCCTTCCGGAACATGCGGATCATCCGGTTCGCCACCAGGAAGCCACCGAAGATGTTGATGCTCGCCACGGTCGCGGCGACGACCGCGAGGATCGTCACGACCCACGAGTCGCTGCCGATCTGCAGCAGCGCGCCGACCAGGATGATGCCGCTGATCGCGTTGGTCTGCGCCATGAGCGGCGTGTGCAGCGAGTGGCTCACGTTGGAGATGACGTAGAAGCCGACCACGACCGCGAGCGCGAACACCGTGTAGTGCCCGACGACGTCGGCGGGCGACGCCGCGATGGCCAGGCCCGCGAGCACCGCACCCAGCGCGGCGACCACGGTCCGCCGCCGCGAGCGCAGCCGTGCCTGGGCGGCCAGGGCCTGCGGGTCGGGCGGCGGAGGTGGGGGCGGCCCCGGCGTCTCGTGGCCGGCAGGGCTCGCGGGCATCGCCGCCGACACCGACACGGGCGGTGGCGGCCACAGCACCTCGCCGCCCCGGGCCACGGTCATGCCGCGCACGACGACGTCGTCGAGGTCGACGACGAGCCTGCCGTCCTTGCCGGGCGTCAGGAGCGTGAGCAGGTTGACCACGTTGGTGCCCACGAGCTGCGACGTGTGCTGCGGCATGCGGCCCGGCAGGTCGGTGTACCCCAGGATGACCACGCCGTTGTCGCTGACCACGCGCTCGCCCGGCACGGTGAGCTCGCAGTTGCCGCCGCCGGGGGCGGCGAGGTCCACGATGACCGATCCGGGCCGCATCGCGGCGACCATGGCGGCCGTGATCGTGGTGGGCGCGGTCCCGCGCACCAGCGCGGTCGTGATGACGACGTCGGCGCCCGCGGTCTCGGTCGCGTACATCGCCTGGGTCGCGGCCTCCTGGTCGGAGGTGAGCTCGCGCGCGTACCCGTCGGTGCTGACCTCCTGCGCCGCCCCGGCCGCGGCCTGCACGAACGCCGCACCCATCGACTCGATCTGCTCACCCACCTCGGGGCGGACGTCGAACGCGCGCACCTGCGCGCCGAGCGACGACGCCGTCCCGATCGCGGCGAGCCCGGCCACGCCCGCACCGATCACGAACACCGTGGCGGGCGGCGTCGTGCCCGCGGCCGTGACCTGGCCGGCGAACATGCCGCCGAACTCCTCGGCCGCCTCGACGACCGCGCGGTACCCGGCGACGTTCGACATGGCCGAGAGCACGTCGAGCGCCTGCGCGCGCGAGATGCGGGGCACGGCGTCGAGCGCGAGAGCGGTCACGTGCCGCTCCGCGAGCGCCGCGACGAGCTCGGGCCGGGCCGCCGGTCCGAGCTGCGCGATGAGCGTCGCGCCCGGCCGCAGGAGCTCGAGCTCGTCGCCCGACGGCGGGTTGACCGCGGTGACGACGTCGGACCGCCACACCTCCTCGCGCTCGACGACGTGCGCGCCGGCCTCGACGTACGCGCGGGTCGGCAGGTTCGCGCGCTCGCCCGCGCCGGCCTCGACCACGACCTCGTAACCGAGATCTCGCAGGCGCCGCACCGTGGCCGGGGTGGCGGCGACCAGCCGCTCCCCCGGACGGGACTCACGCGGGACTCCGATGCGCAGGGGCATCGCGACCTCCATCGACCCTCGTCGGTCTGGGAACGCCCCGAACCTATCGGGTTCGTGACGCAGTGCACGAGCGCTGTCGCCTCGTGAGACGCCTCGGGTGGGCAACCCCACAGCGCAGGGCGAGAGCCTGCGACGACGCACCGCCCGTGTGAACCTGGGCGCATGCACACCCACCTGCCCGGACCCGGACGTCGGCTGCCGGTCAGCACCTACCGCCTCCAGCTCGGGCCCGACCTGCGCTTCGCCGACGTCGAGAAGTCGCTCGGCTACCTCGAGTCGCTCGGGGTCACCGACCTGTACCTCTCCCCCGTGCTCCAGGCGGCGCCCGGGTCGACGCACGGCTACGACGTCGTGGACCACACCCGGATCAGCGACGTCCTGGGCGGGCGGGACGGGCTCGAGTCACTCGCGGCCGCGGCCCACGCGCGCGGCATGGGCGTCGTCGTCGACGTGGTGCCCAACCACATGGCGGTGCCGACGCCCGCGTGGCACAACCGGGCGATGTGGTCGGTGCTCAAGCACGGCGCCGACTCCCCCTACGCCGGCTGGTTCGACATCGACCTGGCCGACACGCAGTCGGGCGGGCTGCTCATGCCCGTGCTGGGCGCGCGCATCGGCACGGTGCTGGCCACGGGCGAGCTGTCGGTCGAGCGCATGGTCGTGCCCACCGAGCCCGACGAGGGCGAGCAGGCGGTGCTGCGCTACCACGACCACATCTTTCCCGTGCGCCCGACGACCGAGGACCTGCCGCTCGCCGAGCTCGTGGGCCGTCAGCACTACCGGCTCGCGTACTGGCGCGTGGCCGACGAGGAGCTCAACTACCGCCGGTTCTTCGACGTCGGCACGCTCGCGGGGATCCGCGTCGAGCTCCCCGAGGTGTTCGACGCGACCCACGCGCTCCTGCTCGACCTGCACGCGGCGGGCGTGATCGACGGCTTCCGCATCGACCACCCCGACGGTCTGGCCGACCCGCGCGGCTACCTGCGCCGGCTGCACGACGCCACGGACGGCGCATGGGTCGTGGCCGAGAAGATCCTCGAGGGCGACGAGGACCTGCCGGACGACTGGCCCGTGGCGGGCACCACCGGCTACGACACCGCCTGGCGGCTGCACGCGCTGCAGGTCGAGCCCACGGGCGCCGTCCCGCTCGCGGCCCTCATGCATGAGGTCACGGGCACGTCCGCGGACCTGCCGGCCGTGATCGAGCAGGCCAAGCGGCAGATCGTCGAGACGTCCCTGTACGCCGAGATCCACCGCGTGACGACGCTGCTCGCCGCGATCTGCCACGACGACGTCCGGCTGCGCGACCACACGTTCCGCTCGCTGGGCGACTGCGTCGTCGAGCTCGTCGTCGCGTTCGACCGCTACCGCGCCTACGTGGTGCCCGGCGAGACGGCGCCGCCCGAGGCGGAGCGCGAGATCCGCAAGGCTGCCGACGTCGCGCGCGGCCGGCTCGAGCCTGACCGGCACGACACGCTCGAGGTCGTGGTCGACCTGCTGCTCGGCAAGGAGGTCGGCAGCGCCGGGCGCACGTTCGAGGAGCGCCGGGCCGAGCTCATGGTCCGGTTCCCGCAGGTGTGCGGCGCCGTCATGGCCAAGGGCGTCGAGGACACGGCGTACTACCGGTGGACGCATCTGGTCAGCCTGTGCGAGGTCGGGGCGGCACCCGGCCGGTTCGGCATCGACCCCGACGAGCTGCACGCGTTCGCCCGGCACATCTCCGTGGCCTGGCCGGCGACCATGACCGCCGGGTCCACGCACGACTCCAAGCGCGGCGAGGACGTACGGGCGCGCATCGGCGCCATCGCGGCCCACGCCGACGCCTGGGCCGCGCTCGTGCACCGGCTCCGCACCGCGACGGCCGACGTGCGGCCCGCCGACCTCGACGGCGCCACAGAGAACCTGCTGTGGCAGACGCTCGCGGGCACCTGGACCGCGGCCGGCCCGATCGAGCCGGACCGGCTGACCGCCTACCTGCTCAAGGCCGCGCGCGAGCAGAAGTCGTGGACCACGTGGACGGCGCCCGACGCCGAGCGTGAGGACGCCATGACCGGCTACGCCACCGCACTGCTGACCCATCCCGAGGTCACGGCGGCGTTCGAGGAGTGGGTCGAGCGCGTGCGGCCGACCGTGCGGCGGTCCGTGCTCGCGACCAAGCTGCTGCAGCTCACCGTGCCGGGCGTCGCCGACGTCTACCAGGGCACCGAGGTGACCGGGACGTCGCTCGTCGACCCCGACAACCGCCGGCCCGTCGACCTGGACGCCCTCGCGGACCGGCTCGCGCGGACCGACGCCGGCCGGACGCCGTCGGACCTCGCGGGCGAGAAGCTCGCCCTGACCGCCGCGACGCTGCGCACCCGGCGCGCGCACGCGGCCGCGTTCGTCGGCGAGGCCGCGGGCTACGAGCCGCTGCCCAGCACGAGCGGGCACGCGGTCGCCTTCGCACGCACGGTCGACGGCGACCCGCGCGTCGCGGTCGTCGCGACCCGCCTGTC
>Ga0233385_1000586_pt1 | contig 17604 bp, 17 predicted proteins | sample ElkDunMinimDraft_16_FD_191543 | JGI IMG/M metagenome (GOLD analysis project Ga0233385, IMG submission 191543) | Fecal eukaryotic communites from dung pellets of Tule Elk in California, USA - Elk Dung G36 | ecosystem: Host-associated > Mammals > Digestive system > Large intestine > Fecal | place...
GCTCCTGCCCGGGAAGGTGATAAATCCGCTCGCCCTTCGAGCTGATGTTGCCTTTGATCTTACAGGTCGCCGTGTTCCGTGAAGCGTTCATGAGCGGCGCGATCTTGGCTGGCGGCTCCTGTGCCACTTGGCAGGCGCAAGTCGGTGCTCACACAAGAGGTCTCTACCTCGCTCCTATGATCGGCCAGCCTACGATTCGGGTAAGCGAGACTCCGAATATCGTGCAATGGACTCCATTTCGCGCGAAACTCACAGGGAGCTGGAGGGAGAGTAAAAGGGGTATTATCGCCGCTTTTCAATGCCTGCACTTTGACTCATAAACGGGTTCAGGGGTGACCCTGTTAGCCTACTTCCGTGTATTTTTCCTGACTCATAAGCGCGTCTCGGTCTGACTCATAAGCGCTCCAGAAAATGCATTTTGACCCATAAGCGTGTTTGGGGCGTGAACGCATTAGGCCCGGACCGGGAACAAACGTGCCTCCGAATGGTGAAGCCGCAGAGATGGGGCTGGTTGCGAAGGCCGCATTTATGGTTTCCCATTCAACCGAGCAGCAGGGCATGGTGGAGGGCAGGAAAGTGGACAATACGGCGAAGACGATTGCACGAACGGAGTCTTGGGAGGTTCCACAATCCCTGCGCGTCGTGGCGCCTCACATCATCGAAGCCATGGTCGGGTGTGCGGAGGACCGTGACATCGGTCTGCTGGCGCATCTTCTGGACAAGTTCGCCGCACAGATCGTTCACGAGAGCGATCCGACGACGAAGGCGCTCTACCTGAGTCTTGAGGATTTCTGCAGGAAGGCACAGGAAGTGGAGCGGCGCTACGGCGAGGGCGTGCTCCTCGACCTGGACCATCCGAGCATTCAGAAGTCGATCCAGATAGGAAGCATCGCTCCGGCGAGGCTTGCCAGGATCAGGGCCCTGCAGGCGTGCGTTCCTGAGGGCGAGCGCTCGCTGAATTATTTGCGGCCAGCGGATCACATCCGGGGTCCGGTGTCGGAGGATGCGTCAGTATCAGGGTAGTCATCGGTCCGAGAGCGGTGATGTCGTAATGCTTCTTCGAACGCTTTGCTCGCTGACGGAAAAGTTCCTAGCAACCCGCCAGGTCCTATAAGCCGAACGGCTTCTTCCGCCCGACGACCTTTGTCTCTATTCGGTATCCTTGCGGCAGTCCGATATTAGGACCATCCTCCCAGCGTTCGAATGGTGGGGTGTGTTCAAGCGAATCCATCGCGTTCTGGAACCTTCCCAATTGCGGTGTCGACCGTGCTGGCCGGATTCGTCGGACAAAGCAACCGGGCGATGCTGGGGTCCCGTTGCCTGACCGAAGCTAGCTGGTCACCACTCCGACCAGGACCCTGTTCAGCCCAGCGCCATGCTTGCCCAAGGCCGGAACGGGCAGCCTTCCTTCGAGGATTCCGATCACGGCGTCAGCCAGCGGAACGCCGATCTCGGCGGCGGCCATAGGAAGCGGGTAGAGCCTTCGGAAATCCGTCCTCCACGGAGAGACCTTGGCTTCGAGCTTCCTGAGCAGCGCTTCCGGCTCCGTTGGTCCGAAGAATTCCCGGATACCCCAGCCTCGGTGCACGAAGGGCTGAACGAGGCCTGCCTGGACCAGAGACCTCGCATCGACCTCAGTCACGTCCAGCTCATCGGCGAGTTCCTTGATGTCCTTGCCGTTGCGGACGTTTCTCACCAGCCAGCCCAGAAAGAAGGGATCGATGCAGAGCCAACCGCCGGCTACGCCTTCGCGAGGCCAGGCGCCGAGCGCACGCAGGATTCGCTGGAACTCGGCCTGCGACACGCAGCAGAGGTCGGCGCCGTGCACCGAAGCCGGATCGGCCGAGCAGAAGGCCGCGATCTCCAGCGGCGGGATGTTCGTCACCAGATGGCCGTCCTTCGATCCGAACAGCCGACGGTAAGCACGCAGCGCACCGGGCACGTTGAGATCGACGGCACGGGCGAGGAGGCCGTGGGCAGGCTCTCCCGGAGTATGCCCTGCCGTGAGCGGGAGGGGGCTGGGCCGAGTTGTCGTGCCGAACTCCATCAGGACGCCTTCCTCCGCTTCCAGAGTTCGATCCTCTGGTCGAGGCCGCGCGTGACCAGGTCCGCGTAGCTCGTGTCGAACATCACGTTCGTGACGGCGCTCCGGAAAGGATTGCCGGGCAGCCCCGCGGGTTTCAGACGTCGAAGGCATCGGCGAGATGCTGGAGCTTGAAGTCGGTCGTGCCTTGCTCGACGGCGATCTCGGCGCCGACGGCGACGAACTCGACCGCCAGGCCGACCAGCCCTCCAGAGGCGCAGGCGAAGCGCTGGGCGACCTTCACGTCATCCAGCGCCAGCTTTCGGCGGAAGGGCAGGGCCGTTGCCAGCTCGGCAAGGAAGTTGATGAATTCGACGCGTTCGCCCGTTGCGTGCCAGTCGTATCGCTTGACCTCCTCCCGGTATGGAGAGCGGTTGAGAAGCTGGCCGTTGGCCTCCAGGACGTTGAGCGAACTGTCGAGACCCGAGAATGCCAGCTGGCATGAGTTCCAGTTGGCGAACTCCTTGAGCATGTCGGCGGCGAGATACTGCTTCTCGGTGGATTTCAGGTCGGCGAGGTGGTTGAACTCATCGATGATGACCAGCTCCACCCTCTGCATCCGCAACTGGTAGTCGATCACCGCCGTGGCAATGTCGCTGGGAAGCGAAACCTGGATCCCGAGCTTTCTCAGGATGCGCCTTTGTAGCGAATGCTTGTCGGCTCCTGACGGCGCCACGACGTAGAGCACGCGCCTGACCATGCCCTTCTCGTCCCGGAAGGCGGGAAACTGGTCCGCATACCACCTCAGGGGCACGGTCTTCCCGACTCTGGTCTTGCCGTACAGAAGCAGACACTTCGCTTCCACGTCCGCGCCCGGCCGCCATCGCAGGTGCTGCTTGGTCAGGTGGCTGATCACTTCCGTGAACCGGAAGTGCGGGATCACCATATCCCTGATGGCCGTGGAGGCCGCGGTGACGGCCCTCAGCCGATCCAGAGGGACGAGCCCGGCGATGGCTTCGGGAAACTCGATCCTATCCACGGCGCAACGTCCCCAGCTTGCGCCTGACGTGCACGCCGTCCGGATCGGCTGCCACGACCGCGTCGGGCGGCGGGTTGTCGGTGGCCTGCGCCGTTCCGCGAATGGCCTTCGGCTGGGACTCCCTGCGAGGGCGGGAAGGAGTCTCTTCGGCCGTTTCGTCATCCCGGGCGAGACGCTCGTCCACGATTTCAAGTTGCCGTTCGGCATCCCCGGCGTCTTCGGGGAGTTCGGTCGGGTCGAGCAGGTAAGACCGGCCGGCCTTGAGATACCGTCCGACATTGACGGTCCCGAACCTGTTCTTCCTCTCTTCGAACATCGTCCTAGCAAGCTCCGCGAGCTTCAGTTTCGCGTCCATAAGCTGGTGCACGGTGACTCTCCTTCCTCTGGCGTTTTCCCGGGCGAAGGCTTGGATGACGTGGTGTCGGTATTCGGAAAGCCCGCGGGCATACGGCATCTGCTTGCAGTAGCCCGGTACGGCGATCACCCGTCCTCTACGATCCGGATCCTCCGCCAGCACCCAGATCGTGTCGATGTTGGCCGGGTCCTTCTTGAACTCGACGTCCATGGTCCCGTCGGGGTCAGCGCACCTCTCGCGGAGGGCGCCGAATTCCGGCGAGTTATACTCGAGCCCGTCGTGCCTGATGCCGTTGCGGTTGAGCGTTCCGGTTTCGTATTTCCCTACGATGAGGGCCAGGTCCTCCGGGGAGGGTGGCGGATCGATACGCGTCCTCGCTGTCAGCGTGTCCCACGCTTCCTGTGGCGGCATGCCGAGAGCGCCGTGCTCCTCCTGATGGTAGACCTCGACGATCCAGTAGGCGAGGATCAGCCACAGCTGCTCCAGCGTGACCAGCAGGACCTCGCCCGTGGAAACCTTGCGACGGAGCCGCCGCGGCAGGATTCCAAGCTCCGCGCCGACAGGGCCGTACTTCACGCTCTTGATGAAGCGCTCGACCTTGCCCTTCAGCGTGGGACGCCGAGGCTTCAGCGGAAGCAGGTTGCTTCCGCACCTGTAGATGGCGTCCCTGGCATGTTTCGACAGGAAGTCCTTCCCGAGGTCGGACTTGACGAGCCGCACGGGTCCCAGCTGAGACCACTTCTTCGTGAAGATTGGCCGGCCGTCGTCGAACCTGTAGCCGGAAAGGTCTTTCGGCGACATGGCATGCTGCATGCACCGCAGGACGGAATCGCTGTTCGGGGGATCGAAGCCGATCGCCATCCCGAGGACTGAGCGGCTCGCGGATTCGAGCAGGACCGTCACCCACGGGTAACCGAGCGGAAACCAGGATTCCGAGTCGACGACGAAGATGCCGTTGAGCGTGAAGTTGTCGGTTTCCCCAACGGCCAGCGGCTGTGTGACAATCGGGGCGGCCAGCGATGTCCCGAACGCTTGCCTCGCCTCCTCCGGTTCGGTCTCGCGGACGGCGCGGAAGAAGGCGCTTCTTCGGTTCTTGGCGGCACGGATCGCAGGACGGCTGACAAGAGACTCTCAGTCGATATCACCGTTCTCATCCCGGTCGATCAAGGAGACACGATGGAGGGTCCCGTCCCTATCCCGAACCGTTCGGGTATAGACGGACAGGTCGGCGGGCATGCCCTGCTTGGCCAGCCTGATCGCCAGTTCCTGGACCCGGGGTAGGGAACCCTTCCCGCAGTAGCGTTGGTCGAGGGCCTCCTCGATCGCGTCGACAACGAAATCAGGCTTCCGCGGATCGCGGTTGCCCTTTATGGCGCTCTTGGGCGCGAGCGCGTCACGGCACCCTGCCATGCGAAAACGGCGGTAGGCTTTGAGCGCGGTTCTGGCCGAGTATCTCGGGACACCGGGCGGCGGATAGACTTCCTCGGCTGCTCGTTTGGAGGCCTCCTTCATGTCAGGTCTCAAGCCCACGGGAAGCGACAATAGACGGTCGATTTCCTTCACGAGGAGGACCTTGTAGTCTCGGAAGCGTTTGTCGGCCTCGGAGAGGAGGTCGTCCCTGGTGGCGCCGGAAGCCGGGTCATATTCGGGCAAGGATTCCCTGGGAGCCCCCACGCGGAACCGCCCTTGGCCATTGATTCCCCGCTCCACCTCCTCGTCGCTGCCGGCGAAGCGATCATGCTCGTTGCCGAGCGGAACCAGTAGCCGGCTGGGCTGCTGCACATCCCTCCAATTCGGCCGGGGACGCCGTCATAGGTCGCGAGACTGCCCTTCAGCAGCTTGAAGACAGTCATGACCGCACCCTCCGGAACACGGCGTCGACATCGATCTCCTTTCCGATGTCTGCGGCGAGCCGGCCGTGCCACATGAGGTGAAGCGCGGCCGTAAGCACCTCCCGAGGGTCGGCTTTCAACGTCCTTGCGATCTCGCGCGACGACGCCCCGGCGGAAGGCATCTCCAGCTCGACGTCCCCGACGAATTCCTCCGGCTATTCCAGGCAGACGCGTTCACCAATGTCGCGTTCGAAAGACGGGGATTCGCTGAAAGCGGCTTGGCCGACAGCATCCTGTATCCGATGCCTCGTTCCGCCAGCGAGAGCCGCAAGGAGCGGTTCATCACCCTCGCGGCCGGGGCCTTCTCCCTGCCGTGCTCTTCGATATCGAACATCGAGGAGCCTCGATCCGTCCGCACGAGGAAATCCGGGACGTGGACGTGCCATCGGTTCCCGTCGAACCACTCGAGTTCTTCCGGACGCGCGTGGATCGTCCGCACGGAGGGCTGGACCTCGACGAGGGCCAGGAAATTGAACTGGTGCTCGCCCCAGAAGCTCACGTCGTACCCGCAGCGATAGGACGTGAAGGTTCCCGCGGTAGTCCATCCGCCCTCCCGTCCCATGTGCACAGGAGATGGCTGCGTTCCCCTGTTTGGAAGATTGGTGCGGCGGAATCCGAGCGCGGGCGGACGGCTAGGGGGGTTGTCAGGCTTAAAGGGAAGAATCCCGGGCTTTCTGCGACGATTGGGCATTGTTGCGACTCCGAACGTGGCGCAAGTTCTCTGCCTCCCCGGGGCGTGGAAACCTCGGAGATTGCGAAGACGGCGGCGAACGCCGTGTCAGGCGGCTATTCGGATTGCTGAGGGCTCGATGCGGGTCATGGATTCGCTCCCTAATCGGACGAGAGGGGGCGGCTACGAATCCTGCTTCAGCGTCTCGGGCTGACCGACGCCACGCCGAAGCGAGCGGAAACGAAGCCGCTGCACTTGCCTATTCGGGTCATGGCCGTCACGTGCTGCATCGCATGCTCATGCGTCGGTGGCGGAAGCGACCGACCGGTTCATCGCATGGAGGCGATTGCCGGCTGGTTAACAAAAGGCGTCCGCCATTGGAACAGAGCGGGAACATATGCACTTTTTTGGGGACGTCAAGTTGATGGCGGCGTTTCGTTAAGTGCCTGGTGATATTTACAATTTGCAACTTGCAACTTGCAAGGGCGAGAATCCGTTCGGCGTTAACCTTTGGTGGCCTCAGGACGATGGAACTCGATCTTCCAGGTGCCACCGTCGCGAGGTTCGTCCAGCCGCCTTGTGGTCAGCCCGTTGAGATGGCATCGGCGACTGCGAGGTCAGGGATGCCGCGCAAGCGATGATCGAGGGATTGGGATCCAGCCTGCCCGGTGGTAGGAAACATCCATGAGCGGACGCTTCTCACCCTTCTTGATCAAGGCACTCGTGGATACGATCACGGGCGGCGCAGGATCTGGCCCGGACGCAGGCACGCCGATCGGCATCTATCGCTCGGGTCCGAAGATCGAGCAGTTCTTTCTCGAATGCGGGTTGGACATGCGGATCGGCGCCGCGTCGCCGGTGCCAGCAACGACCGATTTCCTTCGCAGCACAGCGTCGCAGTGGGACGGGGACGACCACATCAAGCGGGTGCTGCTGCATGTCTGCGATCCACGGCACTACATGCAGGAACCCGCGAAGGCGACCGCGGTTCGGGAACACGTCAACAAGGCTCTCGAACCTGATGGGCTGGCGGTCACCGTTGTCAATGCCAGGCCTCATCTGACGGAACGCTTGGCGACGGGCGTGCTGGTGGAGCCCTTCATCACCAAGGTCGCAGCCTTCGACTTCGACACCGTCCAGGTCGAACTGGCCCGTGCTCTGGCAAGCGTGAAGGACGATCCGGAAGATGCCGTCACCGCGGCCTGCTCGCTGATAGAGGCCGTCTGCCGTTCGATCCTGATCGAGCTTGGCCTCCCGCTTCCGTCCAAGCGCGATATCAGCGGCCTGCTGTCAGCGGTTCAGGAGCCATTGGGCCTGTCACCCGGCCGGACCGATCTTCCGACCGAGACGGAGCAGGATGTCCGTCAGATACTTGGCGGGCTTACGTCCGTGGCCAAAGGCATCGGGGCACTGCGGACACATGCTGGCGACGCCCATGGCCGTGAAAAGGGCCATAAGAGGATCGACCCCCGCATCGCGCGACTGGCTCTCAACTCGGCCGGATCCGCCGCGCTATTCCTCATCGAGACGTGGGAACGGAACCAGCATCGCGCCCTGCCACAGCATGCCGAGCGGGCGGCTGCCGACGCGATTGCATGTTGACGCCCGTCTGACAGTTCACTATTCGTTCACGCCGTCATGAAAACTATCGCTCTCCTCATACGCTGACCGTTCCGCCGCCCGCGTCCTCGCGGGCAAGTCCGAACGCGTCCGCTGGAGCAGCCAGTGACATCTTCCGCAGAAATCCAAGAGCCCGCCTTGGTGGCTGTCCGCGCCCAGGCGCTGGAATGCCTGTTCCGTCCGCGCGGCACCGTGCGGTGCTCGGGTAGGCCCGCCTTCAGGTCTCAGCTCGCCCGCGACCTCGGGTGCCTGCTCGACGTCGATGACGAGGTCGACGCCTGGTCATGCCTTCCCGTCATGCTGCTGGAAGGCAACAACAGCCACGTGCCCGACTTCCTGGTCTTGCGGGGAAGCGAGCACGTGCTCATGGATGCCGTCCGGCACCCGGGCGATGCTCCACACGGATGGATCGAGGAGGCGGCCGCCGAGCGAGGCTATGGTTACGAGACCTGGAGAGTCGAACGCATCCGGAGCGGTTACCGCCTCTCGAACGCGAGGGACCTCCTGCGGTACGCGGGCTGGGAGTGCCCGCTCGGCGATCGCGTCAGGCTTCTTGCAGGACTAGACGAGACCGGGTCGATGACCATCACGGAGTGTCTTTCCGCCTTCCGGGAAACTCGTCCGATAGCCGGGCTTTCGTCGCTGATCCTGAATCGCTTCGTGGAGATCGATCTCGACGAGGCGCGGGTCGGCCCCGAAACCCAAGTCCGTCGCAGCCGCCGCTGATTGCTCGCGACCGTATTTTTCCATTCGACAGGCAACCACGATGACAAGGTCCCGCTCTCTTCAGACGGTTGTCGGAGGCAGTGACGCTGACTTCCGACGCAAGCTACATCGCCACCTCGCGCGCTTCCTGGCGTATTGCTCGATCATGCGCGCGTGCCGTCCGGTCTGGCAGTTCCGAGCCTTCAAGCCCGTCGTGCTTAGCATCGTGCTACCCGAAGGGGCGGATGCCGAGTTCTATGAAGATGCGGCGCGGCATGCCGCTCATGGCCCCGCCATTGCGACGTATGCCGGGGGCCGGGACGATACCGATGTCCAGCTGGTGAAAATCGACCGGAAGCGATCTTCGGGCGACACCGATCTTTCTGGAGCGCTGGCCAAGAAGTCGCGTGTGATCTTGGTAGCGCAGACCTCTGCCAGCGTGCCTGACACCTTCCTCATGGCTGCCGACGCAATCGTCGATGTCGGGCCGATCGAGCCGCGCCATGTCAGAGCGGGGGCGAAGCTGTGTCTCGGCCTGACGGTAAGCCAGGAGCAGGCCGAATTCATCGCGACCGTACCGCTGGCGACCATCGTGTCGACGCTGCGGCGTGGGAGGTCCGTGACGGCCGCCATCAACCTGATGAAGAAGGCCGCCGTACCGAAGACGAAGTACGTGTCCGGCCCGACGCTCGACGACCTCCACGGTATCGGCGAGGCGGGGGAGTGGGGGCGCGAGCTGGCGACCGACTTGGCCGACTGGAGGACCGGGAAGATCGGCTGGGACGACGTCGACCGCGGCATCCTCCTGTCGGGTCCTCCCGGGACGGGCAAGACGACCTTCGCCGGGGCGCTGGCCCGCACCTGCGATGTCATCTCGTCCTCGGCTCGATCGGCCGCTGGCAGTCCAAGGGCCATTTGGGCGACCTCTTGAAGGCGATGAGAGCTGCCTTCGACGAAGCCCGCAGGAACGCCCCGTCGATCATCTTCCTGGACGAGATCGACGCCGTCGGCGACCGCGAGAAGTTTAGCGACCACAACGCCCAGTACTGCACGGAGGTTGTCGCCGCGCTGCTCGAGTGTATCGATGGCGCGGAGGGCCGGGAGGGCGTCGTGGTGGTCGGCGCATGCAACCCCCCCCGACAGGCTGGACGCCGCGCTAGTCCGTGCCGGCCGTCTCGACCGACACGTCAGGATTCCGTTGCCCGACCAGAAAGGGCGCGAGGGCATTCTTCGCTGGCACTTGCAAAGCCTGCTCCCAGGTGTCGACCTGTCGGAGGTCGCGGCCCGGACCGAAGGTTGGAATGGTGCGTCTCTCGAGCAGCTCGTGCGCCAGGCGAGACGGCTGGCAAGGCGAGGGCGCCGCGACATGACTGTGGAGGATCTGGTCTCCGGCCTCCCGGCCCCCGTTGCCTTCCCGGATGCGCTGCGTCGCAGGACAGCCGTTCACGAAGCAGGACACGCTGTCGTCGGTCTGATGGTCGACGCGGGCGAGGTCATCTCCGTTTCGATCTCGTCCGCCGCAGTACCGAATGGAGGCATCCAGGACGGCGGCGGAGTGCTCTTCCGGGAAGGCGGTTTCCGTGAACGGACGCGTTCCCAGATTCTCGATGCCATCGCCGTCCGTCTGGGCGGCCTCGCGGCAGAGGAAGTCCTGCTGGGCGAGCGCTCCGCAGGCGGTGGCGGTGCGAAAGGGTCGGACCTTCACGGCGCGACGTTGTCAGCGCTCACCTTCGAGGCGTCGTTTGGCCTCGGCGAGGGGTTCGCCTACCTGTCCTCAAGTGACGAAGATGAGCTGTTCGCGACGCTGCGCCTCGACCGCTACCTGCAGGCCCGCATCGACAAGGTGCTGGCCGGGCAGTTCGCCCGGGTCAAGGAGATCATCGAACGTCATCGCCAAGAGGTGGAGCGGGTCGCGGAGGCGCTGCTCGCGAGGGGCAGTCTCACGGGCGACGAACTCCGGGATGTGGTCGCCCAGCAGACGCGACTGAAGCTGGTAGGGGAGTCCGGGAATCGGTCAAGCTAACACGGATGCGCGGCCTTGGGCTCGCGCACACAAAGATTCAGGTTAGGCTCATACCTGCTTGGGTGCGATTCGGGGAGGGGTGCGTTGGAAAACTCTGAGGACAAACGATTCCTCGGCTACATCGTCGATCAAGAAACGCGCGTCGATCTCCTCAGGAACCAAGCGATCGCCGAGGTAGTCGTGGGACTCATCACGTCACGGGGTGACGGCTCCGTCACGATCGGCGTCCATGGCGACTGGGGAGCCGGAAAATCGAGCGTGCTCCACATGGTAGAGGCAGCCTTCGAAGAAGGCGGTCGCGCCGCTGCCGAAGGCAATCTTTGCATCCGCTTCAACGGGTGGGAGTTTCAAGGATTCGAGGACGCGAAGATCGCCTTGATCGAAGGGATTGTTATCCAGCTCGTCGCAGGGCGTACACTCACCGCTGAGATCAAGGACGCCTTCAAGCGCGCAATCGGCAGCATCGACTGGTTGAAGGTCGCGAAACGCGGGGGAGGATTAGCCATCGATCTCGCGACCGGGGTTCCCATTATGACGATCATGTCGGCACAGTCAGCGCTTGCGGATCCGGCCGCGCTTGCTACTCGAGAAAATATCGAGGCGGCGGCAGGTGAGGTCACGGGCGTACTGAAGGAGAACAGGGAATCCCCCTCGGTGCCAAAGGAGCTCCGCGAGTTCCGTAAGGCGTTCGAAGATTTGCTCTCGGCAGCCGGAATCCGCCGGCTCGTGGTTCTTGTAGACGACTTGGATCGCTGCCTGCCCGAAACAGCTATCCAGACGCTTGAGGCCATCCGTCTTTTCGTGTCGCTGCCGAAGACCGCGTTTGTGATCGGCGCTGACGAAGCGATGATCGAGTACGCCGTCCGCAGCCATTTCAAAGACATGCCAGAGGATGCAATTCGCCGCGGCTATCCGCGCGCCTACCTTGAGAAATTGATCCAGGTGCCATTCCGAATCCCAGCTCTTGGCGAGGCGGAAACCCGCATCTATGTCACCATGTTGCTAGTTGGGGCGCTGATCACTGAGACGTCGAAGGAGTTTGACGCACTACTCGGCCGGGCTAAGGGACGGCTGTCCAGACCTTGGGAGCGAAAGGCTCTTGAGGATGAGGATCTGAAGGCTGCGTTCGGCGGCGCGTACCCTGCTAGCGTAGCTCAAGCGGCTGCGATGGCGGCGGAAATCAGCCCTGTGCTTGCGCAAGGTACGAACGGCAATCCGCGCCAGATCAAACGCTTCGTCAACGCGCTCAATCTGCGTCTGGCGGTATCTGAAGCACGCGGGTTCGGCGACGTGATCGATCCGGCGATCCTCGCCAAATTGATGCTAGCGGAGCTGTTCCTTCCTGAATCGGTGTTCAAGCATATCGGCGCCTCCGTAGCCAACTCGGAGGACGGATGGTGTCCCGAGGTTGAACTGCTGGAGATTCTGGTTCGGAAGCCTTCCGCCGTACCAGATGGGCAGGAAGACGCCGGAACTGGAGCAGACGAAGAAGATTCTGCCTTCGCGAACGACCTGGTGTCGGAATGGGCGACCAGGCCAGAGATGGTCCGATGGGCACGCGTTGAGCCTACGATAGGCAAAGAGGACCTCAAACCGTACTTGTTCGTCGTCAACGACAGGCAGAATTTCGTCGCGGGCGCGAAGCCAATGTCTCCGAAGCTGCGGGCGTTGCTGACACGGCTGATGGCCGGTGGCTACTCAGCGTCGGGGGCATTCTCCGAAGTGAAAAAGCTCGATGGAACGGAGGCAGAGCAACTCTTCAGCACAATGAAATCGGCGTTCCTGACAGAGCGCTCCCTCAATGCGGCTCCACCGGTCGTCGAGGCGTTGGCTATTCTTGTGAGAGCGCACCCCGGTTATGAGGCCCGTTATGTGGAGCTACTCGAGCAACTGACGCCATCTTCACTCGGCAGTTGGGCTGGTTCCAGGTTTGGAAGCGTTTTCACAACGGCCTCCGCCAAAGCCCGGTTTGAATCCCTCCTTGCGCGATGGGCGAAGGAAGGTAGCTCGGTTCTCAAGGCGGCGCTGAAAATGAAGCCTTCCGATGGAAAGGGAAGCTGATCATGGGCACCTCGACCCCTTTCGGCGGTAACAAGAACGGCAACCCACTTATCCCGAGTTGGCTGGACGCACCCGCTGACCAGGCCAATGGTGCTCCTGACCAGACTCCCCAGGGCGATCCTGAGCAAGGGCAGCCGAACGACAAGCCGGATCCTTCCGACCCGCCTCCAACAGTTTATCTGCGGCCGGGCCGAACACTCCTCAACAAACGGCTTCGCTCAGGCGGAGGAGATCGCGAGCGGGACCGGGAGCGCGTGAGGCGGTCGGTGGGATCGTACGTGCGTCAGGGTGCCGGCGGCTCGGGAACGGCCGCTCGAAGGATGTCGGCTTCAAGCGGCGCGGCCGTCGGAAGACTGGGCGACATCCTGTTCGACGCTTCTCGGGAAGGCATAAGGGAGACCGTCCGGAGACTGGACCTGGGGGACCTTGCTCAAAGATCAATCCCGGAGATCTATGCGTCGCTCGTTGATTTCGTCTGCGGGGAGGGCGGCGACTTGGACGAGTCTATGAACCGGGACGCCTACATGAACGCAGTCGACGAGTTGACCGGGATCGAGGGCATCGACCTCGAGAAGCCCTCCGTTGAGACGATCAATCTCCTCATGGAGCTGTTCATCGCAGGCACGATCGACAACCGCATTAAAAATGCCATCGCCAACGGGATCGTGCTGTTGCCGGAAACCGTTGAGCAAGTGCGCGTGGCAGAGCAAGATGTCCGGGACTTCGTCTTAGGGGCCGTCAGGGAGGCAATGTCGGAGGTGGGCAAGCTGTTCGCGCGCGAGCGGATACGGGCAACCATCGATCGGATTTATCAGCGCGCCATGGCGGTGCTCGAAGTCTACGCCGATGACGCTGCGGGAGAGGCGGCATGACCCGATACCTGATCTCCGGCGTATTGGGGCCGGAAGACCCATTCGAGCCAAAGGATTCCGGGGAGACGGTCGTTGCGTCGCTCGATCTCCTGGACTCGAATGGAAATCTCCGATTCGGCATCGGCGGGGCGCTCTATCAGCTTGCGGCAATGGAACTCGCGCCGACCCCGATCGGCATTGACCTGCTCACGCTAGCCGCGCTCGTGCACGCGGCAGACACCCGCCTGAACCGTATCCGAACGTCTCAGGATGCATGGACGCGCGAAATCGGCATTATCCTGCCTGTCTCGGATGTCGTCGTGTGGAATCCTGCTGTCGAGGTAATCGAGCGTATGTTGCGGTTCCTGACCGGGGACCTGTGGACCGTCAGATTTAGGTCTCTTCCAGCGAGCGGTAGGCCGCCGCTTCGTCGTCGCCCTCGCATGACCACCGCAAGGCACTTCGAGGGGGTGTCGCTATTATCCGGAGGTTTGGATAGCCTGATCGGCGCCTTGGACGAACTGCATGGGGGAGGTAGGCCGCTTTTTGTAAGCCACGGCGGGGAGGGTGGTGTCAGCGGGCCGCAAAGGAAGCTCTTCGAGATGCTCAAGGAAACTGGTCTGGGCACTCAGGAACTAACACGCTTGCGATTAGCAATGATCTTCCCAAGAAGCCTCGTACCCGGCGTGGGTAGCGAGAATTCGACACGGGGGCGTTCCTTCTTGTTCATCGCGCTTGGCGCATTTGCCGGATCCGCTTTCGGTCGGCCGTTTACTCTACGGGTTCCGGAGAATGGGCTTATCTCGCTGAATGTACCCTTGGACGTGACACGACTTGGGAGCAACAGCACTCGAACGACCCATCCTTTCTACATTCACCGCTGGAACGAGTTCCTCGCACGGATTGGTGTTCCGGCGACGGTCACGAACCCATATTGGAAGAGGACCAAAGGCGAGATCGTGGCCGAGTGCAAGGAACCCGGCATCCTCGAAAAGCTGGCCCCGTACTCGCTGTCCTGCGCGCATCCTTCCATGAAGCGATGGCACGAAGGAGGTAAGCCGCATTGCGGTTACTGCCTGCCATGCATCATCCGTCGCGCCTCTCTCTTGAAAGCACCATGGGCGAACAAGGATCAGACGGGCTATTCGGTACCCGAACTCGCCGACGAGGTTCTCGATACAACGAAGGCCAAGGGGCGGCAGGTGAGGGGCTTCCAATATGCGGTCGCCCGGCTCAAGGAGCGCCCAGGCCTTGCAAAGATGTGGATCTACAAACCTGGTCCGTTGCGGGAGGATGCTGCCATAGTTCCGGACCTCGTCGGAGTTTATGAGCGCGGCATGGCCGAGGTCGCAACTGTGCTTGAAGGCGTTGTCGCCAAGCCCGTGGACAATCCAGGTGCCTGAGCGCCTAGTCGACTTTCATTGCCATCTCGATCTTTACCCGGACTTTGAAAACATTGTGCGAGAATGTGATCAGCTTGGCATCTACACGCTGGCGGTAACGACTACTCCGAGAGCATGGCAGCGCAATCACGAGTTGGCATCGCGAACCAAATACGTGCGCGCTGCCCTCGGTATCCATCCGCAGTTGGTAGATAAACTCGGCGACGTAATTGATTTGTGGGAGAGGCTGTTACCGGAAACTAGGTACGTTGGAGAGGTCGGTCTGGACGCAAGTCCATCTCACTACCGCTCATTCGAGCAGCAGCAAAAGATATTTCGGCGCGTTCTCGAGAGTTGCGCCTTGGCCGACGACAAAATCCTGTCGATACATAGTGTCCGCGCCGCGACGCCAGTACTCGACATGGTGGAGCGGCATCTCCCGCGCGAGCGTTCGAAGGTAGTCCTTCATTGGTTCTCGGGCAGCAAGGCCGAAGCGCGGCGCGCCGTTGCGATGGGATGCTGGTTCTCGGTCAACGCCGCAATGATGCAAAACGAGAGGATGGCAGGGATCGTGAAGTCAGTGGTTCCACTCGATCGAATCCTGACCGAGACTGATGGTCCGTTCACCCAAGGCGGCGGTGGACCGGCCAGGCCCAGCGATGTTCTCGACGCTGTCCAAGCGGTCGCAGGAGCGTTCGGGATCACAACGAGACAGGCTTCCCAACAAATCGTCGGCAACATGAAGTTGCTAATGGCCGCGACGATCTAAGGCTCACGCTTGCCAAGAATCCTCCAATCTGTTGCAGGTCTGCAGGGTCGGTCCCTGGACGTGTGGGGCAGGGATTCCGGAACGCGAGTGCTCGCTTGTGAGTCAAAAGCCCAACTTATGAGTCAGAATGCAATGCCTTCAGGCAGGTTTCTAAAGTGCTCAAGTTGCATAATGGGCATTATGTAAAGTCGAGTTGCAAGGACTAGCGCAGCGCACATGCGACGGCAAACTCCCGCGGATAGGGCGACCGCCTGCCAATGACCGCGGAAACGGGATCCTGTATTTTCCCCGGAGGCCGCGTCAGCCTGCTAAGATCTCGCGGAAGGTCTTCCAGAATTCGGCCCCAGGCGCGACGCCCGAGATGAACAGCCTGTCGCGAGCCCTTGTAGCGGCGACATAGAGAAGCTTCCGTTCCGTCGCGACGACCTCGTCGAGCTCGAACTCGTCGGCGACGTCCGCCACACGGGCCGCAAGCGGCAGAACGCCTTCGTCGCAGGCGACGACGAGCACCGCCCTGAATTCCAGCCCCTTTGGGCGGCCTCTTCGTGATCGTCTGTGGCTCGGTGGCGAAGTCGAAGGGAATGCCGAGGATGTCGGCATACTCCGTCTTGAATAGCTGGGTTTCGGGTTCAGTTCATAGGACTGGCGGCGCAGGCCGCGGCCGATGACCTGCTCGCACAGAAGCTGGGTGCCGAAGGCGCGGACGCAGAGGATGTGGGTGACGGTGTTGGCGTCCCAACCTTCGGTCAGCATGGAGACCGAGACGACGCAGCGTATCGGCTCGCCGAGACGTCCCTTCTGGCCGACAGTGTTCATCACCTCGCGCAGGAACTCGCTGTCGGAGATGGCGCCAGCGGCGGCACCCTCGCGCTCCTGCTTCTCACGACGGAACTGTTCGATCTCGGTCGCCGCCAGCGGAATGTCGCGTCGAGCGCCTCGCCGGACTCGATCTGCTGAGCATCGATCAGCAGCGTGTTCATGCGAGGCAGGGGATTCCCGTACTGATCGAAATTGCTGAACAGCCCGAGATGGCCGCGATGGATCATCTGCAACTGGCCTTCGCGTTCGCGCTGCCAGCCGGACACCCATTCGTAGACGAGCTTCGAACTGGCGGTGCTGTTGCACACCACGATGAAGACGGGCGGCACGCCGATGCCGGCGCGCTGCCATTCGTCGAATTCCTTCTCTTAGTGGCTGTAGAGCGAGATCAGCGCAGTCGGAGCTAGGCCGGGATCGGGAATGGGTCGAGCTCGCCCGATTTGCCCGCGCCCTTCTTCGGCATCGCCTTGCCGATGTGGTCCCACAAGTTGCGGTAGACGGGCGTCTCGGCGTTGACGGCATTGTCGGCGACCTTCTTTCCGACATTCCAAGCTTCGCGCTCGCGGCTAGCATCATCGAATTGAGAATGGCCCATGTGAGTTCTCCTCGGCCTTGATTGGCCAGAGGAGAAACGGATCGGCCTGCATCGCGGCTTCGGGGCCGAACGCGGAATGTCGGCTTTCAGGGATTGAAGAGCTGTTAGCTGCCGTTCGCGTGGTGGATGTAGGCGGCGCGCAGATCGGCGACGCCCGGAACGTCAGCTTCGATTGTCGCACTGGATACAGCGGTGCGAAACAATAAGGATCACTCTGCCGCGGCCGAGGTTGGCGCCAGTTCCGAAGCCGCGAGAGACGGTCTTAGGTCTGCGTCCGATCCGCCGTGCCGACCGCGTGGAACGGCCTGATATGATCTTCGACAAGGCTTTTACACGTCATGATCCCTGGCGAAGCCGCAGGCTCGCGTCTTTCGATGCCTCTACCCAAAGTGGTAGATGGGAGTGCCCCCTCTAACGAAGTTGTGCATATTGAGCATGGCGGAGATGGCCTAAAATCCTGCGCGTGCTGGTTCGGATGTTGCCGGCCTCGTGGACTGCAAACGGAAGCATGCGGAAAGGGGGGCTCGGTCCGCGATGCAGAGTGCTCTGGATTCGATTGACGCGCTGCCGGATCAAATCTCGCCGTTGGCCTCTGCGCCGACCAGAAACCAGGTCCGGCTGGGGCTCGGCCTGTGTGCGGGGCTCATCGTTGCGCTCCTTCTGACGCTGCCGCACGCGCGCCATAGCACGCATGGCACCGAGCCGTTGCTTCCCGCCTATGCGACTGCTGTCTTCCTCGTCGAACTGCTCACCTCGACGCTGCTGCTGGCGATCTTCTATGTCCGTCGCTCGCGCGCAAT
>Ga0233385_1000587_pt1 | contig 17599 bp, 12 predicted proteins | sample ElkDunMinimDraft_16_FD_191543 | JGI IMG/M metagenome (GOLD analysis project Ga0233385, IMG submission 191543) | Fecal eukaryotic communites from dung pellets of Tule Elk in California, USA - Elk Dung G36 | ecosystem: Host-associated > Mammals > Digestive system > Large intestine > Fecal | place...
TATGCCCATCATCGCCGCGCGCAGCCTGATGTTTTCACGGCCGGTCGCTTCAGGGTCTATGCCCAGCGAGATGTTGATGAGAGACACGCATTCGCCGCGGATCACCGCGGACCCGCTCGTCGGCTGATAGATGCCTGACAGCACGCGCAGCAGCGTCGTCTTGCCGGACCCGTTGTGGCCGATGATGCCGACTCGGTCGCCCTCCTTCAGGGAAAAGCTTACGTCCTCGAGTCCGCGCACGATGACCAGTCCGTCACCCCGGCGGTCTATCGCGCCGCCGGTCGCAACGCTGAGCATCTTGTTTTTCAGCGAGCGGCTCGCCGCGTTGAATACCGGAAATTCGACAGAGACGTCGGTCAGTTCGATGGAAGTCATACGAGAATTCAAAGCCAATAGGGGACGCGCTGGCGATAGCGGCCGAAGATGAACAATGCGGCAGTCCAGCCGATGACCGCGAATACGATGCAGGCAATCCAGCTGGTCGCCGATGGGAGCTGCCCAAGCAGCGGATCACGCACGACGCTGATGAGATGGTAGAACGGGTTGAAGTCCAGCAACAGCCGCGAAAGGCCCTCCGGAAGCGTTTGGGGCATCCACATGATCGGGGTCAGGTACATGAGGACCTGCAGGAGATTCTGCATCACTTGCGTCATGTCGCGATAACGGGCGCACAAGATGCCCAGAATGAGCATGATCCAGAGCAGATTGAGCGACAGAATGACGAAGCCGGGCAGCACCAGGATGATGTGCCATGTAGGCATGCGGCCCAGAGCCAGGAGGACAAGCGGGTATATCAGGATATTGTGGCCGAGAATGATCGCGTTGCGGTAGAGGGTCCTCAACACGTGGGTGAAGAGCGGCATGCGCACCTGGAGAATGATGCCTATGGCGCCTACAAAGGCGCTGCATCCCTCGTTGATCGATGTCGAAATGAAGCCCCAGAAGATCAGACTGACGCAAATGTAGGGCAGGAATTCCTGCAAAGGTGCGCGGAAGAGCGTACCGAAGAGCAATCCGAGGGCGCTGATCAGGACGCCCATGTTGATCGTCAGCCAAAACGCTCCGACCCTCGAGCGGCGGTAGCGCTGAGCTACGTCCTGCCAACTGAAGGTCGTTGCGAGGTAGTGCTTTTCCAGCGTGCCTCTTATGTCGGCGAAGGCGTCGCCCAAAAGCCCTGTCTCAGTCTGCGACATACGTAAAGACGTCCCTTCTAAATGATCTCAATTTCCGGAAACGGAAAGATGAACCGGCCTCCGTCGGCAAGGTATTCCCGCTCCCGACGCAGGATCCCATCCTTGAAATGCCAGGGCAGGACCAGAAAATAATCCGGTTGCATAGCGCGCGCTTCCGCTTCGGAGACGATCGGGATGTGCGTACCGGGAGTGACCCGCCCGAATTTTTCAGTGTTGACCTCGGCGATGGCCGGGATCTCGGCTTGCGTGAAGTTGCAGAACTGCAAGACGACGTTGCCCTTGGTTGAGGCGCCGTAACCCAGCACTTTGCTGCCGTCGGCGACGAGCGTGCGAATGAGACGTGAAAGATCGTCCCGATGCCGAAACACGCGCTCCTCGAATTCGCGAAACGGCTTTTGCGTGGATAGCCCCATGCGGTCTTCCTGTTCAAGCAGCCAATTGATGACCGCTTGGTCGGGCCTGAGGTTTCCATTGCTTTTATGGGTTGCCGTAACGGCAAAGCTGCCGCCGTTGATGTTGTTCATCACCACATTGACAATCTTGAGCCCGGCCGCCTCGAGGATCTTCGCGACGACGCCGAGAGAATAGTATTCGACGTGCTCGTGGCAGATCGTGTCATAGGAATTGAGGCGAAGCATCGACGGCATGTAGCTTTGCTCGAAATGCCAGATGCCGTCTTCAGCGAGCACCTCGGCTACCTGCCGGGCAAACGCGATCGGATCTTCAAGATCGTAGAACATCGCGATGGACGTCACGATCTTCGCGCACTTTTGCGATATGCCACGATACGCATCGGCCGAGAAAAAGTCCGGCACCAGCTTCACATCTGCGGGATAATATTGCGCGAACTTCTTGCCGGTCGGATCGATGCCGATTCGGCTCAGCCCCGCGGTCGAATAAGCCTTGAGCGTCGTGCAGTCGTTGCTTCCGATGTCGAGAACGACATCGCCGCTCCGCGGCGAGGCAAGTCTCTCCAGGAACCTGACCTTGTTTGTAAGGTGATCGACCATCGACTGGTTGAGGCCCGAGCGATAACCGTAGTTTTCGCCATACATCTCGTTCGGCTCATAGGAGTGCCGAAGCTGCAAGAGCCCGCTTGAAGGAGACCAGACAAGCTCAAGGGGGCCTTTGGTTACCGGCTCGGAGGCCGATTGGGGAAACACCCCGGTGAGCGCCTGCTCGCCGAGATTGAGCACGGGGATGAGATCGCTTGTCTTGCCCACGCGGCACGCGTGGATGGCATGATAACTTACCTCACTCATGAATCAGTACTCTCACGTTTCTGATAGAGGGGGATGTCGATTTGCAGTCGCCGAAGTAGTAAGAGCAAATATGGCTGGCAGATGGCTTGGTCGGTATGTCGGTGCTTATGCCATTTGTTGCAGAGACTACAGTATGCCAAACGGTTATTCGCCTTACGCGTGAGCCACGCGTGCGCGGCAATCCCTCAGGACCTCCGCAAGGGCCTCCTCGAAGGGATGCTCGGGCGCCCAACCCAGTCGTTCGCGAGCAAGAGTTGCATCGCCTATTATACACGGCAGGTCGCTCGGTCGCAGCCGTTGGGGGTCTTGCTCCGTTGCGATTCTCACGCTGCTCTGCGCCAAAAGCAGATCCAGAACGTCGCGCATCCGCCACGGGATCCCGGACGCGATATTGAGGATGGTGTTCGGCGCGAGTTCGCCGCTCTTCAACACCACGCGTGCATATGCGCTGGCGACATCGCGCGCATCCAGGAAATCACGCTCGGCATCGAGATTGCCGACATGAATGACGGGCGGCGCGAGGCCAGCTTCGATCCGCGCGATCTGCATGGCGAAGGCCGGCACGGCGAACGCCTCTGTTTGTCCCGGTCCCGTATGGTTGAAGGGGCGAAGACGGATGCATTTCAGGCCCTTGCGCGACAACGCACCCAACGCAAGATCGGCCGCTGCCTTGGTCACCGCATAGTCGTCGATCGGCGCAAGCAGCGTGCTCTCGTCAAGCGGGCGGCCACTCTTTGCGCTATCGCCATAGACCAGGCCCGATCCCACGTGGATCAGCCAGCACTCCGGAGCCGTGGCAAGGATGGCGTTGGCAACGTTGAGCGCGCCGCGCACATGGATGCGCCACGCGTTCTGAGGGTCGGCCTGGGCGGCGTCGAGAGCGGCGAGGGCGGCCAGATGCACGACATGCGTGGGACTGTGGCGAGCCATTGCGTCATGGACCGCGACTTCATCCGTCACGTCCAGTGCTTCGGTCTGGCCGAACACGGGATGCGATCCGGCCTCCTTGGAAGTCGCCACAATAGCGATATCGTGACCGCAGACCTTCTTGAGCGCCTGCCAGACATAGGGGCCCACAAAACCACCTGCGCCAGTGATCAGAACGCGCATGCCGCCCTCTGGCCTCGACATGTTGCGTTGATCGGGACGGCGACGCGGTCAGACCTGACAAGCGCGGTTCGTCCTGCCTCGCAGACCGCTGTCGACCGCTCTCCGGCCGAGATCGATATGGTTTTGCCGTCCCGTGTCATAGCCCAACAAAAATGATGCACGTTCATTGTGGAGGAGATGGATAACACCAATCAACCGGCACGCAACCAGGCCCCTTGCGGTTTAGCGCCCGGCCGGGCGTGAATGACGCTCGAGGTCGGCATCCACCATCTCCTGGATCATCTCTTCCAGCGAGATCGTCGGCTCCCAGCCCAGCTTCTGTTTCGCCTTTGCGGGGTTGCCGAGCAGGATTTCGACTTCGGCCGGCCTGAACAATGCCGGATCGATGACAAGGTGGTCGTCGAGACTGAGCCCGACATGCTGGAAGGCGATCCGGCACATGTCGCGGACGGTCGTCGTCCTGCCCGTGGCGATGACATAATCGTCGGGCAGGTCCTGCTGCAGCATCAGCCACATGGCGCGGGTATAGTCCTTCGAGTGTCCCCAGTCGCGCTTGGCGTCGATGTTCCCGAGCCGCAATTCCTTGGACATGCCCATCTTGATGCGCGCGGCCGCATCCGTAACCTTGCGCGTTACAAACTCGATGCCCCGAAGCGGCGATTCATGGTTGAACAGGATGCCGCTCGAGGCATGCAGGCCGAAGCTCTCCCGATAGTTGATCGTGATCCAGTGGCCGTAGAGCTTCGCCACCGCGTAAGGCGAGCGCGGATGGAAAGGCGTCGTCTCTGTCTGCATCGGCTCCTGGATCAGGCCATACATCTCCGATGACGAGGCTTGATAGAAGCGTGCCTCCGGCGCCTCCAAGCGAAGCGCCTCGAGCACATTGGTCACGCCGACGCCCGTGACGCTGCCCGTGAGAATCGGCTGTTGCCACGATGACTTGACGAAGGATTGCGCGGCGAGGTTGTAGACCTCGTCCGGCTTTACATCGCGCATCGTCCGCACCAGGCCGGAGAGATCCGTGAGGTCGCCATCGACGATGCGCACGTCCTTCTCGATGCCGAGCCATTTGAGGCGCGTCGTGTTGACATCGGCGGTGCTCGATCGCCGTGCTAGTCCGTGGACCTCGTATCCCTTGGAAAGCAGCAGTTCCGCCAAATAGGCACCGTCCTGGCCGGTGATGCCGGTAATCAAGGCTTTCTTTGTCATCAGTCCCCTCGAATCAGCTGCCCACCCGCCCAAGGGTTGCAAGCCGATGGACTGTCGGCAAAACCCGTATACGCGGTCGTCGAGGCGCGCGATACCATCCCGGCACGGATAATCACCGCCTTAGGGTTCGACGCGATCCCCTTTTTCCGTCGTTGTGGCCGAAGGCCGGCATAGGTCGATCGTTGCCAGTTCAGGCTTTCGGCGTTGATCGTCGCCGTCCTTGGCAAATCCTGCGAGATGACTCGCCTTTTGCGGTTCACGACGGTTTCACGGCCGAATCTTGGCTCTGCGAGGGCCGGACAGCCGGCGCACGATCAGCTTCTCGGCTTCCAGCAGCAGCATCAGGGCAAAACCAACAGCCACGATCCATACACCGTCGGCGAAGCTGAGAGGCCGGCTGTCGAAGATCTCGTTCATGAAGGGCAGGAAGGTGAAGGCGAGTTGCGCCGCCACGACGACGGCGATCGCTCCAAGCACCCAGGGCGTTCCAAGCGCGCCGCGCCAGGTGAGCGAGCGCATGTGCAGGAACCGCACATTGAACAGGTAGAAGGTCGCCATCACCATCACGGCGTTGACCACGATGGTCCTCGCCGTCTCCATGCCTCGCCCGTCGTCGAGCGTGCCAAAGAACATCCACAGAGACACGCCCGCCATCAGGACGGAAACGATGACCACCCTCCACAGCAGGAAGGGCGTCAGAAGCGAGGCGGAGCGGGAACGCGGCGGCCGCGCCATGACGCGCGGCTCGGGCGGCTCGAAGGCGAGCGCGAGGCCATGCGTCGTTGCCAGCACGAGATTGATCCACAGGATCTGCGTCGCCGTCATGGGCAGGGCGAGCCCGAACAGGATGGCGAGTACGACGGAGAGCGTCTCGCCGCCATTGGTGGGGAGCGTCCAGGCGACGACCTTGCGGATGTTGTCGTAGACCGTCCGACCCTCATGCACGGCGGCGACGATCGAGGCGAAATTGTCGTCGAGCAGCACGATCTGGGAGGCTTCCTTGGCAGCCTCGGTGCCCTTCCTACCCATCGAAATGCCGACGTCGGCCTGCTTCAGCGAGGGCGCGTCGTTGACCCCGTCGCCGGTCATGGCGGTGATGGCGCCACCTTTCTGCAGCGCGCGCACGATGCGCAGCTTGTGCTCGGGGCTCGTCCGCGCAAAGACGCAGGTGCGGGCGATGGCGTCGGCAAGAGCCGGGTCCGGCAATTTGTCGATGTCCGCTCCGGTCAACGCCTGGGGATCGTCGTCGAGGTTCAGGCGCCGCGCGATGGCGAGAGCGGTCGCGACATGGTCTCCGGTGATCATTTTCACCGAGATGCCGGCCGAGCGGCATTCGGCCACCGCTATCGCTGCCTCCTCGCGCGGCGGATCGACGAAGCCCATCAGGCCGAGGAATTCGACGCCTTCGGCGAGATCGTCGAAGGCGAGGGCGGTCTGCGCGTCCGGCAGCGGCTTGCACCCGAAACCGAGCAGGCGTTCGCCGTTCGCGGCCGCTGCCCCGATACGCTCCTCCCATGCTTGCCCGTCGATAGGGGCCATGGCGAGCAGCACTTCCGGCGCGCCCTTGACGAAGATCACATGTTCGCCCGAGGGGCCGACATGCAGCGTCGCCATGAAGCGGTGGAGGGCGTCGAACGGAATGAGGTTGATGCGCGGCCACTCGGCGCGGGCGTGGTCGGGATCGAGCCCCGCCTTCATCGCCAGCGAGACCAGAGCGCCCTCCATCGGGTCGCCCTGGACTCTCCATTCGCCCTCTTCTTGGATGAGCGATCCGTCGTTGCAGAGCAGTCCGCAGCGAATGATCGGCGCCGCCGCGGCGATGGCGGAACTGTCGTCGTCCATGCCCGCGGCCGTCAGCTTGCCCTCCGGAGAGTAGCCTGCACCGTCTACCGTCACTTCATGGCCGTCGAGCATAATGCGGCGAACCGTCATCTCGTTGCGGGTCAGCGTTCCCGTCTTGTCGGTGCAGATCACCGAGACCGCGCCCAGCGTCTCCACAGCGGGGAGCTTGCGGATGACGGCATTGCGCGCCGCCATGCGCTGCACGCCGACCGCCAGGGTGATGGTGATCACCGCCGGCAATCCTTCGGGAGTGAAGCTAACAGCCAGCGCAACGACCGCGATCAGCGCTTCGGTCCATTCGAAGCCCTGGACGAAGACGGCGAAGGCAAACAGCAACGCAGCGGCGCACCCGATGAACAGCGTTATGCGGCGGCTGAAACTGTTGATCTGCTGCAGCAGCGGCGTGCTCACCTTGTCGACGGCCTGAAGCATTGTGCTGATCCGGCCGATCTGGGTCCGCGAACCTGTCGCGACCGCCACGCCGATCGCGTGTCCGGAGGCGACCAGCGTACCGGAGAAGGCCATGTTGCTGCGGTCGCCGAGGGCCGCGTCCGCCGCGACGGGGTCCTCTTGCTTCTGGGCGGCGACCGACTCGCCGGTAAGCACGGCCTCGTCGATGGTGACGGCCCTCGCGCGTATCAGGCGCAGGTCGGCCGGCACCCTGTCGCCTGCATCCAGGACGACGATATCGCCCGGCACGACCTCCTCGACGGGAACGACCTGCCTCGTGCCGTCACGGATTACGGTGGCCGTCGGCGCGATGAGGTCGCGCAGAGCTCCGAGTGCCTGCTCGGCTCGACCCTCCTGCACGAAACCGACGATGGCGTTCACGGTGATGACCGCCAGGATGACAGCGCCGTCGATCGGGTGGCCGAGAGCAAAGGCCGCGGCGGCGGCCGCCAGCAGGAAGTAGATCAGCGCGTTGTTGAACTGCGTGAGGAAGCGAAGGAGCGGATGCTGCCTTGGCGGCTTCGGCAGGCTATTGGGTCCGAACACCTCGCGGCGGCGGCGCGCCTCGACCCCCGCCAGCCCGCCGGCGCTGGAGCCCAGCAGCGAAAAGACGGCAGCTTGATCCCTGGCATGCCAGATATCGTCGGAAGACGGAACGGGCACGTCCGGGCTTCCGATCTCCACAGCTGCCGCTTCCGTCATGTGTCCGCTCCGATTGCTGCGGAACGACCGGCCTGTCTCCCGTCCGCATGGCTATCCAAATAGGGCATTTAGTGGGAAAGCAGCACCGGAAGTTTCAGATCGGACAGCACTCCTGCCGTTGCCGCCGGCAGCATCTCGTGCCGCCGCCCCTTTCGGCAAGATGGAAAAAGGGGCCGGGCGGGCCGGTCGCTGCCCGAGGGCCATGCGCGCAGGGCAGGGGGCGCCGCCGAAATCCATATAGGATTCCTATTTCTTTCCTCTCCCACCCGTCTCGAACCTTTATGCGGTTTGGCGCCATATTCCGGCCCGGTTCCTCGAGCGCGCGGCGGTTTATCGCGCGCTCAACAGGTGTGCAGGCAGATGCGCCTGCAGCCTGGCCATCAAGGAGTTGGGACATGGACGTTCTCATGGCCGCGCTGACCCTCGTCTTTTTCGCGCTTTCATTCGCCTATGTCGGGGCTTGCGACAGGCTCTAGGGACAAGGGCATTCCGATGCTGATCGAATACCTGCTGGGCGCCGCCGTCGCGCTGTTCATCCTTGCCTACCTCACCTACGCGCTCGTCCGGCCCGAACGGTTCTGAGCCCGAGCGCGTGATCTTCCGAAAGCCATGGCCATGACCCTGAACGGTTGGATTCAGATCCTCGTCTTTTGCGGGATCGTCATTCTGCTCGTGAAGCCGCTCGGCGGCTACATGACGCGCGTCTTCAACGGGAAACGCACCCTTCTTTCGCCTCTGCTCAGGCCGATCGAGCGGGGTCTCTACCGCCTCGCCGGCACCAGCGACGCGGAGGAGCAGCATTGGACTTCCTATACCGCCGCGCTGCTCTTCTTCAGCGTTGCGGGCATGCTGCTGCTCTATCTGATGCAGCGCTTCCAGGGCGTCCTGCCGTTCAACCCGGCCGGCATGGCAGCCGTGCCGCCGGAACTCGCCTTCAACACCGCCGCCAGCTTCGTAGCCAACACCAACTGGCAGAACTACGGTGGCGAGAGCACCATGTCCTACCTGACCCAGATGGCGGGGCTCAACGTGCAGAACTTCGTGTCCGCGGCAAGCGGCATCGCTATCGCCGTAGCCCTTATCCGCGCCTTCTCGCGAAAGTCGATGAAGACGCTGGGCAATTTCTGGGTCGATCTCACCCGAGCCATCCTCTACGTGCTGCTGCCGATCTGCATCGTGGGCACGCTCGTGCTGGTCTGGCAGGGCGTTCCGCAGAACCTCAACCCGTACACCGTGGCGACGACGCTTGAGGGCGCCCAGCAGACCATCGCGCAGGGGCCGGTCGCCTCGCAGATGATGATCAAGCATCTGGGCACCAACGGCGGCGGCTTCTTCAACGCCAACGCCGCACATCCCTTCGAGAGCCCGACGGCGCTGACCAACCTCATCCACATGGTTTCGATCTTCGCGATCGGCGCCGCCTTGACCAACGTCTTCGGCCGGATGGTCGGCAACGAACGCCAGGGCTGGGCGATCTTCGCCGCCATGGGCATCCTGTTCATCGCCGGCGTCGCGGTCTGCTACTGGGCAGAGGCCGCCGGCAATCCGCTCGTCCATGCGCTCGGCATCGAAGGCGGCAACATGGAGGGCAAGGAGACCCGCTTCGGCATCGTCAACTCGGCGCTCTTTGCGGTCATCACGACGGCGGCCTCCTGCGGCGCGGTCAACGCCATGCACGGCAGCTTCATGGCGCTGGGCGGCATGATCCCGCTGATCAACATGATGCTCGGCGAGGTCGTCATCGGCGGCGTCGGCGCCGGCCTCTACGGAATGCTGCTCTTCGTCGTGGTGTCGATCTTCGTGGCGGGCCTGATGGTTGGCCGCACGCCGGAATATCTCGGCAAGAAGATCGAGGCCAAGGAGGTCAAGATGGCGATGCTTGCGCTCCTCATCCTGCCGCTGGCCATGCTGGGCTTCACCGCGATCGCGGTGGTGCTCGAGACCGGCGTCGCCTCGATGGGCAATGCTGGCCCGCACGGCTTCTCGGAGGCGCTCTACGCCTATGTCTCCGGCACGGCCAACAACGGCTCGGCCTTCGGCGGCCTCACGGGAAACACGCCCTGGTACAACATCACGATCGGCATCTCGATGCTGATCGGCCGCTTCCTCATGATCATCCCGCTGATGGCGATGGCCGGCTCCCTGGTCGCCAAGAAGGCCGCACCGGAGTCTGTAGGCACCTTCCCGACCACCGGCCCGCTCTTCATCGGCTTGCTGGTCGGCGTGGTGTTGATCATGGGCGGGGTGGAGTTCTTCCCGGCGCTGGCGCTCGGTCCGATCGTCGAGCATCTCGCCATCATCGCCGGGCAGACCTTCTAGGCACTGTCGTGACCGGTTGGCTGAGCCCGATCCGGCATGCCGTTCATTCCCGCTCCTGGTTCCGGGAGCGGGAAAACAGCGAGCCGCCGCGCCCTTCCGGCATCGTCCTTCGATTGACCTTGGTGATGCTGGCAGTCGGGCTCCTGGCCAAGGTGATCACTGAAATTTTCTCGGGATCCTGACGGTCCCGCCGTCACTGCACAATCAATGCTGGAGTTTCCCATGAGCCAGTCCAAGACAGCGAGCATAATGGACGCTCGCATCCTCGTCCCCGCCATCGGCGGCGCCTTTCGCAAGCTCGATCCGCGAAGCCTCGCCAAGAATCCGGTGATGTTCGTCGTCGCGGTCGTGGCTGCGCTGACGACCGTCCTGCTGCTCAGGGATCTTGCCACCGGATCGGCGACGATCGGATTTTCCTTCCAGATCGTGCTGTGGCTTTGGTTCACCGTGCTTTTCGCCAATTTCGCGGAAGCGGTCGCCGAGGGGCGCGGCAAGGCGCAGGCGGAGTCGCTGCGCCGCACGCGCACCGAAACCCAGGCCAAGCTGCTGACCAATGGCGGCGCCGAATACAAGCTGGTGCCCGGGACGAGCCTCAAGGTCGGCGATCTCGTCCTGGCCGAGGCGGGCGATATCATCCCGTCCGACGGCGAGGTGGTCGAGGGGATAGCTTCGGTGAACGAAGCCGCGATCACGGGCGAATCCGCACCGGTGATCCGTGAATCCGGCGGCGACCGCTCGGCCGTCACCGGCGGCACACAGGTGCTCTCCGACTGGATCCGGGTGCGCATCACCGCCGCGGCCGGCTCGACCTTTATCGACAGGATGATCGCCCTGGTGGAGGGCGCCGAGCGTCAGAAGACGCCGAACGAGATCGCCCTCAACATCCTGCTGGCCGGCATGACCCTGATCTTCACCTTCGCCGTCGTCACCATTCCGAGCTTCGCAGCCTATGCCGGCGGCTCGATTTCCGTGATCGTGCTGGTGGCGCTCTTCGTGACCCTGATCCCGACCACGATCGGCGCGCTCCTGTCGGCCATCGGCATTGCCGGCATGGACCGCCTGGTGCGTTTCAACGTGCTCGCCATGTCGGGCCGAGCCGTCGAAGCAGCCGGCGATGTCGACACGCTGCTCCTCGACAAGACGGGGACGATCACCCTTGGCAATCGCCAGGCGACGGAGTTCCGGCCGGTCAAGGGCGTCACCGAGCAGGAGCTTGCCGACGCCGCGCAGCTCGCCTCGCTTGCCGACGAAACGCCGGAAGGCCGCTCGATCGTCGTTCTGGCCAAGGAGAAATACGCCATCCGCGCGCGCGACATGCAATCGCTGCACGCCACCTTCGTGCCATTCACGGCTCAAAGCCGCATGAGTGGCGTCGACTACGATGGCTCCTCCATCCGCAAGGGTGCCGTCGAGGCCGTGATCAGACATCTCGAACAGAGCGGTGGCGTAGGAGGCAACCGCGACCTCATTCGCGAGACCCAGTCGATCGCCGACGAGATTGCCAAAGCGGGCGGCACACCGCTGGCCGTCGCGAAGGACAGACGCCTCCTCGGCATCATCCATCTGAAGGACATCGTCAAGGGCGGTATCCGCGAGCGCTTCGCCGAACTGCGCAAGATGGGCATCCGCACCGTCATGATCACGGGCGACAACCCGATGACGGCGGCTGCGATCGCAGCCGAAGCCGGCGTCGACGACTTCCTTGCCCAGGCGACGCCGGAGAACAAGCTGTCGTTGATCCGCGAAGAGCAGGCCAAGGGCAAGCTGGTCGCCATGTGCGGCGACGGCACCAACGATGCGCCGGCGCTGGCGCAGGCCGACGTGGGCGTCGCCATGAACACGGGCACGGTCGCCGCGCGCGAAGCCGGCAACATGATCGACCTCGATTCTGACCCCACCAAGCTGATAGAGATCGTCGAGATCGGAAAGCAGCTTCTGATGACGCGTGGCGCGCTGACCACCTTCTCGATCGCCAACGATGTCGCGAAGTATTTCGCGATCATCCCGGCGATGTTCCTCGCCTTCTATCCGCAACTCGGCGCTTTGAACGTCATGGGCCTGGAAACGCCTGAAAGCGCCATTTTGTCGGCGATCATCTTCAACGCCTTGATCATCGTGGCGCTGATCCCGCTGTCGCTCAGGGGGGTGAAATACCGTGCCGTCGGCGCGGGCGCGCTGCTGTCGCGCAACCTGCTCGTCTACGGCGTCGGGGGCCTCATCGTCCCCTTCGCAGGCATCAAGGCCATCGATCTGGCCATCACGGCCCTCGGCCTCGCATAAGGAACGCTCCGATGTTGAAGCAGCTCAAACCCGCGGTCGTCATGATCGTTGCCTTCACCGTCATCACCGGCCTGATCTATCCGCTCGGCATGACCGGCATCGCGCAGGTGATCTTTCCACATCAGGCCAATGGCAGCCTGATCGAGCGGGACGGCCAGATCATCGGCTCCGAACTCATCGGCCAGGCGTTCACCGGCGAACAGTATTTCCACGGCCGCCCCTCCGCGGCCGGCGACGGCTACAACGCCGCCGGTTCCAGCGGGTCCAATCTCGCACCGTCCAGCGCCAAGTTGATCGAGCGCATCAAGGTGGAAGCCGACGCCCTGAAAGCGGAAAATCCCGATGCGGAAGTGCCGATGGGGCTTGTCACGACGTCGGGCAGCGGGCTTGATCCGCACATCTCGCCGGAAGCGGCATTTTTTCAGGCGCCGAGGGTAGCGCGCGCCCGCAACCTGGACGAAGCGGCCGTCCGTTCGCTGGTCGTTCGCCATATTGAAGACCGGGCGCTCGGGCTTCTGGGCGAGCCTGTCGTCAATGTGCTGGCGCTCAACATGATACTCGACTCCGGCGATTCGCAGTAGAAGGTTGCGGGAACAAAATCGAGCTGATGACCGACGACGACCTCAAGGATACCGGCCGACCCTCTCCGGAGGTGCTTCTCGAAAATGCAAAGCGAGAGGGTCTCGGCCGCCTGAAGATATTCCTTGGTGCAGCACCAGGCGTCGGCAAAACCTACGAGATGCTGATGTCGGGCCATGCCCGAAAGACCGACGGCGTCGATGTCGTCATCGGTGTCGTCGAGACCCACGGGCGCAGGGAGACCGAAGCGCTGCTCGATGGCTTCGAGATCGTTCCACGCCGCGAGATCCCCTATAAGGGCCAGACGCTGGAGGAAATGGACCTCGACGCCATTCTCCTGCGACACCCGGCGCTGGTGCTGGTGGACGAGCTGGCACACACCAACGCGCCGGGCAGCCGGCACCCCAAGCGCTATCTCGACGTCCAGGAAATCCTCGACCGCGGCATCGACGTCTACACCACACTGAACATCCAGCATGTCGAGAGCCTGAACGACATCGTAGCGCAGATCACCCGCATCCGCGTGCGCGAGACCGTGCCGGATTCGATCATCGACCGCGCTGACGACATCGAAATCATCGACCTGACGCCCGACGATCTGATCAAGCGCCTGCATGAAGGCAAGGTTTACCTGCCGAAGACGGCGAAGCGGGCGATGGAGAACTATTTTTCGCCCGGCAACCTGACGGCGCTCCGGGAACTGGCGCTGCGTCGCACCGCGCAACGCGTCGACGACCAGCTCCTGCGACATATGCAGTCGCACGCCATTCCCGGCCCGTGGGCCGCCGGGGACCGCGTGCTTGTCTGCGTCGACGAGGAGGCTCGCGGTCCCTCACTCGTCCGCTATGCCAAGCGCCAGGCGGATCGGCTGCGCGCGCCTTGGGCCGCGCTTTATGTCGAGATGCCTAGGTCGACGAACCTCTCGGAGGCCGACAAGGACCGGATCGCCTCCACGTTGAGGATGGCGGAGCAATTGGGGGGCGAGGCGGTCACCGTACCCGGACAAAGCATTTCGCGGGAGATTCTGCGCTATGCGTCGGCCAACAACTTCAGCCACCTCGTCATCGGCAAGTCGGACAAGCCGCGCTGGCGCGAGTTCCTCGAGGGTTCCGTGACACACCAGCTGATCCGCTACTCCGGCGACATCAGCGTGCATGTCACATCCGGAACCGAGCGCGACGCGGCCCCTATACGTGGCATACGGACGGCCGAGCCGCGGCGCTTCAAGTTTCGACCTTATGCGTTCGCCACGGCCTATGTCGCGATGGCGGTGGCGTTTGGAGTCCTGCTTGCGCGCGTGCTGGACGTGCGCAATATCGCGCTGGTCTTCCTTATGGCCGTGCTGACCTCCGCTGTGACCGCAGGCCTTTGGCCGGCGCTGTTTACCTCCGTGCTCGGCGCGCTGGCCTTCAACTTTTTCTTCCTGCCGCCGCTCTACACGCTCGACATCAGCGATCCCGAGAGCGTGATCGCCCTGGGCTTTTTTCTCGGCGTGGCCTTGATCGCGAGCAACCTCACCGCCCGCGTCCAGCGCCAGGCTGCCGCGTCGCGCCAGCGGGCGCGCACGACAGAGGACCTCTATCTCTTCGCGAGGAAGCTCGCCGGCACGGGAACGCTGGACGACGTGCTGTGGGCGAGCGCGCATCAGATCGCATCGATGCTGAAGGTGCGCGTCGTCATCCTGCTGCCGGAAGGCGACACCATAGCCGTGAAGGCCGGCTACCCTCCCGACGACACGCTGGTCGACGCCGATATCGCCGCGGCTCGCTGGGCCTGGGAGCACAACCGACCGGCCGGACGCGGCGCCAATACGCTACCCGGTGCAAAGCGGCTCTACCTCCCCCTGCGCACCGGGCGGACCGCCGTCGGCGTCATCGGTCTCGACAATGACAAGCAGGGCCCGCTGCTTACGCCGGAACAGCAGCGCCTGTTCGACGCGCTTGCCGACCAGGCAGCCGTCGCCATCGAACGCATCCAGCTCGTGGCCGACGTCGACAAGGCCCAGCTCGCGGTCGAGGCCGACAAGCTGCGCTCGGCGCTGCTGACGTCGATTTCCCATGACCTCAAGACGCCGCTCGCCAGCATCATGGGCGCTGCGGGTACCCTCCGGGACTACCCACAGGCCATGTCGGAGAGCGACCATTCCGAACTCCTGGCGACGATCATCGAGGAATCCGAGCGGCTGAACCGATTCATCGCCAACCTGCTCGACATGACGCGAATCGAGACGGGCGCCACCCGGCCGAACATGTCGCTTCACTATGTAGGGGACATCGTCGGCAGCGCGTTGCGGCGGGCGGAAAAGATCATGAGGGAGCACCGGCTCGAGATCGACATTCCACCCGATCTCCCGATGGTCAGGCTGGATCCCGTCCTGTTCGAACAAGTGCTGTTCAACCTGCTCGACAATGCGGCGAAATATGCTCCCGAGAGCTCAACCGTGTCCATCGACGGCGCCATCGACGGCGACGCGCTCGTGCTCAGGCTCACCGACGAGGGGCCGGGCATACCCGACGAGAATCTCGAGCGGGTCTTCGACAGCTTTCATCGCGTCCGCAAGGCCGACCATGTGCGTGCCGGCACCGGCCTCGGGCTTTCGATCTGCCGCGGCTTTGTCGAAGCGATGGGCGGCAGCATCGTAGCCGGCAACCGGCGGGATCGAACGGGGGCGGTGTTTACCGTCCGTATGCCCATCACGTCCGACCCGCAAAACCTGGACACCATGACATGACGAACCCGAGCGTTAAGATACTCGTCGTCGACGACGAGCCGCCAATCCGCAAACTGTTGCGCGTCGGTCTGGTCGCCGAAGGCTATGCCGTGAGCGAGGCAATCAATGCCCGTGAAGCGAACGACCGCATCGAGACCGATCGTCCCGACCTGATCATCCTCGATCTCGGGTTGCCCGATGTGCCGGGCCACGATTTGCTTGAAAAGTGGCGTGGCGAGTCGCTGGAGCTTCCGATCATCATCCTGTCCAGCCGCACCGACGAGGCTGGCATCGTCAAGGCGCTGGAACTCGGCGCCGACGACTATGTGACGAAGCCTTTCGGCATCAAGGAACTGGTTGCCCGCATCCGGGTCGCGTTGCGGCACAGGCTGCAGCAGCAGGGCGAACGCCCGGTGTTCCAGACCGGTGATCTGTCGGTGGACCTCGTAAAGCGCATCGTCAGGGTGGGGGGCAAGGAAGTTAAGCTGTCGCCCAAGGAGTACGATATTCTGCGCATCCTCGTGCAGCATGCCGGGAAGGTCATCACCCACCAGCATCTCCTCAACCAGGTCTGGAGCGGATCGACCGATATCCAGTATCTACGGGTCTACGTGCGGCAGCTCCGCCAGAAGATCGAACACAGTCCCGACGACCCGCAATACATCACCACCGAGACCGGGGTCGGTTATCGGCTGCGCGAGGCGGATCTGGAAGGTGAAGCGAGCATATCGAAATGAAACTTTCCGAAATCATCACGCCCGAGCACATCATTCTCGATCTGGCTGCCCCCTCCAAGAGCCGTCTCATGCATGTGCTCTCCGATGTTTCCGCAAATCATTTGCACCTCGGCCAGAACGCTATTTTCGCCGCGCTCGACAAGCGCGAAAAGCTTGGCTCGACGGGAATAGGCGAGGGGATAGCGATCCCTCACGCGCCGGTCCCCGGCCTCGCCAAGCCGTTTGCATTGTTTGCCAGGCTATCGAAGCCGATCGACTTCAATGCGATCGACGAGAACCCTATCGACATTGTGGTTGTCCTGCTCACCCCTGCCGAAAAGCCTTTGCCGAATTTGAGCCTTCTCGCCTGCCTGGCGAGAACGTTGCGGAAGACAGACAGAATTGCGCGCATTCGAACTGCCTCTGACGTGGCGGATGTTCATCGGGCCATCGTGGAGGAGGAATAACGGAGTGACGAGGATGACCTGGTGCATTGGCAAGGTTTCCGGAGCCTTCTGCGCCGCTCGATAAAGTTCCCGTTCGCGCTTCCTTGGCCGGGCAGCCGCCGGCTGTCAAAGGTCCCGGTCTCGTGATAAGTCATGTCGTCCCGTACGCACTCACCCAGAGCCACGTCCCTTCCTTGCGCCTGCGCGCGGCGATCGTGTTCGTTCACGCTTCCGATTTGCTCCGCGGACATCATATTTGGTCCAAGCCGGAGCGAACCGCATAGAAAGAAAATGAGCCAAGAGACTGCAAAACCAGAAAATATCGGGATGTTTCAGCGCTCCGGTTTTCGCCATCGCACCGATGATGGACTGCCGCACCTCGATGGTCCCGGCCGGACCGGATCGATCGGCTCCCTGGCAGCGCCAACAGCTTGATCAAGACGTCCAAGTTCTGGACCGAAGCGCAGGACAAGGGGTGCGCGGGGCTGGGCGAGGAGGTCGGCACAGTACTGAATCCTCGCGCGCGCAGTTCGGCGACCATTTTGGGGTCCAGGCGCAGGGCACGAAGGGGCAGGGGACCGATAGCCTCCCGCAGGATTCCAGGTTCCGCAATCGCCAACGGCCGCGCCTTGGACCGTGCAAGCGCGTGCGCCGCCCCCCAGCTGTCCGCAACAGCCGCCCACGCAGTGAAGCCCGCGGCGTCGAGGCGGCGAGCAGGTCTCGCAGCAAGGGCTCCTCGCCACGGAGAAGATGATCTGCCCCGGAGGTATCCAGAACGATG
>Ga0233385_1000588_pt1 | contig 17589 bp, 16 predicted proteins | sample ElkDunMinimDraft_16_FD_191543 | JGI IMG/M metagenome (GOLD analysis project Ga0233385, IMG submission 191543) | Fecal eukaryotic communites from dung pellets of Tule Elk in California, USA - Elk Dung G36 | ecosystem: Host-associated > Mammals > Digestive system > Large intestine > Fecal | place...
ATGCCCGAGAAGTCCTGCACCACCGTCGTCAGCGGCGGCCAGAGGTGCTCGGCGAGCGTGATGCCGTCGAAGCCGACGACCGACACCTCCTCGGGGATGCGCCGGCCCCGCTCGTGCAGCGCACGCATGAGCCCCGCCGCCATCTCGTCGTTGGCGCAGAACACGGCCGTGACGCCCGGGTCGTCGGCGAGCCGGCGCCCGGCGTCGTACCCCGAGCCGGCGGTCCAGTCCCCGCGCACGAGCGCCGGCACCTCCCGCCCCGCGTCGCGCAGCGTGGCTCGCCAGGCCTCCGCGCGAGCCTGCGCCGGGGCGGAGTCCTCGGGCCCCGCGACATGGTGCACCGTGCGGTGCCCCAGCCCGAGCAGGTGTTCGGTCGCCTGGCGGGCGCCGTCCGTCTGGTCCGCGCCCACGGCGGGATGGTGCCCGACGAAGCGGGAGTCGGACACGACGACGGGCATCCGGTCCGGGAGCGAGAGCGTCGTGGGCGTCGCCGTCTCCGCGCGGATGATGACGAGGCCGTCGATCGACTGGTGGGACAGCCGTGCCACGGCCGCCGTGACGTCGTGCGGCGACGGGCTCTCGACGTCGACGAGCGTGACCGTGTAGCCGTGCCCGCGGGCCGCCTCGACCACGGCCTCGACCGTGCGCGACTCCCCCGTCCGGGCGAGCCGGTGCGCGATGACGCCGATCGTGCCGTACTCGCCGTTGCGCAGGGCTCGCGCGGCGACGTTGGTCGAGTACCCCAGCTCGGCCATGGCCTCGAGCACCCTGCCGCGGGTCTCGGGCCGGACGTTGTCCAGGCCCATCGACACGCGCGAGACGGTCTGCGACGACACCCCGGCGAGCGCCGCGACGTCGGCCATCGACGGGCCCGCCGGGACTCTTCGGCGGCGCGAGGGCACGCCGGGCTCGGGCATGCCCGGATAGTAACCGGCGGCCACGAGGCGACAAAGAGTTGCCGCCCGCAACCTCTTGACAGGCGCCCGCACCTGCGGCGACGCTGAGGGCCGTCCGATGTTTACGTAAACATCGGGTCCCCGAAGGAGTGGACCGTGGCCGCAGTGACCGTCGTGCGTGCGCCGTCGAGCTCGACGCGCCGACGCCGCGCCTCGTGGACCGGCTGGGCGTTCGTCGGCCCGTTCATGGCCGTCTTCGCGCTCGTCTTCCTGGCCCCGATCGCCTACTCGCTCTACACGAGCCTGTTTCGGACGCAGCTCGTAGGCGGCACCACGTTCGTCGGCTTCGAGAACTACGCGCAGGCGTTCTCCGACCCGCAGTTCTGGTCGGGCTTCACCCGGGTCCTGCTGTTCCTCCTCGTGCAGGTGCCGATCATGCTCGTCATCGCGCTCGTGGTCGCTCTCGCGCTCGACTCGGGCCGCCTCTACGGCAAGAACTTCTTCCGCATCTCGATCTTCATGCCCTATGCGGTGCCCGGCGTCGTCGCGGCCCTGATGTGGGGGTTCATGTACGGCACGCGGTTCGGCCTGGTCGGCAACATCGAACGCGCCTTCGGCGTCGACCTGCCCGACCCGCTGGCGTCGTCGTGGGTGCTCGCCTCGATCGCCAACATCGTGACCTGGGAGTTCGTGGGCTACAACATGCTGATCTTCTACGCCGCCCTGCGCGTGGTGCCGCTGTCCCTCTACGAGGCCGCGCAGATCGACGGCGCGAGCCAGTGGCGGGTGATCACGGCGATCAAGCTGCCCGCGATCCGCGGCGCCCTCGTCATCGCGACCATCTTCTCGATCATCGGGAGCTTCCAGCTCTTCAACGAGCCCAGCATCCTGCGACCGCTGGCGCCCAACTACATCTCGACGTACTTCACGCCCAACCTGTACGCGTACTCGCTGTCCTTCTCCGGCCAGCAGTACAACTACGCGGCCACGGTCGCCATCATCATGGGCGTCCTGACCATGGTGGTCGCCTACGTCGTCCAGCTGCGCGGCATGCGACGGGAGGACTGACGTGGCCGACGCGACCGCCCCGCCGACGACGCGCACCACCGCGCCGCCGCTCGCGACCCGGCACCGCAAGCCCACCTCGGTGACCACCCCGCGCCGCAACGTCACCCTGACGGTGCTGACCGGCATCGTGCTGGTGTACTCGCTCGTGCCGCTGGTGTGGCTCGTGATCAACGCGACCAAGACCCAGGCCGACCTGTTCTCCAGCTTCGGCCTGTGGTTCGGCGGCGAGCTCGCGCTGTGGGACAACGTCGTCGCCACGTTCACCTACGGCGACGGCGAGTTCCTGCGGTGGTTCGGCAACACGCTGCTCTACGTGGTCGTCGGCGCGGGCGGGGCCACGCTCCTGGCACTGCTCGGCGGCTACGGGCTCGCGAAGTTCCAGTTCGCGGGCAAGCGGGCGGTGTTCGCGATCGTGATCGGGGCGGTCGCCGTGCCGGGAACCGCGCTCGCAGTGCCCACATTCCTGATGTTCAGCCAGATGGGCCTGACCAACACGCCGTGGTCGGTCATCATCCCCTCGCTCATCTCGCCGTTCGGGCTCTACCTCATGTGGACGTTCGCCACGGACGCCCTGCCGGACGAGCTCCTCGAGGCCGCCCGGATCGACGGCGCGAGCGAGTTCCGCACGTTCTGGCAGGTCTGCCTGCCGCTCCTGGCACCCGGACTCGTCACGGTGCTGCTCTTCACCATGGTCGCGACCTGGAACAACTACTTCCTGCCCCTGATCATGCTGCGCGACCCCGACTGGTACCCGCTGACCCTGGGCCTCAACGCGTGGAACGCGCAGGCCGCGACCGCGGGCGGCGAACCGATCTTCCACCTCGTCATCACCGGCTCGCTGCTGACGATCCTGCCGCTGGTCGCCGCGTTCCTGCTGCTCCAGCGCTACTGGCAGTCCGGTCTCGCGACCGGCAGCGTCAAGGCCTGACGACCTCGAACGTCCCCATCTGACGCCGAAGCGAGAGGAACCACCATGACCGTCCGAACCCGCCGCATCGCGGGGGCCGTCGCCGCCACGAGCGCGCTCGCACTCAGCCTTGCCGCCTGCAGCTCCGACGGGAACGCCCAGGAGGGTGAAGGCGGCAGCGCCGACGACGTCGCCGCAGCGCTCGAGGAGGGCGGCGAGCTGCTCGTGTGGGCCTGGGACCCGACGTTCGAGGCCGCGGTCGCCGCGTTCGAGGACGACTACCCGAACGTCGACGTCGAGCTCGCCAACGTGGGCACCGGCAACGACCACTACGTCGCGCTGCAGAACGCGGTCCAGGCCGGGTCCGGCGTCCCCGACCTCGCCCAGGTCGAGTACTTCGCCGTGTCCCAGTTCTCGATCACCGAGTCCCTCGCCGACCTCACCGGCTTCGGCGCGGACGACCTCCAGGAGAGCTTCACGCCCGGACCCTGGGAAGCCGTCTCGCAGGGCGAGGGCATCTGGGGCCTGCCGCTCGACTCGGGCCCGATGGCGCTGTTCTACAACGCCGCGCTGTTCGAGAAGCACGGCGTCGAGGTCCCGGCCACCTGGGACGAGTACGTGCAGGCCGGGCGCGACCTCCAGGCCGCCGACCCGAACGTCTACATCGGCGCCGACACGGGCGACTCGGGCTTCACCACGAGCATGATCTGGCAGGCGGGCGGGCAGCCGTTCGAGGTCGACGGGACCGACGTGAAGGTGAACCTCGCGGACGAGGGCTCGACCAAGTTCGCCGGGATGTGGCAGACGCTGATCGACGAGGGCCTGCTCGCCGACATCCCGGGCTGGACCGACGAGTGGTTCCAGGGCATGAACAACGGCACCATCGCGACGCTCGTGACCGGCGCCTGGATGCCGACCAACCTCGAGAACGGCGCTCCGGACACCGCGGGCGACTGGCGCGTGGCACCGATGCCCCAGTGGGAGGACGGCGGCACCGCGGTGGCCGAGAGCGGCGGCTCCTCGCTCGCCATCACCGAGGCCAGCGAGAAGAAGGCGCTCGCCTACGGCTTCCTCGAGTACATGACGACGGGCGAGGGCGCGCAGGCCCGCATCGACGACGCCGCCTTCCCGGCCACGGTCGAGCACCTGCAGTCGGACGACTTCCTGGCCTACGAGTCCGAGTTCTTCGGCGGCCAGAAGATCAACGAGGTGCTCGCCGATGCGGCGACCAACGTCGTCGAGGGCTGGCAGTACCTGCCCTACCAGGTGTACGCCAACAGCGTGTTCGCCGACACCGCCGGCCAGGCGTACACCGGCTCGACGTCGCTCGCCGACGGTCTGGTCGCCTGGCAGAAGGCGATCGTCGGCTACGGCAACGACCAGGGCTTCACGGTCACCGAGTGACGCCCGACCGCGGCGCAGACACCGAGCAACCAGGAGGGCGCACCATGGCGTCGTTCGAGATCGGGGCCGAGGACTTCCTCCTCGACGGCAGGCCGCTGCAGGTCGTCAGCGGCGCCCTGCACTACTTCCGGGTCCACCCGGACCAGTGGGCCGACCGCATCGACAAGGCCCGCCGCATGGGGCTCAACACGATCGAGACGTATGTGGCGTGGAACTTCCACGCACCGCGGCCCGGCGTCTTCGACCTCGACGGGCCACGCGACCTGGGGCGCTTCCTCGACCTCGTCGCCGACGCCGGGCTGCACGCGGTCGTGCGTCCCGGGCCGTACATCTGTGCCGAGTGGGACGGCGGCGGGCTGCCCGCGTGGCTCTTCGCCCAGCCCGGCGTGGGCGTCCGCCGGGCCGAGCGCACCTACCTCGCGGCCGTCCGCGACTACTACGCGCACGTGCTGCCCGTCGTCGCGGCGCGGCAGGTCACCGCAGGCGGGCCGGTCATCGCCGTCCAGGTCGAGAACGAGTACGGCGCGTACGGCGACGACGGCCCCGAGGAGCGTGCGGCCTACCTGCGCGCGCTGGTCGACATGGTGCGCGCCGAGGGCATCGACGTCCCGCTGGTCACGTGCGACCAGGCCGACGACGAGCACCTCGAGCGCGGCGGGCTGCCCGAGCTGCACCGCACCGTCACGTTCGGCTCTCGTGCCGCGGAACGTCTCGAGCTGCTGCGCAAGCACCAGCCGACCGGCCCGCTCATGTGCATGGAGTTCTGGGACGGCTGGTTCGACAGCACCGGGCTGCCGCACCACGTGACCCCGCCCGAGGCCAACGCGCACGACCTCGAGACCATGCTCGCGGCGGGCGCGTCGGTCAACCTCTACATGTTCCACGGCGGCACCAACTTCGGCCTGACCAACGGCGCCAACGACAAGGGCATCTACCGGCCCATCACGACGTCGTACGACTACGACGCGCCGTTGTCCGAGCACGGAACGCCGACGGCCAAGTACCACGCGCTGCGTGACGTCATCGCGCGTCACCTGCCCGTTCCCGACGACGCCCCGCCCGCCGCGCGGGCAGCGCCCGAGCTCCAGGTCGGCCTGGACCGACGGCTCCCGCTGGCCGACCTCCTCCCGGTGCTCGGCACGGCGACCCGCCACGAGCACCCGCCGACGCACGACGAGATCGGCCAGTGGTCGGGGTTCACGCTCTACCGGACCCTGGTCGACGCGGACGACGCCGTGGTCGTGGTCGACGAGGTGCGCGACCGCGCGCTCGTCAGCCTCGACGGCGCACCCGTCGGGACGTTCGACCGCACGACCCGGACGTTCGCGGTCCCCCTGCCCCGCCGGGCGGGAGTGCTCGAGCTGCTCGTGGAGGACGCGGGACGCGTGAACTACGGCTCACGGATCGGCGAGGCCAAGGGCGTCGTCGGGACGGTGCGCACCGCGGCGCGCGTGCTCACCGGGTGGTCGGTGACGCCGCTGCGGTTCGGCGGGATGTCCGACGGCGGTGGGGAGCTGCTGCGCCCGGAGGTGCGGTCGGCGCTGGCCGCGGCGCCGACGTCGGGCGCGGACGTGCCGGTGTCCGGGCCGGTGCTGCTCGGCGGGACGTTCGACTCGGACGCGGGCGCCGACCACTTCGTGCGCCTCGACGGCTGGACCCGCGGCCTCGTGTGGGTCAACGGCGTCTGTGTGGGCCGGTACTCGAGCGCGGGCCCGACGGCGACGCTCTACGTGCCCGGCCCGCTCGTCCGCGCACAGGGCAACGACGTCGTGGTCCTCGAGCTGCATGGTGCCGCGGCTGCCCGCATCCGGACGGTGGCCGGCCCCGACCTGGGTCCGGCGGACGGGTAGCCGCCGACCTTCGATCCTCCCGGGCCCGGCTGCCTCCGCCGTCGGCGAACACGGGCACACGACGGCCCCGGCGAGCGCTGCACAGGTGTGACCCTTGACGCTCCCGGCGGCGACGGGCCCGACCCGCAGCCGGACGACGACGCACTGGACGCCTACTCGCGCGCGGTCGTGACCGTGGCCGACGCGGTGCTGCCGAGCGTCGCGAGCGTGACCGTCGCGACCCGGCGCGGCCAGGGCGCGGGCAGCGCGAGCGTGATCACCGCCGACGGGTTCCTGCTGACGTCGGCACACGTCGTCGCGGGTGCCGACACGGCCGAGGCCGCGTTCGCCGACGGCACGCGCGTGCAGACCGAGGTGGTCGGGCGGGACGCGCTGTCGGACCTCGCCGTCCTGCACGCTCGCGGCCCGGTCCCGCACCCCGTGCCCCTGGGCGACGCCGCCCGGCTGCGCGTGGGCCAGCTCGTCGTCGCGCTGGGCAACCCGCTCGGCCTTGCCGGCAGCGTGACCGCGGGCATCGTCTCGGCGCTCGGCCGGTCGCTGCCGACCGGCTCCGGCCGCGTCATCGACGAGGTCATCCAGACCGACGCCGCCCTGAACCCGGGCAACAGCGGAGGGGTGCTCGCGGACAGCGCCGGCCGGATGGTCGGCGTGAACACCGCCGTGGCGGGCATCGGCGTCGGGCTGGCCGTGCCGATCAACGCGACCACGCGCGAGATCGTCCAGACCCTGATGACGACCGGCCGCGTACGGCGGGCATGGCTCGGCATCGCAGGTCTCCAGGTCCCGCTGCCGCCACCGCTCGCCGCACGCCTCGGCTCGCCCACGGGCATCCGGGTCGCCGAGGTGACGCCGGGCAGCCCCGCGGCCGATGCGGGGCTGCTGCGCGGCGACCTCGTGGTCGAGCTCGACGGCGAGCCCGTCGTCACGGTGACCGCCATCCAGAAGCGCATGGTCGAGGACGCGATCGACCGCCGCATCGAGGTCACCGTGTGGCGCGGGGGCGCGCTGGTCGACGTCGTGGCCTACCCGCGCGAGCTCGCCTGACGTCGCGCTCCCCCGGCGTCGTCCTGACCGTGGGCGACGCGGCGTCAGCCCTGCCCGGCCGGGGGCACGGCCAGGTCGATCAGCTCGTCGGCCTGCTCGACGAACCACTGGCCCGCCGGCGGGTCGGCCATGCCGCGCTCGGGGTCGAGCGGGCCCCCGGTACCCCGGAAGCACTGTCCGTCCGACTCGCCCGGCACCTTGATCCACAGGTAGGCGTCGACGAGCGGGACGCCGGTCTCGAGCGTCGGCTCCAGCCCGAGGCCACGGTCCGGCGGGTTGCACCAGTCCTCGCGGTCCACGCCCGGCGGGTAGGGGTAGGTCGACGTCGAGGGGTCCCACGGCCCGCGCCCGTTGCGGGACGTGTCGATCACGTACGACGTCGCGGGCTCGACGTCGCCGAGCTGCTGGGCATACCTGGAGTCGACGCCGACCGTGTTCCGCTCGAGCGGCACCGTCGACAGCGGCCCGGACGACCACTCGGCGTACTTGGTCATCGCCGTGCCCTGCCAGTCGGTCGCCGGCCCGCCGTTCCAGTACTGGTTGCCGCAGTCGGTGGGCGCACCGTCGAGCTGGGTGACGTACGCGATGCACGAGGAGATCCACCGGCCGTACGCGACGGTGTTGGCCGTGTACTGGTAGTTGGACGCGTTGAGGAAGAACCCGTCGGCCCGCTCGACGCCTGCCTCGAGCAGGCGGTCGGTGACGTCGCCGACGTTGAGCCACGCGGCGTTCGTGCCGTCGAGGTACACCTTCGTGCGAGGCAGCGACCCGAGCGTGTCCACGGCGTGGTTGAGCATCGTGAAACGCTCGCTCGCGGCCGTGGCCGCGTCGGCCTCCGCCGGCTGGCACCACTCCAGCTGCCCGTCGAGGTTGGTGTACCACGGGATGATCCCGAGCCCGTCCGGCTCGAGGATCACGATGGCCTCCTTGTTGCCGATGCCCTTGGCGAACCCGTCGATCCAGGCGGTGTACTCGGCGAGGCTCGTCGCGCCGCCGGCGGAGTACTGGGCGCAGTCGCGGAACGGCACGTTGTAGGCGACGAGGACGGGGATCGCGTCGTCGGCGTGCGCGTGCACGACGACGTCCTTGACGTCCTGCTTGACCTCGCGAGCCGAGCCGCCGGTGAACCAGGTGGCGCTCGGGAACTGCGCCAGGTAGAGCGCGTCGTCACGTGCGTCGCCCTCGAGCCCGAGCTCCTCGACGTGCGCGAGCGTGGAGCTCTCCGGGTTGACCCACAGGGTCGGTGGATCGCTGGGTGGCGGATCGGCCATCGCCGGCGCAGCGGCTGCGCCGAGGGCGGCAGCCGCGACGACTGCGCCGAACGAGCGGAGGAGGCGTGCGCGGTTCGACATGAGATCTCCTTCGATCACTGCACCGGGCCGGTGGAAGCGTTCCCAACCGACAGCCTTCCGGGCCGGACGACACGCGTCAAGGCCAGGGCCGGACACCGGCACGGACCGGGCGCCGTGTCGAGAACGTGACGACATCGTGACCGTTTCGAGGGGCGACTTTCGCTGCCTCTGGGGGCCGACCTCTACGATGAAGATCATGATCTTCAAGGCCGTGGGAGACGGCCGTCCCTACCCCGAGCACGGACATGTCTCGGCCAAGGACTGGGTGGACGTGCCGCCTCGTCAGGTGCGCCTCGACGAGCTGGTGACCACCAAGCGCACGCTCGACCTCGACCACCTGCTCGCCGAGGACTCGACCTTCTATGGCGACCTGTTCGCCCACGTGGTCGAGTACCGCGGCACGCTCTACCTCGAGGACGGACTGCACCGTGCAGTGCGCGCCGCCCTCCAGCAGCGACCGGTTCTGCACGCCCGCGTGCTGACGCTTCGCTGACATCTCCCAGCCCGATCCTTCGAACTCAGGTAGTTTCTTCGCGTGACAACACCAGTCCAAGACCCGGCGCGCACCGAGCGCCGACGGCGGGAGCATGAGCGCCAGGCCGTCGTCTTCGGGCTGCTCATCGCCTTCCTGGCCGTGATCGGCCTCGCCGCCGTGGCCGTGTACACGGGCGCGGTCAACGCGCCGATCGGACAGACCGCCGCCAGCCCCAGCGCGGCGGCCGCGCCCGAGAGCCCGGTGCCCTGCCTGCCGGCCATGAAGGGTCAGCCCGACGGCGCCCTGCCCGTGCCCTACGCGGACGTGCGGCTGCGCGTCTTCAACGGTTCCGGCTCGACCGGCCTCGCCGCGGCACACGCCGAGGTCCTGAACGACCGGGGCTTCGACATCATCACGACGGGCAACCTCACCTACCAGGTCCCCGAGTCCGAGCTGCGCTTCGGGGTCAAGGGCATCCGGGCGGCCTACACCGTGGCCGCGCAGTATCCCGAGATCCGCATGGTGCTCGACGACCGTGCCGGCAAGGCCGTCGACCTCGCCGTCGGCGTCGAGTGGGATCGTCCGATGGCCGAGGAGGAGGTGCCGCTCAGTGCTGACGAGCCCCTCACGAACCGGCCCGGGTGCGTGCCCGCCAAGGAGATCACCCCGGTGAAGCAGGAGAAGGTCGGGGCCGCGGACGACTGACCGTCCTCGTTCTCATCAGACGGCGAACGCCGGCGACTCGTGACGAGTCGCCGGCGTTCGTCGTCGCACGGCCGGGCCGGCGTCGTCTCAGCTCTGCAGCTCGCTGCCCGCGGGCGCCGACGCCGGGGACGCGGGTTCCTGCGAGGTGCCACGCCACCGCGAGATCCACCGCATGACGTGGTAGATGACCAGCGCCGCGCCCGTGCCGAGCGCGATGCCCGCGAACTGCAGGTCGCCCACCTGCCACTTGTAGTCGGCGATCGCGATGATGAGCGGGACCGCCGCCGTGGTGAGGTTGACGGGGTCGGAGAAGTTGACGCGGTTCTGCACCCAGATGCGCGCGCCGAGGACGCCGATCATGCCGTAGAGCATGGTCCCGGCACCGCCGAGCACTCCCGCCGGGACGGTCGCGATCAGTGCCCCGAACTTCGGGAACAGCGACAGCAGCAGCGCGGTGATCGCGGCCACCCAGTAGGCCGCGGTCGAGTACACGCGCGTCGCCGCCATCACGCCGATGTTCTCGGCGTACGTCGTGGTTCCGGACCCGCCGCCCACGCCCGCGAGCGTCGTCGCGACGCCGTCGGCCAGGAGCGCGCGGCCCGTGACGCCGTCGAGGTTCTGCCCCGTCATGGCCGCGACGGACTTCACGTGGCCCACGTTCTCCGCGATCAGCACCAGCACGACGGGCAGGAACAGGCCCAGCACGGCCGGGTCGAACTTCGGGGCGATGAACTCGGGAAGCCCGATCCACGCCGCGTCCCGCACGGGCGCGAAGTCGACCTCGCCGCGCACCAGCGCGACGACGTAGCCCACGACGACGCCGACCAGGATCGAGAGCCGGCCCAGGATGCCTCGGAACAGCACCGAGGACAGGATGATCGCGGCCAGCGTCACGATGGCCGTCGTCGGGCCGGCCTTGAAGTTGTTGTAGGCCGCCGGGGCCAGGTTGAGGCCGATCAGCGCGACGATCGTGCCCGTGACGATCGGCGGCATCACGATGTCGATCCAGCGCGCGCCCGCGAAGTGCACGAGCACGCCGACGACCATGAGCAGGAGCCCGGTGGCGAGGATCCCGCCGACCGCCACGCCCAGATCCTGCGACGCCGTCACGGCCAGGATCGGCGAGATGAACGCGAAGCTCGACCCGAGGTAGCTCGGGAGCCGGTTGCCCGTGATGAGCAGGAACCCGATGGTGCCCACGGCCGAGAAGAACAGCGTCGTCGCCGGCGGGAAGCCCGTGAGCAGCGGGACGAGGAAGGTCGCACCGAACATGGCGACGACGTGCTGGACGCCGATGCCGATGGTGCGCGGCCAGCTCAGCCGCTCACCGGGTGGGACGACGTCGCCCGGCGCGATGCGGGTCCCGTCGCCGTGCAGGGTCCAACCGAAGCTCATGGTGCTGCTCCCGTCCGTGGGGCCGACGTCGGCCGTGAAAGTCTGGTGAAGATGCCGGGGGCCAGACTAGCGATCGGACCACACGCCTCCACCAGGCGTCCGGGGAGTCAGCGCCGGGACTCGAGCCGGGACTCAGAGCCGGAGGCTCAGAGCTGGCGCGCGACCTCACGTGCGAGGAGGTCCAGGTGGTCGAGGTCGTGCAGGTCGAGCACCTGCAGGTACACCCGCTGGACCCCCTGGTCACGCAGGCCCGCGAGCCGGTCCACGGCCTCCGCGACCGTGCCCGCGACGCCGTGCTCGCGCAGCTCCGCCGGCTCCCGGCCGATCGCCGCGGCCCGGCGGGTGAACTCCGCCTCGTCGGCGCCGACGGCGACCACGAGCGCGACCGACTGCGTGAGGGACTCGGGCGACCGGCCGGCGTCGGCCAGGGCGGTCTCGATGACCTTGATGCGCGGGCCGACGTCGCCGAGCTCGGGGAACGCCTGGTTGTACTCGTCGGCGAACCGCGCCGCCAGCGCGGGCGTGCGCTTGGGGCCGCCGCCACCCACGATCACGGGGATCTTCGGCTGCGCGGGCTTCGGCAGCGCCGGCGAGTCCGTGAGGGTGTAGTGCGCGCCGGCGAAGGAGTACCTCTCGCCGACCGGCGTGCCCCACAGGCCCGTGACGATCTCGAGCTGCTCCTCGAGGATGCCGAAGCGCCGCTCGGGGAACGGGATGCCGTAGGCGGCGTGCTCCGCCTGGAACCAGCCGGCCCCGAGGCCCAGCTCGACGCGCCCGCCGGACATCTGGTCGACCTGCGCGACCTGGATCGCCAGGACGCCCGGGTGGCGGAACGTCGCGGAGGACACGAGCGTGCCCAGGCGGACGGTGCTCGTGTCGCGCGCGAGACCCGCGAGCGTGGTCCACGAGTCGGTCGGGCCGGGCAGGCCGTCGCCGCCCATCGCGAGGTAGTGGTCCGAGCGGAAGAACGCGCTGAACCCGAGCCGCTCGGTCGCCTGGGCGACGGCGAGCTGGTCGTCGTAGGTCGCGCCCTGCTGGGGCTCGGTGAAGATGCGCAGGTCGAGGGTCATGACCAGCCTTTCAGGAGAAGTCGAGATCGCCGGTACGCGAGCGCTTGAGCTCGAAGAACTGGGGGTAGGACGCCAGGGCGACGGCGCCGTCGAAGACGCGCAGCGCGTCCTCGCCGCGCGGGATCGCGGTCAGCACCGGCCCGAAGAACGCAGTGCCGTTCACGTGGATCGTCGGCGTGCCGACGTCCTCCCCGACGGGCTTCATGCCGGCCTCGTGGGACGCGGCGAGCGCGGCGTCGTAGGCGTCGGACGTCGCGGCCTCGGCCAGCCCGGCCGGGAGGCCGGCGTCCGCGAGCGCCTCGAGCGTCACGGCGTCGAAGTCGTCCCGGCCCTCGGTGTGGATCCGGGTGCCCGCGGCGGTGTAGAAGGTCGCCAGGGCGTCGGGGCCGTGGTCGGTCTGGACGGCGGCCGCGACGCGGCCGATGCCCCGGGAGGCGTCGATCTTGGCGCGGTAGTCGGCCGGGAGGTCCCGGCCGGCGTTGAGCAGGTACAGGCTCATGAGGCGGAAGGTCAGGTGGACCTCGCGCTGCTGGGCGACCTCGAGCGCCCAGCGTGACGTGATCCAGGCGAACGGACACAGCGGGTCGACGTAGACGTCGACGACCGGGACGGTTGCCGTCTCGGTGCCGGTAGGGGTCGAGGGCGAGTGAGGGGTCCCGGAGGTCACGCTCGCCACCCTACCTACGCCGCGCGCACGGTTGCGCCGAGCATCCGCCGGTACACAGCCCGGACGGCCCTGTCGGTGGATAAGGTGCCCAGGTGCGCAACGTGCGGTGGTCGAGCGTCGGGACGGTGCTGCTCGCGGGCATCGTCGCGCTCGTCATGCTCCTGGTCGCGCTCCGCGGCCGGGTGTGGGCCTGGATCCCGTTCGCGCTGGCTCTCGCCGTGGTCGTGCGTGAGGTCCGCTACCTGCAGCGCAGCAACCGGCCGCCTCGCGTCGGCTTCGACGAGGAGCGGCGTGGCTGACGTGCCGGCGGCCGCCGTCTAGCATCGAACCGGGCGCCGACGACGGCGTCACCGAGGTCCGCGGGGCCACCGCGGGCCGCAGCACGGAGGTGCGCCATGGGCACCACGGCTTCCCTTCCCCCGGTCCCGGCGGGTGGTCCGGCGGGTGCGAGCGACGCGGTCGAGGCGTTCGCCGACCGGCTGTTCGCCGCCACGCTCGGCGCGATCGACCTGCTCGCGGTGCACGTGGGCGACCGGCTCGGCTGGTACCGCGCACTGGCGCAGGCCGGGCCGATGACGTCCGGCGCGCTGGCGGAGGCCACCGGCACCGCGGAGCGCTACACGCGGGAGTGGCTCGAGCAGCAGGCGGCGGCGGGCATCCTCGCGGCCGAGGACGCAGGCGCCGCCCCGGCGCTCGACGCCGACCTGCAGGACGTCGCGCGCGCCCGGACGTACGCGCTGCCGGACGCCCACGCCGAGGTCCTCACGGACACGTCGTCGCTGTCGTACCTCGCGCCGCTCGCCCGGTTCGTCGGCGCGATCGGCCCCCAGCTGCCGCACCTGCTCGAGTCGTACCGCTCGGGCGGCGGCGTCTCCTGGGACCAGCTCGGCGACGACGCCCGCGAGGCGCAGGGCGACGTCAACCGGCCCTGGTTCGAGCAACGCCTGGCGCCCGCGCTCGCCACGGTCCCCGTGGTCCACGAGGCCCTGTCCCGGCCCGGCTCGCGGGTCGTCGACGTCGGGTGCGGCTTCGGCTGGTCCACGCTCGCGATCGCGCGTGCGTACCCCGGCGCCCAGGTGCACGGCGTCGACCTCGACCGGCCGTCGATCGAGGCGGCCCGCACCGCCGCCGCCGCGGCGGGCCTGTCGGGGCGCGTCACGTTCCACCTCGCCGACGGCGCCGAGCTCGCGGTCGCCGAGCCGTTCGACGCCGCGTTCGCCTTCGAGTGCGTCCACGACATGCCGCGTCCCGTGACCGTGCTCGACGCCGTGCGGCGGTCCATGCGGCCGGACGGCGTCGTCGTCGTCATGGACGAGGCGGTCGGCGAGGAGTTCCGCGCACCGGCGGACGACGTCGACCGGATCATGTACGGCTACAGCCTGTTCGTGTGCCTGCCCGACGGGCTCTCGACGGCGCCGTCCGTCGGGACCGGGACGGTGCTGCGCCCCGCGACCCTGCGCAAGTACGCGCTCGAGGCGGGGTTCGCCGACGTCGAGGTGCTGCCCATCGACGACTTCGGGTTCTTCCGGTTCTACCGCCTGCTGGCCTGAGCGGTTGCCGTCCACCGGCCCGGAGTAGCCTGCCTCCCATGACTGCCGTCCGGACGCACACCCACGCCCAGGCCGTCGATGCCGCGATCGACCTCTTCTCCCGACAGGGCTACGAGCAGACGACGGTCGAGGAGATCGCCGACGCCGCGCAGATCAGCCGGGCCACGTTCTTCCGCCGTTTCCGGTCCAAGGAGGACGTGGTGTTCGCCGACCACGAGCTCCTCCTGGAGGAGGTCGTGGTGATGCTCGCCGCGACCCGCCCCGAGGCGCGCGACGCCGACCAGCCCGGCGGCGCCTGGGACCCGCAGACCGGGCCCTACCTCGAGGTGTGCCGGGCGGCGCGGCTCGTGTTCGACCACCACGTGGGCCAGCGCGAGACGTCGCTCGCCCGTCATCAGCTGCTGCAGCAGGTGCCGGCGCTGCGCGACCGCGAGCTGGTCACCACCCACCGCTACGAGCGCGCCTTCACCCACTACCTGCGCGACACGCTGCCGCCGGACCGCTCGATGACCACGATGTCGATCGCCTTCGCGGCGTCCGTCGTCGCGGTGCACAACGCGATCCTGCGCCGCTGGATGCGCAACCCCCACCTCGACCTGCGGCCCGAGCTCGAGGAGGCGTTCGCCGACCTGCGGCGCGCTGCGGTGGCCCCGCTCCCGCACGAGCCGGCCGGCTCCGGCGCGGCCAACGGCAGGTCCACCACCTCGACCACCGGAGAGCCGCCGCAGCCCGCGGCGGGCGTGGTCCGGACGACGGGGACCGAGGGCAAGCGCGTCGTCGTCACGGTGCTGGAGCCGGGCGCGGGGCCGGACGACATCGCCCGCGCGGTCCGCGACGCCCTCGCCTGACGCCGGCCCGCACTCCTCCTGTGCGGTGTGCTGTGCGGCGCTGTGCCGGTGCGGTGCGAAATTCGCCACACCGCGCCCACGCCGATACGGGCGTGTGGCATCCTGACCTGAGCACCGCCGGGCCGTCCGGCGGCGCCAGATACGCACACACGTGCTCCGGGGTCGGTGTAATTCCGAACCGGCGGTGATAGCCCGCGACCCGCGGTCTCCTCAGGGAGGCCCGGTTGACCTGGTGGAACTCCAGGGCCGACGGTGAAAGTCCGGATGGGAGGCAGCACGTGCGGCGCGCACCCTTGGGGGTGGGCGCCGCCGGTCGTCGTGTCGTCGTCGCGGGCCCGTCGTGGGTCCGGCCCGACGACGTGCTCGCCGACCCTCGCCCCGGTGCCCGCGTTGGCATGACGGGAGAGGGCTTCCATGGACTTCATCCACGCGCTGTTCGAGGCCAAGCTGAGCATCGGCGATCAGCAGCTGCTGTGGCGCGAGATCATCGGCAACGTGTTCGGCCTGGCGTCGGCACTCGGCGGCATGCGCCGCAAGGTCTGGGCGTGGCCCGTGGGCATCGTCGGGAACGTGGTGCTGCTGACCGTGTTCCTCAGCTCGTGGTTCGCCCCGACCGGGCGGCCCGACATGCTGGGCCAGGCCGGTCGGCAGGTCATGTTCATCGCTGTGTCGGTCTACGGCTGGCAGCGGTGGCGCGAGACCCGCAAGCGCGCGGCAGACGTACGTGCCGACGGCAAGGTGCCCGCCGCCGGCGGCGAGGCCGTGCACCCGCACTGGGCGTCGCGGAAGCAGCGCCTGCTGCTCGTGGTCGCCATGGCTGGTGGCACGCTCGCGCTCACGCCCCTGTTCAACGCGCTCGGCTCCTTCCCGCCCGTGTGGGCCGACGCCTGGATCTTCACGGGGTCGGTGCTCGCCACCTACGGCATGGCTCGCGGCTGGGTCGAGTTCTGGCTGATCTGGGTCGCCGTCGACATCGTCGGCGTGCCGCTGCTGCTGTCGGCGGGTTACTACGCCACCGCGGCGATGTACATGTTCTACGGCGTCTTCACGATCGTGGGCTTCTTCGTCTGGTGGCGCATCAACCGGCGCGAGCAGGCCGATGCCGCGGCCGGCGGGCTGCAGCCTGCCGGCTCGGCGTCCTGACGGCGGTCAGTCGTCGATGTCGAGGACGGTGGACGGGTCGGCGCGGCGCGCGCCGAGCCCGTCCGCCGCGACCACGGCGTCGACCAGGGCGGCTGGACCGCCGACCGCGGCCTCGCGGGAGTAGATCGGCACGGAGACGAACCAGCTGCGGTCCTCGGGCCAGATCAACGACGGCGGTGCCGCGATGAGCCCGCGGAAGGCCGTCACCGAGCGCAGCGGTCCGGTCCACAGGTGGTAGCGGCGGTGCGGCAGCTCGAGCGGTTTCGCCGCCGGCCGTTCGACCCGGAGCTCGGCGAGCCGCTCCTGCGCCCGGCGCCGGGCCGCGGCCTGCTCCGCCTCGGACGGGCGCTCGCCGTCGGGCCAGGCCACATGGACGGCCATGCCCGGGGCGATGCGCGGGTCCGCGCCGCGGTCGTACAGCTCGGCCCAGCCCTCCCACAGCCCGCAGTGCACGGGCTGGTCGCCCGTGAACGGCTCGATCACGGCGAGGAGCGTGTCGAGCCAGGCGAGGTCGTCCGGCAGGCTGTCCACAGGCACGTCGACGTCCGGGATGGGGACGACCGCGTGGGCCGGGTACCCCGCCGGCAGGTTCTCGCCGATCGACGTGCCGAACCCCGCGAGCAGCGGTTCGATCCAGGCACCGGCGCTCGGGTCGTCGTCCCAGGCGGCACCGGCCTGGGGGAGTTTGTCGCTCATGGCGTCATGGTGCCATCGAGCGGCCCCGCCGTGTCGCTGGAGAGCCCGCGGTTCAGGCGAACGCCGACATCCCGGTGACGTCGCGCCCGATGATGAGCGCCTGCATCGACTCGGTGCCCTCGTAGGTGTGCAGCGCCTCGATGTCCGCGAAGTGCCGGGCCACCCGGTTGCCGAGCAGGATGCCGTTGCCGCCGAGCATGTCGCGGGCGACCGAAGCCACCTCGCGTGCCTGGCGCGTGCACGTGTACTTGGCGAGCGACGCCTGCTCGCCCGTCAGCCTGCCTGCCTCCGCGAGCCGGGAGACCTGCGCGACGAGCAGCTGCATCTGCGTCACGAGCGACAGCATGCGCGTGAGCCGCTCCTGCACCATCTGGTTGGCGGCGAGCGGACGGCCGAACTGGATCCGCTGCTGCGCGTACGCGGCGGCGGCCTCGTAGCAGGCGACGGCGTGGCCGACGGCCGACCACGCGACCCCGAGCCGGGTCGCGAACAGCACGGCGGCGGCCGCCTTGAACGACG
>Ga0233385_1000597_pt1 | contig 17421 bp, 16 predicted proteins | sample ElkDunMinimDraft_16_FD_191543 | JGI IMG/M metagenome (GOLD analysis project Ga0233385, IMG submission 191543) | Fecal eukaryotic communites from dung pellets of Tule Elk in California, USA - Elk Dung G36 | ecosystem: Host-associated > Mammals > Digestive system > Large intestine > Fecal | place...
GGCCGAAATGATGCTGGGCCGCCGCCTCGATCCCGTAGATGTTCGGCCCCCACTGGGCGATGTTGAGGTAGATCTCCATGATCCGCCGCTTCGGCATGACGAAATCATAGTAGACCGCAAGCGGCAGCTCGACGACCTTGCGCGCCGTTTCGAACGGGCGCGACCATAGATAGAGATTCTTGACCGACTGCATGGTGATGGTCGAGGCGCCGCGCGTCGCCTCGCCGGCGATGGCGTCGTCGATGACGCTCTTCAGCTCGCCGAGGTCGATGCCGTGGTGGGAGCAGAACTGCCCGTCCTCGGACATGATCACCGCGTGGACGAGCGAGGGCGCGACGTCCTCCAGCGGCACCCAGCGCCGGTCGTAGCCCTGGAAGGTGACGAGATCCTTCAGCATCAGGGTAGAGATCGGATGCACGAAGGACGGGATGTAGAGGATGGTGAGCACGAGCGGCAGGACCGCAAGCACCACCGCGGCCTTGACCGTGCGCCGCAGCCATCTGCGCGACCAGGCCCATGCGAGAAGGCGCGATCGAACCGTTCGTCTCGGCGCCATGCCGGGCCCTTCGATTTGTGAGTTCGCTTCGGTCACGCCCCATCCTGTCCGTCATTTTGGCATAATGTCGCTCAGCCGGATACGCAACCAGCCCAGCGCATAACCCCGGGCTTTCCGCTTCTCGCTTGACCCGGCACGGCTTTGCCGTAAACGGTCGCCCGATGAGCCATGCCGACGCTTTCGAGACCGTCCTGGAAATCCGCGCCCGAGCGGTGGAACTGCTGCTCGGGCAGCTTCTCGACGATCGCATCCAGCCCGGCGAGATCGCGCGGCCGGCGAGGCTCCTGGCGGCCATGCGGCACGGCGTGCTGAACGGCGGCAAGCGGCTGCGGCCGTTTCTCCTGCTGGAGAGCGCGGCCCTGTTCGGCGCAGACGAGGGTGCGGCGTTGCGCGTCGCGGCGTCGCTCGAATGCGTCCACTGCTATTCGCTGGTGCATGACGACCTGCCGGCCATGGACGACGACGATCTGCGCCGCGGGCAGCCGACCGTGCACAAGGCCTTCGACGAGGCGACCGCCATCCTCGCCGGCGACAGCCTGCTGACGCTCGCCTTCGACATAATCGCCGACGAGGCGACGGCTCTCTCGGCCGACCGCCGCGCGGCGCTCGTGCTGGCGCTGGCGCGCGCGGCAGGGATCGGCGGCATGGCCGGCGGCCAGGCGCTCGACCTCGAGGCCGAGCGCAGCCGGCCCGACGAGACCGGCATCATCACCTTGCAGGCGATGAAGACCGGCGCGCTGATCCGCTTCGCCTGCGAGGCCGGCGCCATCGTCGCCGGCGCGCCGGCGGCCGACCGCGAGCGGCTTGCCGAATTCGGCTCGGCGATCGGGCTCGCCTTCCAGCTCGCCGACGACCTGCTCGACGTGACGGCCGACGCCGCGACGATGGGCAAGGCGACCGGCAAGGACGCGGCCGCCGGCAAGGCGACGCTGGTCGGGCTCAACGGCGTCGAGTGGGCGCAGAGCCAGCTCAGGGGGCTGGTCGCGCAGGCGCACGAGCTGCTCAAGCCCTATGGCGCGGCGACGGCGACGCTGAAGGCGGCGGCCAGTTTCGTCGCCGCCCGCCGCCGGTAACGTTTCAGTCGACGCATTCGCGAAATCTTAATTCAAATCGTCGCTAAATCCCCGATATCCTTCTGCGCAAAGTTCGGGGTAATGCGCGTGACCGGTCAGCCTGCCTTCATCCGTTCGATACGGGTCCGCTACCTTTCGGGCCTGCTCATTCTCGCCGTCGCCTGCGCCGCCATCATCTTCGCGATGAACCGCGCCAATTCGTTCCGCCACGAGGTCGACGACATAGCCGCCGACTTCGCCCAACTCGCCGCCGACCTGCGCAAGGCGGACGCCTTCGCCGGACAGGCGACCAGCAACTGGCGCGCCGACACGCGCGACCAGCTGGCGAGTGCTGCGAGCGGCCATGTCGAGCGGCTGACCCTGGCGATCGGGCAACTGGACGCGCGTGTCGCCGCCCTGCGTCCGAGCCTCGCGCCGCCCACCGAACGCGCATTGCAGTCGGCCTCCGTCAACGGGGAGCTGTTCTGGTCGGCGCGCGACATCGTGCGCAATCTCGGCGTCTTCACCAGCGCCGAGACGATCGACCCGGCGACCTTTCGCGAGATCCGCAACCAGAACGACTTCTTCGCGCAGCCGATGCTCATGCGCGCCCACGATGGGCTCGACGCCGAGCGCCGAGCCGCCGAAGGGCGTACCGACCGGCTGCTGACCTGGGCGAGCGTCATCCTGCTCGGCGTGCTCGGCGCCGTCGCCTTCTGGGTATTCCGGCCGATGGAGAAGGCGATCCGCCATGCCTTTTCGGAAGCGGCGCAGGCGCTGTTCAAGGCGGAAGCCGCCGACCGGGCCAAGTCGGAATTCCTCGCCAATATGAGCCATGAGATCCGCACGCCGATGAACGGCGTGCTCGGCATGGCGGAGCTGCTGGCGAGAACGGAGCTCACGCCGCGCCAGAAGACATTCACCGACGTCATCACCAAGTCGGGCAACGCGCTGCTCACCATCATCAACGACATCCTCGACTTCTCCAAGATCAATGCCGGGCAGCTGACGCTCGACCCCGAGCCGTTCCGCCTCACCGAGGCGGTGGAGGACGTCGCCGCGCTCGTGTCGGCGCGCGTCGCCGAGAAGAACCTGGAGCTCATCGTCCGCATCGATCCGCGCCTGCCCGCCTATCTGGTCGGCGACGTCGGGCGCTTCCGCCAGATCGTCACCAACATGCTCGGCAATGCGGTGAAGTTCACCGAGAAGGGCCATGTGCTGATCGACGTCTCGGGCGAGACCGTCGACGGCATCGTCCAGCTCAAGGTGCGCGTCGAGGACACCGGCATCGGCATCCCCGCCGACAAGCTCGCCAACGTGTTCGAGAAATTCGCGCAGGTCGACGGCTCGTCGACGCGCCGCCACGAGGGAACCGGCCTCGGGCTGGCCATCGCCGCGCGGCTGGTCGATCTCATGGGCGGCAAGATCGGCCTCGAAAGCGAGGTCGGCCGCGGCTCGATCTTCTGGTTCACCGCGCCGATGCCGGCGCATGAGGCGACGGCAGCCGACGCGGCGGTGCCGATGGACGTCACCGGATCGCGCGTGCTCGTCATCGACGACAATCCGGTCAACCGCGAGATCCTGCTGGAGCAGCTCAGGAGCTGGGGCTTCGACTGCGCCGCCGCCGAATCCGGCGCGATAGGCCTCGCCTTCCTCGATCGCGCGGCACAGCTCGGCGCCACGGTCGACTGTGTCATCCTCGACTACCAGATGCCCGGCATGAGCGGCGCCGACGTCGCTAAGGCGATCAGTTCGGACGTCAGGACGGCCTCCATCCCGGTCGTGCTCCTGACCTCCGTCGACCAGGTCGATTTCGCCCGGCTCGTGCTCGACTACGGCATCGCAGCACACCTGACCAAGCCGGCGCGCTCGGCCGCCCTTCTCGGCACCGTGATCGCCTCCATCCAGAAGGCGCGCAGCCAGGCGGTCCGGGCGGAGTTCGTCCGCGCACCCGTCGAGCCGGCATCCGCGCCCGCCGTCCAGAAGCCGCCGCTTGCGATGATCGAGGAGGCAGCCTCGGCCAAAGCCGGCGCTCCGCTCGATATCCTCGTCGCCGAGGACAACGAGGTGAACCAGCTCGTCTTCGCGCAGATCCTGTCCGGGCTGGGGCTGAGCTACCGCATCGCCGGCAACGGACGCACGGCGGTCGAGATGCACCGCGCGCTGAAGCCGAAGCTGATCCTGATGGATGTCTCCATGCCCGAGCTCAACGGCTTCGAGGCGACGCGGGCGATCCGCGCGGCGGAAGCCGGCAGCGGCACGCGCACGCCGATCATCGGCGTCACCGCGCATGCGCTTAAGGGCGACAGCAAGAAGTGCCTGGAGGCCGGCATGGACGACTACCTGCCGAAGCCGGTGTCGCCGGACAGGCTCAGCGCCAAGATCGGCTCCTGGCTGAGCGAGGCCGAGATCGCCAAGACGGCGTAGGCAATTCGAGAACCAGGCTGTACCGGTTCTCGGTCGAAATCCTGCCGCGGATCAGCTTCAGCCGAGATCTGTGCGCGAGAAGTCGTCGCCCTTGCAGAGAAGTGGCACGCCATGCTCCTTCGCGCAGGCGTAGGACAGGCAGTCGGCGAGATTGAGCCTGGCGGGATGCCCCCGTCCCTTCCCGTAGTCTGAGAAGGCCTTTACGGCGAGGCCCGCTGCCGCATTGCCGATCGGTACGATCTCGATCCGCGCCTCGGCCAAGAACGCGGCGACGGCCGCTTCGACCTCGAGCGGCTCGACCTGCAGCTTGGTCGAAAGCCGCATCACCGCTTCGAGGACGACCAGCGCCGACGTGATATTGCCCGACGCCGCTTCGATCCGGCGGGCCAGCTCGGAGGAATCTGCCTCTCCCGACAGGATCGACACCACCACCGAGGTGTCGACGAACATCAGGAATGGCCCCACATCGCGTCGATCTCGTCCTTGCTCATGTCGCGGCCGCCCGGCTGCCCCTTGGAGCGCAGATCGCCTGCAATCTCCGCCAGCCTCTCGGCCAACGGCGTCTGCGCACTCTGCCGGCGCAATTCGGCCTCGAGTGCGTCGATCACGGCATCCGTCATGGTGACCTTGCGCTTCTCGGCCAGACGCCGTGCCAACTCATGGGCTCGTGGATCTCTGATCTGAAGGTTCATGGCCGGCCTCGTTCGTCAATACAAGATAGCACTTCTGTCATGACGTTGCCAGCGAGGCCGTTCACCTGTTCCTCAGCACGACGCAGAAGCCGCCTGCCTGGCGCAGCTTGCTGCAGATGCCGTCTGCCTCCTTGCGGGACTCGGCGCCGATGCGCACGGCGTAGATGCGGCGCGGCCCGGATGCCGGGCGCACGCGGCTGACGGCAACCTCGTGGCCGCCGAGCAGCGCCGGAAAGCGCGCCTTGACGCGTTGCCACTGGCGGATGGCGATCGCCCGGCGCACATTGCCGGCCACCTGCACGCCCCATGGCTTGAGCTGCACCGTCGACATGGCGACGACCTCGCTCATCGTCACCGGCAGCTTCCGGCAGGCTTCGCCGAACTTCAGGGTCGGATGCAGCGGCTGCACCGTGCCGGCATAGTTGGCGTCGGTGAAGACGTCGGCCGGCTCGCCCATGATGTCGAGCACGTAGTTCTCGGTCTCGATCGGCAGGAAGCCGCCGGACGCCAGCCAGCGCGTCACCCGCCCCTCGCCCGCATTGTAGGCGGCGGCTGCGAGGCCGAGATTGCCGAAGCCGGTCTTCAACTCGCTCAGGTATTTCGCAGAGGCCGGCAGCGCCTTGCCGATGTCGAAACTGTCGTCGAGGCCGCGCATCGCCGCCGTTCCCGGCATGAACTGTGCGATGCCTTCCGCCCCCGCCGGACTGACGGCGCCCGGATCGAAGCGGCTCTCCTTGAAGATCAGACGGGCGAAGAAATCGCGCGGGATGGCGTTCCTGTCGGCTTCGCGCTCGATGATTGCGCAGATGCGGCCGACGGTGACCGGCAGCGAGCGGCCCGGCGGGTCGGCCGACGCGGTTTGCGGAAGAACCAGCGCCGGGCAAAGCAGCGCCAGAACCGCCGCTTGCCGAAGCCAGGACATTCTATTCCGCTGCCGCCCTGTCGCGTCCGAAGCGCTGCTCGATATAGTCGGCGACCATCTTCTGGAAATCCTCCGCGATGGCCGGCCCGCGCAGCGTGGCGGCCTTCTTGCCGTCGATGAAGACGGGGGCGGTCGGCGTCTCGCCGGTGCCGGGGAGCGAGATGCCGATGTCGGCATGCTTGGATTCGCCCGGGCCGTTGACGATGCAGCCCATGACCGCGACCTTGAGCACCTCCACCCCCGGATATTTCTCGCGCCACACCGGCATGTTCCTGCGGATGTCGGCCTGGATGGTCTGCGCCAGTTCCTGGAACACCGTCGACGTGGTGCGGCCGCAGCCGGGACAGGCCGCGACGATCGGCACGAACTGGCGGAAGCCCATCGTCTGCAGCAGTTCCTGCGCCACCTGCACCTCGCGGGTGCGGTCGCCGCCGGGCTCCGGCGTCAGCGAGATGCGGATCGTGTCGCCGATGCCCTGCTGCAAGAGGATGCCCATGGCGGCCGAAGAAGCGACGATGCCCTTCGATCCCATGCCGGCCTCGGTGAGGCCGAGATGCAGCGCGTGGTCGGAGCGCGTGGCAAGCTGGGTGTAGACGGCAATCAGGTCCTGCACGCCGCTGACCTTGGCCGAGAGGATGATGCGGTCGCGCGGCAGCCCGATCTGCTCGGCAGCCTCCGCCGACAGCAGCGCCGACTGCACGATCGCCTCGTACATGACCTCAACCGCCGTCAGCGGCGAGCCCTGCTTCTGGTTCTCGTCCATCAGCCGGGTGAGCAGCTCCTGGTCGAGCGAGCCCCAGTTGACGCCGATGCGCACCGGCTTGCCGTAGCGGATCGCCATCTCGACGATCTCCGCGAACTGGCGGTCCTTCTTCTCCTTGAAGCCGACATTGCCGGGATTGATGCGGTATTTCGCCAGCGCCTCGGCGCAGCCCGGATGATCGGCGAGCAGCTTGTGGCCGATATAGTGGAAGTCGCCGACCAGGGGCACGGACATGCCGAGCCGGTCGAGCCTTTCCCTGATGCGCGGCACCGCGGCCGCCGCTTCGTCCCGGTCGACCGTGATGCGCACGATCTCGGAGCCGGCGCGGGAGAGTGCCGCGACCTGGGCGACCGTCTGGTCGATATCGGCCGTGTCGGTATTGGTCATCGACTGGACGACGACCGGAGCGCCGCCGCCGACGAGCACGCCGCCGACATCGACGCCGACCGAGCGCCGGCGCGGAAAAGGTGAAGAAAAATATCCGGTCATAGCCGGCGGTCTCATCCTGAAAGCTTCGGGCATGAGGTGGAGGAGCATGCCCCCGATGTCAATGCCCGTCCTCCAGGAGATGTCCGCACCGCTTTTGCGACACCGGTCGCCGCCGAAGCAAACGCGGGCAGCATGCCGGGTGGGATCCGCAACCGGTACTCCAAAGGAAATGGCCCGCCGAAGCGGGCCATCCATAAGGTTTCGAACTTTGCTACTGCGCCGGGGCGGGCGCGGCGGGAGCCGGAGCCGGCTCTGAGGGCGCAGGCGCTGCCGCGTCGGGGGCCGGAGCCGCCGGGTCAGCCGGAGCCGCAGGCGCGGTCGCATCCGGTGCCGGCGTTACAGGATCGGCGGGGGCTGCAGGAGCCGTCGCGTCAGGCGTCGTGGTGCTCGGGGCCGCAGGGGCGGGAGCAGCCGCGTCAGGCGCGGGGGCGGCAGGTTCGGTCGTCGTCGTTGTCGTTGCAGGCTCGCCAGGCGCCGGCGTCTCGCTGGTGCCTGGGGCGAACACGAAATAGGCGATGACCGCCAGCACAAGTACGATGGCGGCGATAAGCACGCTGCTGCCGCCGCTGCGGCTTTCCACGCGGTTGACGACGTGGGGGTCCGATGAGTTCGCGGGATGGCGGGCGTCGGGCGTGAACGGATCGGCCTCTGCCGGCGGAACTGGGTTGAGCGGGTCCGTCGGACGCGGATCCGGTACGCGAGCGGGATTGGCCATGGCGGTTTACCTCCGTCTGTTGACGGTGACTAACGCGTCAATGGCGAATAGGTTTCACGCGGACGCGGGCGACGCGTGCCCGCCGTCAGGCGTAGCGTTCCATGCCGAGCTGGCTGACGTCGATATCAGGCGTGCGGCCCGACACGATGTCGGCAAGCACCTTGCCGGAACCGCAAGCCATGGTCCAGCCCAGCGTGCCGTGGCCGGTGTTGACGAAGAGGTTCTTGTAGCGCGTAGGCCCGATGATCGGCGGGCCGTCCGGCGTCATCGGCCGCAATCCGCACCAGAAGCTGGCCTTTGCCGGATCGCCCGCGTCCGGGAACATGTCGCGGACCGACTGTTCCAGCGTGGCGCGCCGCGACTCGTGCAATGTGAGGTCGTAGCCCGATATCTCTGCCGTGCCGCCGACCCGGACGCGGTCGCCGAGCCGGGTGATCGCCACCTTGTAGCTTTCGTCCATGACGGTCGACACCGGCGCCGCGTCCGCGTTGGCGACCGGAAAGGTCAGCGAGTAACCCTTGACCGGATAGACCGGGATGGGAACATGGCGCTTGCGCATCCAGCGCGCGGAATAGCTGCCGAGCGCCATCACATAGGCGTCGGCCGTGACCCTCTTTCCGTCGACCTCGACCCCCTGCAAAGCATCGTTCGCCCCGTTGCGGAAGAGCTTGCCGGTTTCCACCCCGAAGCGGAAGGTGACCCCACGCTCCCGGCAGACGGCGGCAAGCCGCTCGGTAAAGAGCTTGCAGTCGCCGGTCTCGTCGCCGGGCAGTCTCAGCCCGCCCTTGATCCTGTCGCGCACGCGCGCGAGAGCCGGCTCCGCGGCGATGCAGCCCGCCGGGTCGAGCAGCTCGAAAGGCACGCCGAACTGCTCCAGCACCTCGATGTCGCTGCCGGTGCCGTCGACCTGGCTCTGCGTGCGGAAGAGCTGGAGCGTGCCGCGGCTGCGGTCGTCATAGGTTATGCCGATCTCCTCGCGCAGCGCGCGCAGGCAGTCGCGGCTGTATTCGGCGATCGGCACCATGCGCGCCTTGTTGACCGCGTAGCGGGCGGAGGTGCAGTTGCGCAGCATCTGGAGCATCCAGACCCACATGGCCTTTTCCATGCGCGGGCGCACCACCAGCGGACCGTGCCGCATCAGCAGCCACTTGATCGCCTTCAGCGGGACGCCGGGGCCGGCCCAGGGCGTGGCGTAGCCGGGCGAGATCTCGCCGGCGTTCGCGAAGCTGGTCTCCATGGCCGGCCCGACCTGGCGGTCGAGCACTGTGACCTCGTGCCCGGCCTCGTTGAGGTAGTAGGCGGCGGTCACGCCGATGACGCCGGCACCCAGCACCAGTACTTTCATGTCAAATATTCCCCTGCGGCACGGCTGAAGCTCCATCGCCCCGATAGCGGCGATGGAAGCGGTGACCGATACCGGTCAAAATCTCATAGCCGATCGTGCCCGAGAGCTCGGCCAGGTCGTCGATCGTCTGGTGGTCGCCAATCAGTTCCACCAGGTCGCCGGGCGCGAGCTCGTCCGCATCCAGCGAGGAAACGTCAAGGACGATGCTGTCCATCGAAACGCGGCCGGCAAAGGGCAGCTTCCGGCCGCCATACCAGGCGGCGGCGGAAGCGCGCCGCGGCCAGCCGTCGGCGTAGCCGATCGCGATGGTTGCTGCACGCAGCGGCGCCCCGGTGCGGAAGCTGTGCCCGTAGCCGACGCCGATACCCGTCTCGAGGTCGCGGGTCTGGATGACCTGGGCTTCCAGCCGCACCACCTGGCGCATCGGATTGTCCTGCCCCGGCGTGGGGTTCACCCCGTAGAGCGCCGCGCCGGGCCGCGCCAGATCGTAGTGGAAGGCGTCGCCGAGAAAGATGCCGGACGAGTTGGCGAGCGATGCCGGCGCCTCCGGCAGCTTGCTTCGCGCCGCATCGAATGCCTTGCGTTGCATCTCGTTGACGGCATTGTCGGCTTCGTCGGCGCAGGCGAGGTGGCTCATCACCAGCCTGAGGTCGAGGCCGTCGAAGGCGTCCGGGCCGACCGCTTCGACTTCAGCCGCGGACATGCCGAGCCGCGACATGCCGCTGTCGACCTGGACGGCGACCGGCAATCTCCGGCCGAGCCTCTGCGCGGCATCCCGCCATGCGGCAAGCTGTGCGGCGCTGTTGGCGACCGCGGTGAGCCCGGCCTCGGCGCAATCGTCCTCGGCGCCCGGATAGATGCCGTTGAGCACATAGATCTCCGGGCCGTCGCCCAGCGCCCGGCGTAGTGAAACTCCCTCAGCCGCATGCGCGACGAAGAAGGACCGGCAACCTTCCTCACGCAGCGCCGACGCAACGACGGCGGCGCCCAGCCCGTAGCCGTCGGCCTTCACCACCGCCGCGCAGGCCGCGCCACGAAGGCGAGCCTTGAGGCAGCGGTAGTTCTCGCGAAGAGCGTCGAGGTCTATGGTGAGGACCGCCCCTGCCAGGGCGGATGGGTTTTGCGAGGCCGTCAATTTGCTGCTCGGGCTGGTTGATCCGCCCGATCATTAATACGAAGGCAGCCATGACGCAACATATCGCCAAATGATTTGCGATTTATGCAATATTGTATGGTTCTAGACGATATAGCAACAAACAGTGTGCATTCTTGCCTCCTCACCCGGCGCTAGCTTGCACGAAACCTCGAACTGCTCACTTCCTAAGGGAGAACTCCGCGATCATGCCGCTCACGCCACGGGTCAGCGCAAGCGTGGGATCCCGGTAGGTCTCCAGATTGGCGGATCGGTCGGCAGCCGCGTCGACCAGCACGTGGTTCATGCTCTCGAACCAGCGGCTCTCGCTGTCCGGCCTGGCCCGGACCAAGGCTTTGAAGTCGGCCTTTCCGACTTGCAGGTCGGTCCCGCCTCCGATCACCAGGACCGGCATCCTCAGCGCCGCAAGCTGCTCTGCGGGGCGCAGCGCGAAGAGCGAGCGCAAGAACGGCTGCACCGACGGCCTGAACAGCGGCAAGAGCGCTTCCGGTACGTCTTCGACCTTCCCGCCGGCCTCGATCCGCCTGACGATGGCGGCTGCCTGCGACCGCAACGGTTCCTGCCGCGCCGCCAATTGGGCCTTCAGCGTCTCGGCGGGCGGCAGGCCCGGCGTCGCGATCAACACCAGCCCGGCAATTTCCGGTCTCCGCTCGGCGGCGGCAAGCGCGACGAGCCCGCCTTCGCTGTGGCCGGCAAGGACGACGGGGCGAGCGCCATAACGGCTTTTCAGCCAATCGAGCACCGCCACGGCGTCCTCGGCGAAGGTCGCCAGCGTGACGTCGGCCTCGTTTGTGACAGGCTGGCTCCCCGGCACGCCGCGCTTGTCGAAGCGCAGGCTGCCGATGCCCTGCTCTCCAAGCCCAACGGCGAGCTTGGCGAGGTATGAGGCGCTGACGCCCAGCCGGCTGTTGCCGTCGCGGTCGGTCGGCCCGGAGCCGGAGAGAAAGAGCAGGACGGGAGCACCGGGATCGGACGGCTCGGCCAGCGTGGCGGGAAAGCCGGCGGCGACCACCTGCCGTTCGGCAGCGGCGGGCTGGCCGGGCGTCAGCGCCACGACCATGGCGAGGAGCGGCGCGCCAAGCCGGCGCATTCAGCCCGCGAGATGCCGGAACGCCGCGACGACTTCGTCATAGACCTTGCGCTTGAAGGGCACGACGAGGCCGGAGAGGTCGTCCATCCTGCGCCATTCCCAGCGGTCGAACTCGGCCTCGTGTCCTGCCGGCGGCGGGTTGACGCGGATTTCGCCGAGATCGCCGAGAAAGCGGAAGGCGAACCATTTTTGCGTCTGGCCGCGATACTTGCCTTTCCAGACGACGCCGACGAGGTGGGCGGGCAGGTCGTAGTCTATCCAGCGAGGCGCCTCTGCGATCAGCTCCAGGCTTTCCATGCCGGTCTCTTCGTAGAGTTCGCGCTTCGCCGCCCCCAGCGGGTCCTCGCCCTTGTCGATGCCGCCCTGGGGCATCTGCCAGAGCTCTGCGGAACCGGCCATCTCGCTGTCGGGCTCCGCCATGCGGTGGCCGACCCACACAAGATTTTCGCGGTTGAGCACCATCATGCCGACGCAGGGCCGATAGGGCAGGGATTCGGGATCGACTTGTTTTTTCGCCACGCTCAGCCTTTCTCGGGATCCATCGCGACCGCCGATACTGGAACGATCTCGATGCCGCGCCTCTTGGCCTCGGCGACCCAGGAGGTCACCGCGTCGACCGTCACGTCGAAGGCCGAGCCGGTGCCCAGCGCAAAGCCCTTCGCCCGCGCCGTCGCCTCCAGCTGGTCGAGCTTCTTCAGTATGGCGCCGCGGTCGCGCTCGCCGTCGATGATGGCATCGCCCGAGGCGAGGGGGACACGGTTCTTCACCGCCAGGTCGGGCGCCGCGCTCCTCGCGGTCGAGCCGTCGTCGAGATAGAGAAGGCCGCGCCTGGCCAGTTCCGCCATCACCGGCTGCATGGCGTCGCTGTCGCCGACGAAGCGCGCGCCCATGTAGTTCATGACGCCGGTGTAGTTGGTCGTGCGCGACAGCGTCCAGCGCAGCTTCTCGACATTCTCCTCCGGAGTCGCGGCGACGGTCAGCGTGTTGCGGCCGGGATCGACGTTCGGGTAGTCGAACGGCTCCAGCGGCGCCTGCATCAGGATTTCGTGGCCCTTGCGCCTGGCCGCCTGCATCCAGCGGCCGATCGAATTGCCGCGCGGGGCGAAGGCAAGCGTCACCTCGGCGGGCAGCTTCTCGATCGCCTCCTGCGTGCCGGTCTGCGAAACGGCAAGCCCGCCGATGACGATCGCCACGCGCGCGCCGCGCGCGCCTGACCACGGCCTGGCATAGACGTCCACCGGCCTGCGCCCGTCGGCGGCGCGGATCGGCAGCGGCCCGGTCTCGCTGTCTTCGACCAGCGCCCTGTCGGGCAGGTGCGCCGTGGCGAGATCCTGCCCGAGAGCGGACGGGTCGCGGATGATGATGACGCCGTCGCCCTTGCCAGCGCTCTCAGGATTGACGTGGATGATCGAGGGCCCGTCCTTCTTAGGCGTGGCCGGCTGCACCGAGGGTCCGGCGGGGGCAATCTCCGCCGGGGCTTCGGCGGCGGGCGCGGCCTTCGCCTCCGCGACTTCCGGCGTCGAGGTTATCGACATTGCGGGGTCGCGGAATGGCCGCTCGCGCAGCGCGATCGCGCTCGACACCGCCAGGACGGCGACCGCGCCAAGCCCGAGGGCGAGCGAGCGCAGCGGAGGCATGACGCGGCGAGGCCTGGCCTGCGTGCCGATGGCTTGGCCGAGAGGGCGCTCGATATCCTTGGCTGCGTGCGTCAAGCGGCCGACCTGCGATTTGAAGACCCGGGGCTTTGAATCAAACTGCCGGAACCTTGTGGGTCCCGGCAGCGACGCATTCACACGAATACTGGGGGCAGAGCCCTACTGGTTGTTCATCACGGCCTTGTCCGGGTTCGGCGGGAAGGCCGGATCGGTCTTCACGCCGCGCAGGAGGTCGAGCGCGTAGTTGAGCTGCACGTCGTCCTTGGGATCCGGCGGCACGTAGGCAGCCGAGCCCGAGCCTTCGTCGCTCTCCTCGACGCCCTTGATGTGGCCCTTGAGGTCGGATTCGCCGCGCGTCACGTCGCGACCGGCGAGATCTTCCGGCAGCGGCTGCTCGACCTTGATGTCGGGCGTGATGCCCTTGCCCTGGATCGACTTGCCGGCCGGCGTGTAATAGAGCGCCGTCGTCAGCCTGAGCGCGCCGTTCTCCGACAGCGGGATGATGGTCTGCACCGAGCCCTTGCCGAAAGAGGTCGTTCCGACGACCGTCGCGCGGCGGTGATCCTGGAGGGCGCCGGCAACGATCTCCGAGGCGCTCGCCGAGCCGCCGTTGACCAGAACGATCAGCGGCTTGCCGTCGATGTCGTCGCCGGGACGCGAGTCGAAGCGCGACACGTCCTTCGGATCGCGGCCGCGCGTCGAGACGATCTCGCCACGGTCGAGGAAGGTGTCGGAGACGCTGACCGCCTGATCGAGCAGGCCGCCGGGGTTGAGACGGAGGTCGAGCACATAGCCCTTCAGCTTCTCGGCCGGGACCTGCTCCTTGATCTTGTTGATCGCCTCTTCGAGGTCGTCATAGGTCTTCTCGGTGAAGGAGGTGATCTTCATGTAGCCGACGTCGTTCTCGACGCGGTACTTCACCGCCTTGACCTTGATGATGTCGCGCACGACCGTGATCTCGATCGGCTTGTCGGCGCCTTCGCGCAGGATGGTGAGCTTGATCGGCGTGTTGACGAGGCCGCGCATCTTCTCGACGGCGTCGTTGAGGGTCAGGCCGCGAACCTCCTCGCCGTCGATCTCGGCGATGTAGTCGCCCGCGCGCACCCCCGCCTTCGCGGCCGGCGTGTCGTCGATCGGCGTGATCACCTTGACCAGCTCGTTCTCCATCGTCACTTCGATGCCGAGCCCGCCGAACTCGCCCTTGGTCTGGACGCGCATGTCCTTGGCTGCTTCGGCGTTCATGTAGGAGGAGTGGGGGTCGAGCGAGGTGAGCATGCCGTTGACGGCGCTCTCGACCAGCGACTTCTCGTCGGGCGGCGTCACATACTGCGCACGCACCCGCTCGAAGATGTCTCCGAAGATGGCGAGCTGCTTGTACGTTTCCGAGCCAGCGGCGTTGGCCGTAGAACTTGGCGCTCCGTAGACCAGACTCATGGCCGAAGCGCCCATCAGGGCACCCGCGAACAGAAGCGACAATTTACGTACCATTTCCTGTCCTTCCAGAGTGACGGTCCGCCCACCACGGAGACGGATCGACGGGTTTCCCATCCTTGCGAAACTCTACGTAGAGTTCCGGTACGCCATTTCCAAGGGTCTCGGCCGAGGCGCTCGCGACCCTGGCCTCGCCCATCGCGCCGACCGGTTCGCCCGCCAGTACGGACTGACCCGACACGACGCTGATTCTGCTCATCCCGGCCAACACGACATGATAGCCATCGCCAGCATTCAGGATCAAGAGTTGTCCATAAGAACGGAATGGCCCCGCATAAAGAACGCTCCCGTCAGACGGTGCTGTTACGATGGAGCCCGATTGTGTCGCAAGCGTGTCGCCTTGCATCACGCCGCCGTTACCGTCCTTGTCGCCGAAACGGCCGGAAAACCTGCCGGTCACGGGCAAGGCAAGCTGGCCTCCGAGCGACCGGAACGGCGCCGCGGCAGTGAGCTGATTCGCCTCTGGAACGGGCAGGGCGGCGAGTTCCTCCTTGCGCTGCTCCTGTTCGGCCTCGGCGAGGCGCTTCTTCTCGGCCGCCGTCGCCTCCTTCTCCAGCGACGCGATCAACTCCTTCAGGCTCCTCGCCCTGCCGGCCAGCTCTTCCGAACGCTGCTGCTCGGCGCCGAGCGCCGTCTCGCGCTCGGCCTGCAGGCGCTGCTTCTCCGCCGCCAGAAGCTCCAGCCGCTCCTTCTCGGCAAGCTGTTCGCCGAAAGCCACCGACAGGCGCGAACGCTCGTCCTCGATCGAGGCGGCGATGCGCGACAGCTCCGTCAGGTCGGCGACCAGCGCCTCGGTCTCCTTGCGCAGGCCAGGCACCACGGCGCCCAGCATGATCGCGCTGCGCACCGAGGCGAGCGCGTCCTCCGGCGTCACCAGGATCGCAGGCGGCGGGTCGAGCCCCATGCGCTGCAATGCACCGAGCACCTCGGCCAGCACCTCGCGCCGCCCGGCGAGGGACTGCCTGATGCCGGCTTCCTGCGTCTTCAGCGCCTCGACCCGGTCGGTGATGTCCTCGATGTCCTGGCTGAGCTTGCGCTCGGTTTTGGCCGACTGGATCAGCGCCGCGGTGAGCGACGCCGCGTCCTTCTTGACCTCGGCGATCTCGGCGGCGAGCGACGCCTTGCGTTCCTCGGTCAGGGTGATCTCGCGCGACACGCGCTCATATTCGGCGAGCGATTCTCCGACTTTCAGCCGTTCCGGGCCGGGGTCCACGGAGGCGGTCTCTTCCGCCATCGCCGGCAGGCAAGCCACGGCAAGCAGCGCAGCGGCCGCAAGGCCGCGCCACTGGCCGATCCATGTCCTGCCTGAACCCTTCATTCGTCCCCTGATCGCCGGCCGAGGCCCGCTGGTCGTCGCGTGAAGCGCCGATCCTATCGATTGCTTCGTTAACGAACCATCAACCATCGCGTGAACACCGCCCGCAAGCCGTCTCACGGCAATCCGTCGGAATTCCGGGCCGGTTCAGGCCCGGTGATAGGGATGGCCGGACAGGATGGTCGCGGCGCGGTAAAGCTGCTCGCCGAGCATGATGCGCACCATCTGGTGCGGCCAGGTCTGCGCGCCGAAGGAAAGCACCAGCTCGGCCGTATCGCGCAGCGACGGGTCGTGGCCGTCGGGCCCGCCGATGGCGATGACCAGGGCGCGCCTGCCGCCGTCGCGCAGCGCGGCGATCCGGTTGGCAAAGTCTTCGGAGGTGATGTTCCTGCCGCGCTCGTCGAGCAGGATCAGCGCCGCGCCCTGGGCGAGGTTCTGCCTCAGCCGCTCGGCTTCCTCGCGCTTGCGCTCGGCGGCGTTTTGCGCGCGGCTTTCGGGGGTCTCCGCGAGGCCGGAGAATTCCAGCCCTATCGCCGGCCCGCTCTTCGAAAAGCGGTCGAAATAACGGTCCGCAAGTTCCTTCTCGGGGCCGGACTTCATGCGGCCCACGGCAAATACCGAAATCTTCATCCCACCTCCGGCCCGTTCTCCGGCGCATCGATCTCATCCGAAACCGAGCCGGTTTCGGGATCGTGCTGCAGGCCGGCACACCCGGGCTGGCAAACCCGAGCGCAGGTCGATCGACAGACCTTAGTGGATCGTCTCTTCCTCGAGGTCCGGAGCCTGCCACATCTTCTCGATGTTGTAGAACTCACGGATTTCGGGGCGGAAGACGTGGACGATGACGTCGCCCGCATCGATCAGCACCCAGTCCGCGCCCGACAGGCCCTCGACGCGCGCATTGCCGAGCCCGGCATCCCTCAGCGCCTTGAGGAGCTGATCGGCGACGGCGGCGACATGGCGGTGCGAACGGCCCGAGGCGACGATCATATAGTCGCCGAGGCTCGATTTACCCTGGATGTCGATTGTGACGATGTTTTCGGCCTTGGAGTCTTCCAGACTGACAAGGACTGTTTCAAGGGCGCGGGAGGAAGCGTCGGTTCCGCTTAACCCGGCCGGCGAAGGCAGGATGTCCGCCTTCTTCCGTAGTGCTGTTCTCAGAGTCTTTCCTTTCAGAACGGAACAACCAGTCGCCAGACAAATCAGCGACCTCCCTTAGATAGGCAGAGTTGCGTTGCAGTTTCAAGACATGCGCCGGGGGGCAAACGAGGGCAAAGGCGTGCCCGGCTCTGCGGGAACGCATGGCCGCGCGGCGGGTTATCGAAGCCGTATCCCTCACAGGAGCCGCGGCATGGATCTCGATTCCCAACTCGACCCACAAAGCGCCTGGATCGCCATCCAGGCCGGCATCGCCCAGATCAGCGGGCTGGTGATCTCCTATTCCTTTTCGGTCCTCGGCGCGGTCATCCTGCTGGTCGCCGGCTGGCTGATCGCCGGCCTCGTCGAACGCACCTTGTATACAGGCCTGAGCCAGGTCCGCGGTTTCGACTCGACGGTGGCCCGCTTCCTGTCGTCGGTTGCCCGCTACGCGGTGCTGATGCTCGTCATCGTCATGGTGCTCGGGCAGTTCGGCGTGCAGACGGCCTCGATCATCGCGGCGATCGGCGCGGCCGGCCTGGCGATCGGGCTGGCCCTGCAGGGCACGCTGCAGAACATCGCCGCCGGGCTGATGCTGCTCTTCCTCAGACCCTTCCGC